>Ga0105240_10010500_pt1 | contig 13016 bp, 7 predicted proteins | sample KBSC54metaG_FD_80426 | JGI IMG/M metagenome (GOLD analysis project Ga0105240, IMG submission 80426) | Corn rhizosphere microbial communities from Kellogg Biological Station, Michigan, USA - KBS C5-4 metaG | ecosystem: Host-associated > Plants > Roots > Rhizosphere > Soil | place: Michigan, USA... | reverse complement strand
TGGAACGCCTGAATTACCACTGGTTCGAGGAACCGGTGTTTGACGTCGACTTTCAATCATTGCGAAAACTGAGTGGGAAGCTCGACATCCCAATCTGTGGAACGGAGGTCTTGCAGGGGTCGCATTACTCCACCGCCGAGTGCATCGCCAGCAGGGTCGTGGACATCGTCCGTACGGATGTCTCTTGGAAAGGTGGAATCACGCCGGTGATGAAAACAGCTCACCTGGCCGAATCTTTCGGAGTACATTGCGAGCTGCACACGACCGTTTATCATCCACTCGAGATCGTGAACCTGCATTGTTGCGCCGCCATTTCTAATTGTCAGTTCTTCGAAATGCTATACCCGACTAAGTACATGGATTTTGGCATGCGAAAACCGATCGACATTGATGCCGCAGGTTTCGCTCGCCCTCCGCAGGAACCCGGAACTGGAATCGACTGGGATCAAGACTTTATTGAAAACTGTACGATCAAAGTGATGTGAGTTCGATCAGACTCCTCGCTTGCCTCGCGTTGTATATCTGGTCTAGAGTCCGTCGGATGACAGGCCATGCCCTAGTGGCTCGGATACTCGCCCTCGCCTGGTCGGCTGCATTCCTCGCGGTTCAGTACTCACCTGCTGGCACCCGTCTTCATTCCGCGAGCAATCCTGAAACGATGCCAGCATATGTTGGCTCGCGGGTCTGTTCCGGGTGTCATCGCCAGATTTATAGTTCGTATAGGCAAACAGACATGGGAAGGTCCATGACCGAACCGGCGACGACTCTGCTGGAAAAAATTCCAAGTCCGATCACGGTTTTCGATCCAAACAGCAAACGGGACTTTCAGGTCTCTGTCCACGACGGACAGCTGTTTCAAGCCGAAATTGGAAAGGACAGCGACGGCAAAGAAGTGTTTCGCGATAGTCACAAGATCGACTGGATCATTGGATCGGGAGCGAATGGGTTCGGAGCCATATTCAGACGTGAGCATTACCTCTTTGAGGCGCCGCTATCGTTCTACTCGAAAACGAATTCCTGGGCACTATCCCCGGGATACGAATTCGCCAATTACGGTTTCAGCCGGCCAATCCTTCCCGGCTGCATAGCCTGTCACAGTGGCCAGCCGCAAGCAGTTCCTGGCGGCAACGGCCTTTTCCGGGAACCGCCGTTCGAAGAGTTGGCGGTTGGCTGCGAGAACTGTCACGGACCGGGCGAAGCTCATGTTTCGGAAATGACGATATCCGAGCGCGGATCACGAGGAAGCAGAACGATCGTAAATCCGGGTAAGCTGCCACTTTGGTCCGCCGATAACATCTGCATGTCGTGCCATCAAACCGGCGATGCACGCGTCTTGCAGCCGGGCAAAAACCACCGCGACTTCCTTCCCGGAGCGCCTCTGGATCGAACGCTGGCCATTCTGATGGTCCCACCAACCCGCGAGAATCCTTTGCGGAGTGATCTGCTCGAGCACTATTTCTCGATGACGCTCAGCAAGTGTTATCGCCACAGTGCAGGTCGGCTCGGCTGCGTCACGTGTCATGATCCTCACCTTCAGCCCTCGAGTACCGACGCGCCCACGTTTTTTCGACGCAAGTGTCTCTCCTGCCATACCGAGAAGAGCTGTGCTGTCCCTCTTGTGCTTCGCAATAAGAAAACTCCTCCGGATGATTGTGCCGGGTGTCACATGCCCAAACGTGATATCAAGACGATTTCGCACTCCGCTCTCACCAATCATCGCATCGTTAGGGACAGTGGCGAACCCTTCCCGGAGGTGCCTGCGAGTACGCAAACACCTGGCCTGATCCACCTGAGCGCAGTTCCGGGACAGAAAAATTCTGTCGCGCCGGTTGTCCTTCTCGAAGCTTACGAGCAGATTGTGGCTTCCCGTCCCGAGTATCGGCAGCGCTATTGGGATCTTGCTCGGCAGCTCGAGAAATCGCGCGGTGAGAACGTAACTGTTCTGCGGGCCTTGGCCGATTGGGCAACGCAACAGAAAACGTCGCAGGCAAACGAGCAGGCCATCGAATATCTGAAGGCGGCAGTCAAGAACGGAGATACCGATCCTACGGATTATGAAGGGCTGGCAACGCTTATGATGGCGCGAGGTGCGGCAGAAGATGCTGTTCTCGTTTTGCAACGAGGTCTGCAGGTCATGCCTTACGATGCCATCTTCTATCGCCTCTTGGGAAAGGTATATCGCACTCTCAAGAAAAATGCTGAGGCGACCCAGATCCTGCGCCGCGGTGCGGAGATATTCCCACAGGATCCCGAAATCAGAGAGCTACTGCGAGAAAGTGAGGCGTCGAGCGCGACAGGCGCTGCCCCCCCGACCAGATAAAAATTATTCTGCTAAGTGCCAAGTTCATCCCTGCCTGAGACAGCTGCCGCTTGTGAATGGGCGCGTGGAAAGCCCATCGCGGTTGAGATCGCTTCTGCGGCATCCCTCACTGCGCTGGCCAGAGCTGGAACCTGGTCTGCTGTGACACGAGTGGTTGGTCCGGAAATGCTGACGGCAGCAATCGCATTGCCTCCCCCCGCGAGAATCGGGGCGGCCACACATCTGGCACCCAATGTGGCTTCTTCATCGTCGATGGCATAGCCTTGCCGCCGAATTTTCTCCAGCTCCTCCTGAAACTGCACGTGGTTGATGATCGTCTTAGGTGTGAACGCCTGAAAAGTCACCGTGGCAAGAATCTGGTCCGCGTGATCCCTCGACAGAAAAGCTGCCATCGCTTTTCCCAAGGCCGTCGCTGGCAGGGTACGCCTGGTACCAACTCGCGAAGATAGACGAAACTCGTGTGGACTCTCGATGACGTCTGTGTAGAGAACCGTCCCCTGATCCAATACGGCCAAGTTGACCGTTTCGCGTGTGGACTTCCACAAGTGAGAGAGAACGGGTCGCGCCACTGCCTGCAGAGTGGCTCGATGATTCACATGCGCGGTCATTTGAGCGAAACGTGGCCCGATCAGGTACGCGCCATTCTCGGTGCTGATCAAGTATCGTTCGCGTTCCAGGTGTTTCACGAACCGGTGCGCGGTGCTCTTGTGAATGCCGGTGGCTTCTGAAATAGCCTTCAGGCCAAGCCCAAAGGGCGACCCATTGATTGCTTCCAGGATGCGCAATACCTTTGAAATCACGCCGACAGGCGCAGCGGCAGCCTCGGTCGTAGTCCTTCGCATCGAGAATCCCTTCGTTTTACCCTTAGTTCCGAATCCAGCCTTTTTAGTACCTAGTTTCAGGAAGTGAAACAATGCTGACGGTAATCCTACAAACCTGCTGGATCGTACCATCTATTGAAACATCGTGCAATATTTTGAAATTCTTATTGACTTCGCTTCTTCAACGGTGCTAAACATCCGTCCCCATGGATGCTTGCTAACTGCGCGAAGTGGGAAGTGCGGATAGCAGTGGGGTCCATCAAGATCCGTTGGTCAAGGTCCAAAAAACAAGCAATCAGCACGCTGACGTGTCGGCGTGTGAGGAGAGTGCGATGCCACGAGCCATTACAGGCAGGATCATGAACCGGTGTTTAGTGGCGCTATCCTTTGCGATGTTTGTCATCGCTGCAATCCATCCGCAACCCGCGGTAGCGCAGGCCACCGCCACCGTGAGTGGCAGCGTTCGGGACAGCAGTGGAGCTGTCTTGCCAGCTGCCAACATCGTCCTGCACGATATGGCGACGAATTTGGATCGTACGACTAGCACCAATAGTGTCGGCAATTACGTCATCCCCCAGATACAGCCCGGCACATACGAATTGCGTGTCAGCAAGAATGGATTTCGCACCGAGGTGCGTTCGAACGTGACTCTGGTTGTCAACCAGACCGCCACGGTCGACTTCTCTCTGCCTCCGGGAGAAACGCGAGAGACTGTCCAGGTACAGGCAAGTGCGCCTTTGTTGGAGACAGTCACTTCCGAATTGGGCGAAGCCATCGTAAAGCGTCAAGTGAATGAGTTGCCTTTGAACGGGCGCAACTTCACGCAACTACTGAACCTGACTCCGGGCGTAAGCACCGTGAATGTTTCCCAGAACTCGGCGACTAGCGGCGGTGTGTGGTCGAACCCGATCGGCACGTTCTCCTATCCCGCAGTCAATGGCCAATCAAACCGGAGCAACCTATTCCTACTGGATGGAGTCAACAACCAGGGATCGTTCGGAAGCACGTATGCAGTACCACCAATCGTCGACGACATTGACGAATTCAAGGTTCAGTCTCACAACGACGACGCATCCTTCGGTGGAGTGTTGGGAGGAGTCGTCAACGTTGTTACGAAGTCGGGAACACGCGAGTATCACGGAACCGCATGGGAATTCCTGCGCAACACTGCGCTCGACGCTCGTAACCCGTTTCTCACGAAAGTGACGCCGTTCCAGCAAAATCAGTTTGGCGGCGCATTTGGCGGACCGTTGTGGATCCCTGGCCTTCACGGAGAGAAGAAAACGTTCTTTTTCCTCAGCTACGAGGGATTTCGCAATCACACGGCTGCGACGAACTTCTTCAATACTCCGACACCGCAAAATCTGGCCGGTGACCTGACAGGCATATCCGGGCAGATATACAACCCGTTCAATGGCCAGCTTCCCTTCACTTGCGACACTGCGGGCAATCCACTTCCGGCCGCAACAAATGGTACTGCGGGAACGCCGTGCAACAAGATCCCAGCCAGCATGATCGATCAGTCTATGGTGCAGTACGCGCAAACGTTGTTCCCTGCCCCGAACTTAGTGGGCAATGCCAACTTTAATGGCCTGGACAGCAGCCCCGTTAAGACGCGTCAAGATGAATACAACGCTAGAGTCGATCATCGCTTTAACGACCGTAATAGTATCTGGGCCCGATGGACGCAGTTTCGCCAGCCAGTGACCGGATCGGGTGGATTCCAAGGATTGGAACATAACCAGTTAACGGCCGGCTATAACCTTGGCGCCAGCTACGTGCGCTCGTTCTCGAACACCTTGGTAACGGAATTCCACTTCGGCCGCACTGACGTGAGCATTGATCAAGGATCGAATTACACAAAGGCATCCGGCGCATTCGGGACCCAGATTTTCTCGCCGAACTTTGCCGGCAACTTCATTGGCGGAATCTCGATGATTCCCACGGTTGTGATTCAGGGCTACATTGGCAACCCGAATCCGGCCTCACATGGTGCGGCCCAGGTGGACAACACCAAGGTTTCCGACATCTGGGAATGGGGCGGAGGGCTTACCAAGATTTTCGGAAATCACACTTTCCGTGCGGGCGGCGATTTTGCGTCCAACAATTCGAACGCACTGTATTTGAATTCGAACGTGCAGTTCACCGCGTCCAATACAGTCGCAGCCGATCTCAGCGGCGGGAACGCGCTAGCCTCATTCCTTCTCGGTATCCCCAATGTGGCGGGCCGGCGAAACGTGATCGAAACTGAGCACGGCGGCTGGGTAGATGGCTTTTATGCGATGGATCAGTGGAAGGTTACCAACAAATTGAGCGTGAATTTCGGCTTACGATATGACCTGACATTGATGCCGATCTATGGCGACAACGCTCATCACAACAATTTCGTGGGCGACATGAACTTCCGTGACGGAACCTACATCCTGGCACGTAGCGCTCCGGACTGTGCGACCACCAACGCGGCGCCCTGCATCCCCGGAGGCACCCTCCCCGCGCACGTTCTTGTGACGCCTTTAGGTGATGGCAAGATCTATCACAATGACTACGGCAACATTCAACCGCGTATCGGATTGGCCTACCAGTTGTTTCCCGGAACGGTTCTGCGAGGGGGCTACGGTCGCTTCTATGACAACTGGGCAGCGATCACTCAAACCGGCCAGAACTATGAAGGTACCTGGCCCAGTCTAGATCAGCTGGGTGCCAGTAATCTCAACCCTCTGACCGCCGGGCCACCAACAGTGACGGCCGAAGATCCGCTTAGCTTGGGAAGCGGTTCGCCACTTCCTCCGCCTACTCCATTCACGCAGTCAACTTGGTTCGCAGATCCTTACCTGAAGCGACCGTATGCTGATCAGTGGAACTTCGGGGTTCAGCAACAGATCACCTCGGGCACGGTTCTCACTGCGAACTATGTCGGCTCCGTTGGGCGGAAGCTCGACGTCGGCGGCGCGTACAACGTGGCACTAACGCCCGGACCAGGGAATCCCCAGGCTCGCGCTCCGTTTCCCTACATTGGTGCAACGGCGTACGACCGCAGCGTGGGCAAAAGCAATTACAACGCGTTCCAGCTATCGTTGAATGGAAGAGAGGAGCACGGTCTCACGTACTTAGTCTCCTACACATGGTCTAAGACGTTGGATCTCGGGTGTTCCGGTTGGTACGGCGTGGAAGGATGCTCTATCCAAAATCCCTATAATCTCCAGGCAGATCGGGGACCGGCAGCTACCGATCTTCCACACATCTTCTCGTTGGCTTGGGTCTACCGCCTGCCCTTCGGCAAGGGACAGAAACTCTCTCCCAGTAATGCCGTCCTCGGCGCAATCATCGGTGGCTGGAATCTGAACGGCGTACTCTCGCTCAGCTCAGGCGTGCCTTTTGACGTTGGCACCAACGTGGACGTCGCGAATACCGGGAACTTCAATTTCGGGAACGGATATGGCTACGAACGCCTCAACCTCATAGGCAACGCGTATCCCTCAGACAAGTCCCCGAGACAATGGATTAACCCGGCTGGGTTTGCCTTGCCCGCTCCCTTCACATTCGGCAATTTGGGGCGCGATTCCTTGCGTTCCGATTGGTCGAAGAACCTTGACTTGTCAGTCTTTCGGCAATTCCCCTTCACCGAGAGAACGAGGCTTGAGTTCCGCTTCGAGATGTTCAATGCGACCAATACGCCGGTCTGGGCAGTGCCGGTCACAAACATTAACACTCCCAATTTTGGGGTTGTTACGAGTACCGCGAATATTGCTCGGCAGTTACAATTTGCGCTGAAACTCTACTTCTGAGGTTTGTATCGGAAGCTGACCAAGTGCATTACGGCATCGATTGCAAATGCGCTGAGACTCTCGACTTTAGGGGGTCTCAGCCGTTCTCCTCCCGGCGCGCTACGCCGGACATGAGAGCTGATCAGAAGAGTGGGAAATGTGTACAGCGCTGCACAAATGTCACCGTAGGTGCTTATTGTCTGTTACCCGGGACGGCGTCTTTCTAGTGCTGATCGTGGCGCGATGCTTGGCTTCCTCTGCTCCGACGCCGCCTAAAGTTCAAGCACCAATTTTTCCCGGCAGTTGCACCTCGCGTCAGCAGGATACCGACCAGATGGCCACGCTGTGGCAAGCCATTCACGAGCATCCCACGGCAGGCGCATACAACACCCTGGGCGTTTTGTATGCAGCGGCAGATCGCGTGGCATGTGCTATTCCCGCTTTTCAAGCGGCTCTGCGTCTCGACCGCACTAACTGGGAATCGCATTACAACCTGGCACTCGCGCTCATCAGGAAGGACGATCGTGAACGTGCGAGAACCGAGCTCCACTCTGCGATTCACGAGAAGCCAGACTCCGCTGCTGCTCATTTCGCGCTCGGCACCTTGCTGAAGGATGATGAGAAGTGGTCCCTGGCGAAACGAGAATTCAATAAGACTCTGGAGATCGATCCGCACCAAGCCGATGCCTCCGTAGCTTTGGCTGAGATCGCAATGAAATCCGGCGACCATGCGGGCGCGGTTTCCGTCCTACAGACCGCCCTCGATTCCAAACCTCCCGCCGCCCAGGCAGAACTTCTCCGTATTGAGCTGGCACGAACCTACGCCGCCAATGCTGATAGTGACAAGGCTCTGCAGATTCTCAGGAGTCTGGTTCAGGATCACCCCGAGTCTGCCAACGCTCATTTCAGCCTCGGAGAACTTTACGCGATGCACGCTAGAGACGGCATGGCGCAAGCGGCGTTCTCCGAGTACGAGCAGGCGTTGCGGCTGGATCCGAAAATGGACAAGGCGAGACTGGCATCCGGCGCAACATTGAACATTCTAAAAAAATATCCAGACGCCGTGGCTGTCCTCCAGGAGTACGTGGCTCATGTACCGAAGGATGATCTCGGCTTCTACCAACTGGGTTTGGCGTATGAACAACAAGAGCACTTGAACGAAGCTGCGAGAGCCTTTCAACATGCCCAGGCGTTAAATAGTAGACGCTCCGAAACGCTGTATGCGCTGGCTCGTGTACTTACGCAACAAGGGCATGCCTCTCAGGCCATCGTGGCCTTGCAGGCTGCTATTAAGCTCGACCCCACCCGCGCCGAAACACACCAGGATCTTGCAGTTCTGCTCGACAAAGCGGGCCAAAAGCAACTAGCGGCAGCCGAGCGTGCGCGCTACACATCTCTGAAATCGCGGGAGGAAAGAGCAACCAATATCGGTGCGCTCAACGATCAGGCGAATAGATTCCTCCAAGGGGGAAATCCTGAAGCTGCGGTCAAGAGTTATCGCAAGGCGTTACAACTGAATCCCAGCGACGCCAAACTTCACTACAATCTGTCGCTTGCCCTAAACAAACTCGGCGACCAGTCCGCCGAACGCGAAGAGTTGTTGAGGGCCGTGCAGCTGGACCCAAGTCTTGGTGTTGCCCAGAACGAGTTGGGATTGATTGCCCTGAACTCGGGCAAGCAATCAGAAGCGGAACTCCGATTCAAAAAGGCCATTGCCATCAATTCCGGCGACCCGGAGGCCAAGAGTAATTTAGGGGTTCTCTACAGCCAGCAGGGCAAAAACGATGATGCGGTCAAGCTTCTTCAGCAGGCTATTCAGGACGATCCCAAGTACCCTAAGGCCCATGTGAATCTCGGTTTGATCATGGCCCAGCGCGGTGCCTACGCGGAAGCTGAGCAGCAGTTCAGGACGGCCATTCAAGTCGACCCCAACAATGCGGATGCATTTGGCGCGCTAGGAATGCTCGCGGCGAAGACTGGTCACGGCCCGGATGCAGTCAAGATCTTCCGCAGAGCGGTGGCGCTGAATCCGAACTCCGCCGACGCCCATCTGAATTTAGGCATCGCCTTAGTCGACCAGTATGACCGTCCAGGTGGTCTCAAGGAATTCACAGAAGCGGCGCGGCTCAATCCAAGATCGGCTGGGGCTCACTACAATCTCGGGCGATTTTATTTTGAAACCGGCAACTATGCCGAGGCAAGTGAACACTTGCAGCAAGCGTGCAAGCTGCAAGCCAACTTTGGCAATGCGCTGTACTTCCTTGCGCTGACTGAGCGTCAAAATAACAAGCTGGATGTCTCGACTGAACTCTTCGAAAAAGTGGTTTCTTTGCAACCGGAGAATGCGGACGCCCAATATCTCCTCGGCCAGAATCTCGAGCGCTCAGGTAAGACCGGGGAAGCAATCGAGCATTGGAAGGCGGCAGTACGCGCGGACCCGAATCATTCCCAGGCTCTGTTTAATCTGGGAAAGGCCCTCAGCAAAGCGCATGACCCGGATGCCAAGACGTACGAAGCACGCTTCGACGACCTGCAGCGTAAGCAACAAGTCACCGATCGCGTGCAACAGTTAGGCAACTTCGCTCTGGAAGCTGCGAACGCACAGAATTGGCCCCAAGCTCTGGCGCAGATGTCGCAAGCCATTGAACTTTGCGGTAATTGTCCCCAGGCTGCTCACCTGCACCGTAATCTTGGGTTGCTCTATGCCCGTATAGGCAACATCGAAGGCGCAGAAAAGGAGCTCCGCATAGTTCTTGAGCTAAGTCCCGGCGACAGTGATGCCGAGAAAGCGCTAGCCGTGCTGGCTAATGCTCGATCTGCACAAGCGAAATAACCGGACGGACTCTGCCCTGCCTGCATTAGGTCGGGCGTAGATAGGACTGATTGGAGGGATTCTCTCTGACCACGAATTCCAATGGTTTGAGGCTTGATCGGAGAGCGGCAATCGTCACTGGTGGCGCCAGCGGCATCGGGCGTGCCATCGCCCAAAAGTTTGCTTCCAGCGGGGCCATGGTGCGAATCCTCGACATTGATGAGCAAGCTGCGCAAGGCGTGGCCCGGGAGATCATTGATTCTGGCGGCAACGCCAAGGCTTACTTTTGCGACGTATCCAGTCAGGACAGCGTTACGGCGGCTTTTGAAAGGGTATTTGCAGAGGGACGCGTAAGCATCCTGGTCAATAACGCCGGCATTTCTCATGTAGGCAGCCTGGAGAAAACGAATGAGCATGACTTCGACAAGATTTTCTGCGTTAACGTAAAAGGAATTTACAACTGCTTGTTCGCCGCTATCGGGCACATGAAGGCGCAAAACGGGGGGACAATTCTCAACATGGCCTCTATCGCGGCCACCGCCGGACTTTCCGACCGTTTTGCCTATTCCATGAGCAAAGGCGCGGTGGTTGCAATGACTTACTCCGTCGCCAAGGACTACCTGGCTTTCAATATTCGGTGCAACTGCATTTCACCCGCCCGAGTGCACACTCCCTTTGTCGATGGATTCCTCAGCCGCAACTATCCCGGCCGCGAGCGGGAAATGTTCGAGAAGCTGGAAAAATCTCAGCCCATCGGTAGAATGGCGAAACCCGAGGAAGTGGCCGCGTTGGCGCTGTTTCTGTGTTCGGACGAGGCTGTATTTCTCACCGGCGTCGACTATCCCATCGACGGTGGGTTCATGAACCTCCGCGGTTAGGCGAGAATGCTCGTCTTGCTAAGTACCGTCGTGAGCGGGATAGTCATTCATGTCATTACGTTCGCCAAGTTACAACCATGGATCTGCAGCTCAGGAACAAAGTAATCCTCATTACGGGCGGGGCAAAAGGCATTGGAGCGGCTATCACTCGCGCCTGTGCTGAAGAAGGCGCAATCCCAATTATCGTCGACCGGGACAAAGCGGCCGGCGAACAGTTGCACAACGGGCTGGCAGACACCGGAGTCCCCTCACACTTCCTAGAGGTTGACCTTGCTAGGGGCCAGAGCTGCCGGGATGCAGTGCAACGATCTGCCGAAATCTACGGACGCTTGGATGCATTGGTGAATAATGCCGGGATCAACGATAAGGTTGGTCTCGCGACTGGCGATCCGGAAAAGTTCGTAGCTTCACTTCAGCGCAATCTGCTCCATTACTACAACATGGCTCACTATGCACTCCCGCACTTAACGAAGAGTCGCGGCACGATTGTTAATATCAGCTCCAAGACGGCGGTTACTGGACAGGGCAATACTTCAGGATACGTGGCCGCCAAGGGCGCCATTCTAGCCCTTACGCGGGAATGGGCCGCCGACCTGTTGCAACACGGTATACGGGTCAACGCAGTAGTGCCTGCCGAAGTGATGACTCCCCTTTACGAGCAGTGGCTTTCAGGATTCGCCGATCCTGCAGAAAAGTTAAAGAACGTAGTCGCGAAGATTCCGCTCGAAAAGCGAATGACCACGCCACAGGAGATCGCGGCAACTGTCGTCTTTCTCTTGTCGCCAAGATCAGCACACACGACTGGACAACATCTGTTTGTCGACGGCGGATACGTCCATCTGGATCGCGCCTTAACTTAACGGAGCCTCATGAATAAATCTGTGCCGATCACGGAACGCAAATATGTTTTACCGCTTGTTCTGGTCACGAGCCTGTTCTTTATGTGGGCACTGGGCGTCAACCTCAATGACGTGTTGATCCCCCACTTGAAGGAAGCATTCAGCCTCTCCGATTTTAAGTCGTCGCTCATTCAGACAGCATTTTTCGGCGGCTACTTCCTTGCTGCGTTGCCGGCCGGTTGGTTGATGGAAAAGATTGGTTACAAACGGGGGATACTAGTGGGGTTGCTGACTTGCGCAGCCGGCACCATCCTCTTTATTCCCGCAGCATCGGTCCGTTTGTATGGATTTTTTCTGTTCGCGCTCTTCGTGATGGCGTGTGGGCAAGGTGTTCTCGAGGTCGCCGCGAATCCTTATGTAACAACCTTGGGCCCTCCCGAGAGTTCGGAACGTCGGCTGAATCTCGCGCAATCCTTCAACTCGGTCGGCGCCGTCGTTACGCCTATTATCGGGGCGGCGTTCATTCTCTCGGGAGTGGCTCATTCCAAGGCGGCGGCCATGAGCCCGGCGGAACTTGATGCCTACCGCATTGCGGAGGCGAATGCCGTCAAGATGCCCTACCTTGTCATCACGTTTCTTTTCTTGGCCGTTGCAGCTCTCATCTACTTCGCGCATCTGCCCGAGATTCGGGAAGAAGGCAACGAAGAGCTGCGGGATGTGAAAGAGAAAGGGTTGCGCGGTCTGTGGACACATAAACACCTGGTTAAAGGTGTGATCGCGCAGTTCTTTTACGTCGGCGCCCAGGTGGGGGTGGCCAGCTTTATCATCCGTTTTGCTCAGTACAACATGCCAGACACACCGGCTAAATTTGCCGCCAATTATTTGAAGGCACACTTGTTGGGATTCATGATTGGACGCTTCGTTGGATCTGCCATGATGAGGAGGTTTCCTGCCAGCCGTCTGCTATCGATCTTTGGAGTCGCATCGCTGACCTGCCTTTCCGTGGTGCTCTTAGGGTGGGGACGCGCGCCGATCTGGGCTGTCGTTCTGCTTGGTTTTTTCCATTCCATCATGTTCCCCACCATCTTTGCGCTAAGTGTGAAGCATCTAGGCGCCTATACGAAGCTGGGTTCATCCTTTCTAGTTATGTCGATCATTGGAGGAGCTATTTTCCCGGCCCTGATGGGGTACGTTTCCGACGTCAGTTCAATCCGCTATGCGTTCGCCGTTCCGCTCCTCTGTCACCTATACGTTTTGTACTTCGCGTTGCGGGGTTACCAACCCGTGAGCATGGAATCGAAGGTGCACTCGACGCATGCTGCCGAGGCAATCTGAGTTATTGGCAGGGGAAAATGCAGATGGAATGTGTTCGCCGCTTCTCCAAGTTCCCAGATCTCTGCAACATGAATACTTTATTTGCTCGGCAAGGCCTCGCTCGAGGGGGATTCTCAGTCCGCAGAAAGTGCCTGGGGCAAAGTCATAACAATGGAGAAGAGCTCCTTGGCTGCCCAGGCGCACTTCGGTCTGGCTGGCCTCTACCGGAAGCAAGGAAAGACAGCTGAGGCCGAACGCGAAATGCAGG
>Ga0105240_10010499_pt1 | contig 13016 bp, 12 predicted proteins | sample KBSC54metaG_FD_80426 | JGI IMG/M metagenome (GOLD analysis project Ga0105240, IMG submission 80426) | Corn rhizosphere microbial communities from Kellogg Biological Station, Michigan, USA - KBS C5-4 metaG | ecosystem: Host-associated > Plants > Roots > Rhizosphere > Soil | place: Michigan, USA... | reverse complement strand
GGAATCATGCCGGCGCCGAGAAAGCCCTGCAGCGCGCGCCAGAGGATCATCTCCTCGATGGTGGTGGCGAAGCCGCAGAGCAGGCTCGAAATCGTGAAGCCGGCGGCCGAGATCGCAAACAAGAGGCGCGTGCCGAAAGCGCGTGACAAAAACCCTGATAGCGGGATCGCGATGACTTCGGCGATCAGATAGGCGGTCTGGACCCAGGAGACCTCGCTCGAGCTCGCCGACAGGCCGGCCTGAATTTCGCTCAGCGATGCCGACACGATCTGGATGTCCAGAATCGACATGAACATCCCGAACACCATGATGATGAAGGCGAACAGCCGCTTCGGCGCGATGCGCTCCGAATCGGATGCCGCCATCATGGCAGGTGAAGCAGTCGTGGCGTTCGCCATGGTGTCAGCTCGGGTTAGAGCAGGCTGCGAGTTGGCTACACCTATCCCGCTTGCGGGAGAGGTCGGCGCGGAGCGCCGGGTGAGGGTTCTTTCCTCTTGGGGTTTGTCCCATTGCGGAGATACCCCCTCCCCAACCCTCCCCCGCAAGCGGGAGAGGGAGCGCACCTGCATTCGAGGCGGCGGTGCGGCTCATATCACCGCGCCTACTGCGGATGGATCATGGTGGGATCGTCGAGATCGATCTCGCTGTCGGCGTCGGCGGCGCCCTTGTTGGTGTCGACCGTCGCATAGACCGACATGCCGGCACGGAGCAGGTTCTGCTTCGCAACCGCCTTTGGCACGCGGATCCGGACCGGCACGCGCTGCACGATCTTGGTGAAGTTGCCGGTGGCGTTGTCAGGCGGCAGCAGCGTGAACACGGAGCCCGCGCCCGCCGCGATGCTGTCGACGATTCCGGCGAACTTGCGCATGCCGTAGGCGTCGACCTTGATCATCACCGGCTGGCCTGGACGAATGCGCTTGAGCTGCGTTTCCTTGAAATTGGCGTCAATATAGACGTCGTCGAGCGGCACGACGTTGCCGAGCCGCTGGCCGACCGCGATGAAGTCGCCAGCATTGACAAGACGGTTGGAAAAGATGCCGTCGACTGGCGCACGCACAGCCGTGAAGGAGAGGTCGCGCTCGGCCTTGGCGAGCGTGGTCTTGAGCTCGGCGATCTGCGCCTGCGCTTCGGCCTGCTGGGCCTTGGCGACATCGACATTGCTGACGGCCACATCATAGGCGGCCTGCGCAGCCTTGACCGCGGCGGCGCCCTGGTCACGGCCGGCTTCCGAGGTTTCGAACGTGGCGCGCGAGGCAAAGCCCTTGTTGCTCAGCGCCTGCTGGCGCTCATAGTCGAGATCGGCGCGCTTGAGGCCTGCTTCCGCCGAGACGAGCTGCGCCTTGGCCTGCGCGACCTGGCTGTCGAGCGCCGCGATTTGGCGGCCGATGCGATCGATGGTGGCCTGCTGGGTCGCGATCCGGGTTGCGGCAGCGTCGACCGCGATCTTGTAGTCGCCGTCGTCGATGCGCAGGATGGTGTCGCCGGCATGCACCAACGTGTTGTCTCCAGCGAGGACCGAGGAAATGTGGCCGGCCACGCGCGCACCCAGCATGGTGTTGTTGGCGCGGACATAGGCGTCGTCGGTGGACACGTAGAAACGACCGATCAACGTGTAGTAGCCGGCATAGCTTGCCGCCGCGAGCGCCAGCACGAGGCCGATGCCCATCATGACGAATTTGCGCTTGCCGGATTTCGGCGCGGCAGCGGCAGGCGCGGATGCAGTCGGGGCCGGCTGATCGGTCACGGGCTTCTCCGGCGCCTCGCTGGTGCGGCGCTTGGTTTCCTCAGCCACATGAGAGCGCAACTGCTCGGCGAGAACTGCGGATTTCTCGGTCGCAGCTGCATCGTTCGCCGTCGTCGTCTCCATCGCTTCCTGGCGAAGGACGCGCGCAGCCTGGTCTCTCGATGTGGCCATAAAGGCCTCCCCAATAAAACGCGACCAGGGCGGCCGCCGTGCGGCCGGTTCCCCGTCACCCACCCCAAATATCATTGACCGAACGGTTCGGTCAATATACATATTATTCCCGGGCGGACCGTACTGGCCCGAATCCTTTAATTGGGTTTCATGGATCTCGACCGACCCAAAAACCTTCCGAGACGCTGAACCAATGGTTGTAGCCGGCCGCGAACATCTACACGTCCTCCAGGAGGAGGACAGCTCCAAGCGCCGCCAGATTCTGGCCGGCGCCCATAAGGTGTTCATGGATCTGGGTTTTGACGGGGCCAGCATGGGCGAGATCGCGCGTGCGGCCGGCGTCTCCAAGGGCACGCTCTACGTCTACTTCGCCGACAAGAGCGCGTTGTTCGAAGCCATCCTCGAGGAGGAGGCGCTCTTCCACGGCCAGGTCGAGTTCAATTTTGACCCCGCCCGCGATGCCGAGACCACGCTGAAGGATTTCGGCCAGGCCTATCTGCATCTGCTCTGCCGACCCGGAGGCGGATCGGCGATCCGCACGGTGATGGCAATTGCCGAGCGCATGCCCGACGTCGGCCGCCGCTATTATGTGCGGGTGCTGGAGAAGACCATCAGCCGACTGTCCGACTATCTCAAAGTCCATGTGGCCTCCGGCCATCTCGCGATCGACGATTGCGACCTGGCCGCGTCGCAGTTCATGGAACTGAGCAAGGCCTCGCTGTTCCTTCCGTTCGTCTTCCAGGCCGCGCCGCCGCCATCGGAAGAGCGCATGGCGGAAGTGATCGACAGCGCGACGCGAATGTTCCTGGGCGCATACAAGGCGAAGTAATCGGAAGCTCAGCACGCGTTGCGTCCGCGAGGCCAGCGCCATTATATTGGGCTTCATGTCCCGTAATCTCCGCCCGCCGGTCGATATCCTCCATTACGAGATCGTCCAGGAACAGGCTTCAGCGCTTGGACGAATGGGCCGCGCGCTCGAACAGGCGCTTGCGCAATTGCGCGCATTCGATGCCGCGCACGTCGCTCCTGAAACACCGGAGGCAATGCAGCCGGCGAGGCGCAAGCTGGTGATGGAAGCAGGTCAGGCGCTCTGGATGTTCGTCGTGCAACGCGAGGCAACTGGCCTCCGCGACAGCCGTCATATCATGCGAACATACAACGTCCCGGCCGAGGTGCAGCGCTGCATGGGGATGGCACCGCCAACGGACAACACAAAGCGCAGATCATGATCCCCCTCGGTCGCCATCGCGCATGCGTGCACGACGCCTGGAACGAGCCGGCGGTCCGCACCGCGATTGCAGACATCGTTGCCGATGCCATCGCCGATTTCGATCCCGAGACGTATTGGCCCGGCCACCCCGGCGACGATGGAGCCGGCGACGGCAACCCCAGCTTCTACTTCGGCGCGGCGGGGGTCATCTGGGCGCTCGACTATCTGCATCGCGTCGGTGCTAGCCCCGCCGCGAAAGACTTTCGCGCCGTCTTGCCAAGGCTCCTCGAACGGACAACCGCGAGGTTCGAGAGCAACTCGCCGCCCGACTATGCCAAACACGGCTCGCTGCTGTTTGGCGACATGGGGGCCGCTCTGCTCGCTATGCGTCTCAATCCGACACCTGCCCTGGCGGATCTCGTTCATCGGCGCGCAGAAGCCAATATCGGGCTTCCGATCCGCGAACTGATGTGGGGCATGCCCGGATCCATGCTGGCTGCGATCCACATGGCCGAGATGACAGGCGAGCCGCGATGGCGTGGCCTGTTCGAAGCGCAGGCAGCCCGGCTGTTGGATGAGTTGGAGGACACGCCGCAAGGCCGGCTCTGGATCCAGGATCTGTACGGCGCCAAGGACCGCTGGCTTGGGCCGGTGCATGGTTTCGCCGGCAACATCATTCCGTTGCTGCGTGGATGGGACTGGCTGTCTCAGGCGCAACAGGCGCAGGTGGCCGCGTTCGTGCCGGAAACCCTGGCGGCGAATGCGTGGTCATCTGAGCACGGTGCAAACTGGGGTGCGCGAAGCAAGCGCGAGACGCCCCCGACCTTGTGTCAACACTGCCACGGCGCTCCCGGCATGGTGACGACATTTGCCGACGCGCCGTTTGCGGCCCCCGACTTTGACCGGCTTCTCCTGGATGCTGGCCGATATACCTGGACCGCCGGACCTCTGACCAAGGGCTCGAACCTGTGCCACGGCACCGGCGGAAACGGCTACGCATTCCTCAAACTGTACCGTCGCACACGCGATCCGGTGTGGCTCGACCGCGCGCGTCAATTCGCCATGACCGCCATCGTCCAGTATCGCGGCACGAAGGCTGCCTTGGGCCGCGGACGCTATTCGCTCTGGACCGGTGACATCGGCCTTGCGATCTATCTTTGGGACTGCATCACCGGAGAGCCGCGCTTCCCGACCATCGACGTGTTCTGATCAGAAGCGTGAGGTGGTCTGAAGCGTCCGCTAGTCAGTGACCTGCTTCCTCAATGCCGCGAGATCATTGACGACCATTTTGGTGGGGCCGGTCGAGATGATGCCGTCGTCCTGCAGGCGACTGAGGATCAGGCTGATCGACTGCCGTGTCGCGCCGATCATGCGCGCGAGATTGGCCTGCGTGATGCGGCCGAGCGAAATCGGACCGCTCTCATCCTGCGCCGCGTTCTCACAGAGCTTGACCAAAAGCAGCACCAGCCGTTCTGCGGCCTTCTGCCCTGCAAGCGTCTGCGCCAGCATCGAATAGGTCTCGCCCTTGAAGCCGAGGCACTCGATCAGCGCGACCGCGAACGACGGCGACTGCGCGATCAGTTTGCGGATCGCATCCTGATCAAGATGCAGCGCTTCAACGCGGCCGAGTGCCCGCGCCGACCAGCTGTGGCGATGATCGCCGAGAATGTAGGGCGCGCCGACGAAGTCGCCGGCTTCCCAGGTCGCGAGCATCAGCTCGCGCCCCTGCGTACCAGCATGGGTGCTTTCGACAATCCCGCTCACGATGATGTGGATGCCGTTCGCGGGATCGCCCTCCCGCAACAGATATTCACGGTTCTGGTAGGCCGCCAACCGGCCGGTCCGCATCACCAGGTCGAGATCAGCCTTGTCCAACGCCTTCAGCACATAACGTCCGGTCCCGGCCCTCTGCACCTCGGCGCACGGCTCACCCGGATCGGCCACCTCATGCGCATGACTGCGCTCCACAATCGGTCTCCCTTCGAGTGACGGCTCGAAGGCTAGGAGGTCTCCGGTCGGATTGCAACGCGGTGCGGATGCTCAAACCTGGGTTGCCGCTCCTGTGAATGCGCAGGCCAAATCGGTGAGCAGGCGCTCCCTCCCCGCCGGCGCGAGAAACGTCACGCCATAGGGCACGCCGGCCCCGGTCACCGCATTTGGGACCGCGATTGCGGCAAGCCCGAGCGGATTGGCGTAGTTGGTGTAGTAGCCATTGTTGAAATTGGCCGTCAGTGGATCCCGCGCCACCTCATCTATCCTCAGCACGGTTCCGACTGTCGGGACAACCAGCGCGTCATGAGCTTGCCAGAAGTCGCGCAGCGCACGCTGGACCTCCTTGACCTCATAGAGCGCCCGATAGGCGTCGGCCGCCGAAAATTTCCGGCTGCCGATGACGAGATCGCGCACGATCTTGACGCCGGCATCGGGATTCGCGTCGAGGAAGGCACCGACCGAAACATCCCGCTCGGCCAGGAACGGCCCAAAAAACATCAGATCGTTGATCGAGGTGAAGGGCGAGAAATCGACAGAAACGATCGACATATCGAGCTGCCGCAGCTTGCGCAGCCCACCGCCAAACAGCCTCTCGGTCTCCTCGTTGCCGAAAAACTTGAGCTGGTCAGGACGGGGTGTCGCGATCCTAAGCGGCCGTGCCGGCGAGGCCAGCTCCGTCCAGCCACCAAAATCGACAGGCGAAAAGCAATCCTCAGGATCGCGCCGCGCCAGCACCCGGTAGACGTCGTAGCCGTCGCGCGGCTCCCGCGTATACAGCGAGATGGTATCAAAACTTCTGCAGGCATAGACCATGCCGCGCTGGCTGAAGGCGCCGGGCGCAGGCTTGAAGCCGGTGACGCCACAATAGGACGCCGGCACCCTGCCCGATCCGCCGGTATCGGTGCCAAACGCAAAGGACGACGTCCCGGTCGCAACCGACACCGCCGCGCCCGAACTGGAGCCGCCGGGAATGTAGTCGGGATTATGCGGATTGCGCGCGATGCCATAGGGCGAACGGACGCCGACGAGGCCGGTCGCGAACTGATCCATATTGGTCTTGCCGACATAGATCGCGCCGGCAGCAATGGCGTCGGTCACGACTGGGCTCGTGTCTTTGGCGACGTAGGCGAATTCCGGGCAGGCCGAGGTGGTCTGCTCGCCCGCGACGTCGATGCAATCCTTAACCGAGAGAATGAGCCCGTAGAGCGGCAGCTTGTCGATTTCATTGACGCGCGCATCGAGCGCACGTGCTGTCGCCATGACGCGCTCGGGTTTCGCCGTCGAAATCCAGACGCCGCTTTGATCGGCAGCCGTTAGGCGCGACAGCACATGCGCTGCGACGTCGGACGGCTTGAGCAAGCCACTGCGATAGGCAGCGCGGAGATGACGAGGTGAGATATCCATGTCGGTCATGTGCCTGCGGGAACGGATGTGCCGGCGGGACAAGCCCGCCGGCGTGGGCCTTAGCGGCCGATGACCTTCTCGAGATAAGCGGGCTGGATGAAGGCTTCGAAGTCGGCGCGCGGCAGCAGCTTCGGCAGACGTTCCTGCTTCACCAGGAAGTCGGCAGTCGAGACCAGCGTGTCGACAAACTTGCCCTTCTTCGCGGACGTGCCGAGATACTCCTCGGCGAGCTGCTTGTTGCAGGGAACCATTCCGGTGCCCTTCATCATCCGCGTCGCATCCTCGAGCGGCAGCGACAGCTCTTCCGCGATGATCTCAGCCGTCTTCTCCGGATTCTTCAGCCAGAAATCGATGCCTTCGCATTCAGCCTTGACGAACTTCTCGACATAGGACGGATATTTCTCCGCAAACCCGTTCACGACGACGCCAATATCCCAGGTCGGATAACCGCGTTTCGCCATCTCGCCCGAGGTGATGAGGATCTTGCCGCCGTTCTTCACGGCCTTGTCGAGATTTGGTTCCCAGAACCATGCGGCATCGATGTCGCCGCGGAGCCAGGCCGCTGCGATGTCCGATGGTGCGAGATCCAGAATCTTCAGCGAGGTAGGATCGACGCCCTCGTCCTTCAGCGCCTGAAGCAACAGATAATGCGTGGTCGAGCCGAACGGTGCCGCGACCGTCTTGCCCTTAAGGTCCTTGAGCGAGGTGATGTTCTTGTCGGTACGGACCACCATCGCCTCGACATAGTCGAGCATGTTGATCACGAGGATACCCTTGATCGGCAGGGCCCGCGTCGCGCCGATCGCGGTCGGCGGATTGCCGAGACCGCCGAAATCGACATCGTTGCCGGCGATTGCACGCAGCATGTCGCCGCCACCGCCGACCTTGACGTATTTGATGTCGATGCCCGGCATCTCCTTGGAAAGCAGGCCGAGATGTTTGGTCACGAGCTGCGCGTTCACCAGGTTCAGATAGCCAACCGTTATCTTCGTCGGCTTGTCCTCGGCGCGAGCCGTGGACGTGAATGCGAGCGTGGCGACGGCAAGTGCGGCAACAAGTCTCTTCATCTCAGACTCCCCTCGATCAGGATTAAATTCGGGACCACGGCATCAACAATTTGGCGATGCCGCGCATCATGAGGTCGAGCACGACGCCGGTGAGGCCGAGCACGATGAGGCCCATGATCACGACATCGGACAGCAGGAATTTTGCGGCATCCCAGATCATCCAGCCGATGCCGGCAGAGGCCGCGACAATCTCGGCGGCGACCAGAACGGTGTAGGTGAATCCGAGAGAGATACGCATGCCTGCAAGGATCAACGGCCCTGCCGCAGGCAGATAAACGTGAAACAGCAAATGGCGCCGCGTCGCCCCGAGCGATTGCGCGGCGCGCACGTAGACCGGATCGACGCTGGTGACGGCCTGTATCGTCGAGATCACGATACCCGGCAGGCCGGCGAGGAATAGCAGCGAGAGTTTCGAACTCTCGCCGATGCCGAGCCACATCACCAACAGCGTATAAAGCCCAAGCGGCGGCAGCGGCCGGTAGAATTCAATCAGCGGATTGAGCAGCGCACGCGCATTGCGCGAGACGCCCATGAGAACACCGAGGGGGATACCGATCAGGCAAGCCAGGGAGAACGCGACGAGGATGCGGTAGAGGCTGGCGCCGAGGTGCTGAAGCAGCGTCGCACCCTGATAGCCCTTGATCATGGTCTTGACGAACGCAGCCCACACGGCCTGCGGCTTCGGCAGGAACAACTCGTTGGCCCAGCCCATTTCGGTGACGATGGTCCATGTCGCGAGCAGCCCGGCGATCGTCAGTGTCGAGAGCAGAACGGAGCGCGAGACCTTCGGAAGCCTCAATCGTACGGTGTTTCGCCGCGTGCGATCGTCCGATATCGGAACGGCCATGGGGCTAGCCTCGACGCTCATGTGCGAACTCCCAGGATCTGCATGATGGTCAGCGCATAGATCCGTGTCGCCATCACCGACTTGGTGATCGAGATGTTTTCGTTGTCGACGGCCCAGCCGTCCTCGCCGGGACCGAAGGTCACGGCGTTGATGCCGGCTTCGCGGAAGCGAATGGTGTCGTTGAAAGCATTCTTGCGGTTCACGCCAGGCTCGCGGCCCATCAGGCGCCGGTACACGGCACGCAGGGAACGGCAAGGCTCCTCCTCGACCGGCACCGGCTCGGTCGCGTTGACGAACAGCGAGCCGGGCACCTGACGCACCTCGACCTTGACGTCGTTGGCGCCGGCGAAGGTCGCCTGCCCCAGTCGCTCGATGTCGGACATCACGCTTTCGAGCGTCATGCCCGGTACGATGCCGACCACCGCCAGCGTGATGGTGCAGGCGTCGGGCGAAAACTGCATCTCGCCGGGCAGTCCGCCGCGGATGCGCACCACCGAACAGCAGGGAGGCGTGTGCCCCATGAATTTGCTCGGCACATGCGTGAACGCCATCTCTTTCAGCTTCGGCAGCAGCTTGGCCGCTTCCATGATGGCGTTGACGCTGATGTCGGGGCGCCAGATATGCGACTTGATCCCCTGGACCGTAACCTCGATCAGGCAATGGCCGGAATTGGCCACCGACAGGTTCATGCCCCAATCTTTTTCGACATCCCCCCACGCGGTCGGCTCGGCGGTGATCTCGTAGTCGGCGGTGAGGCCGACCTTGTTCAACATGTAGATGGAGCCCTCGGTGCCGTTGCGCTCCTCGTCGACAGTGTAGCAGCACATCAAGGTGCCATCGAACTTCACGCCCTCCTCGATCAGCGCCTGCACCGCGAGCAGTGACGCTGCCAGATTGCCGCGCGTGTCGGAGGTCCCGCGCGCGTACAACAGGTCGCCGTGGCGCGTCGCCTTGAACGGATCGAAATCCGTCATGTGCCATTTCTCGGGCTCGACCACCGGATAGGTGTCGAGGTGGTCGTTGAGGATCAGCGACGGCCCGCCATCGCGTCCCCTGAGCACGCCGAGCACGTTCGGCCGATGGGGCTGCGCGCTGTGCTTGGAGACCTCCATACCGAGGGCTTCAAGCTTGCCCGCGACCAGCATGGAGATCGCCTCCTCCTCCGCCGGCGGAAGATCGGGATCGAGCGGGTTGCCGGAGCGCGGCTGGCCGGTGCGGATCAATTCCGATGCCAGGTCAAGCCAACGCTCCTCCGTGATGCGCGCCAGCACGCGCTGCTCGATATCGGAATAAGGCGAGGTGACGGGCATCTGCATGACGGGTTCCGTTGGCTCACAGCGCCGGCCGCGCCGCTTCGTTGCAGGACGCTCATTGCAGCGACCGTGCCAACTGCCCGAAAAGCCCGTCAGGGCGTGATTAGTGATTTCCGTTCAATGGCTTGTGCCAAAATCTGAACGACGCAAATTTTTGCGCAGCAGATGCGGTTTGCCGAAGACGCGGCGCAGTCTGATCAGACCGGCCTCAGCGTGCAGGTGGCTGGCCGGCATGACGGGTCGTGCCCGCTTAGTCGTCCGAGAACTCGTCTTCCTCGTTGATCTTCTCGTGCTTGCTCTTGCGTGCACCGAGCGCGCCCGTCACGGAGGGATCGCGGTTGTTCGCATAGGGGCTGCGGCCGCCCGCGCGCGCAGCGATCTCTTCGCCGGAGACGGCGGCCGGCTGGCAGATCAGGCGACGGCTGGCGCGGCGCATCAGGTCGACGTGGATGTGATCGTAGTGATAGACGTTCGAGCCCGGCGCCAGCACCGTGGTGAAATGGGCGCACGCACCGGACTGGACATCGCGCAAGAACCCCTGCTCTTCCGGCATGCCGTGCCAGCCGTCCTTCACGGTGATGCGGCGACCGTCGGCGAGCACGAAGGCGGCGACATCGAGCGCGTTGCCGAAGGCGTGCTCCGAAATATGGGCGTGCGGATTGCCGTTCATGCCGCGACAGGAATAGGCGGAAATCTGCTTGATCTCGACCACGCGCGCACCAAACCAGCGCATCGCAGACGGCTGCACGCTGTCGGCAAACCAGCGGTCGAGTTCCGATACAATCGGGCAGGCCAGCGTCGCCGTCGGCTTCACCGCGACGGGACCAACGGCGGTGACGGGATTTCCCTGCGCCGGACCAAGCCGCGGCAATTGCTGTTGCGCCGGCGCCTGCGAATAAGGTGCAGGCCCGGGGGACCGCGCCGGATAGCTCGGCGCATTCATGTAGCGCGATGCGCCCGCGGCATCCGTGCCCTCGGGCGGCAGATCGATCTCGTCTTCTTGCGGCGCGACGCCGGGCGCGCTGAGCGACACCGGACCGGAAGACCCGCCATAGCCTGCGGGCTGGCGCACCGCGCTTTCAGGGTAGTTCGATCGCTGCGGATAGCCGGAGGCGGGATAATTCGATGGCGGCTGCCTCACCGGCCAACGCGGCTGATTGCCGACGCTCCCGGGCGGGCGCAGCTCTTCGTCGGCAAAACCGTAGCTGCTGGACCCTTCGCCGATGGCCGCGACCTTCAGCGGGAACTCAGCGCCGCACATGCCGGGGCCGGAAATCGGATCGATCCGGACGATGTCGGCACTCTCCTTCACGGCGCCCGATTTCAGGCACGCCGCTTCGGCCTCGGCTCGCCACGGTTCACGTTCGGCCTGGAAAAAGCCGCGTCCGCAACCCGCGAGCGATACGAGGACGATGGAGCCGACGAGATACAAACGAACTCCGCGCGTCATGCGCGCACGTTCGGTGAATTTACTTAAAGACTCTTCAACGCAATGATTTCAGCATTCCTTAACCATACGGCGGCGCTACCGCCAGGTCGTGGTGAGCTTCTCCTGCGCCTCCTCGACACGTATCCAGTCATTGCCGGAACACCAGAAGTGACCGAACGCGCAGGCTTCGACATGGAGCTTGCCGGAGCTCTTCAGCGTCATCGTCCCATAATAGGTGTCACCGCTGGAGCGGCTGTAGATGCTGCCAGTCCAGGCGTCGTGCGCTGTCTGTTTCATGTTGACCAGCACGTTCTCGCCCCTGGTCGACGTCTCGGTCAGCGCATAACCGCATAGCGCAGCGCCGCAGCGTTCGATACGAACCGGGTTCTTGTCCCCGCTCTTGTCCCCGCTCTTGGCATCGCTCTTGGCCCCATCGCTCTCCCATTCGCCGAGCGGCATATAGGCCGGGGCGTCATCGCTGCGCAGCGCTGTCCCTACGGCCTGATCGGACTGCGGGACGATGACCGGCGTATCCTTGCGCGACAGATCAACCCGCGGCGGATTGGGGCTCAACTCCGCAAATTTTGGTGGTTCGAGTTTTGGCGCCGGCGGCGGCACCACGGGCCGCGAAATCGTCGCGGCAAGGACGGGGGCCGGTGGTGCCGGAGGCGACGCTTGCGGCGGCCGAACCGAGCTAACCGGAGGGACCGGCTGCGGCGCCTGAACCACCGGCGCAGGTGTGGGCGCGGGCGGCGTCGTGTCTGCATCCTCGAACGACTTGCCATCCGTGGAGATCGAAACGCAGGACATCGATCGGCAATTGCGCGGCGCGTCGACGCGAAACCGGTGGCCCTCGATCGAGAAATTGTAGGAACCGGCCTGCGCCGCGGGCGCGAACGCAGTTGATACGGTCAACGCGCCAAGCAAAGTCGCAGCGAGCCGCTTCATCGATGTCTCCTCTTTGTCCCGGCGATGTTAGGCAGAAGAACAGGCCGCTGAATGTGCGCGGACTCACGCAAACCACAGCACGGTTGTGACGTCCATCACGGAAGGGCCGACTGCGCCGGCCTAGGGTCGAACCACATCCAAACCACGACCGACTTCACGCCATACCGGACCCACACCCTTTCGGAGATTGTCATGAACAAGCTCGCCATCGCCTTCACCACACTGTTCCTCGCATCGACCGCCGTCGCGCACGCCGGCAATGCGATCTCGTTCCAGATCGACGGCCAGCGCGTTCGTATCGAGAGGCCGCGTAACTGCTCCTCTCTGGATTGCCTCACCATCGCGACGCAGGATCTGTCGAACAAGTCGGCCCAGCCGACCACGACGACGGCCCCCTCAGCGCCGGCTCCGGTGCAGCAGCAGCCCGTGCAGCAGGCGCCGGTGCAGGCCACCGCTCCGGCAGCCCCTCCCGCTCCGCCGGCTCCGGTGACAGTTGCCGCCGCACCGTCCGTCGACACGGCCGTGCCCCCCGCACCTCCCGCGCCGGTCGCTGCCGCCCCCGCTCCGGCCCAAACAGCTGCAACTCCTGCGCAGGCGGCGACCACGCCGGTCGGCGTGTGGGCGACTGAGGACAACAAGGGCAACGTGCGCGTCGAACAATGCGGCACCAATCTCTGCGGCTATGCCGAGAAGACCAACGACCAGATCCTGGTCAACATGAAACCCGACGGCGCCAAGTGGAGCGGTCGCATCCGCGATCCCAGGTCTGGCAAGAACTACGACTCGACGATCGCGCTGAAGAGTCCGAACGCGATGCGCGTGCAGGGCTGTGCCTTCGGCGGCATGATCTGCGGCGGCGAGACGTGGAAGCGCGTGAGCTGACGCGGACGG
>Ga0105240_10010496_pt1 | contig 13021 bp, 10 predicted proteins | sample KBSC54metaG_FD_80426 | JGI IMG/M metagenome (GOLD analysis project Ga0105240, IMG submission 80426) | Corn rhizosphere microbial communities from Kellogg Biological Station, Michigan, USA - KBS C5-4 metaG | ecosystem: Host-associated > Plants > Roots > Rhizosphere > Soil | place: Michigan, USA... | reverse complement strand
TTTATCCGCCGCGCGCAGGAGCTTGGTTTCACGCTCTCGGAAATCGGAGAGCTGCTGGTGCTGCGGCTCGATCCACACACGACGGCGTCGACGGTGAAGGCGCGTGCGGAGGCGAAGATCGCGGATGTGGACCGTCGCATCCACGATCTCGAGCATATCAAACACGCGCTGGTACACCTCGCTGGAAGATGCCATGGTGGGCGCGGGCCGCTGGGCGATTGTCCGCTGCTCGATGCGTTGGGACCATTGAGCAGCGCAGGCAGCACCGTAGACTGACGTACCGTCACGCAGCGTGACCGATTGCGACGATTGCGACGCAACACCAGCGGTTCGTAACTCTGCTGGAACCGCATCGGCCGCGCAGTCAACCTGTCGATGCGAGCTACTGTGAGCGCGCGACGGTATGCAGCTCGTTGCAGAGAGCATCTCTCTTCGAACCGGCTACCTCCTCCACCGTCATCATCGCACCGCAGCACGTGTCGATGCCGAAACGGTTGAACACTGCCATGGCGGCTGGATGCCGGCGAATCACTTCGTCCACAGTCCATCCGCAGTCGATTTCGAGTTCTGTCGCAGGCATGACCGGTTACTCCAGATAAAGGGGTCCAACGTTGGTGCACACGCTCGTGCACGTTGTACGATACCGCCTGTACCTAGGTATAAGGTCAAGGGGTGGCAGCGCCGAATGTAGATCGGTTCGCGGCACGGTGCACATCGGGGGAGTGGCGGGGGAAGATCCCTATTCCGGGCGGGGCTCTCCGGGGTAAGGCCCGGTACCCGCTCGTGCCTGACCCGAAATTTCGCGCGGCGTTCTGCGAAACCCCAGCAGAGGGTCGTTCAAACGTTGCCGCGCGCGGTCGGCAGGTGGTAACCTCACACCAACAGGCCCGGCAGGAATCGAACCTGCAACCCCCGGTTTTGGAGACCGGTGCTCTACCAATTGAGCTACGGACCTACACTGATCTTCCAGACCCCTGAAGCCCTGCCAGGGGTGGCTGACGGGAATTGAACCCGCAACCCCCGGAACCACAATCCGGTGCTCTAACCAATTGAGCTACAGCCACCATGTCCGGGGCCACGTCGCCCCGAGCATTTCATTCTAATCCCGCAATCGAGAGCCAGCAACTAACGCCGCCGGCCTCCGGCCCCAATCAGTCCTTCGCGCGATCCATGTACTCGCCGGTCGTCGGATTCACCCTAACCCGCTCGCCCTGCGCGATAAACTCCGGGACGTTGATCGTCACGCCATTGCTCAGCTTTGCCGGCTTGGTCGAGGCGGTCTTCGTCGCTGTCTTCATCACCGGCGCCGTGTCCACGATCTCGAGATTGAGCGAGTTGGGAAGCTGGATGCCGATCGGGTTGCCGTTGTAGTACTCGGCCTGGATCTTCATGCCCGGCTGCATCCACTGAGCTGAATCGCCCAGTGCTTCCTCGTCCATCTCGATCTGATCGTAGTTCTCGGTGTTCATGAAATGATAGGTGTCGCCACCCTGATACATGAACTCCAGGTCGTGCGTTTCCATCGCAGCCTTCTCGATGGAATCCGCTGCGCGGAACCGGTGCTCGAAGCTGTTGCCGGTGCGAATATTCTTGAGCTTGGCCTGCACCATCGCCCGGAGATTTCCCGGCGTGTGGTGGCGGAACTCAACGACGCGGCATGGCTCACCCTCGAACACGAGAACCATCCCCCGCCGAATCTGCGTGGCTGGCATCGCCATTCGTCAAATCCTCGGAAAAACGTACATAGCCTTTAAAGGTAGCAAGTAAGGCCCGTTAGAGGCAACCGGGCACTGGTGGGGCGGCTGAATTGGGGCAATCTTCAGCCAGGATGTAGAGAATCCACCGCCGCCTCCGACTTCTCTACGAAAGCGCCAGCCTGGGCGCCCAAACCCGAAGAGGAGATCGAGCCCATGAAGTACATGATGATGATGAATGCCCCGCGCGGGAACGGTGAATACCAGATCAATGACTGGTCGCCAGACGATTTCCAGGCGCACATCGCGTTCATGCACGGCTTCAACAGGCAGCTCAGCGAGGCGGGCGAAATGGTGGCGTGCGAGGGCCTGACGCCGCCCGCGCAGGCGAAGCTGGTGCGCGCCGGGAAGGACGGGCGGCCGGTAACCGATGGTCCCTTCCCCGAAACAAAGGAATTTCTCGCGGGCTTCTGGATCATCGACGTCGACAGCGCCGAACGCGCGTACGAGCTGGCGGCCACCGTGTCTGCGGCACCCGGACCTGGCGGCACCCCGCTCAACATGGCGGTCGAGCTACGGCCCGTCATGAGCGCGCCGCCCGATCCATCCGCCCCCTCGCTCACGCGTTGAACGCGAAGCTCGTGACGGATCGAAACACGAGCACGAACTGTCCTGAATTCGCCGAGCACCTCCTGCGCGAGCTTGCGCCGCAGGTGCTCGGCGTCGTCGCACGGAAGTGCGGTGATTTCGCTGACGCCGAGGATGCGCTTCAGGAAGCGCTCATCGCAGCAGCCACGCAGTGGCGCGCTGCCGGCGTGCCCACGAATCCCCGCGGCTGGCTGTACAGCGTTGCGATGAGACGCCTCAAGGATCGCGTGCGCAGCGAGAGTGCGAGACGCCGGCGCGAGAATGAAGTCGCAAGCGAGCGCGAGCATGAGCAACCCTTCGTGTCGCCGCCCGATGCGGAACTCGGCCTGATGACGGACGACACACTCGTTCTTCTCTTCATGTGCTGCCATTCCGCGCTCTCACCCTCGTCGGCGATCGCTCTCACTCTGCGCGCGGTCGGCGGGCTCACGACGGCCGAGATAGCGAGTGCGTTTCTCGTTCCGGAAGCGACGATGGCACAGCGTATCAGCAGGGCCAAGCAGAGCATCAAGTCGTCAGGAGTCGCGTTCCGCATGCCGACGGACGACGACATGGTGGAGCGACTGGGCGCGGTGATGCACGTGCTGTATCTCATCTTCAACGAGGGATACGCGAGCAGCAGCGGGCCGGAGCTGCATCGTGTGGACCTCTCCGCCGAGGCGATCAGACTCACACGCATGTTGCGCGCGTTGACGCCGGACAATGGCGAAGTCGCAGGCTTGCTGGCGCTCATGCTGCTCACCGATGCGCGTCGCGCTGCACGAGCGGGACGTCACGGTGAGCTGATTCCACTGGACGCCCAGGATCGATCGTTATGGGATCGACAGATGATCAGTGAAGGAACGGCACTCGTGTCGAGCGCATTCGCATCGGGATCGGCTGGACCGTATCTGCTCCAGGCTGCGATCGCCGGGATTCACGACGAGTCGCCCCGCGTGCAGGACACCGACTGGCCGCAGATAATGGCGCTGTACGGAGTGTTGAAGCAAATGTCGGAAAATCCGATGATCGCATTGAACCACGCGATTGCAGTTGCGATGGTGGGTGGCGCGGAAGCTGGTCTTGCGTTGGTGAGCGAGCTCGACACGGATCAGAAGCTACGCGGGCATTACCGGCTCGATGCGGTTCGCGCGCATCTTTACGAGATGATCGGAGACGATGCGCGCGCGATTCTGCATTACCGCGCGGCTGCCGAGGGTACCGCGAGTATTCCGGAGCGAGATTATCTGAACCTGAAGGCGGCGCGAGCGAGCGCGAGATCCTGACGATTCGTCATTGCCGCGCAGGCGGTGGACTCACCTACAGCGCCTTCTTCAAGGAATTCCACACGTTCGTCGCCACGATCTCCTCGCCCGTCACGTTCGGATGCAGTCCGTCCGCCTGATTCAGATCGGCGTGTCCCGCGACTCCATTCAGCAGGAACGGAATGAGTGTCGCGCCTTTCTCGCGCGCGAGGTCTGCATACATCTTGTGAAATGCGGCGGTGTACTGCTGGCCAAGGTTGGGCGGCGCTTCCATCTGAATGAGGAATATCTTCGCGTGCGGCTTTGCAGCCTTTATCCGATCCAGAATTTCAGCGATGTTTGACCGAGCCTCGGAGACCGGGAGCGCCCGAAGGGCATCGTTCGCCCCTGTTTCCAGGACGACGACGTCGGCCGGGCTGCGGAGCACCCAGTTGATCCTGTTCAGCGCACCGGCCGACGTCTCGCCGCTCACACCGGCATTCACGGCTGTGAGCGGTGTGCCGGCGGAGTCGGCCTTTGCCTGAATCAGTGCCGGATAGGCCTGCTCCGGCCGCAGGCCGAGGCCGGCCGTGAGGCTGGTACCGATGAACAGCACCGTCGGGCCAGCCGCGGCGGCGTCGGGCGAGGAGACGCTGTCGGGCGGCGCGGCCTCAACCGTCTGCACCGCCTGCGGTGTCTTATCTTTCGCCGCCGGGTTGCATCCGCCAATTAGCAGCGCCGCCGCCAGGCTCGCAGTAGTGCAGGGACTCATATAACGGACGTCTTTCTTCATGCTCATCGCTGAATCATTGACCAAGGAATACCGGAGTGGCGAGCGCACGCTCGCGGTGCTCCGGAACGTATCGTTCTCCGTGCAGCCGGGCGAGTTCGTCGCCATTACCGGGCCATCCGGAAGCGGCAAGACTACGCTTCTCGGCCTGCTCGCGGGTCTCGATACACCGAGCGGCGGTCGCGTGATCCTGGACGGCGCCGAGATGTCGAGCATGAGCGAGGACGATCGGGCTCGAATACGATCGGCGAAGGTCGGATTCGTCTTCCAGAGCTTTCAGCTGATCTCGACGCTTACCGCCGCGGAAAATGTCCAGGTTCCGCTCGAGCTGCGTGGTGAGAGCGGTGCGGAGCGACGCGCGTCGGACCTTCTCGAGCGCGTGGGACTCGCCGAGCGAGCGACGCACTTCCCTACCCAGCTGTCCGGCGGCGAGCAGCAGCGCGTGGCGATCGCGCGCGCATTTTCCAATCGGCCGTCGATTCTGTTTGCGGACGAGCCAACTGGAAATCTCGACGCCGCGAGCGGCGAGCGGGTCGTTGCATTGCTCGAAGAGCTGAACCACGAGTCTGGCTCGACGGTCGTGATAGTCACGCATGACGCCACGCTGGCGGCACGTGCACGGCGACAGATCAGACTGGCAGATGGAGTGGTGATCGAGGATACGGGATCGACGGAGCGCGTAGATTGAGTGCTTCGCCGATGCAACTGGCGCGGCTTGCGTGGCGCGAGAGCCGCACCACGCGACGAAAGCTGTTTCTGTACATGTCCACGATCGCGGTGGGCGTGGCAGCGCTGGTGTCGATCGACTCGTTCGCGCGCAACGTCACACGGTCAGTGCGTGAACAATCCCGCTCGCTGCTCGGCGGCGATGTCCAGTTTTCCAGCAGACGCCCCTTCGCGAAGGAGACTGAGCAGCTGCTCGACTCTCTGGCGCGCGCCGGAATTCCGAATGTGCGCTCGACGACATTTCCGTCGATGGCCGTCATTCCGCGCAACGGGAACACACGACTTGCGCAGATCCATGGCGTGAGCGCCGGATACCCCCTGTACGGTGCGATCACCACTCAGCCTGCCGGCAGGTACGAGACGCTGCAATCGGGGCCGAACGCGCTGGTCGACCCGTCGCTGCTTATCGTGCTCGACGCACGGATCGGCGACACGCTCAAGGTTGGTTATGGCGAGTTCGTGATCACGGGTACGCTCAAGGACGTACCGGGCACGTCGGGTCTCTCATCCGCGTTCGCGCCACGCATCTACATTCCCGCGCGATATCTCCCGGAGACACGGCTGCTGGTGTTTGGCAGCACCGCGGAATACGCAGCGCTTCTCAAACTTCCTTCCGATCGGGATCCCAAGGGGTTCGCAGCGCCGTTCCGAGCGCCGCTGACCAGGCAGGACGTCAACGTGCGAACGGTCACGCAGACGGAAGAGTCCGCCGCAAGAGCGACCGAGAGTCTCGCGAACTTCATCGGCATCGTCGGAATGGTCGCGCTGCTGCTGGGCGGTATCGGCGTTGCGAGCGGAGTGCGGGCCTTCGTCGCGCGAAAGATCGACACCGTCGCGGTCTTCCGCTGCCTCGGCGCTTCCGGCAATCAGGTGCTTGCGATGTACGTGGTGCAGGCGGCAGCCATGGGCCTGCTCGGCGCGCTGCTCGGTGCAGTGGCCGGCGTTGCGATTCAGTTTCTGCTTCCGCTCGCCTTTGTCGGGTTGCTGCCCGTGGACGTACACGTCACGGCCGAACCCGTGGCAATACTCACAGGAGTGTTGATCGGCGGCTGGATTGCGCTCGTATTTGCGCTCCGCCCGCTGCTCGCATTGCGAAACGTTTCGCCGTTGCAGACGCTCAGGCGCGACGCCGATTCCGACGTTCTGCGAATGCGCTGGAACGATCTTCCGCGACTGCTTATCAACGCGGCGCTGATACTGAGTGTCGTGGCGGTCGCGGTCGCACGTGCGCAATCCGTACGACAGGGTCTCTGGATCGCAGCTGCTACGGGCGGTGTTCTTCTCGTTCTTGCTCTGGTCGCGAGCGCACTGGCATGGGGCGCAAGACGTTCCGTGCGCGCGGGATGGCCTTACGTGGTACGGCAGGGGCTTGCCAACGTGTACAGACCAGCGAATCAGACGCGCGCAGTAATGCTGTCGCTCGGTTTCGGTGCCTTCCTCGTCACCACGCTCTATCTCGTTCAGAACAGCATAGTGAAGGATCTAGCGCTCAACGCATCGTCGTCCGGCGCCAACCTGCTGCTGTTCGACGTACAACAGGACCAGGCCGCGCCGATCGATTCGATCATCCACGCACGCGGATTCAAGGTAACGCAGCAGTCACCCGTAGTGCCGATGCGCATCGCATCGATCAACGGAAGAAGCACCGAGTCGATCGTGGGCGATTCGGCGAAGAACCGGCGTGCCGGCTGGGCAGTGCGACGGGAATATCGTTCGACCTATCGCGACTCGATAACAGCGGGTGAAACGCTGACCGCGGGCAAGTGGTTCGCGCCAGAGCGTTCAGGCGCCGCGCCGTTCGCGCCTGGCGACACGGGCGAGGTATCGCTCGATGCAGGCGTCGCCGGCGAGCTCAAGGTCAAACTTGGCGACGAGATCACCTGGAACGTTCAGGGAATCGACATACCTACAAGAGTCACGAGCCTGCGCGACGTGAAGTGGACACGGTTCGAGCCGAATTTCTTCGCCGTATTTCCGAGCCGTGTTCTACGCGACGCTCCGCATCAGTTCACGGTGCTCGCGAACGTGCCCGGCGTGCTGGACGTGGCGACGGTCCAGCGTGACCTCGTGCGCCGGTTTCCGAATGTCAGCAGCATCGATCTGTCGCTCCTCACCGAGACGATCGGGAAGATCGTGGCGCGCGTGTCGACCGCGGTTCGGTTCATGGCGCTGTTCAGCGTCATCATGGGAATCCCGGTACTGTTCAGCGCGGTATCGTCCACCAGGCGCGAGCGCATTCGAGAGAGCGTCCTGCTCAAGACACTCGGCGCGACGCGCGCGCAGATCATGCGGATACTGCTTACGGAGTATGCACTGCTCGGCATACTGGGCAGCCTCACCGGGCTGGTGCTCGCGCTGGCCGGGAGCTGGGCGCTCGTGCACTTCGTCTTCGATGTGAAGTACACGCCGCAGTTCGGGCCGGCGATCGCAATAACCGCGGTGATGATGGTGATCGCGATTTCGATCGGCGCGATCGCCGGCCGGGACGTGTTCAAGGAAACGGCGATGACGGCATTGCGGGAGGGATGACGGTTACACCACCATTTTGCGACTACCTTCCTCCGTATGCTGCGGCGACCGCTGAAAAAAAGGGAATTCGAGGACTGTCAACGAGGTTTACTCGGAGCGTGGTGATGCTGGAATCATATGACTATCGAATGTACTTCAGTCGCGACGAAATTCTCGCAGCAGTCGCGACGGTGTTACCTGTGGCTGATGCCGAGCGGTTCGTTGAGGAGCTGTATGCTATTTCCGATCACGACGAAGTATTGCTGTCGCCAGTAATCGCCGCGGCGTTAGCAAACCTCTCGCCTGCATGTGCAGCGAGAGTGGCGGCTCTCCAGCGCATACCGAAACGCGCCGGAGAGCGGCCACCAACATTCTAGCAGACGGATATTTGTAACGTGTGTAAGGCGCCATACGCACGATTAGTAATTTGACGCGTGGCGATCAGGAGTCTGTGCCAGTTCAGCGGCCTAGCGTTGACGTCGCGTTATTGCACCCGCATCACGTACACGCGCCCGTTGGGATCCGACGACGTCGTCCCACTCGAATTTGTAATTTGGATCGTTCGCGCGCCCGATCCCGATGTAATGAAATAGGCCGCGGACGATGCTGGCACATTCGCCGTGAGCGACGCGCCGTTGCCGACCGGCGCTACCGGGAGATACGACGCGGCTGTCTCGGAACCGATCAGCACTCCCGAAACCATCTGCCTGAAGTTGTAACTCTTGAAGTTGTACGGCGACGCTGGCGGCGTGGCGGCGCGATGGTCCGCGTAGAGCGTGACGAGAAAATGCGCGAGGATCGTATCCATCGGCGCGCCTGTCGCCTTGACGAGGTTCACGGTACCGGTGTCCGGACCCGCAACGAGCTTGCGCGTGAGCGTGCGCGGATCGCCACCGGTATTGAACCAGTCGGCGACGTACCTCACGAGCGCCCACTCCGCGCCACGTGACGCGAGGTTGGCTGCCGCCTTGGGGTGGCTCACGATCGCAGCCGTCGTGTCCGGACGCTCCACGTAATACTTGGCACGGGCCAGATTCTGCAGGAAGAACGCCTGCGTTATCGTCGTGTCGAGGTTGTTGATGTCGGACAGTCCGACCGTCGTGTTGTCAGCGAAACCCGCCTCGACCCGACCCACGGCTTCTTCCGCGAAGTGCGCGAGCCCCTCGTCCAGCCACGTGGCCTCGAAGTTCACCACCGACGGCGAGATGTATCTGTTGCCGGAATTGATCATGTGCTGGAATTCGTGCGCGACCGTGCCGCGTGTTATCTGCCGCACGAACGCAGTACTGAACGAATTGCCATTCACGCCATTCGGATCCGGCGCAAGAAGGTAGAAGATCTCGCCCTGATTGCTGGACAGACAGCCGGCAGAGGTCGGCGGATACAGATCGCCGGCGAAGAAGAATCCGCCAACGTATCCCGATTTGCTCGCCGTTCCCGCGGGCGTCAGCTTGTTCACCGCGGGCGTGTAGTAGATGATGATGTGGCCGTTGTTGTCGATGTCGGTCGGCGTGCCGAAGTATCCAACATCCGTCGGGTAGATCATCTGGTCGAACTCGTCACCGATGGACTTGAAATCGGCGCTCGTGAACCCGCCAGCAGGCGAGTTGACGTCGCTCACGACTATCGCATGCGTCGATACGTATCGCACCATGCCGAGCGTCGTCGTGGAACTGCCCGCGTCGCACGCCTTGGCAGACACGCCGCCGAAGCCGGCAGCCGTCAGGACCTTGAGTGACATCGTGGACCCGACGGCTGGCGCGGCGTTCACGGCACGCGACGGCGTCAGCACATTGGCGCTCGCAGCGGCGCCCGTAGCCGGGTTCCCCCGCCCACCTGGACGTGGAAGGCCGGTGCGCTCGAAGTTTCGTAGCTGGGCCTCGAACTGCTCGCCGCGCGACATCGTCGCCGGTACCTCGAGCGGACGCTGAGTCGGCGGGAATACATCCGCCACCGGTATCTGGACCGACGGCGTGAGCCAGTCGCCGTGCACGCCGTAGCTGCCGACCGTGCCCGCGTTCACGTTCGAATTGCCCAGAATCACAGCGAACTGCGCCGAGCCCGAGGATGCCGGAATGGACAGCCCGCCAGATGCGGCGGAGAAAGTCATCGCTCGAACGTCGCCGACATTCATCGTGCCGAGATCCGAAAGCGTCGGATCGGGGACTCCAGGAATCGGCGCGACCGCAGAGTCACTACATCCGACAACCAGAAGAGCAGCGCCAAAGACACCGTACAGTGATTTCACACGCGATTCCAGGTTAGGTGCAGCTCGCCGCACGCGGCGGCATCATCGAGGTGTTGGACGGTGCGAATCGCAGGCCGTTACGGCCTGAGAGTCACACCAGGCTGCTACGAGTGCGCGGCGACCTGCGCTGCGCAGGCAAGAAACATAGCCACGGTGAACGCAAGAAATGCGCGCTGCGCGAGGGGTCGGCGCGTAAAAAATTGAACTATCTCATCCATTTTGTGCGGTCCAAACGGGCGTTGAGGAGAAAAACCATAAGACGCGTCAGAATGCTCAGCGAAACAAACGATTTCGCCGGAGCTTGTTCCCGCACTATCTGGTATCGGCTGCGGCAACGCCAACAGGTTGCAGCCCAGATGCGACAAGGATCGAACGGCCTTCAGGCGACATCAGAAATGTGATGAACTGGTGCGCCGCCTCAGCGTGCGGAGCGTCCTTTGGGACACCCGCGCCGAATACGATTGGCGCACCGTGCATCACCAGCGGCGCTTGCGAGGCGCCGCCCGACCTGCTCCCCGAGCTCGGCGATGAAATGTCGACGCTCGCCACGTAATACGTCGTGGCGAGCGTTGGATCGCCGAGGTCGACCTCACGCGGGAGGTTGACGAATCGAAGGCCCAGCTTCCGGGCGACGGACTCGTACTCCCAGGCGTAGTCCAGGTTCCCCGTCTGGAGCAATGCGACAAGATCTGCTGATTTTGGACGCACGTTCGCCGTCGATGCCGCCGCCCGAAGCCTGGCCGCGAGTCCGGGGCGCTTGTAGTACCGTTCCGCCAGCTGCATCGCCATGAGCGCCCGATATCCCGCAGGATCGAGCGTGGGATCGCTCCTCCCGACCTGGACGCCCTGTCTGGTCGTGACGTCGGGCCAGTTCCGGGCAGTCACCTCGTCAGCGAAGCGCGAACGGTCGGTGTATGCCAGAACCAGGCGGCTGCTGCCCAGCAGCGCGATCGGGCCCGTGAGCCGGCCGGGTATCAGACGAGCGAACAGCGCCGTGTCGGCGACTGCGACCACGTCCGGCACGCGACCCAGATCGCTGATCTTCCGAATCGTCTCGACCGACCCGGCGTTTTCCTGGCTCACTCCGTACCCGTGACTCGGCGCGAACGAGTCGAGCGCCGCGCGCAACGGCAGAGCGAGCGCGCCGGCATTGAAGACGACGAGCGGCGGATGATCCGGCCGCGGCGACCCGCTGCAGGCGACGATCAGTGCGGCCACCGCCGCAGAGAGGATCGGGTAGGCTGTTGACCGCGCGGATAGTAGCCGATTCATCGCTGGACGGGTAACATACACTGGTTGCATCCGGCACATGGAGCTCTAAATGGCGACGACGTTGGGACACGACACGGCGGAAGATATTCCCGGGCTCACGACTACGCGCGCCCCGTTCATAGAAGCCGCGCGCGCGCACGGCGAACTGTACATCGAACAGCCGTACGACCTGTATAACGGCGAGAATCACGAGGCGTGGAGGCAGTTGTTCGCACGCATGGGCGATCGGTGGCAGCGCTACGCCAATCCGCGTTTCCTGCAGGGCGTCGAAACGCTCTGCCTCGATCCGAGTGCGGTGCCGCGCCTGGAAGACGTGAACAAGTTCATGGCGCCGCGCACAGGGTTCAAGGCGAAAGCGGTGAGCGGGTATGTGCCGGCGTATCTGTTTTTCGATTCGTTGCGGAAGCGCGAGTTCCCGACGACCATCACCATCCGCGATGCTGGCCGGCTGGATTACCTCCCCGAGCCGGACATCTTCCACGACATCGCCGGCCACGTGCCGATGCACACCGATCCCGCCTTCGCCGATGCGCTCGTACGCTTCGGAGAGGCGGCGCAGACCGCCGTTCATATCGTTAAGCGTATCAAGGACCCGGACGAGCAGGTTCGCCGCACCACGAGCATCATGAAGGCAATGGCGCGGTTCTTCTGGTTCACGGTCGAGTTCGGACTGATGCGCGCGCCGGATGGAAAAGGTGTCAAGGCGTATGGCAGCGGCCTGCTGTCTTCGTACGGCGAACTGCAGCACAGCATCGAGTCGCCGATGGTGCAGCGGTATCCCATCGAGCTTGAGTGGGTGATCAACCAGTACTTTGAGATCGATCACTACCAGCCGCTTCTCTTCATCGTGGAGTCATTCGAACACCTGTTCGAGCAGGTCGGCATGCTGGAAGACTGGATGAAGCAGGGAAAGCTGGACAACGTCTCGCCCGGTGAGCCGAGCCTGTCGGAAGTCGACGTCCGCAGCTTCATCGACGCCTCGGCGTAAGGACGGATCGCACCGTTGTCTGCGCCACGGGAACGGATAAGGGTAGTTGTTGCGGAAGATGATGAAATTGCGCGGCTGATCGCGGGCAGGATGCGCGACGTGATCCTCGCGCGCCAGAAATCGAGCGACCATGCGGTGCTCGGACTTGCTACAGGAAGCACGCCGATCGGTATCTACCGAGAGCTGATCCGGATGCACCGCGACGAAGGTCTGGACTTCTCCGACGTCGTGACATTCAATCTCGACGAATATTTCGGAGTCGCACCGGACGACATCCACAGTTACCACCGCTACATGTGGGAGAATCTCTTTTCCCACGTCAACATTGCACGCGAGAACGTGCACATTCCCCGCGGTGACGTTCCGCGCGACGCAATCGACGCCGAATGCGCGCGATATGAGCAGGCGATCCGCGACGCCGGCGGAATAGATCTGCAACTGCTCGGCATCGGCAAGACGGGACATATCGGCTTCAACGAGCCCGGCTCCGGCGCCGACTCCCGCACGCGCATCGTCACGCTCGACACGATAACCCGGCGCGACGCCGCGGCGGATTTCTTCGGCGAGGAGAACGTTCCGACCGAAGCGGTCACCATGGGAGTTGCGACGATTCTCGAGGCGCGGGAGATCGCGCTCGTTGCCACTGGCGAGCACAAGGCTGCGATCGTGCGACGGGCGGCGGAGGGCGAGCCGAGTCCGGATGTCGCTGCGACATATTTGCAGGAACATCCCCACGCGACGTTCTACGTCGATCCTGCAGCGGCGGCGGATCTCACGCGCATTGCGACGCCTTGGCTGGTTGGCGAGGTACAGTGGACGCGCGACCGCGCGATCGACGCGGTGATCTGGTTGAGCAGGCTGACAGGAAAATCGGTGCTCAAGCTCGACACGCACGATTACAGGGAGAACCATCTCAGCTCGCTC
>Ga0105240_10010495_pt1 | contig 13021 bp, 14 predicted proteins | sample KBSC54metaG_FD_80426 | JGI IMG/M metagenome (GOLD analysis project Ga0105240, IMG submission 80426) | Corn rhizosphere microbial communities from Kellogg Biological Station, Michigan, USA - KBS C5-4 metaG | ecosystem: Host-associated > Plants > Roots > Rhizosphere > Soil | place: Michigan, USA... | reverse complement strand
AGGGGCTTTCGTGCCTAATTCCCAAAATTGAACGGGCTTCAGCCTCACTATTCTATTAATTTGTTACGCATTCCATACATAATCAACCCGCCAATTGTCTTCGCATTTACCTTCGCTTTCATGTTTTGACGTATTGTTTCGATCGTTCTCGGACTAAGGAAAATGATCTTTGATATCTCTTCTGTTGTTTTATCTTCTGCCAGTAATTGTAATATTTTCAATTCCTTTTCATTAAAATGTATCGGTGTGTTGGTTCCGTAATGATGACGCACGTTCTTTTTCTGCATCAATTTTCCCATCACAGCTTTATTCACCAATTCATTAAAATAAAAATCATCATTCATACAGGTAAGGATTGCCTCGTATATTTCCTCGGGATCAGTTGTTTTGGTTAAATAAGCATTGGCGCCCATTTCCATCATCTTACTGATCATCTGCTGATCGTCGTACATAGTCAGTACAATGATCTTGATATCTTCATATTCCTTACGTATCAGTTCAATTCCATTAATACCATCTATTTCAGGCATCCGGATGTCCATTAATAATACTTCCGGCTTTTTAATGGCGATCTTGTGCATCATATCCTTGCCATCTTCCGCTTCCCAGAGCATTTTAAGGTTTTGCTTGCTGGATAAGGCCATTTTAATTCCGTCTCTGAATATTTTATGATCGTCAGCAATGGCTATTTTGATCAGGTATTCGTTTGCGTTAGTCATGAGTAAAGTAGAATTCTTGTTTTTTGATTAAGTATAAGTTTATAAAATCTTCTATTTGTTATTAAAGTTATTACAATTTTAGGTCCTTCTTTCCCTCTCACGTATTCATTCCTGTAGTTTTTCTATTACCTGGTTCATTATCGATAGTATTAAGCAATAGTAAAACCAACATACTAAAAACGCAGTTTTACCTGTGGCATTGTCCTGCGGTTAACTTTTATTGATATTTTTTTGAACTATTATTGATTAGAGCTAAACAACTTTATGCTCTTATTAAAAACAGGGATTTATACCTCGTAAGTTTACGATAACAATTCCACGTTGATTTACGAGCCGGTTTATGGATAACTACCTGCCAAAAAGTAAATATTACAGGTCTCAAAAAGGGCAATTGTGCTCTTTCACAGGAACCGATGTCGATATACCTTTGTACCAGTTGATTGACATTGGTTACGTAGTTTATTATTATCCAGTTTGATCCAAATATCCAATTAACAGAAAAACACTGTAAATCCAATATCACTAGATAGCCTTTTTGTTTGTGCTTGTGTTTCCAGTGTCAATCAACTCAATAAAATGAGGTTCCGCTGTAAAATCCAATACTGACTGATTCACCTGTTACTCTGAACAGTCTGACCTTGAGGTTGATTGAATAAGTTATTAAAACTTATCAACATACGTTAGTTTAGTACATTTTGGCTCACATTATGCACTAACTTCATATGCCTCTGATTGATTATTGTCAATTTTTGCCCTCCATCGTAGTTCTACTATGGGAAAGATACTGCTTTCTTCCATAGTAATTTTACTATTTTCTATCGTATATTTGCCCAAATTTGTGACGTTTTTTTACGTTATCAAACCCTTAGAACCCTTATACCTATTGATTTACGTGAATTTTTGAACATTTTATGCACCGTTTTGCCGGTTGCAGGCCAATAGTTTTTGGGGGAAGTTTACATCACAAATTTATCACTAAACCTAAAAACTTACAATCATGTATCACAAAGACGAAGTTTCTTTATTCACAAACGATTAATGGTTAAGTAAATTTTGATTTTGGATGGTAGTTAGTTATTTTTGAAAAAACTAATTGCTGACTTGGAAATTTTAAAATATTCAACTTACTTAACTGAAGCCTTACCTTGTATCTTTTGTATCATTTTCTTTAAAAAGATAATCACAAAAGATATCAAGGTTTTTTTTATTTATACAAGTCTCTTCCTTTTCTTTTTCCTTTTACAGCTCTATTTTCGCTACGGTCTTCACTCATACCCTCTTAAGTTCCTGGTAATCAGGATAAATATTATAACAGAATTTATCTTATTAGGTCTTTTTTATTACTACAATGTCCGTTTTAAATACAAAAAAGAGGTGCTTATTGTTGCATCTGTAGGCTTTATACTCTTTTCCATTTATGACTATCATGTAACTGCAAAGGATGATTTCAGGTATCTCCCACTCGTTATTCAGGCTTCCTTTTTTTTAGTAGTTATACCATATTTCTTTTATGAAAATATGCGTTATAGCCTGGAGAAGCCGGTTTACTTACTTCCAAGTTTTTGGATATCAATAGCATTCCTGATATATTTTTCCGGAAACTTTTTTCAGTTCCTTGGCTCAGAAATATACGAGGATAAGCAATTCATAGACCTGTCAAACCTGGTTTATGATGTTGTTACAATCATTAAGGATACTCTTTTATGCATTGCTATTGTAGTAAATAATTCTATTGAAAAAGAAACACATAAACCCAATATGCCCATAAACTTTGATTTAGGCTTTTAAACCCATTAATAATAAATATTAACTTTATCCCTTAACATGATTTTCTTACAAGTTTCCAGCAGTGCTTCTTCCGGTTTTAGCTATATCATGCTATTTGGAACATTAGCTATGATAAGCCTGACGCTGGGAATTGTATTCTTTGTGATCTTCCATCAGCGAAAGGTTATTCGCTTTAATGATACGCTGAAAAAGATGGAAGATGAAAAGCAACAGATCCTGTTAAATGCCTCTATCAAATTCCAGGAAGAAGAAAGAAACCGTATTGCTGCCGATCTTCATGATGACGTTGGACCATTATTAGCAACTGCACGCCTCTATCTGAACGAGAATATGGTGAACCTCGACCCAGCAGCTCAATTACAATCTATTTTCAGCGCTAAGCAAATCATTGATGATTCGATACAGTTAATCCGCAATATCAGCCATAGTATGATGCCCCCTACCCTAAAAAACTTTGGGTTGGAAAGTGCCATGAGTGATCTTTTCCAGAAGATCAATGGCAGTGGAACATTGAATGCCAGTGTTCGTTTTCACGATTACAGAACAAGGCTTAAACTGGACCAGGAACTACTCATCTTCAGAATAATTCAGGAATTAATCAATAATATTATCAAGCATAGTAATGCCGGCTTTATTCATCTTACTCAAAATGCCAATGCAACACACACGTATATGCGCTTGCATCACGACGGCACCGGTATTGTTCAGGCTGAATTTGACAGACTGAACCAGGTTTCTACAGGTTTGGGATTGAAGAATATTGCCAGCCGTGTAAAAGTTTTAAACGGACGCATCTTTTTTGAAATAGACCCAAGTCACACTTATTATAAAGTGACGATTGAAATTCCGAAAGAAACGATTGTGTAGATCGGCTTTTGATCGCATTTCTGCTACCCGTCAAATCCATAATCCATTAAAAATCAAGTAAGAAACTTACCCTTATATCCACACCATGAAGGTCATAATTCTTTAAAACAGATTTCTTTTTGTATTTTTACGAGAGCCTTATCCTTATTTTATGAACAATGAAGAAATAAAAGTTGCGATAGCTGATGATCACAAGATCTTTCGAAGAGGTGTGATCCTGTCAATGAAGCCATACAACAATATCAAGTTTGTCATGGAAGCCGATAACGGCGATGACCTTCTTGCCAAAATACCTGAATCTCAGCCGGATGTAATTCTTTGTGACCTCAAAATGCCTGTAAGAGATGGCATTGATACTACGAAGCAGGTTGTTAAACAGTTTCCCAACATAAGAGTAATTATTTTGACGATGTATGAAGATGAGCGTTTTGTGGGACATCTGATGGATTGCGGTGCTGCAGGCTATCTTCTTAAAAGCACAGAGCCAATTGAAATAAAGAAAGCAATTACCGACGTAATGCGTACAGGATTCTACCTGAACCCGTTTGTAAATAAAGTTCTTATCAAGAAAAACTACAGTAAGCAAAAATTCAATCCATCACTTAATTCAGAAGTTGTTATCAGCGAACGTGAAAAAGAAGTGCTTACGCTTGTTTGTATGGAATACACAGCAACAGAAATTGCTCAAAAGATGGACATCAGTGCAAGAACTGTAGAAGCAATCAAAGACAGGCTTATGGAACGCTTTGGAGTAAAAAACAGTGTTGGCTTAGTTTTTTATGCAATGAAAAATCAACTCATTGATTAAAAGAGTCCGAATAAAGTAGAATCTATTTTATTGATGATCTGGCCCAGATGCTCTTCATTCTCAGCAAACTTATTTTTATCAGAATCAATGATCAGCAATGGTCCTTCTTTATAGTTATCAATCCAATTATTGTAAAAATCATTCAGCTTTTTCAAGTAATCTAAACGAATATTTTCTTCATACTCTCTGCCACGTTTTTGAATTTGCGCAACCAAAGTTGGTACGGATGCTTTTAAATAAATAAGTAAATCAGGAGGCTGCACCATTGTTTTCAATGTTTCAAAAAAACGGAAATAGTTATCAAAATCTCTTTTTCCCATCAAACCCATATCATGTAAGTTGGGCGCAAAGATGTGTGCATCTTCATAAATAGTTCTGTCCTGGATAACGGTTTCGGTACCACGACGAATTTCAAGCAGTTGATTCAATCTGCTGTTTAAAAAATATATCTGCAGGTTAAAGCTCCAGCGTGGCATGTCTTCATAAAAGTCATTGAGGTAAGGATTGTGATCCACATCTTCAAATTGCGGAATCCATTTATAATGCTTACTCAACATTTCTGTCAACGTAGTTTTTCCGGCGCCGATATTTCCGGCTACTGCGATATGCTTTGGTTTAACTGCTTTTGCCATAATCGTTCAAATTCCAATATTCAAATCCAAAATCCAATATATACATTCTTTTTTGGAATTTGGATAATGTTCTTTGGGTATTTTTAATAATAAGAAAGTCCTATTGCATCCCGAACCAGCTTCATAGTTGCTTCGGCGCTTGTGCGTGCCTTTGCAGCGCCCGTTTTCATTACTTTTTCAAGGTATGGTTCATCACTTAAAATAGCATTTGCCTTATTGCGAATGGGTGTTATAAAGTTCACCATATCTTCTCCTAATTGCTTTTTCATATCACCATATCGAATGGTGCAGCCATTAAAATCATCTTCATATTTTTTTATTACACCTTCGGTGGAAACCAATCGCATTAACTGAAAAATGTTTTCGATATAATCCGGCTTTGGAGAATTACTTTCTGTCGGGCCTCCATCGGTTTTCATCTTCATTATTTTTTTGCGGATCGTATCATCATCATCTGCTAAATAAATAGTCGCCATCTGATTTTCGCTTTTACTCATTTTACCTGATCCATCTAAACTCGGCACTTTTACCAATTCACTGTTATAATTAAAAGCAACAGGCTCTGGAAAAATCTCGCCATAACGATGATTGAAACGATTCACAAAATTCCTTGCCATTTCAAGATGTTGTTCCTGGTCTTTTCCTACCGGAACATATTTGGCACGATGTAAAATAATATCCGCAGTTTGCAAAACAGGATAAGTTAGCAATCCTGCATTTACATTTTCAGGCTGAAGTCTGACTTTATCTTTAAACGTTGTTGTTTTTTCCAATTCACCTTTATAAGCCAGCATGTTTAAATACAAATACAATTCAGCTGTTTCATGAATATGGCTTTGGCAATACAATGCTGCCTTTTCCGGATCCAATCCGCAGGCAATATTTTCTGCCAATACCCGATGCACATTGGCTTTCAATTCTTTTGTATCGGGATGAGTAGTAAGGGAATGCAGATCTGCGACCATAAAATAACAGTCGAAATCTTCCTGCATGCGAACATAATTTCGAATGGCACCAAAATAATTGCCCAGGTGCAGAAAGCCTGTCGGGCGAATGCCACTCATCACTATTTCTTTTTTACTGCTCATAAGGACGGCGAAGATAATAAAGAGTTTGGAGTTTGAAGTTCGGAGTTTAGCAGCTGAATATATTGTTATTCGGATTAAACCAGAATCACCGACATTGCTTTAAATTTGACCAATGGAAGTAAATGATGAATTGGTTGATAAGATAGCCAACCTGTCAAGACTTCATTTTAATAATGAAGAAAAAGCTGCTATCAAAAACGACCTGCAAAAAATGATTCAGTTCGTTGAAAAATTAAATGAGCTGGATACCAGTTCTGTTGAGCCGTTACTGCACATGACTGACAGCATCAATATTTTAAGAGATGATGAAATAAAGGGAAGCATTTCCCGTGAAGAAGGATTAAAAAATGCTCCGCTGCATGATGAACAGTTTTTTAAAGTTCCGAAAGTAATTAAGAAATAAACGGCGAGAAGCTAGTTGCAAGTAGTAATTTATTATCAATCTAAATCGTAGATATTAAATACAAAAATGGATTCAATTATTCATTTAGAAAACATTCGCAAAAGTTATTTCCTTGGCAAACAGGAATTGCCTGTGCTTAAAGGAATCAACATGGATATTTTTAAGAATGAATATGTAGCATTAATGGGCCCAAGCGGAAGTGGTAAAAGCACTCTCATGAATATCCTCGGCTGCCTTGACTCTCCAACTAGTGGAAGATATATTTTAAATGGCAGCGATGTAAGCCGCATGCCTGACAATGATCTTGCGGAAGTACGTAATGAAGAAATTGGTTTTGTTTTTCAGCAGTTCAATTTATTACCACGGCTTACTGCAGCCGAAAATGTTGCACTGCCATTAATCTACAGTGGCGTTAGTAAAAAAGAACGCATCGAACGTGCCATGGAAGTTCTTGACAAAGTAAATTTAACTGACAGAAGCACACATAAACCAAATGAGCTAAGTGGTGGACAATGCCAGCGTGTAGCAATTGCCCGTGCATTGATAAACAATCCATCCATTATCCTTGCTGATGAGCCAACAGGAAACCTTGACACCAAAACTTCCAATGAAATCATGGATATATTTGGTAAAATACAAGATGGCGGCAATACAGTTATCCTCGTAACACATGAAGAAGATATTGCTAAATATGCCCATCGGATTATTCGTCTACGCGATGGCGTTATAGAAAGCGATGTGACAAAAACATCTTCTGTTTCGGCAATCTAAAAATAGAATTCAATGGCTACAAAAATATATACCAAAACAGGCGACCTTGGACAAACAGGCCTGATCGGAGGCACAAAAGTACCTAAAAGCCATTTGCGCATTGAAGCTTATGGAACTATTGATGAATTGAATTCTTACATTGGCCTAGTCAATGACCATCTTACGAATCTTCACAGCAAAAAGATGCTGAAAGAAATTCAGGACAGGCTCTTTACTGTTGGCGCTTCCCTGGCCTGCGATCCGGAAAAAGAACCGAAGATGAAAATTCCCGATCTGAAAGAAGAAGATATTTTATTGCTGGAAAAAGAAATGGATGCCATGGATGAAAAATTACCAACAATGAAATCATTTATTCTTCCCGGAGGTCATGTAGCCGTTTCCGTTATACACATTGCCCGTTGTGTATGCAGGCGTGCAGAAAGAATTTGTGTAAATATGAAAGAACATGAATTGTACATTGAGCCAATCGTCATCAAATACATCAACAGATTAAGTGATTATCTTTTTGTTTTAGCAAGATATACAGGTCAGAAATTGAATGCGCCTGAAATTCCGTGGAGTCCAAGAGTTTAATTTTGTGATATGCTGATTTGGTAATTTTATTATTATAACATCTTCGCATTAGCACATCAGCGCATCAAATGATCTTCCCATCTTTCATGTGTAAAGTCCTATCGCTCATTTGCGCCAATTCTTCATTGTGTGTAACAATTAAAAAAGTCTGATTGAATTGTTTTCTAAGATCAATAAACAACTGATGAAGTTCTCTTGCATGAACACTATCTAAATTCCCTGTTGGTTCATCTGCCATAATAATAGCAGGATTATTGATCAATGCACGTGCAACTGCAACACGTTGCTGCTCGCCGCCGGATAATTGCTGCGGCTTATTTTCTTTTCTTTCAGAAAGTCCAAGTGTGTCCAATAATGCCGAAGCCCTGTTCATCACCTCTTTTTTATTTTGTCCAGCAATCCATCCCGGGATACAAACATTTTCCAATGCCGTAAACTCGGGAAGCAGGTGATGAAACTGAAAAACAAAGCCAATAGACTTATTTCTAAACGAAGCTAATTTTTTACCAGAAAGTTCATCAACCCTCGTATCGCTGAGAGAAACTGAGCCTTTGTCTGCTTTATCCAATGTGCCCAAAATATGCAGCAGCGTGCTTTTCCCTGCTCCTGACGAGCCTACGATGCTAACAATTTCTCCTTTGTTAATTGATATGTCAACTCCCTGTAAAACAGGCAGATTGCCGTAATTCTTATAAATATTGGTCGCTTTCAGCATGCCTCTAAAATAATTAATAATCGATAATTCGGAATTAATAATTCCCAAATACACAATATTTTGCCCCGCTTTGCATTATTAAAAAAAGTGGCCTGAAAAACAGTTTTTGGTTAATTCAGTCAAACTTCTACATTTGCAAAAAATTAAACCCATTTAGAAAATGTTTTGGACTTTAGAGCTAGCCTCTCACCTCGAAGACGCACCTTGGCCTGCCACGAAAGATGAGCTGATTGATTACGCTATCAGAAGTGGTGCCCCGATTGAAGTAATTGAAAATCTCCAGGAACTGGAAGATGAAGGTGGTGAAGTATATGAAGGATTGGAAGACATCTGGCCGGATTATCCAAGCCAGGAAGATTTCTTTTTTAATGAAGATGAATATTAGTAGAAATAACAGATAGCAAATTTTAATTACAAGATTTTTTAAAGGCCGCATTTATTTGTGGCTTTTTATTTTGATACCAGCTTCAGTTTTTCATGGCATCATCGTTGCGTCGCAATCCGTTCATCTGAAGTACTGCTATGGGGCTTTTATTGTAGCGTAAATTTTTCTTGTCATGTTGAGCGAAGCGAAACATCTTATTTTAATTTTACAGAATGATTAATGAAGATTAGATGCTTCGTTCCTCCGCATGACTAATTTGAAAACTCTACTCTTAGATAAAAGTTGAATAAAGCTGAAAAAGTACAAGTGAGTGACACAACAATGTTGAGCAAAGAATAAATGCTTGTTACAAAAAATTACTTCTCCATCTGTTCAATCACAGCTTGAGTAACTCCTGTGAATGAGAAGCCGCCATCATGGAAAAGATTTTGCATCGTAACCATTTTCGTAAGGTCACTGAAAAGTGTGACGCAATAGTTGGCGCAATCTTCCGCACTGGCATTTCCAAGCGGACTCATTTTTTCTGCATAGTTGATAAATCCGTCGAAACCCTTGACACCACTGCCTGCCGTGGTTTTGGTTGGTGATTGAGAAACAGTATTGATACGGACATGTTTTTTTATGCCATATTGATAACCGAAATTTCGTGCAATGCTTTCCAGCATAGCTTTATTATCAGCCATATCATTATAATCAGGAAATACACGTTGTGCAGCGATATAACTCAATGCCACTACCGAACCCCATTCATTGATTGCATCTTCTTTCAAGCATGCAGCTAACACTCTGTGCAAACTCAACGCAGATATATCTAACCCTTTGTGGGTAAACTCATAATTATTTTCCGTGTAAGTAATTCCTTTGCGAACATTGATGCTCATTCCGATTGAATGCAAAATAAAATCTACACCCCCGCCGAAATGTTCTTTTGCTTCTTTTATCAATTTAGCAACATCATCGTTGCTGCTTACATCACAAGGAATAACGGGTGCATTTACTGCAGCTGCCAATTTATTTATTTCGCCCATACGCATCGCAACAGGAGCGTTTGTCAATAATAATTGAGCGCCTTCTTCATGACAGCGTATGGCTGTTTTCCATGCAATAGATTTTTCATCGAGTGCTCCGAATATGATTCCTTTCTTTCCTTTTAATAGATTGTACGACATAGCAGTTTTGTTTGAATAGCAAAAATAATGTATTGATTTTGGAATTGCGAATTGGGAATTTCGAAATTGATTTAGCAGAGTTTTATTTTAATTTCCCACCATTTCCCTTGCATTCTGCAATGCAGCAGCAGTAGGCTTTTCGCCGCTTAGCATTTTAGCAATAGTGGTTATTCTTTCATCATTGTTTAATAAACGAATGGATGTAACTATCCTATGAGCCTTGATATCCTTATAAACAAAATAGTGTGCACTGGCTTTAGCTGCAATTTGTGGTTGATGTGTGATTGACAATACCTGGTGCGATACTGAAAGATCCTTCATAATGATGCCAACCTGCCTTGCTGCTTCACCGCTGATACCGGTATCTATTTCATCAAAAATCAACACGGGCAGTTGCAATTTTTTTGCGACCAGTGATTTTATACAAAGCATCAATCTGCTCAATTCTCCACCGCTGGCCACTTTTCTAAGTGGTTCAAAACGATTGCTTTTGTTTGCATCGAATAAAAACTCAACTGTATTATTGCCATGTTCATTTAATGCAACAGTTGTTAGCTGCACTTTTATTTTTGCATTGGGCATTCCTACCTGTGCTAATAATGCATTTACTTTTTCTGCAAATGGCTTTATTGCATTGTTTCGATTGGATGAAATTTTATCAGCCAGCTTATTACATTGTTGCAGCAACTCATTTACTTTTTGTTCTACTTTAATAATAGAATCAGAAATATTGAATATTGCATTTAGTTTTTCTTGCAGACTTTCTCTAATGGCAAGTAATTCGTTGGTAGTTGTAACATTGTGCTTCTTCAATAATTTATACCCAATCGAAACTCTGTCATTCGCCCATTGAATTCTTTCAGGGCTATAAGAAACACCGCTGTTGATGTGGTCAATCTCATCGCTGATATCATTCAACTCTATCTGCAGGGCTTGCATTCGTTGAAAAAGGCCGGCAATTCCTGGATGATATTGCTCGAGTGCATGCAATTTGTTGTTCAGCGATTTCAATTGCTGAACGATTGGCTGCTCACTTTCTTTTAGTTCAAAATAAATTACATCCAGTTGTTGCTTGATATTTTCTACATTGCTCAGCAACTTTAATTCAGCGTCCAATTCTTCCAATTCATTTTCTTTCAGGCCCGCTTCTTCTAATTCATCGAACAGGTATTTATTGTAATCAAGTTCTTTATTAGCATTTGATTGTTGTGACTGCAATGCTTCCAACTCTTTTTTTGTGGCGATATATTGATGATAAATTGCTGCATATTGCTGAAGCAACTCTCCGTTTCCGCCCAATGCGTCCAATACTTCACGTTGAAAATCACTATCGCCTAATTCAAGCGTATCAAACTGTTGATGAAGGTCTACAAGCAATGAACTCAACTCTTTTAATTGATTGAGGTTAACAGGCGTATCATTTACAAAAGCCCTGGATTTCCCATTGGGAGCAATTTCACGACGAATCACCAACTCTTCTTCTGCATCTAAATCATTCGATGTAAGAAATTGTTTTACTGTTTTACTTTTAGTATTAAAGAAAACTTCAACAACACATTTTTTATCTTTCTGTAAAAGTGAGGTGCTGTCTGCTCTTTCGCCCAACGTAAGACTCAGTGCTCCCATCAAAATACTTTTACCTGCACCTGTTTCACCGGTTATAATATTCAATCCTGAAGAAAAATCAACAGATAATTCTTCAATGATAGCGTAATTCTGTATGTGTATTTTTTGAAGCATTTGTTACAGAAGAGCAAATTAGTAATTAGTTGTCATTATCACCAAATAGATAAAATAAAAAGAGTCCACAATTGTGGACTCTTTAATATCATTAAATACTGAAAGTTATTTTACTTCAATCGAGTCATTCAGGTCGGTATCAACCAGAATTCTTCCGCAGTTTTCGCAAACAATTACTTTTTTGCGAAGCTTAATTTCGCTTTGCTTTTGTGGAGGAATAGCGTGGAAACAACCGCCGCAGCTATCTCTTTCAACCGGTACTACAGCCAAGCCATTGCGATAGTTTTTGCGAATGCGGTCGTAGCTGTGCAATAATCTTTCATCTACATGATTTCTTGCTTCGTTCGCTTCTTTGTTGTAATGCTTTTCTTCTTTATCTGTTTCGCCGATGATTTTTTCGAGTTCTGCTTTTTTAGCGTTCAGGTTATTTTCTTTATTGCTAACAGCTTTTTTTGCAACTTCTAATTGTTTTGCTTTTTCACCAATTTCTTCTGTTGCGTCTTTAATATGTTTTTCACAAAGCTTTACTTCCAACGTTTGCATTTCAATCTCTTTGTTGATTGCTTCAAACTCACGGTTGTTCTTTACATTGTCACTTTGCTTTTCATATTTTTTTACCAATGCCTCCGCTTCTTTGATAGCTTCTTTCTTTTGATTGATAAATTCCTGCATACCGTTGATCTCTTCTTCGATACGAGTCTGACGTGCATGCAAACCTTCAATCTCATCTTCCAGATCTTTTACTTCAACCGGCAACTCACCTTTCAGAACTTGTATTTCATCCAGCTTGCTATCGATTTTTTGTAATTTAACCAGCGATGTTAATTTTTCTTCTACTGAGAAATCTTTTACTGCGGCCATTTGTATAATTAATTTTAATTTTTTGTATCGGGAAAATAGCGAACAGGATTGGTGTTCACTCCCGTTTTAAGGACGGCAAAGTTAAGGAATTTTTCGCTCAAAACCTCAAACAAAAGGTCAATGCTGAACTGCTCACTTTCGTAATGGCCGATATCTGCCAAAACCAGCCGGTTATCTGCATCAAAAAATTCATGGTATTTTATATCAGAAGTTACGTAAAAGTCTGCTCCAGAAGCGATTGCAGCGCCAATCAGGAAACTTCCTGCACCTCCGCAAAGTGCTACTTTTTTGACCATTTTTCCTGTCAATCCAGTATGCTTTATTATGGAAAGATGAAAGGTTTTTTGAAGCTGATTAAGGAATTCTTCTTCGCTGACAGGTTTTGGTAAATCTCCAATCATACCACTGCCAGTTTCCTGATAAATGTTGTCCAACGCAATAATATCATAAGCAACTTCTTCATAAGGATGAGAAGCAATCAAAGCTTTTATCAATTCAGATT
>Ga0105240_10010493_pt1 | contig 13022 bp, 12 predicted proteins | sample KBSC54metaG_FD_80426 | JGI IMG/M metagenome (GOLD analysis project Ga0105240, IMG submission 80426) | Corn rhizosphere microbial communities from Kellogg Biological Station, Michigan, USA - KBS C5-4 metaG | ecosystem: Host-associated > Plants > Roots > Rhizosphere > Soil | place: Michigan, USA... | reverse complement strand
CTGCGCGCCAACAGCGATCGCTTCGAAGCCTCAGTGGCACTCTTCAATGTGGGCGTGCGGAACGAGCAGACGTTCAACGAGGTGACGCAGGAATCGACGACGGGTGGCCAGAGCCGCCGCCGCGGCGTGGAACTCGACGGCCGGCTCGGTCTCGTGCCCGCCGTCGCGCTGTTCGCGCATGCCACGATCAACGATGCGCACTACACCCGCCTCGTGACGGACGACGGGGATGACCTGTCCGGCAAGCCGGTGTTCGGCGTCGCGCGCGCCACGGTGGAGAGCGGGTTCGACGTGCAATCACACGGCGTGCTGGGGTCCGTCTGGGCCGCGTACACCGGACCCTTCACGCCCATTGGCGAACCCGACGCGCGCACGTCGTCGTACACGCTGCTCAACGTGCGCGGCTCGGTGTCCATCGGCGGCCCGTGGGCCGTGTCGCTTGGCATGCAGAACATCCTCGACAGGAAGTACGCCGAGGTCCGGGCCAGCGGCTTCGTGAGTCCTGGTCAGCCACGCACGCTGCTCATCACGCTGCGCCACGGCACCTGACCTTATCGCGCGGCAGCGAGCGCTCTGCTCTTCTCGCCGAGCCGCGCGATCAGCGTGTCGAAGGACCTGCCGAAGCTGGCGAGGCCATCGACGAGCAGTTTGTCCGTCACCGCGGACAGGGAGATGCCAAGCGCCTCGAGCTCCGCCACGCACCGGCGCTCGGCGTCGAGTCCCGCGGTGACGGTCTCGCGCACCTGGCCGTGATCCCGGAACGCTTCGATCGTGGCGGGAGGAATCGTGTTCACGGTATCGGGACCGATCAGATCCTCGACGTACATGACATCGCGGTACGCCGGGTTCTTGGTGCTCGTGCTCGCCCAGAGCGGTCGCTGCAGCTTCGCGCCGCGTGTGGCGAGCGCGCTCCACCGGTTGCCGGCGAAGCGCTCACGAAAGAGCGCGTACGCGAGCTTGGCATTGGCCACCGCCACACGTCCCTTGAGCGCCGTGAGCCGCGCCGCCGCATCGGGCGCGGCGGATGGCACCATGGCGTCAATCCGCTTGTCCACCTCGGTGTCCACGCGGCTCACGAAGAACGATGCCACGCTCGCGATGTGCGCGATGTCCTTTCCCGCGGCCACGCGATCCTCGAGACCCTGCATGTACGCCTCGATGACGGCGCGGTAGGCGTCGAGCGAGAAGAGCAGCGTGATGTTGATGTTGAGGCCATCTGCCGTGAGCTGCCGCACGGCGAGCGCGCCCTCAGGCGTGCCCGGCACCTTGACCATGACATTCGGCCGGCCAACGGTATCCCACAACCGGTGCGCTTCGGCGATTGTGCTGCGCGCGTCGTGCGCGGCGCCCGGTGACACCTCGATGGAGACGTAGCCATCGGCGCCGCTGGTACGATCGTATACCGGCCGGAAGAGATCGCTCGCGCTGCGGACGTCGTCAGTTTCCACGAGTTCGAACAGATCCCATGGCGTGAGCGAGGCGGGCGCAGCCGCGAGCTGATCGTCGTACGCCTCGCCCTCGGCCAGTGCCTTCTCGAAGATCGTCGGATTGGAGGTCATGCCCGTGAGCGCGTCCTGCTGAATGCGCCGCGCGAGTTCGCCATTGCGCAGAATGGTGCGATCTATGAAATCGAGCCAGATGGACTGACCGGCATCGTGCAGCAACTGCAGGCGATTGGACATGGCTGACTCCGGATGGGTGATAGATGAGGATACCGATGCTCGCGTCGCGCGGGTATTGCCCGGTCCGGCTTGAAGCAGCGGGCGCGAGTCGCGGGACGGGCACATACCTTGTGGAACGATACCGTAAAAATCCGTCGCTATTTCCCGGCCTGGGGCAGCGCTCCCGGGGCGGTCAACTCCACGAAATCCTGCACGCCCTCGCCTTCAAGATACGGCACGCCGTCTTCCCGGCGCACCCACGCATGCGCGACTACGGCGCCAGCAGCGGTGCGCCGCACGCCGATGGCCACGTCGGCTGCGACACCTTCGCGCCGCAGCAGCGCCGCGAGTACGGCCGCGCGCCGCAGGCAACTGTAGTGCCAGAGTAGCGGCGCGCGCTGGAGCAGCCGTCCCACGTGAAACGCCAATCGTTCCGGCGCGACGCGCGCGCCCGCGCGCGGCGGTATGCGCGCGATCCAGCGCAGCACCCGAGACGCCGGCATTACTTCGAGCAGGACCGGGATCACGGCGCACGCCGATCCGATTTCCAGTTTGCGCGCGAGTTTCATGCGCATACCGCCCTGGTGCGTGCTATTTGGTGTACGACGGTACCTTGGCCTCCCCGGACACGTCGAACTTGATGTACATGCCGCTGGGCCCGTGACCAGGCACACCGCAGACGATCAGATATTTTCCGGCCTTCGTCGTCTTGAAATCCATGCTGTCAGTGCCGCCCGTCGGCAGGCCGGCCGTGAGATCGTTGGTGTAGGCGCGCGCGATCGCCGGATTCTCCGGTGCCATGGGCAGCGGAAACGAGTCCACCAGAATAATGGCGGAATGCGGAATCGCATCCTTGTTGACGAATGACATCTTCACCGACCATCCGACCGGTACCGTGACGGTTTGATCCCCCTTGAATCCACCATTGAAGTTCATCCCGCCATTCGCGCTGCCGAGTGACGCGGTGAGCGAGATCTTCACCGTCTTGCTTGCGACATCGTAGGACATGAATCCGCCGGCGTTGGCGCCACTGGTGTCGGGCGCTGCGTGCGCCCGCACCGCATGAACCCGCGCTCGCGGGTGCGTACTGGAACCGGCGACGCCGCCGGACCCCTGCGCCGCGGCAACGCCTGATATGACAACGAAAAAGGCCGCGATCACGGCCGACTGACGACCGGTGGTCATCCTGATCTCCTGGTTGGGCAATGGGCATGCACGCGCATCGGCCGGCCGGACATGCCGGACGGCCGATGCCTGTTACGTGTAGTGATACCCCAAACAGCGGAGATGGGTCAAGCGGCGGGGGCCATTGCGGGCGAGCGATCGGCGCGCGGCGGCACGCAACGACGCGCGGCGGCGCCCGCGGCAGGGCGCTACGGCCCGGCCTTGTTCAACGAATCCAGTGCGTGGGCCAGCGAGTCCACGTGCTTGCGCCGCGCTTCGATCTCCGTGCGGATGGCGCGCAACTCCTCCGCGACGTTGACGTTCTGAGCCGCGGGCGCGGGTATGGGTGTAGCGGCGCCGGATACCGGCGCACTCGTGCTCGCTGCCGCCGCGGAGCGCGTAGCAACGGCTGCCGGCGGCTGGGGAGTCGTGCGCGCTGGTGGCGGCGCGGCCTTCGTCGTCACAGCGACAGGCTGCTCCGACCGGCCCTGCGTGACCACACCGGCTTGCGCGCGGCGCGCTGTTCGCGTGCTGCCGTGATCGGAGCGGGACGTCGTCACAGCGGCCTCTCGTGGCGGCGCGTCACGCACGGCACGCGTGTGGTCGTGCGGCTCCGGCGCGCTGGCGACGGCGGTGTCGATCCTCACGGTGGAGGTCAGCACGGTGGGCTCAGGCCGTACCGAGTCGCTGTGCGCGACTGGCGCAGCGATCGCGGCGGCGACTTGCGCGCTGGGCGGCGCCGGAACAGCCGCCAGTGCGCCTCCATCGCCGCGCCCGCGCAGCGCGAGCACCGCCACGATCGCGGCCATCACCGCCCCACCCATCAGCGACATTACACCCAGGAACACGCGGTCGGCCGGCGCGAGCGCCATGCGAACGTCATGTCCGAAACGGGGCAGCACGAGGGGTGCCACGGGTGTCGCGTGAATCACCGGGGGATCACGCCGCTCGGGTTCCGTGGCAACCGCTGGTTGCTCAGGGCGTACGGCGAGCGACGTGCCGGGCTTGCCCCGCCGCATCCGATAGCCGCGCGGCACATGCGATCCGGATGCGTGTACGCGTCGCGCCGCGATGCTCATGTGCTGGCGCTGGCTGCCATGCGGCACCGGGGCTTCATGTGGCGTCGGCGGGTCTGGCGGTGCCGGATGAATGAGCGCGGGGAGATCCGCGACGAAGTCCGCCCAGCGGACATCCCCGGCCGCACGAGCGCCGGGCGTGGTCGTGGAGCGACGCGCAGAACTGTTGGGCATGACGGCGGCTCAGGCGAGAGAGAATCGGGACGACACCCTGCAGGACGAGCCGGCCGTGGCCCGGGTCACCCCGCGCGCATCGAGAGCGCCGTCACCGGCGCGGCTACATCGAGCGCCACCGCGCGCGCGGCATCGCGGTACGCGTCGTCCGCGTGCAACTCGCTCACCAGCGACCGTGCGCACCAGCGCTCGGCCGCGATAGCCGCGCGCCGGTCGCCCTCGTGCGCGAGACTCCAATCGGCGTGCGTGAGCATGAGCGCCGCCGCATACGCACGGGCCATCGCAAACGCGAACGTGCGCGCGGTGGCTTCGCGATACTCGCTTCCCGCCTGGACGGCGTCCGCCGCCGAGTGCTCCGCCTGCTCCAGCGCGTGAGTCGCGCTCGCCGCCGATGCCGCGAGCTCGGACGCCGTGAGTCGGGAAAGTTGATCGCGAGCATCCGCAACGAGCGCGTGCAGCGCGTCGCTGGTGTCCAGCGCGCGCAGCACGTCCAGACTGAGCACGTTGGTGGTTCCCTCCCAGATGGAGAGCACCTGTGCGTCGCGCAGCAGCCGGGGCAGTCCGGTATCCTCGATATAACCGGCGCCGCCGAACGCCTCGAGCGCTTCGCTGGCGACAGCAACGGCCTGCCTGCCCGTGAACAACTTCGCCACCGGCGTGAGCACGCGCAGGAGCGCGGCATCGCGCGCCGTCGCGGTGCCGCATTCGGTGGCGCCGAGCAGTTCCACCACGCGAAAGGCCAGGTGAAATCCGGCCTCCACCTCGACGGCCATGTCGGCCAGTGTTTCGACGTGCAGCGGCTGCGCAGACAGCAAGCGTCCAAAGACCAGGCGCCGCCCGGCGAAGTCGCGCGCCAGCGCCAGTGCGCGGCGCATTCCCGCGACGGCGGCGACGGCGTTGTACACGCGCGTGATCGTGAAGAGCGACGCGATCGTCCGCACGCCCTGCCCTTCCTCCCCCACCAGCCACGCGTGGGTTCCATCGAGCGTCAGCTCGGCGGTGGGCAGCGCGTGAGTACCGAGCTTGTCCTTGAGACGCAGGACCTGAATGCCATTCATGCGCCCGTCCGGATCGCGCCGTTCCAGATGGAACAGGCTCAGCCCGCGGCTCCCCGCCGGAGCGCCGTCAATGCGCGCCAGGGTCATGGCCATCTGTGCAGTGGTCGCCGAGGTGAACCACTTGGTGCCGCGCAGCCGGAAGGCATCGCCGTCGCGCGAGGCGAGCGTCGACGTTCCGGAGACGTCCGAGCCGCCGGTCCGCTCCGTCATCCACTGTCCCGACGTCCAGAACTCATCCGGATTTCGCGTGGTGAGATGGCGCAGCGCGTCACGCAGTCGTGGCGACGTGCCGTACAGCTCGAGGCAGCGCGCCGCGCCGTCGCTCATGGCGAGCGGACAACTGTACGTTGCCGACGACGGAGCGAAGAGATAGAGTCGCGCGAACTGCTCCACGCGCGAGAGCGGCCCGCTGGCGCGCTCGTAGCCGATGGCGACAAGCCCCTCCTCCGCGGAGATGCGGTCGAGCATGCGCCAGCTCTCGCTCGTCTCGATGCGATCCACGCGTCGCCCCCACGGATCGAACTGCACGAGCCGCGGTGGTGCCGCTTCGGCGGCATCACCCAGCGCCAGGATGTCCGTGGCGACGCGCGCACCGAACCGCTGCAGGTCGAGATGCACCCGCGCGTGCATCTCCGGGGGCAGCACGCGGCGCAGCCACGAGCGCAGCAGCCGGTCGTCCAGGTACTGGTTCCCCAGGCGCGGTCCGTCCTGATGGAACTCGCGCATTATCCGTAATTCGTGAAGGGCTCGGTGACGAGACGCGCGCGCTGCGGTCCATACTCGAACACGTGCGTGAGCCGCACTTCATTCCCCACCCGCTCCACGCGCGTCACGGCGAGCGAGAAACCCGGCGCGTCGCCCAGGCCGAGCGCGTTGAGCCGCTCCGCCTCGCCCCTGCACACGTCGCCGGGCGTCGGCCGGCTCTCGGGATAGGCGTCCTCGTGATGCTTGCGCAGGAGCTGCATCTGCTCATCGCCACCGCGCTCCACCGCATCGCGTACCGCATCCCGTGTCAGCGACATGTCACGTGCCGTTGTGCCGGCCGTCGTGCCGCCCCACGTCAAACGTTGCCGTCATCGGACGGAAGCGCTGCCAGCCGCTGTCATCGATTCCCGCGACGACACGGAGCGCTTCGCCCGGGGTCTTCACCCACGCCGCCTGGATCAAAAGCTGATAGCGCCGCCCCGATGGTCCGACGACCTCCGTGGCCACCGGTGCCAGCAGCAGCCGCTGCAGATCGGCGTGCGATTGTGCGCGAAAGGGTTGCAGCTGGTGTTCCAGCAGCGTGGTGGCTTCGGCCGTATCCATGCGAAACGCGCGAGAGCGAAAGGATGAGGCAACAGCGTCCGGACACGTCGAAACATGATGCGCGTCCGGAGCGCGCGCCAGCAGCGATTCAGCGCGGCAGCGTTGCGCGTCCCGTGCGTGGATCGTACGTGCTGCCCGCAGGCAGGACCTGCATGACCATGCCGGTCTCGCCGAGCACTGGCGCACCGGGCGGCGTGATGGTCGCATGGCGCGCGTCATACACCACCGCGGCGCTCTCACCAAGAACCGTCCATGTGCCATCCGGATCCACGAGCAACGCCGTGGATTCGTCAATGCCAACGCCGAGGTGGCGTGGATCCTCGAGCACCACGCTGACGAGCCGGTTGTGCCGCCGCCGCCGCAGGAAATGCTGGTCGACGATGGCCGTCGTGAGCAGGCCGAACCCCTGGGTCATGACAATGTTGTCGCGCGCGATGGTCATGAACGCACTGCTCGAATCGCTGGGCGGGCGCGTGCCGCCGGGATGCCGCTCATCGCCCGTGATCATTGGCGACGACATGACCGCCGCACCCGCCGATGTGCCCGCAATGACGGCGCCCGCCCGATAGCGCTCATGAATCGCGCGCTCCGTTCGAGTGCCCAGCAGTGCTCGCGTGAGCTTCACCTGATCACCGCCAATGAACCACACCCCCGTGGCATCGTCGAGCAGGTGCGCCACGGAGTCCTGATCGGCCTCCTCGTGCGTGATATAGAGAGGCAGCGCGTGCGCACCCAGTTTCCGCAAATCGTCGGCCTTCTCCGCGGCGCCGGCCTTGCCGTCCTCGCTGGCCATGCCAAAGACGACGATGCGCGCATGCCCCGCGCCGCCGGCCAGATCCACGAACTTCTGCACCAGCGCCTGGGGCTGCGGTCCGCCGCCCACAATGAGCAGGTGGCCGCGCACCGCCTGCGCCAGGGCGGACGACGCGATGACGCACGCCGCCATCACGGTCAATCCGAACACCAGCGCGATACACCTGAGCACGTGCGCGGCCCGGCTCACCGCCGTCACAGTTCCCACCCCGCGCGGTACTCGCGCGTGAGATACGTATTCGCCTCGGGGACGTTCGTGACCTGCATGGAATGGCCGTCATACTCGAGCTGCCGCCCCTGTCCCGCCTTGAGCGCCACAATGCCGAGCAGCATGGTCTCCGTCAGCTTGGCGGCATATTCGAATGGCGAGCTCGCCTCTGCCTTCCCCTTGCAGGCCTGAGCCCAGTTGATCTCGTGCGGCACGTCGATGCGCGGAACCGATTTCGGAACGGCCGACGCGGCGAGCGCCAGCGCTCCCGGATAGACGACGGGATTGTTTCCGTAGGTCTCGTATGTGAGATAGCCCTTTTCGCCGATGAATATCCCCCCGCCGCCATCGCCGCCCGGACGCGGAATGCCGGGCGCGACGAGCGGCGAGAGACCACCGTCATACCACGTGAGTTTCACCGCCGGCTGCTTCCCCCGCGCGGCGAACGCGTACTGCGTGGTCATCGCCAGCGGATACGACCCCTCGCCCCTGGGGGCGCCCCACGGCGTGGATGACGACACGATCGTCTCCGGGTAGTCGAGCCCCAGCGCCCAGAAGGGCTGGTCCATGAGATGCGCGCCCATGTCGCCAATGGCGCTCACGCCGAAGTTCGTCCACCCGCGCCAACTGAACGGGTGATAGACGGGGTGATAGGGCACGTCCTCGTGACACGCGCCCAGGAAGAGCTGCCAGTCGAGTCCCGGCGGCGGAGTGTGCGGATCCTGATCCATCGCCGCGAGAATGGCGTTGTCCACCGTGCGCATGCCCCACTGGCGCGGCGGCGGTGGCGTCGCGCCAGCCGAGCTGCCGGATGCGGAGACGGGTGCGGCGGCCTGTTCCGGTGGCGGTCCGGAACGCGGACGCGGAATGCCCTGCGCCCAGTAGCGCTGGGGCCGGTCCGTCCACACGTGCGCTTCGTGCACCGGCCCGATCACGCCCGATGCGATGAGCTCCACGATGCGACGCGTGCCGTCGTACGAGTGTCCCTGGTTTCCCATCTGGGTCACCACCTTCATCTCCTTCGCGGTGCGGGCCAGCAGGCGCGCCTCGTACACCGTGTAGGTGAGCGGCTTCTGCACGTAGACGTGTTTGCCGGCACGCATGGCGGCGTGCGCGATCGTGGCGTGCATCTGATCGGGCGTGGCCACCACCACGGCGTCGAGATGCTTTTCCGTGTCGAGCATCTTGCGGAAATCCGCGTATTTCGTGGCCTTCGTGTAGACATCCCGAATGCGCGTCGCATCGGCGTCGTCGTCCGCGGTCTTCCCCTTCCACTGTTCGAAGCGGCCGGCAATGGAGCGCTCGACGTACGGAAAGTCCACGTCGCAAATGGCCACGATGCGCTCACCACCCTTGGCGAGCGTGTTCATGTTGTTCATCCCCATGCCGCCAATCCCCACACTGGCGATGTTCAGGGTGTCGCTGGGCGCCAGGTAGCCGCGGCCGAGGACGTGACGGGGAACGATCGTTGGCGCGATGGCGAGTGCCGCGGCGGCTTTGGTCGCGTCCGCTACGAATTCGCGACGGGTGAACTGTGTTTTCCTGGAGGAGGACATGATGACGCGGGAGAGAAGGAGGAGAGGGACGTTCGACCGGCATTATCCCACACCATGACAAATCACACAAGGGGAACCGACTGCTCCACTTGACAGCGATGCAATTCCGTCATAGCCTTGTGGAACAATCGTTGTGTTCCCGTGGTGATTTGCCCGCATATTGCAGCCACGTAAAAGAACTTGCTAAAAAGCTTCGCTCGGGCACAGATCCCGGGCATTTTTTTTGGACTGACCATTTTTCATCCCGCCGCTGGCCGGGATGCCATCGGAGCCGCATGCGCTTCTCCATTCGCGCCGCCGCGCGCACGCGATGCATGTGCACGCATCACTTGATGACCACCGCCGCCCTGGGGCGGCTGGGGAGAGTGGCGCGCGCCACGTAGTACTGACGACAGCACCTGTCGTGATCTCTCCCCGGCCGCGCACCCAGTGGCCGGGGTTTTTGTTTCACCACGCGGCGCAGCACGGGGGTGTCGCGGGTACTGGAGGGTGAATACGCATGCCTCACGCATCGACACCCGTCTTGCGCGACGCCCTGAGACTCACTCCGGGGGTGGAAACGCTCGGCATCGAGTCCGCGTTCGAGGTGGCCGCGGCCGCGCGGCGCCTCGAGGCGCAAGGACGCAGTGTGGTGCATACGGAAATCGGTGAACCGGATGGCCCGACGCCGGCGCACATCGTGGAAGGGGGCATCCGGGCCCTGCGCGACGGCGCCACGCGCTACGCGCCGGCCGCCGGCGTCGCCGCGCTGCGTGACGCGATCGCCGCGCACATGGCGGATCGCGGCGTGTCAGCGACAGCGGAGCAGGTGGTCGTCACGTCGGGAGCCAAACCCATGCTGCTGTACGCGGTCCTGGCGCTCGTGCGTCCGGGTGACGAGGTCCTCGTTCCCGACCCCGGCTTCCCCATCTACGAGTCGGCGGTGCGACTGGTGGGCGGCGTGCCGATACCGTATCCCGTGTTCCCCACCGATGGTGCACTCCGCGACGAGGCCATCGCCGCGGCGATTACCCCGCGCACGCGGGTGCTCGTGCTCAATCTGCCCGGCAACCCCACCGGCACGGCCGTGCCGGCGGCCGTACTCGATGCCATTGCCGAGCTGGCGGTGCGTCACGACCTGGCGGTGCTCTCCGACGAGATTTATTCGCGATTGTACTTCGCCGGCGTGCACGAGAGCGTTGCGTCACGTCCGGGGCTCGCGCAGCGCACCGTGCTCGTGGATGGCTTTTCCAAGACGTACGCCATGACGGGCTGGCGCCTCGGCTACGGCGTGATGCCGGCGCGACTGGCCGAACGCGTTACGGCGCTCGTGATCAACAGTACGTCGTGCGTGCCGCCATTCATCCAGCTCGCGGGATTGGCGGCACTCGCCGGGCCGCAGCAGTGCGTGACGGCGCTGGTGTCGCGCCTGCGCGCGAACCGCGACAACATCGTGCGCGGGCTGAACGCGATTCCGCACGTGCATTGCGCGTCGCCCTCCGCCGCCTTCTACGCCTTTCCCGATGTGTCCGGGCTGCTCGAGCGCAGCGGCCTGTCCTCCACCACGCTGTCGAGGATCCTGCTCGACGTGTACGGGCTCGCGACACTCGCCGGTTCGTCGTTCGGCGCGCGCGGCGAGGGACATCTGCGACTTTCGTTCGCGACGTCGCCCGAACTGCTTGCCGCCGCGCTGGACCGGCTCGCCGCGTGCGCGTTCGACCTGTCATCCGCCCATCAACTCCGCTGAGGAGATCATCATGTCCACCGGCAAAGTGACAATCGCGACGCTGAACGCGCTCAAGACACAGGGCCGCAAGGCCGTATTCATCACCGCCTACGACTATCCCACCGCCACCTTCGCGGATCGCGCGGGCGTGGACATGCTGCTCGTGGGGGATTCCGCCGCCATGACGATGCTGGGGCTGCCGAGCACGCTGGGGATCGGGCTCGAGGAAATGCTCGTGTTCGCGCGCGCCGTGAGTCGCGCGGCGCAGCATGCGTTCGTGATCGGGGACATGCCGTTCCTGTCGTACCAGCCGAGCGATGAATGTGCCGTACGCAGTGCCGGCGCCTTCGTGGGGTCCGCGGGGTGTGATGCCGTGAAGTGCGAGGGCGGTGAGCGCGTTGCCCGGCGCGTGCGCGCCATGACGGATGCGGGAATCGCCGTGATGGGACACCTTGGCCTCACGCCGCAGAGCCTGGCGCAACTGGGCGGCTATCGTGTGCAGGGAAAGACGCTGAGCGCGGCGCAGCGACTGGTGGACGATGCGCTCGCCCTCGAGGAGGCGGGTGCGTTCGCGATTCTGCTCGAGGCCATGCCCGCGGAAACCGCGGCGCTGGTCACCGAACGCGTGCGCATTCCGGTCTACGGCATTGGCGCGGGGCCGCACGTGGACGGCCAGCTCGTCATCTCGCACGACATTCTGGGTAACTTCGTAGGGAAGATCTCCCCGCGCTTCGTGAAGCGGTATGCAGAGGTCGGCAGCGACATCGAGCGGGCCATTGGCGAGTACGCGGCAGACGTTCGCGCACTGCGATTCCCCGGACCCGAACACTGCTACGGCATCGCACCGGAGCACGAGGCCGAGATCCGTCACGCGCGCGCCGGCACCGGCGGCGCATCGTCTCCGCTCGTTGCCTGAGGCTTGTGTTTCATGACCATCGCCGTCGATACCGATACGTCACAGGGCGCCCTGCGCGCGCTACCGTTGCGCTGCCGTAATTGCGGCGTGGAGCGCGCCGCCGCGCCGTTCGCCATCTGCGACGACTGCCTGGGGCCGCTCGATCCGGTGTACGACCCGCATCGCGCGCTTCCTGATCGCGCCGCGATTGCCGCGCGGCCGCCTTCGCTCTGGCGCTACCGCGAATGGCTGCCCTTTACGGGCGAGCCCGCGCTCTCCCTCGATACCGGATGCACGCCGCTCGTCGAGGCGCCGCGGCTTGCGCGCCGCCTGGGCGTGGCGCGCGCCTGGGTAAAGAATGACGCCGTCTCGCACCCGTCGCTGTCGTTCAAGGACCGGGTGGTCGCGGTGGCCATCAATGCGGCCGCGTCGTTCCAGCTCACGACCGTCGGGTGCGCCTCCACCGGAAATCTCGCGAACGCCGTCGCCGCGCAGGCCGCTCGCGCCGGTTTCGACGCGTGGGTGTTCATCCCGCACGACCTCGAGGTGGGCAAGGTCATCGGCGCGAGCATTTACGCGCCGCATCTCGTCCGCGTGCGCGGGACGTACGATGACGTGAACCGGCTGTGCGCACAGATTGCGGATCGCTTTGGCTGGGGCATCGTGAACGTCAACCTGCGCAGCTACTACGGGGAGGGCTCCAAGACGATCGCCTTCGAGATCGCCGAGCAGCTCGGGTGGCGGCTTCCCACGGCCGTGGTGGCGCCCATGGCCGGGGGCTCGCTCGTGAGCAAGCTGCGCAAGGGATTCGGCGAGTTCCTCGATGCGGGACTCGTCGGCGGAGACGCGCCACGGCTCTTCGGCGCGCAGGCGTCCGGGTGTGCGCCGATTGCGCGACTCGTGCAGAGCGGCGGGGCGCAGATCGTGCCCGAGGTGCCGCACACCATCGCGCGCTCCATCGCGATCGGCAATCCCGCCGATGGCCGCTATGCGGCGCGCGCCATTCTCGATTCCGGCGGCTGGGCGGAGCACGTCAGCGACGAAGCGCTCGTGAGCGGCATTCGTACGCTCGCGGAGGATGCCGGCATCTTCACGGAGACGGCCGGCGGTGTGACCGTGGCGGCGGCATTGGCCCTCGCACAAGCTGGTCGCCTGCACGCCGACGATGAGGTCGTGCTATGCATCACGGGCAACGGACTCAAGACTGTCGAAGCAGTGAGCGGCGTCCTGCCCGATGCGCCGCTCATCGCGCCCAGGCTGCGCGAGGTGAGCGCGCTGGTCGCGGAGGGTCGCGGCGCATGACCGTGAGCGTACGGGTCTGCGCGAGCACATCCAACCTCGGCGCGGGCTTCGACTGCATTGGCGTGGCCGTGGAACGGCGACTGCGCGTGCTGGCGCGGGTGG
>Ga0105240_10010490_pt1 | contig 13024 bp, 10 predicted proteins | sample KBSC54metaG_FD_80426 | JGI IMG/M metagenome (GOLD analysis project Ga0105240, IMG submission 80426) | Corn rhizosphere microbial communities from Kellogg Biological Station, Michigan, USA - KBS C5-4 metaG | ecosystem: Host-associated > Plants > Roots > Rhizosphere > Soil | place: Michigan, USA... | reverse complement strand
TCGCAGCTCGTCGATGGCCACTGTGAGCTCGCCGCGCTCTGGGGGGATCATGCGCGTGCGCTCGCCGAATGGGTCAGCGAGGCGCGCCACCCAACCGAGATTGGACAGCGGATCGAGCAGACCCTCTTGCGCAAGCTTCCAATCATCGACATGCCCGATGATCTGAGCAAGGCCGTCTGCCAGGTCGTCAGCGCACAACGGGACCGCTCGCTTCCGATCACTCGCCACTTGTGTCGGTCCCTTTGCATCAGCGAGCGCACTTTGCGCCGCCGCTGCCACGAGTTGTTCGGATATGGTCCGAAGACGCTCGAGCGCATACTCCGTTTCCGGAAGTTTCTGACACTCTTGCGCTCATCGGATGATTCTCAAATCGCCCAACTGGCCGAGGAGATCGGATATGCGGACCAGTCGCACCTCAGCCGCGAAACACATCAACTGGCAGGATTGACTCCCGATCAACTTCGTAGGCGGGTAACGGGCCGAGCACGGTCGGTCTGCCCACGCATGATCGGGACCCTCCTGGCCATTGTGCTGATGGCGTTCGGAGCCCGGCCGGCGAAGGCACTGCAGCCCAACCCGATGCACATCGGCATGAGGCCGGTGCTCGGATGGAGCAGCTGGAGCAGCTTCAGGGGCAACGCGAGCGCAGCGAAGGATGAGGCGGTGGCGCGGGCCATGGTCTCGAGCGGTCTCGCGAGGCTCGGCTACCGGTACATCAATCAGGACGATGGTTGGTACGTGTGTCCCGGCGGATTCGGGCCCGGTGGCGCCAGCCCATCCGGTCATGGAGCCCCCACTGTAGACCGGTGGGGCTTCTGGATTCCCAACGAGCGGTTTCCGGCGCGAGGATCGGCGAACGGTATCAAGGCGCTTGCCGACTATCTCCATAGTCTCGGGCTGAAGTTTGGAATCTATCTCACACCTGGCATTTCCATGGAAGCGGTCGCGAAGAACACGCCGGTGGAGGGAAGCGTGGCCGGCCGGCTGACGGGCAAGCCGAGCGGGTACACCGCCCGTCAGATTGCCACTAAGATCCCGGAGCAAAATTATAACTGCGGCGGCTCCGAGAGCAGCGCGGGGGGAATGGTCGGACTCAACTTTTCTTCACCCGGCGCGCAGCTGTTCGTGAGCGCGTGGGCAGACACCCTCGCCTCGTGGGGAGTCGATTTCCTCAAGCTCGACGGGCTGAGATATCCCAGCGACATCCCCGAGATCAAGGCCTGGTCGCTGGCGCTGCGCCAGACGGGCCGGCCGATCGACTTCGATGCCACCGAGGGTTATACCGTCGAGCTCGCACCGACTCTCGAGAAGTACGCAACTCAATGGGAAGAAGGTGAAGACGTCGAGTGCTACAGCTGCAACAAAGGCAGCGACAACGACGAGACGTTCCCGGCTACCGACGCATTTCCCCTTACCATCTGGACTGACCCCACTGAAAAGGCTGCTCTGGGAGGCGGGTCGTCGAAAATAGTTTCCAGGTTCAATTACGCCGCGCAATGGCAGCCGTATGCCCATCCCGGCGGCTTCAATGACCTCGACTCGGTCGAAGTAGGCAACGGCAGCCACGACGGCATTTCCTTGAGCGCGCGCAAGACAGTGCTGAGTCTCTGGTCGCTTGCTTCATCGCCCCTGATCCTGGGCAGCGACCTGCGATACCTCGCGCCCGAAGACCTCGCGCTGCTCAGGAATCGCGCAGTGCTGGCGGTCGATCAGGATGGTATAGCCGCTCGTCGGATCCGAAATACCCGAACCGAGCAGGTATTCGCGAAGCGCGAGCCTCGAGGAGATGTGATCGTCGGCCTGTTCAACACCAGCACAACGGACCCTGAGGAGATCTCGATCGCCTCGTCGGCGATCGGGTTGCCCGCCGGCTGCGCGGCTTATGGCCTCCAGGACCTGTGGTCAAATCGGACCGCCAGGAGCTCCGGGCAAATCACGGCCAACGTCCCTCCTGAGGGCGTTGCTCTCTTCAGAGTGACTCCCCATTGCGCTCATTTCCAGACGCGTCTCGCGACACGCAAAAAGTTACCGCCCAGAATCTTCAATAGGGACTCCGGGCCGTAGCCCTTCGCCATCAGCGCCTCGACCAACGCCGGAAGTCGCTCCGGCTCGACCACCTTGAGGCCGCAGTCGTAGCCCATCGACGGGGGAAAGAGGGCGGGGTTCTTCGCCAGGAATTCGTCGAGCTCCGCGCTGTCGAAGCAGTAATCGAGGCTCAAGCCCACGTGATCCTCGCCGAGCAGCTGAACGGCGTAATCGATGTGCCGGACCAGCGCTTCAGTGCTGTTGTCGTTGCGGCCGAGGAAAATGCCGATCCCGTTGATCCCCACCACGCCACCGCGTGCGGCGCAGGCCCGCAGCAGATCGTCGGGGACATTGCGCGGGTGATCCCAGAGCGCCCGCGGGTTCGAATGCGAGAAAATGACCGGATTCGGAGAGTGGTCGATGGCCTCTCTCGCGGTGCGGTAGCCCGTATGCGAGCAGCACAGCACCATACCAACCCGAGCCATCTCTTCAATCGCCTGTCGCCCGAACTCCGTCAGGCCTCCGTCGGGGTCCTGACAACCGCCTCCGGCGCGATTGGATCTGTTGTAGGCAACCAGCATCCAGCGCACGCCGAGATCATAGAAGAGCCGGATGAGGCTGAGCTGATCTTCGATGGCATTCATTCCTTCGATGTCGAAGCAGACGGCAAGCTGACCGACCTTCTTGGCGTCCGTGATGTCGTCGACGGTACTGACGACTCGGTACTGTTCCGGCCGTGCCATCAGCCAGTGACGGAACTGAGCGAGCATGCGTAGATGATCGGCCGCGCCGAGCTCGCCGAACCCCACGTTCAGGGTCACAGCTGTAAACCCAGCTCGGCGACACCGTTCGAGCTGCGGTAGAAAAGTCTCGTCGAGCGGGCGCAGCGGCATGCATGCATGGTTGTCCCATACGACCGCCGCGCGGAGCACCTCCTCCACGCTACCGTTCACAGGCGTCTGGGACAAAGCGCGCGCTGTCTTCACCCGAGATCCTTTATCGGATAGCCCTTACTGTCGCTGCCATGACATTCTGCGCTCCGACGGCGGCTTGCTCAATCTCCTTCAACGCACTGTCGATCTCTTCTTGCGGACGCGGATCATCGCGTTAATGCGGCATCTCACCGCAGCCCACGGCTCGCGGGATGAGAATGGGGGTAACTTGGGGTACCCAATCCCTGGGGCTCACCCGCACATGACCACATGGCGCACGACTATTTCCGGAGACGCGGCATGAGACTGTCCCCCCTATTGATGATGGTGGCGCTGACTGCGGTGGGCAGCATCCCGCTCGCCGCAGACTCGCAAGCGCAGACCTACCGCCCAGAGCTCTTCTCGCAGATGAGCTGGCGCCCGATTGGGCCACTACGGGCGGGCCGCGGGCGTGCGGTGGCAGGCGTACCGAGCCAGCCGAACATCTTTTACATCGGCAATGACGACGGTGGCGTCTGGAAGTCCATCGACTACGGCAACAGCTGGCGCCCGATCTTCGACCAGGAGCCGACCGGCTCGATCGGCGCCATTGCGGTTGCTGCCTCTGACCCGAACGTGATTTATGTGGGCACCGGCGAAGGCAATATCCGACCCGACCAGTCGACCGGCATGGGCATGTACAAATCCACCGATGCCGGCAAGACCTGGAGCTTCATCGGGCTGCGCGAAACCCAGGACATCGCGATGCTCGCGGTGGATCCGCACGACCCGAACCGGGTATTCGTGGCGGCGCTGGGTCACGTCTACGGACCCAACAAAGAGCGGGGCATTTTCCGCTCGCTCGATGGCGGCAAGACCTGGAAACAGGTGCTCTATGTGAATGAGTACACCAGCGGGGATGACATCGAGATGGATCCGCACGACCCCAATACGCTCTACGCTACGCTGTGGCAGCAGCAGCGGGCGCCCTGGGAAAATGGCGCATTTGGCGGCACCGACGGCGGCATCTTCAAGTCTACCGACGGCGGCAATACATGGGGCAAGCTCACCCAGGGCCTGCCGGCCGTCGAGCAGGCCTTGCTGCGAGTCGCGCCGAGTGACTCGAATATCCTGTACGCGGCAGTGTCGAGCGGACCCGAAGCGCCCGACGGCAAGGTGGGGATCTACAGGTCGAATGATGCCGGTGCGAGCTGGCACAACGTGACCAGCGATCCGCGACCGGCCATGAGGATCGGCGGCGGCGACCTGCCGGTGCTGACGATCGACCCCAGGGATCCGGAGATCGTATACAGCGATACTCCGGTGGTATGGAAGTCCACCGACGGCGGCAAGACTTGGTTCGGCTTTCGGGGCGCGCCGGGGGGCGACGATTACCAGCAAACCTGGATCAACCCGAACAACCCGGACATCATTGCGATCAACAGTGACCAGGGTGCCATCGTCACCGTCGACGGCGGGCAAACCTGGAGCTCCTGGTACAACCAACCGACGGCCGCCATGTACAAGGTCGGCATAGACGAGACGTGGCCATACCGCGTCTGTGGTGGACAGCAGGACTCCGGTTCGGCGTGTGTCTCCGAGCGTGGCGATGACGGTGAGCTCACCGCTCATGATTGGCATCCGGCCGGCATCGAGGAATACGGCGGCGCCGCGCCCGACCCGCTGCACCCGAATCTGATTTACGGCGGCAAGGTGTCGGTTTACGACCGCGACACGGGCCAGATCGCAGACGTCGGTCCCAAGGCCCTGCGTGGCGGCGGGGATTACCGTGTGCTGCGCACCATGCCGCTCACGTTCTCGCCAACCGATCCGCACCGCCTGTACTTTGCCTCGAACACGGTCTGGCAGACGGACGACGGCGGCCAGAACTGGAAGCAGATCAGCCCGGATCTGACCCGCAAGAGCTGGAAGGCTCCGGCGAGCGTGGGCAAGTACAAAAACAGCCCCGATGCCAGGCCGACCGATCGTAACCGTGGCGTGGTGTATTCACTCGCGCCCTCGCCACTGAACGGCGATCTCATCTGGGCCGGTACCGAGGATGGGCTGATCTGGGTGACACACGACGGCGGTCAGCACTGGAGCAATGTGACGCCACCTCAGTTGCAGCCGTTCTGGAGGGTATTCAGCATGGAGGCCAGCCACTTCAATCCGGATGAAGCCTACGCGGCGATCAACACCCTGTTTCTGAATGACATGCGCCCGCACCTCTTCCGAACCGAGGATGGGGGTAAGCATTGGACCGAGATCGATGGCGGTATTACGCCGGATGCAACGACCAACGTCATCCGGCAGGATCCGAAGCGGCCGGGATTGTTGTTTGCCGGTACCGAGACCCAGGCGTGGGTCTCGTTTGACAATGGAGATCACTGGCAGTCGCTGCGGCTGAACATGCCGGCGATATCCGTCCGCGACCTCAAGGTGTATGGCGACGACCTGATCGCGGCCACACACGGACGAGGGTTCATGGTCCTCGACGACATCACCCCGTTGCGGCAGATCGATGCCGACGTCGCGCAAGCGCCGGTCACGCTATACAAGCCGGAAACGGCTGTACGCGTGCGTCAGGATATGAATCCGCCGACGCCATGGCGTATGCCATCGCTGCCGAATCCGCCTCCGGGTGCGGTCATCGACTACTATCTCGCGAGCAATGCCAGTGGGCCCGTGACACTGGACATCACGGACTCGCGCGGCAAGCTGGTGCGGCACTTCTCGAGCGCCGAGCCCGAGAAGCCGCTCGATCCGGCCAAGCTGGATGTACCCGACTGGTGGCCGCGTCCGCCGGTGAATCTCTCGACCGAGGCGGGGATGCATCGGTTCGTGTGGGACATGCACTATCCCCCCATGCCCGGGGCACTGCAGACCCTGGACGACATGCAGGCGGTCGAGCACAACACGCCGCTCTTGCCGAGCTCGCCCTGGATCCTGCCGGGCAACTACACAGTGAAACTGACGGTGGACGGCCAGAGCCACACGCAGCCATTGACGGTAAAGATGGACCCGCGGGTGCAGACACCCGCGCCCGCGCTTCAGCAGCAGCTCGATGCCTCGATGCACCTATACCAGGAAGCAATGACAGCAAGCGCGGCGCTCGGACAATTACGGGATCTGGAGAAGCAGATTGCCGCGCGCAAGCCTTCGGCGAATCTGAGTTCTTACCGAAAGCAGCTGGAAGATCTGTCGGGTCCCGAGGTGACGTCCCGGTTCGAATTCTTTACCCACCGCGGCCCCCCGACGCTCGGCAGCGTCGGGGGATCTCTGCAGATGCTCATGAGCCGGATACAGGAAGCCGATAGGGCACCTACGGCTGCCGACCGGGAGGCGCTCCAGCAGGTTGGCTCCGAATACCACTCGCTGATGGCGCGTTGGGAGAAGCTCAAGGGCCAACCCCTGGCGCAGTTGAACCACTCGCTGCGCAGTCTCGACGAGCCCTCGCTGGTGTTGGCGAAGGCGATGGCACCGACCGACTGGAATGCGGGCTGGGTCAGCACCAACCGCGACGAGGAAGTCCAATAAACCGGAGGGAGCGGGAGGCCATCCGAGGCAAGCCTCCCGCTCCCGTCGCCGCATCACGGGAGAGAGAACAAAAATACCGTGGGGAGCCGGGGTACTGGTCAAATTCGTCTGGTCCGATGTCATGCTCGCAACCCCGGGGAGTACGAATGGCTACTACGATGAAGCGCCTCATCATTGACGCCGCGAGAGTGCTACTGGTCCTCGGAGCCAGCTCGGCCCATGGAGCATCGCCCAATCCGAGACTACCGCCTGAGCTCAAGAAACTGGACGTGTGGGTGGGAAACTGGTCCCTGTCAGGGACAGCCAGGGACCAACCGGACGGGCGCGAGTACTCGTTGCGGTGGACTCTGCATGAGCGCTGGGTTCTGAACAGGTCCTTCCTGCAGGTTGACCAGACCTGGAAGGGAAACGGTCAAACCCAGCGCTCGCTGGAAATGCTCTCCTATGATCCGGTAAAGAAGCTTTATACGGATTCCGGATTTGGCAGCGATGGGTCGACCTGGTCCTTGACCGCAGTCTTCGACGGCGCAACGATGATCGAGACGGGCCAATCCAAGGGCCCGGACGGAGTCATGACGAGCTGTCGAATGGCGTGGGTGTTCAGTAATGATAGGACATCACTCTCCGGTACGGAACGATGCGACAAAGGCGGAACGCGATGGCAGGCCGTGAAAGTAGCGGGCACAAAATCCAATTAAAAGCTGTGCGTACCGTTGTGCTCGCCATCGCGATGGCGATCGCGACGGCAGCCTCAGCGTCAGTCCGTTCCGACGTAATGGAGGCCGTACATCGCTGGACCGAGGCCTTTGGTCGGCAAACTTTCAACGCCGACGTCGCGCCGTGCGCCGAGGATGCGGTCGTCATTGATGATTTTTCGCCGCACGTGTGGCAGGGATCCCGCGCCTGTTCCAGGTGGTTCAAGGGGTTCGAGGCCTGGGCCGCTAAGGCCGCCGTGACCGATGCAGCTCTCAGGCTGGGGAAGATCCGTCACCTCGATCTCGATGGAGACTTTGCGTATCTCGTTGCTCCAATCACTCTCACATACATCAAAGCGGGTAAGTCGGTTGAATTCCCAGGCATCCTTACGATGACCCTGCACAAAGAAAAAAATAACTGGCGCGTTTCCGGAGTGGCCTGGGCGGATCCCTAGCCATCCATGCCATGCCCGCGCCACCGGAAACGGCCTGACACCGTCCTCGTGACCCCGAACAGCCGGCAGGCCAGCGGCGACCCTGCGGTCCGATTGCCGTAAGTTGCGGGATCGGCGGAAAGCGTTACCATCGATCGTTTCCGGGGGGATTGCGGCATGTCACGATCGTTGCTCCGAGGTCTCATCGGCCCCGCGCTCTGCGCACTCGCTCTCCTCGCCGGCAGCGTGCCAGCGTGGTCCGAGCAGCCGCAGCCGGTCCAGCACGAGTACCGCATTCGCCATTTCAAGACGGAAGGCGGCATCGAGCTGCCCGAAGTGCGGGTCGTCTACGGCACCTACGGGCGCCTGAACGCGGCGGGCGACAACGCTATTCTCCTGCCCTCACACTACATGGCCGACATGCATGGCTATGGCTGGCTCATCGGGTCGGGCAAGGCGCTCGATCCGGGCAAGCTGTTCCTGATCACGAGCGAGCTGTTCGGAAACGGACGATCATCTTCGCCGAGCAACACGCCGGAGCCCTTCTCAGGACCCCGCTTCCCGGTCATGACCATCCGCGACAACGTCAAGGCGGTACACGAGCTCCTCACGGAGGAGCTACACGTCCATCATCTGCGTGCGGTCATCGGCTTCTCAATGGGAGCCCAGCAGGCCTTCCAATGGGCAGTCAGCTATCCGGATTTCATGGACCGCATCGTCGCCACGTCGGGCACGGCAAAGACCTACGGCCATGGGATCGTCCGTCTGGAAAGCCAGATCACGGCTCTGACGACCGACCCCGCCTTTGCCGGCGGCGACTACAAGGTCGAGCCGGCGAAGGGCATCCAGGCATTCTCCCTGGTCTGGACAGCGTGGCTCTTCTCGCAGGAATGGTGGCGGCGTGAGCTTTGGCGCTCCGATCCCTCCCTCGGGAGCACCCTGCCCCAGGTCATCGAGCATTTCAGAACGCACTTCATACCTGGCGCGGACGCCAACAATCTCATCCTGCAGATGCGCACCTGGGAAAGCAACGACGTCGGTAACACTCCACCTTTCGGCGGCAATGTGGAAGCCGCCCTGCGTTCCATCAAGGTGCCGGTGCTGTACATGCCCTCCGCCACCGACCTGTATTTCCCGCTGACCGACGCGCGCTACGAAGCTGCCTTCATCCCGCATTGCCAGCTGCTGCCGATACCGTCGTTGTGGGGACACCCCGCGGGGGCGGGGGCTTCCCCCGAGGATGGGAAGTTCATCAACGAGCACGTAGCGCAGTTTCTGAAATCGGAGTGAAGCGGCCGACGACCCTCATCGGAGGCTGGCTACCGAGGCGGGCACGAGCGTAGGGCGAGCCATATAGAGGCTCGAGAACACCTTCGCCAACGCCGCGGCCTTGGGCGCATCGAACGCCATGATGTAAGGATTGTATGGGTGGGCGGTGGCGAAGTTCTGATGGTAGGACTCCGCGGGGTAAAACGGCATGGCATTGTCGATACGGGTCACGATCTGCGCCCGAAAGGTATGGGCCGCCGCCAGCTGACTGACATACGACTCGGCAACACGTCGCTGGGAGCCGTTCACGGGCCAGATCTCACCGCGATATTGCGTACCCTCGTCCGGACCTTGATGATCGAGCTCGGTAGGATCCGTGGCTACGGAAAAATAGATCCGCAGCAGCGTGCCGTAGCTGACGACGTGCGGATCAAACTTGATCTCGATCGATTCAGCGTGCCCCGTCGTGCCGGTGCTCACCTCCTCATAGTTGGCCGTTCGCGCCGCGCCGCCCGTATAGCCAGAGAGCACTTCGCGGACGCCCTGCACATGCTGAAAGACGAGCTGCATGCCCCAAAAGCATCCGCCCGATAGGATCGCCGTCTCCGAGCCCGAGGTTCTCGCGAGCGGCTCATCGATGGCAGGCGGCGGCGCGGCAACCTGCAACTCGGCCGCCTGCGCTCCCTGATGACCGATGCCGACCAGAACGGCTGCGGTGAGCACCGCAGTTACGGCAGCCGCTATGCCCCGCATTGGGAAATGGTTACTCATATGCAAACCTCATGGGCAGTGCTCCGATATCGGAGTCACTGGCTGATTGCGACTCCGCTGAAGCCCGCGACCCCGATCGGTTCGGAGGTCGCTTCCGGCGAGAGATCACCATAGCGATCGATGGCAAACACAGACACATAGGCGCTGCCGCTCGCTGCGTAGATGACGGCCAGCCATTTGCCGTTGGCGGAGACTGTGATGTCAGTGGGCGCCCCGGGCAACGGTACCGACTTGTAAAACACACCGCCCTTGCTGTCGCTGAAGAAGATCGAGATGGCGTGGCCCGGGCTATTGGCGGTATACCAGACGTTCCCGGGTCCCTTGGCCACCCAGCAGGGCGCATTAGCGGGAAAGGAAGGTGTGGGTCCGGCGATCGGATGAACATTGCGCTGCGCATCGACGATCGCGAAGCTGTCTGGGCTGTGAGCGGGAGTGAACCCGAGGATATCACCCCAGAAGGCTTCGCCGAGCGGCGTATTGTTCGCCGTGCTCGGCAGCGGGATCGGCGCAGCCGCCCCACTGAGTGCGCCCCAGCGCGTTAGGCCTACCTGCAAAAGCGTCCCCGAGGTCATCGTGACCGCTCCCCAGGTCCTGCCGACCGAGATCTGCGCCGCCGAGGGATCCGCGAGCGGGACTGGCGCGCCGTCGAGCGTGCCAGACGGCCACTCATGGCTTTCGACACATGCGGCCCCAGCGACGAAGAGCTGCCCGTGAGCCAGGGCGATCGAGTCCGGCTTGAGGCAGCCTGGCGCGAGTGTGATCTGGCGTCTCACGTAAACGAAGTCCCCTGCCCTGACGAGCTGGCTGATGCTGTTCGAGCCGTAGTTCGCTACCGCACCCAGGTCGCCCTCGACCTGGAGAATCCCCGCGTTGCCGCTCGCACCGCCCTTGCCGCCGGTGGCCAGCGTCTGCACGAGCGAAAGCGTCGGTTGACCACCGGTCTCCAATTGAAACACCGCGACCCGATTGCCGCTCGGATCATTGGTGCTCGTGAGCACGAGCGCGCTGCGCTCCGAGTCGCCCTGCTCGCCGGCGAGCGCCAGAGTGCTCGCGAGCAGCGTCATGGCCAGCGCGCCCGCGGCCCGCCCGGCGATGAATCGACTCGAGTTTCGGGATGACATGGTGATCTCCGTCGTGTGAGTTGTTGGTTTGAGGTCGGGATGGCTTTGCGAGGTCGGGTCACCGCGTGCTTTCAAAGGCTTCATTTCGCTCTCTGCGGCGCGCCAGCCTCGCATCGAGTGCGAACGGCCCGTTGCCGCCGAGCACGAGGGCGACGAGGCAGGCGAGATAAAGAAGATCCGTCTCGTAGCCGGGCTGACCGAAATGCGCGCCCGCGCGGGTCACTGATTCGAGCTTGATGGAGCTGAAGCCGTTGGGAAGGTGAACGGTGACGATCGCAACGAGGAGGACGAGGACCATTGGGACGCTGGCGAGCGGCACGAAGGCGCCGATCAAGACCGCGAGCCCGCCCATGAGCTCGATGAAGATGGTCGCCCAGGCGAGTAGCGGGGCGGCCGGCAGATGCAGCCCATGCAGGATCGCCGTGAAGGATTGAGGTCCGCGCGCGAGCTTTGCGATCCCGTGCTCCATGAAGCCATAGCCGACGATGAGGCGCAGGGGAAGCGCCCACCATTCTGGTCGCAGCGAAGCGATCGGACGGCTGCAGAGCTCGAAAAGGGTCTTCATACCCGACCGAGTACGCTGGTGCAGGCGCAAGTGTTACAGCATGGCGCTGTCAGTCGCGGCCCATCCCGTGGCCCGCTTTGTCATTTCTCCCTCCACCGCTCTACAATGCGCCGCTGGCCCAGGGGCATAGAGCCGAGCACAGTGGAGCCGAAAGTCGACATCGAAGAGCGCCTCCGGCCGCTGATGAACCGCAGCCTGGCTGGCGACGCCGATGCGCATCGGCAGCTCCTGAGCGCGCTCGGCGGACATTTGCGCAGCTACTTCGCCCGCCGTATCGGGACCGGAGCCTCTGAGGTCGAGGATCTGGTCCAGGAGACACTCCTTGCGGTGCATTTGAAGCGGGACACCTATGACCGCGCCCTGCCCTTCACGCCCTGGGCGTACGCGGTCGCACGCTACAAGCTCATCGATCACTTGCGCCGCCGGCATCGGCGCGTCCACGTTCCGCTCGAGGATGCCGGGGTGCTATTCGCCGCGGATGACAGCGAAGAGCGTGTGGTGCAGACGGACCTCGACCGATTGCTCGAGCGGCTGCCCGACCGGCAGCGGACTCTCCTGGAAGACGTGAAACTTCAGGGCCTCTCGATCGAAGAAGCAGCTAGGAAGCGCGGCGTGACCGCGGTATCGGCGCGCGTCATGTTGCACCGGACTCTGAAATGGTTGAATCGAGCCTGGCACGATGAGAACGGTTGACTTAATAGCATTGCTCGCACGCGATGTCCGGATGACGCCGGCGGGGGCCGCGACCCGCAAGCTGCTGATGGGCCTCGCCGTCGGTGGCGCGGTGACACTCGCGCTCGTGGTGCTGGGCTTGCATTGCCAGCCCCTCGAGGCGGCTGCCAGGCAGCCGTGGTTCTGGATGAAGGCGAGTTATACGGGCCTACTCACCGTGGCGGCTGCGATCACCGTCAGGCGCCTGGCCGTGCCGGGTAGGCGGCCGGGAATCGCGCCTGCAGTGGCACTGCTCATCATTCTGGCCATGATCGGCCTCGGCGCCGGCCAGATCCTCGCAGCCTCATCCGCCACCCGCCTCGACCTTTGGTTGGGCCACACGTGGAAAATCTGCTCACCGCTCATCCTGCTGCTGGCGCTGCCGATCTATGGCTGTGAGGTCGTTGCCCTGCGCGCGCTCGCGCCGACACGGCCTGCCGTGGCGGTTGCTGCCGCCGGGCTGGCAGCTGGTGCACTGGCGGCGACCTTCTACGGACTGCACTGCCCAGAGCAGGCGGCCGCCTTCGTAGCCACGTGGTATACGCTGGGCATTGCAGCCGCTACCGCCCTCGGAGCAGCGCTGGGCGCGCGATTGCTGCGCTGGTAAATCAAATCCCTCGGCGCTGGCTGTAACAACCCGCCTCGGTTCGCGAAATCAGATCGCAAGTGGGCCCTCCCTCGCGGCCCATGTCGAGACTGAGGCAAACCGATGCTGATCGAGCGTACTGCGGGAGCACTCGCGGCAAAGCGGCGCGACGCCCGCGTCGAGCCCGCCCGGGAAGTCATCCACAGGCACGCCTGGCCCGTGCGGGTGACCCACTGGATCAATGCGCTGACGCTCTTCATCCTGGTGGGCAGCGGCCTCAACATCCTCAATGCCCACCCCCGACTTTACTGGGGTCAAAAAGGCAGCGACTTCGATCCGCCCTTCACCACGCTACACGCCTGGCCCGATTGGCTCACCATACCGAGCTATACCGACCTC
>Ga0105240_10010489_pt1 | contig 13024 bp, 13 predicted proteins | sample KBSC54metaG_FD_80426 | JGI IMG/M metagenome (GOLD analysis project Ga0105240, IMG submission 80426) | Corn rhizosphere microbial communities from Kellogg Biological Station, Michigan, USA - KBS C5-4 metaG | ecosystem: Host-associated > Plants > Roots > Rhizosphere > Soil | place: Michigan, USA... | reverse complement strand
TCTGGTCAGCCTTACGGAATTTAATGGAATTGCTGATGAGGTTCTGGAACAATAATTTCAATTCCGTCGGATAGGCCTGCAGCACGGGTAAAGTGCTGGTATGAACAGTGGCACTTGTATCCTCGATGATCTTGTCCAGGTCGGCCATTACTTCCTGTACGAGGAGATTACAATCCACCTGCGTGGATTCTTTTTCACGTCCAATGCGGGAATAATCGAGCAGGTCCTTTATAAGGACTTTCATCCTTTCCGAGGCTTGCAGCAGATAGTTCAGGAATTTATCCGCATTCTCATCCAGCCGACCTTTATATTGCTGTTGCAGCAGCTCCACGAACGCAGAGATGGTGCGCAAGGGTTCCTGCAGGTCGTGGGAGGCGACATAGGCAAATTGTTCCAGTTCCTTGTTCTTGCTTTCAATCTGGGCGGTGCGCTGATGTACTTTCCTTTCCAGGGAGCTGTTGACCTCCTGGTTCTCTTTACCCAGTCTCTCCAGCTCTGCAGCCATTTTGTTAAAGTCTCTGGCGAGGATACCGATCTCATCTCCCGAGAAAGCCTTTGCCTTGAGGCTGAAGTCCCCTTTCGCCACTGCCCTGGATGACAGCAGGATCTCTTTTAACCCCTTTTGTATACCCCGGCTCACCGTAATGGCCAGTGTCAGACCGGTACACTCTACGGTAAGCGCCACGATAAAGAGCATACGTAGTACGGTATGCTCCAGCCAGCGGGACCCTTCGCCCAGGGCATTGGAAAATCCGTCTTCGTAGGGGGTGAGCTTTGCGGTCAGCGGATCGATCTTATCCAACAGGTCGTTGATACGTTGCTGAGAGGGATGACCGCTGCTGATCACGGCATGCAGCTGCTCGCCAATGTCGACAAAGCCGGAGAGGATACTGTCGGCCCCTTGCCAGGCGGCGATCGCCTTGCTGATGTGCTCTTCATTATGGAACCTTTGCAACAGGTGGATCATGCCGTCGATGTCGTCGGGGTGGTTTTTCCCTTCTATGAAGCCCTGACGGGCAATGGCCATATCGGGATGCGGTTTGCTGAGCTCCATCCTTGTCTTATGATCGCCCAGGTTCACTTTCAGGAAATCCCTGAATTTGATGTAGTCGGCTTCATCATGCGTACGGGCGTATTTCAGCAGCTGGTAAATGCCATCCTTCTGGGCCTTGGACCACAATCCTTCCCCGTTGACATAAGCCCGGACAGAGGAGAGAGTATGGATGGAGAAGATCAGTACGAACAGCTCGACTGCGATCAACAATGCCATAATGCCCACGGTAAAATACAGCTTCTTTGCAATGGAGACATTCCTGTACCATTTAAAGAAAGGTAGTTTCATATTCCTGGTTCGTTTTTGGGCGACGGTAAGCTAAGGGACGTACAATTTAAGAAAAAATGTCCGGAAACAGGTCGTCTAAAAAAATGATCCGGCGCCTTTCGGCTGCCGGATCCCTTCTTCAAACTCTATGTAAGCTATGAGACCGCGAGATATTTTCGGTCCGACCTGTGGCCGGTTCAGTTATTTGGATTTGGCGATCGCTGCTTTCTTGTTATGCACAGTCAATGCATAGATGCTAAATACGATGGACAGGTAGCTGGCGATGGTCAGTACAGCGGAGGTGTTGTAATCAAACTGGTAGAACAGGTTGAAACTGGTGATACCGGATACAACTACGGAAATAAGCAGGAGGATAGATATTAAGGTCTTCATAATTTTATTTTTTAAGGTTGTGTAAAATTTGTTGCTTTATATATCAGAAGGCTGCATGCCTGAGAAGTTTATTAAAGAAATGCTAAAGCCGTTATGCCACCGAAGATCCTCATTACCAGACCTATTTTTCCAGATGTCATTGCACGTACCCGCGAGTATTTTGATGTTGAGGTGAATGAGGGCGCCCGGTACACGCCTGATCAGTTACATACTGCTTTAAAGGATAAAGACGGCGTAATGCTGGCTGGTGGAGAGAAGATCACTGCCGCCACGCTGGAAGGTCTTACCCGGCTGAAAGCTATTTGCGTTTCGGCGGCGGGGTATAACAACCTGGACATAGAGGCGATTACCCGGGCAGGCATAATTGCAACGAATTCGCCGGGACCGGCCGATGAGACGGTGGCGGATTATACCTGGGGTCTGATGATCGCGACGGCCCGTCGCCTGGCGGAAGGTGACCGGTTTATCCGTTCCGGCAGCTGGAAGGGGTCTGTCGGCAGCAGCTTTTTTGGAACTAACCTTTGCGATAAAACGCTTGGCATCATCGGCCTGGGGCGTATCGGCCAGGCCATTGCCCGGAGGGCTGCCGGTTTCCGGATGAAGGTATTGTATTATAACCGGCGTCCGCTGGACCAGACGATAGAGGAAGAATGCCAGGCGACCTATGTTACAAAAGAGGACCTGCTTCGTCTCTCGGATTTCGTCGTGCTGGCCGTGCCATTGAATCCCACGAACTATCATATCATCGGAGAGGAGCAATTGTCACTGATGCGTTCCACGGCCATGCTTTTTAATATCGCCCGGGGTGGGCTTATCGATGAACCCGCCCTGGCGAAAGCCCTGCGTGAGCAAAAGATCGCCGCTGCGGGTCTGGACGTATTCGAAGGAGAGCCCTCCGTTTATCCGGGATTGTTAGAGCTGCCCAACATTGTGATGACACCGCATATAGGAGGCGGCACCTGGGAGGCACAGCATGGACTGGCCATGCTGGCGGCAGAAAACCTGATCGCGGCCCTTGGTCTGGGACCCCAGGCAGGCAATCCACCCTCGATCATCAATCCGGAAGTATTGAAGAAGTAAATTTTATCCATATGGCTAAAAGTTTTTTTGGCAAAAAGATAGTGCGGGTGGTGCTTGTGCTGATGGTTTGTTTTGTCCTGCTACAATTTATTCGTCCTTCATTGGACAACCCTCCCGTGACCGGCGACCTCCAGGCTCCGCCGGAAGTAAAGTCTATTTTGCAGCGGGCTTGTTATGACTGTCATTCCAATGAGACGAAGCTGGCCTGGTTTGACAAGCCGGCGCCTGCTTACTGGCTGGTGGCTGCCCATATAAAGGAGGGCAGAGCGCTGCTGAATTTCTCTCACTGGGACAGTCTGAATGCGGATCAGCGGAAGGGAAAGCTTTTCGAATCCCTGAATCAGATGGTATTTAACGAAATGCCGTTGAGCCAGTATACGACATTTCATACGGATGCCCGTATTTCGGGTGAGGATGTCAAAGTGTTGAGAAAATACCTGGCGTCACTGGCGCCTCCGAAGCTGGCGGACAGCGCTGTCATCCGATCTGCCGATGACCAGTATGCGCGATGGACGACGGCTGCGCGCGCACAGGAGGTAAAGCCGGAACCTAATGGACTTGCTTATATGGCCGATTACAGCGACTGGAAGGCTATCAGCAGCACTGACCGGTGGGATAACGGCACCATGCGGGTGATCATGGGTAACCCTGTTGCCGTCAAGGCTATCCGGGAAGGGCATATGAATCCCTGGCCGGATGGGACGGCTTTTGCGAAGGTAGCATGGAAGGCGCTGCTCAAGCCATCCGGTGAGGTCACGCCCGGAGAGTTCCTGCAAGTAGAGATCATGCTCAAGGATAAGGACAAATATGCTGCCACAGGAGGGTGGGGATGGGGGAGATGGAAGGGGGATCAATTGAAACCTTATGGAAAGGATGCCTCTTTTGTTACGGAATGTACCGGCTGTCACCGGCCTATGCATGATCATGATCTTGTCTTTACATCGCCGGTGAACTGGCGTGGGCATGCCGGTGTAGGTGCGGATACGGCAGCCTTGCAGGCGTTGGATTGGAAGGTCATTACGTCGAGGATCGATAAGTCACAGGGAACCATGTCCGTTTTGTATGGAAATGATCTGGCTGTTGCCGCGGCCCGGAAAGGGAAGGATTATCCTCTCAACTCGGTGCTGACGCTGGTGACATGGAAGCAAAAGGAGGATGACCACTGGTATGGGGCGAATGTGCCGGACAGCCTGATCTCGGTGGAGAAGTTTACTTTTGGGACGGATACGGCTCGTAGGGATTGGATAACGCAAAAGGCATCGGTGATGCCTAAGTGATAAAAAATCCCGCGCATTGCGCGGGATTTTTTATGATTTTAATAACGGTAGTGTTCGGGTTTGAACGGACCAGCCTTAGGGATCCCCAGGTAGGTGGCCTGTGCCTCTGTCAGCTCATCCAGTTCTACGCCGATCTTCGCCAGGTGCAGGCGTGCCACTTTCTCATCCAGAACCTTGGGCAGCACATATACTTTGTTCTCGTATTTGCTGTGGTTTGTCCAAAGCTCGATCTGAGCCAGGGTCTGGTTGGAGAAAGAGTTACTCATCACGAAGGAGGGGTGGCCTGTGGCGCAGCCAAGGTTCACCAGGCGGCCTTCTGCCAGGACGATCACATCTTTTCCGTCGATGTTGTATACATCTACCTGGGGCTTGATGGTGTCCTTGGTATTGCCGTAGTTCGTGTTCAGCCATGCCATATCGATCTCGATGTCGAAGTGACCGATGTTACAAACGATGGCTTTGTCCTTCATCAGACGGAAGTGTTTTTCCGTGATCAGGTCGCGGCAGCCGGAGGCAGTGACGATGATATCGGCTTCCTTAACGGCATCCACCATTTTCTTTACTTCAAATCCGTCCATAGCGGCCTGCAGTGCGCAGATGGGGTCGATCTCCGTAACGATAACGCGGCAACCGGCGCCTTTCAGGCTGGCGGCAGAACCTTTACCAACGTCACCATAGCTGCCTACAACGGCTACTTTACCGGCCATCATTACATCGGTAGCGCGGCGGATAGCGTCCACGAGAGATTCTTTACAACCGTATTTGTTATCGAACTTGGATTTGGTAACGGAATCGTTCACATTGATGGCAGGAATGGGGAGAGTACCTTTTTCCATTCTTTCGTAGAGGCGGTGTACACCTGTGGTAGTCTCCTCGCTGAGGCCTTTTACGTGCTGTACCAGCTCGGGGTATTTATCGAATACGATATTGGTGAGGTCGCCGCCGTCATCCAGGATCATGTTCAGGGGGCGGTCGGTGCTACCGAAGAACAGGGTTTGTTCGATACACCAGTCGGCTTCTTCCAGGGTCTGGCCTTTCCAGGCAAAAACACCGATACCGGCGGCTGCGATAGCGGCGGCTGCCTGATCCTGGGTGGAGAATATATTGCAGGAGCTCCATTTAACCTCTGCGCCCAATTCCACCAGCGTCTCGATGAGAACGGCCGTTTGGATGGTCATGTGGAGGCAACCGGCGATACGGGCGCCTTTCAGCGGCTTTTGTTTGCCATATTCCTGACGGATGGCCATCAGGCCCGGCATCTCGGCTTCTGCAAGACGGATCTCTTTCCGGCCCCACTCAGCCAGGCTCATATCCTTCACTTTATAGGGAAGTTTCAGGTCGATCGAAAGTGTTTTTGTAGACATCGGTATGTGCTTTTTTAAAATTTATACAAAATTAGAACAGTAGAACAAAAATGTAGCTATCAATGTAAAATTTGGAACAAAAGTATATTTTTTTATACTTTTATAGAATAAATGTATAGAACGTCATGGAAAAAGTATCCGAAACAGAAAAAACGGCTGCCGAACCTGTCGCCCTGGATGAAAAGGACAAAGCCATTCTGCGTCTGCTGCAGGCGGATGCAAAGATCACTGTCCGGGAGATTGCCACGAAGGTGCATCTCAGCACTACGCCCGTGCATGAGCGGATCAAGCGGATGGAGGATACGGGCGTCATTATCCGGTATGCCACGCTGGTCGATCATTCCAAGGTGCGAAAGGGGCTGATGGCCATTTGTTATGTTTCGTTGAAGGAGCATAACAAGCGATCGGGGGCCAGGTTTATCAAAACCATCCAGGAACTGCCGGAGGTGGTGGAATGTTATATCATTTCAGGAGAATTTGATTTTCTGTTGAAGGTGGCGGTGGACAATATGGATGACTACTATGATTTTCATGTGAACAAGCTGGGGCAGGTGGAGAACCTCGGACATGTGCAAAGCACTTTTGTAATGGGGGTCATTAAGCAGACGCATCAGCAGATCAGGTAGCCCCGGCGGCCGCGGCCAGGGAATTGCTCCGGCAGCCATCGGAAATCCGTAAATTGCGAGGCTCACTAAATTTATTTGCCATGTACGCATACGACACGGTCACCGAAGCCGTCAAAGGGCTCAAAAGTAGGGGATATACCATCGATTTCAACCTGGAAGCGGACCATATCAGCTGTCCCGACGGTACGCCTCCCCTGCGGCCTTCCGAGTTCGGGATCACGGAAGTTTATCGTTTTGAAGGTAACAGCGATCCTGCCGATGAAGCCGTCGTTTATGCCATCGAATCAAAGGACGGACGGAAAGGAGTGCTGGTGAATGGATTTGGAATATCTGCCGATGAGATAGGGGAGGAAATGGTGGAAAAACTGTCTATTCGCCATTAAAAAAAATATCTACAGATCATGGTAACCATTCGAAATGCGCGGGAGGAAGATCTGCCCGCTATTCTTGAAATTTATAATCATATTATCCTCAACACGGCTGCGGTATATCACTATGAGGCGCATACGATGGAGATGCGCAAGGCCTGGTATGACACCCGTATACTGGGTGGTTATCCTGTCTTTGTGGCGGAGTCGGAGGGGAAGGTGGTCGGCTTCAGCTCCTATGGCCCTTTCCGTCCCTGGCCTGCCTATAAATATACCATGGAAAATTCCGTGTACGTAGCGGATGGACAGCGGGGAAAAGGGATCGGGAAATTGCTGATAGAGCCACTGATACGTCATGCCAGGGAGAGAGGTGTTCATGCCATTATCGCGGTGATAGATGCCGATAATGACGCCAGCGTGCAATTGCATCGCAGCTTTGGATTTGAAGAAGCGGGACATCTCCGGCAGGTGGGTTACAAGTTCGGCAAATGGCTGGACCTGACTTTAATGGAGTTATTGCTGGATACGCCGGCGCATCCGGTGGAGGGGTAGGGTGGATTTTTGGTTAGTGGGTTGGCCGGGCGGTTAGTTAGGTGGTGTGGTTATCAGTAATTGGCTTTGACCATGCCGGCCACCACCTTGTCGATGGGCAGGGTCACACTTTCGGCGCTGAACAGGTGCCAGTCGATGAATCGAAAGGTTTCGGTCTCCTTTTTCTCCGCATATACTTTTAGCTCCCGTTCGTCAAAGTCGAAAGGTTTTGTGCGCAGAGGGACTTTTATGGGCTCCAACGCCTCCGCAAAATAATAGATCGAGATGATCTGGTGCTGTGGGTTAAAAGCGGACATTTGAAAAAAGTCGGTGGTATAGAGATGATCACCGATACGTACATCCAGGTCCATCTCTTCCTTGAATTCCCTTTTCAGACAGTCTCTTGTGCCTTCGCCGAACTCCAGGCCGCCGCCGGGAAATTTCGTATAATAGCCGCCGCGGATGTACTCATCGCTGACCAGGACTTTTTTATTCTCTCCGAAAAGGATACCGTAGACTCTTATGTTCAACATGTCAGTTTTATTTATAAGACCCTCCGGCAGGCCGGAGGGTCTTTGAGATCAAAGATTAGTGTGTTTTTGCACAGCAGCCCTGACCACAACGGTCCTTGCAGGCAGGTGTACAAACTTTTTCCGTACAGGCCTTACATGCTTTTTTTACATGTTTGGGTTTATCTGTAGCGTGAACGGTCTGGCCGACAGTCAATGCAGTAGCCAGTGCCAATAAAAAGATATTTTTCATATACATTTTTTGGGGTGATTGTAAGATGGTCATACTGGTTTGCTGAATTCTGTCAGGCATTGGGCGGCTTCCAGGTCGATGGCGTATAATCAGTCAGGTGTTGTTCGGGGATGTCCGGGTAATTTTTGGTAATAACGGTGGGAAGGCAGGCCGAGGTAAAGATAGAGGACAGTTCTGCCGTATAACAGAGGGGGCAGTTGCTACAGTTGGCTGTGGTATTGCAGCAGCCGTTTTTGTTGTTGTTGTTTTGGTGTTGTCCGTCTTTGTTACGATAGGGGCACTCCTGTTCTTTTTCTTTGCCCTGGTGACAGCACTGGTCTGTTGCTGTTGCCTGCCGTTCCTGCTGCGCCTGCTGTTCAGCCAGCTGGAAAGGCAACCGGATCGTCTCACCGGCATAGGTCAGTGCCGCCAGCAACAATATGTAAACAGGCCATTTCATGCTTGAATAAAAGTACTGAATTAAAACCACTTCTTTTTCATAAAATACCAGCTGATCACGATGGAGATGCCCAGGGACAGCACGATTGGTATATAAAAAGCGTAATGTGAGTTGGAGCCGGGGATGGGTACGTTCATGCCATAGATGCTCGACACGAGGGCGGGTAGGGAAAGGATGATCGTAATGGACGTCAGTCGCTTCAGCACATTGTTCATGTTATTGTTGATGATGCTGGCAAAGGCATCCAGGGTGCTGCTGAGGATGTTGGTGTAAATATTGGCCATTTCCAACGCCTGGGACATATCTACGGCCAGGTCGTCGAGGAACTCTTTTTCTTCGTCGGTAAGGCCCAGGAAATTGGTCCGGGCCATCTTCAGCAGCAGTATTTCATTGCTACGGAGGGATGTGACGAAATAGACCATGCTTTTCTGGATCTTCATCAGCTCCAGCAGCTCTTCATTCCTGTTGGACGCATATAGCTTTTGTTCCATAAGGTTGCGGCGCTGGTTGATCTCCTTCAGGAATTCCAGGTAGGTCTGGGTGATCTTTTCGATGACCTTCAGGACCATCATATTCTTTTTATCCGGGTGCCTGTTCTGGAAGGTATTGAGGAATTTTTTGATAGCGCCGTTCTCGAACGAGTTTACCGTTACGATCTGATTGTGGGTGAGGATAATGCAGATGGGAATAGTGATATAATAAGCATCGCTTTCGTTGAAAGAGTTATTCTCTGTCGGCGTTTTGATGACGATGAGCTTTACATTGTCCTCTTCCTCGAAACGGGGCCGTTCGTCGATATCCAGCGAGTCGGTAAGGAAATCCAGGGGGATATCCAGTTCTTCGGACAAGTTGGAGAATTCCTGCTGTTTCAGGGGCGGCAGGATATTCACCCAGGTGCCATTCTCGGGGTGTTCAATCTCTACGGTCTGGTGATTGATATTCTTAAAAAACTGGATCATGGGTGTTGTTCAGGTGGCTTGGGTGTATCAATCCTGGAATTCTCCTTCGAATACTTTTACGGCAGGGCCGCAAAGCCAGATATTCTCAAACACATCTTCTCCCACGCGGTCGAACTCCACTGTCAGTTTACCTCCTTTGGTGATGACCCGGACATCGTTGTATCCCAACTCATTATGATAGCAGGCCAGGGCGCTGGCCGTGACACCTGTACCGCAGGAGAGGGTCTCATCCTCGACACCCCGCTCATACGTGCGGACAATGATCTCGTCGACCTTTTTTTGTTCGACAAAGTTCACGTTGATGCCCTGCCTGGCGAATTCACTACTATAACGGATCTCCATGCCTTTATGGAAAACATCATAGTCCATGACATCGGACACCAGTTTTATATAGTGGGGGGAACCTGTATCGAGGATAAAATCATTATGATAGTCCCGGATGCCTGTCACATCCTTCATCTTGAGCCTTACTGTGCCGTCGTCGTCGATCTCGGCGTGGTGGGGCCCGTCGGTGGCTATGAAAAAGTATTTATCCTTGTGTATGCCCAGGTCGTAGGCGAATTTGACCAGGCAGCGCCCGCCATTGCCGCACATGCTGCTTTCCCGGCCATCGGAATTGTAGTATTTCATCTCGAAATCATAGCCTGACCTGGTATTCAGCAGCATCAGCCCGTCGGCGCCGATGCCAAAACGCCTGTCGCAGAGAAACTTTACCTTTTCCTCCGTCAGGGCGGTATAGCTCCAGTTGCGGTTGTCCAGGATGATAAAGTCGTTGCCTGTGCCCTGATATTTAAAAAAATGCATTTTGCTCATGGTGGGTTAAGGAGGAACAAAAGTATCACAAGTTCTCGACAATTGCCAAAGTCTTGAGAATGAGCTTTTCGACGACGGCATTGCCATCCGGGGAGAACGTTCTGTTGATGCGGTTAGCCACGATTGCGCTGAGGCTCAGACTGTGATGACCCAGCAGACGGCTTAATCCATAGATACCCGCTGTCTCCATCTCGAAATTCGTTATCCGGTGGGGACCGTAAGAAAAGCCTGTCAGCCTGTCGATCAGCTCGGGCTGGCTCAATCCCAGGCGCAGTACCCGTCCCTGGGGACCATAAAAACCGGGACAGGTGACGGTGATACCCTGGTGGAAGCCTTCCACGAAGTGACGCAGGAGGGAGGGGCTGGCTCCGCTGATATAGGGGTGGGCCAGGCGATGGTGCAGCTGGGTCTGGGTGGTAAATGACTGGAGGAGGGCATTGTCCTCTTCGTTGTCGTCATGCCGGTAGAAATTCAACAGGTTGTCGATGCCCAGACCATGGGTGGAGGCGACAAAGCTGTCGACGGGGATATCCTTTTGCAGGGCACCGGACGTGCCCATACGGATGATGGTGAGGGATACGGGTTGGGGTTTTACCGTGCGGGTGGCCAGGTCGATATTGGCCAGGGCATCCAGCTCATTCAGGACGATGTCAATATTGTCGGTGCCGATGCCGGTGCTGACGACGGTGACCCGTTTTTTACCTATATACCCCGTGTGGGAGACGAATTCCCTGTGTTGGGCCTTGTGCTCGATGGAGTCGAAGTGTTTGCTGACGGCGGAGACGCGGTCGGGGTCGCCTACGGTGAAGATGGTGGATGCCAGCTCTTCGGGTCGGAGGTCAAGATGGTAGATGGCGCCCCGGCTATTGATAATAAGTTCACTTTCAGCGATTGCTTGCATAAATTCGGATGTTTTTTTTCAACTTCTTCAAAATTATCGTAAATTTGCACCCACCCAAAAAACGCCTTGCAATTACTCAAAGAAAAATGCTTTGGGTGAGTGGGGGCGGCTAAGGGGGTGAAATGGTTCCGTGGCCGAGTGGCTAGGCAGAGCTCTGCAAAAGCTTCTACAGCAGTTCGAATCTGCTCGGAACCTCGCAAAAGACGCATACAATGCGCAAAACCGCCGAAAGGCGGTTTTTTTATTTGCTGCGACGGAGATGCGAGCTGGCTCGTGATCGACGGAGGCGCAAAAAAAATGGCAGACGTAGGACGCCGGCAAATGCCAAGGTCTTAAGCCCCCCAATCGGCAGATCACCGGAGGCGCTGGCCGGAGGTAATCTGCGAGGGATGGCGACGACCTCGTTGACGTGAGTAGTTCGAAACAGGTATCCGTCGTATTCCAGCTTTTAGGGGTAGATGGCGCTGATAATTTGCATTTTAAGATAGATGTCGACGTCTTATGTCAGTTGTTTTATCACGGTTTATCCCAGAACACCCGTTGTGTTAATCCATCGCCGCCCATGCTCGCAACCGCTGCATTATAGTTGGTAGTATTTTGGGCTTGCTCAGCAGTAGGATAAGACATACGTCTTACAAAGCCGCCGTTTAAGTTATTGTTGTACATATTGGGTTGCAATACCGGGAACCCGCTTCTTCTCCAATTAGCAAAACCTTCGGCGCCGTTTGTCATACATTCGATCCAGTATTGCGTATTGATAAGATTAAGTGCGTTCGAATCATTATAAGCAATTGCTGGTTGAAGCAGGTAATTGTTTTTTTCCGGGTCTGAAACTGCGGGGCTAAACGTGCCCGGAAACAGGTTCCATTCATCCATGGCTGCTTTAACGCCGGCTTCATAATATTGCTGAGTTGTTGTGCCGCTTGTAACCCACCCCCGGAATTTAGCTTCTGCCAGCAACAGTTGGGTTTGAGCATTAGTAATAAAAAAAGCAGGGGCAACAGTGCTGATCATTACGTCGTAATTAAGCTGTGTGTAGTTTTGTCCTCCGCCTTTAGTACCCCGGTATCCCGGATAGGTTAAAACGCTTACAGCATCATACCCTATAGGAAATCCATATTGGTCAGCTGTAGTGGTATCACGTGCAGAGGTAATTGATTGTGGTAAGGCATAGCTGGCTCCGATATACTTTAACCTGGGATCAGCAGCGTTTTTTAACTGGTTAACAAAAGGCTCCGCTAAATAGTAAAAATAGGTACTGACGTTCCGCTGCAGGTTAGAGAAACCGTTTTGAACTGTATTATTATATTGTGTAACAACAACATTATCGCTATTTGATAGAATGACACCACCTGCAAATGCTTCTTGTGCTATACTTGCGGCTTTGGCTCCATCAATTTTTGAGTAGCGCATACCTAAGCGCAGCATTAAAGAGTAGCCTATTTTTTTCCAGTGGGCTACCTGTTCGGTTATTAAAACAGGGGTAGGGGCGGTAGAACCACCAAAAAACAAGTCGCCGGTTACATATTCATTTGAAGCAGACAAAGCCCCCGTAGCCGTTTTAAGCTCGCTGTAAAGGTCGGCATAGATATCGGCCATTTTATCATACTTGGGATAGTTTATCTGTTTAAGGTATCCCTGCCCCGCTTCGCTGTAAGGCACGTCACCGTATGTGTCGACAAGGGTCATAAAAGCATACGCTTTCCATATCCGGACCATGTTATACAGGTTCTTATAAGCAGAATCATCTTTTGTAAGGCTGATGATCTGTACCAAAGGTTGGATGACAGCTGTGTAAACGCCCCAACGCGGATTGTTATAACTGTCCACGTCCTCGTTAAATTGAAACCCTGCTGTAGCGCCTGTGTTATAAGCATTCACATATTGTTGTACTATGGTTTGTTCTCCATCCCAATTGCCAATATTCATACCCCGTTCTGCTGTGGCAAATAACAGCCCGGCATCAATTTTTGTAATGGCATAAGGATCCTGATCTTTCTTCTCAAATCCCTTTGTGCAGCTCACCAGGCAAAGCACTGCAGCCAGCGGGATTATAAGACAGCTATTTTTTATCATAATAGATACTTTTAGAATTTTACATTTAAGTTAAGCCCATAAGTGCGGGTAGTTGGTTCGGTATGTTGCTCATATCCCAGGCGGCTGTCGCTTGATGATGCGAATGCCTCCGGA
>Ga0105240_10010487_pt1 | contig 13025 bp, 9 predicted proteins | sample KBSC54metaG_FD_80426 | JGI IMG/M metagenome (GOLD analysis project Ga0105240, IMG submission 80426) | Corn rhizosphere microbial communities from Kellogg Biological Station, Michigan, USA - KBS C5-4 metaG | ecosystem: Host-associated > Plants > Roots > Rhizosphere > Soil | place: Michigan, USA... | reverse complement strand
TGATAGCCACCCAGAGCACCATCCCGACGCAGCACGTTGTGACAGGGGATGACCCAGCCGACAGGATTGGACCCTACCGCATTGCCAACGGCTCGCGCGCTACCTTCTTGGCCGATGGCGGTAGCCAGAGCTGAATAAGTCGTGCGGCCATGCGGTCCCGTTTCTAATAGCGCCTGCCAGACCTTGAGCTGGAAGTTGGTTCCGGCGACGTTGAGTCTTAGCCGACCAGCAGCATTCGCACGCTTACCCCAGACGCGTAGCGCAAGCTCACGCGCCTGAGCGTCATCGCGGCGGAATTCGGAGTTTCGCCAGTGCTCACGCAGCTCGCCAGTCGCTTTTTCGCGCTTCTGAGGCTCGACGAAAGAGAGATGACACACTCCGCGCGGCGTCGCCGCAAACAACGCTTCACCGAATGGCGTCTCGCTGAAGCCGTAACGGATCTCGATGCCACGGCCGAAGGTCTTCAACTCCCCCGGCGTCACCGCGTCGAGCGTCACGATGAGGTCGTGAAGACGGCCGGGACCGGATAGACCCACTGCATACGCGGCATCCAGCACGGACGGCTGAACCGCAAGGGCTGCTCTAGCCTCGCGGCCCGTGACAAATGCGAGATATTGTTTGGGCGTCACCCCAGCCCAGCGCCGAAAGAGCCGATTGAAATGGAATTCTGATAGCCCAGCGTGGGCTGCGATGGCGGTCAATCGCGGCTGCTCGCGGAAACGCTGCTCAATGAATCGGATGGCCCGAGCGATGCGGGCGAAATCACGGCTATCTACGAAGCTGTCATGGGTTGCTTTCATAATGCCCATGATAGGGAGAGGCCGCGCGCGAGTTCGACCCGGTTCTTGCGATCACGCTTGGGTAAACTGTGGCGTTGGGCTATTGAAAAGCGTGCCGCCAAGATGGCCACAGGGCTACGGCCACGCCGACGCCGATGGAGACGATCAGAAGCAGAATCAATGTAAGACCGATAAGAAAGCGCCGCATCGACTGAGCTTCGAGCGGGGCACAGCCCCGTTCCGATCCCCCCATACCGCCCAAGCGATCATAAACCGGTAATGAATTCATGAAACTGACTGTGTGCCTGCTGGCCTCAGAGGCCACGCCGCTATCTAAGACCGGCGGCCTAGCGGACGTCTCGGCTGCTCTCACGAAGTACCTGCACTCCAGTGGTCACGACGTGCGGCTGTTCACTCCGCTCTATAAGTCCATTGATCGGACCAAGATCGGAGCACAGCCGCTGGAGAACCTGCAGCGCTTCGAGGTTCCGGTAGGCGCGCACCGCTACCTATTTTCAGTTCTGCTCGCGCAGTTGCCGGGCACGGCCGTACCGGTCTATCTGCTCGATTGTCCGGTCCTTTTCGAGAGGCCCACTCTTTATACACAGGATGCCGACGAGCACCTACGTTTCCTGGCGTTCACCCGCGCCGCCTTTATTTCGTGCCAACGTATGCGGTGGGCACCGCGGATCGTCCACTGCAATGACTGGCACACCGCATTCGGACCGCTATTTCTTAAAGCGCTCTACGATGGCGATCCCCTATTCGCCGCAACGCGCTCGCTGCTGACCATCCACAACATCGGCTATCAGGGAGTGTTCAGCGCGAGCGCAGTCGATGACGTGGGGTTGGGACCGAAAAGCTACCTTCTTCATCAGGACGAGTTACGAGCCGGGCGGATCAACGCACTTCGCCACGGAATCATATATGCGGACGCCATCACGACGGTAAGCCCGACGCACGCGAAGGAAATCTGCACTGACGAGTACGGCATGGGTTTACAGGACAGCCTACGTGGCCGAGGCGATGCGCTGTCCGGCATTCTCAATGGTGTTGATTACGACGATTGGGACCCGCGTCATGATCGCCACATCCCCAAGCACTACGACCCCAACAGCTTGCAAGTTAAAGCGGAGCTGAAGCGAGATTTCATCGCGCGCATGCAGCTCAAGATCGCGCCCGAAGTTCCGCTCGGCGGCATAGTCAGCCGATTGGCTTCGCAGAAGGGTATCGAGCTGATGTTCGAGTCCCTGCCGCAGGTGTTGACCTGGCGCGAATTCTCACTGGTCGTTCTGGGTAGCGGCGACTCACAATACGAAGATTTTTTCAGCCGGCTCGAAGCGGACTTTCCCGGTCGCGTCGTCTTCCGTCGCGGCTATGACGACGCCCTGTCACATTGGATCGAGGCCGCAAGTGACCTGTTCCTGATGCCCTCGCTGTATGAGCCTTGCGGACTCAACCAGATGTATAGCCTCCGATACGGCACGGTGCCGATTGTTCGCCGGACAGGAGGATTGGCCGACTCGGTAGAACATTACAACCCCAACACCGGCATCGGGACCGGGATTGTCTTCAACGACTTCAACAGCGAAGCGTTGGAATGGGCGTTGAATACTGCACTTGACCTGTACGCGGCACCTACCCACTGGTCGCGTATGGTCCGCAATGGGATGCGCCGCGATTTCTCATGGCAACGGCAAGGTGAGCTATACGTGCAGCTTTACAAGCGGCTACTGCCTATTGAAACTTGAACGAGCCATGTTGATCGAATGGAATAGAGCGCAGTAGACCCTCCGAGAGTGCGATCTTGCCCGTGAGATGGTACTCCACGTTCGCGTCGGCACCGTGACCCAAAAGGCTAATCAATGTGCCGGCCATATTGGCGGTCATATTCATGTCGAACTCGGCCTCACCAAGGGCGGGAACGACAAAGCTGGCCGCGGATTCGCCGTGCGCGAACTCTTGCCCATTAACCTCAAGCGTGTAGGTGATGCCCTTCACGGGTAACACGCGATCGTTGGGATTGTCGACGTGCATACGCACCCTAAGCTTCTGTTGCCAAAGCGCGCCTTTTTGGAACTCCACGTCCACAACGGACAGGCGCGGCGCTTCCAGCTTCGGAACGAAGAGCGAACAACCGGACAAAGCTAGCAGGACAAGAACGGCCGGCAGTGTTCTCACCGAGGCCCCTCCTTCACACACTCTCTAGACGGGGCGCATGTTAACAAAGAGGTATGGCGTCACAACGGCTCAACCGCGACCGTAGATTCCATTGAGCCGGGCGAAGTGACCCGCCAGCTCCTGAGTGAGAGCGCCCTGGGCCAGGCGCCAGCTCCAGTTCCCCGTCGCCGTGCCGGGGGTGTTCAGACGCGCCTCGGAGCCTAGGGCCAATAGATCCTGCGCCGGAACCACGGCCAGCCCGCCAATAGAGCCCAGCGACGCTCGGATCAAGGCATCGGGCATCGAGCCCGGTGTAAGGCGCAGAAAAAAGTCGACTTGCTGGCGGGCGTGCTCGGGGAGCGTCGAATACCAGCCGAGCGTCGTGTCGTTGTCGTGAGTGCCGGTGTAAACCACACTGTCATGTTCATGCATGTGAGGTAGGTGCGGGTTGGTGGCCTCGCCGCTAAAGGCGAACTGCAGCACCCGCATGCCCGGCAAGCCGAACCCCTTGCGCAGAGCTTCGACATCAGGGGTGATGACACCCAAGTCCTCTGCCACAATCGGTAGATCCCCGAGATCATCCCACAGCAGCCCCATCAACTCCTCCCCCGGTGTTGGGCGCCATTGACCCCCGCGAGCATCGGGCGCACCGGCCGGTATAGCCCAGTGAGCCGCTAGGGCGCGGAAGTGGTCGATTCTAAGAACATCGACCCGTTGCATCTGGGCGGCCACGCGGGCACGCCACAGCGTGAAGTGATCGCGACGAATCACCTCCCAGTCGTACAAAGGGTTGCCCCAAAGCTGGCCAGTCGCTGAAAAGTAATCGGGAGGCACGCCGGCGACTGCCGCCGGGTGGCCGGTGGTATCCAATTGGAACTGTTCTCGATGAGCCCACGTTTCGGCGGAGTCGGGCGCCACGTAGAAGGGCAAATCGCCAAACAGACGAATGCCGCGCGAGCGCGCGTGTTCGCGAAGTCGCCGCCATTGCGTGTCAAACGCGAACTGCACCGTTTTAACTCGCTCAAGCTCAGAGGCGTACTGTTGTCTAGCGCGAGCGAGCGCATCGGGGACGCGATCCCGAAATTCCTGAGGCCAATTCCACCACGGCGCGCCGCCGTGCACGAAGCTCAACACCTCGAACAGTGCATAGTCCTCGAGCCAGTGACGGGCCGTTTCCAAAAAGGCGGAATAGGCGGCAGACTGGAGATCGGGCCACTCGGCAGAGTCAACGAACGCGGGGTTGCCCGCGAAATCTGACCGCACCCAATAAGGTGAGCCGTCGGAACCGGTCGGGCCGACCGGCAGAATTTGCCACACAGAAAAGCCTGCCGCAGCCAGCCAGTCTATGAAGGCCCGCCCTCCCCGGCCCAGCCCGCTCTCGAGCGAGCCCATGTGCAGCAGCACGCCCGCGCGCCGGCGATCGAAGACGGGCAGGCGAGTGTTGGTCATGGGCACCCGGGTCCGCGCTCAGTCGGCGTAAGCCCGCCGCATGACTCCACCATGCTCGGCATTGCCGCCGCCGGCGGAAATGGGATACGCCAGGCTCGGAGGAGCTTGGACTCCGAGCAGCCGGTAAAGATTTACAAGCTGGCGCCGATAGAGTCGATCAAACTGGGTCACCGCTTCCGCGGGGTTGTAATCGCCGAACCACCAGAACCAGTCGGAACTTTCACACAACGCGAGTTGCCGCTCGGCAGCGGTCCTAGCCACCGCATCGAGTGAGCCCGAGCGCAGCACACGGTCGAAAGCCAACTTCGCTTCGCACAGCAAATCCCAGGCGCGATTCTTCGCTGGATCGCCGATCCAGGTCGCCAGGGTGCCGTGCACCCAACTTCCGGCCATGACCTTCTGCAGCGGCGACGGCGCAATACCACGGGCAAGACAATCGGACAAAGTGGTCAACTCCAGCAGCGGGTGACTCGCCAGCAGCGAGTACAGGGCTCGCAGGAAGTAATAGCCGTTGAAGGGATAATGTTCCCAGGCATTCTCGCCGTCTAAGGCGATCAGGACGGCGTGCTTGGGCGCCGCGTCCCCGTAGCGGCGCGCAAGCTGAGCCACTTCGTTGACGAGGTTATGCGCGGCATCGTCGCCGTGCCAGGTGGCATAGGTGAAGCCGATGAGATCCGATAGCGAGTCGTCCCGAAAAAAACAGCTCAGATCGGTGCCCGGCAGTTGGTAGGGGCGGTTGTACGCCCGTGGATCGTGCGCCGCTGATCGATCGCCGAGTTCGAGGCAGCCACGGAGCACATTAGTACTGCTCGCCGCCCAGCGGAACTTGAACTGGTCGAGCAACTGGAGGGTGCTATAGCTGATAGCGCCCTCGGAAGGCCAACAACCCTCGGGGCGGCTGCCAAACGCCTCGCTGAAGACGCGAATACTCTCGGCGACGTGCCACGCCGCACGCTGGGCACCGCCGGCGTAATCTGCGTGCTGCGGGAGCGTCACGTTAGGAACCGAGTCACGTGCTGACCCGAAATCGAGCAACAACGGTAGGATGGGGTGAGCGTAGGGTGTTACCGAGAGCTCGATCTGCCCGCGCTGCGACAGAGCCCGATAACGAGGGACCACGTTGCTAACCAACTCACCAATAAGGGTGAGCAGCTGGCGCCGCTGTGCTGGAGTGAAGCTGCGGCCGCGTTCGGTGAGGTCGCTGACCAACGGGTCAGAGCGCCGGACAGTCTCGCCGAGCCACGCGAGGTGGTACCAAACAGCGAGGTCCTGGATGAGTTGGTCGGAGGCGTAGCTGATCCGCTCGGGTGTGGCCAGCGTTTCCGCGAGGGTTGCCAGTTCGAGATATGGGCCGTAGCGCTCGATCATTTGCTTGCGCTGGGCTCTCAGACAGGCGCGCAGCAACTCCAGTCGTACACCCGCATCGCTAGGTACAGGGTCAGGACCCAACAGCCCCAAAATCGGATCCGGCAATGGGGTACCGGACCGCAAATGGGTAGCGATCCGCTGCGCGATCTCCTGGATCTGCTCAAGTAAAACCGGCGAGAAGTTGACGACGGCGCGTGCGGCTGGATTTCCCTCCAGATGCGCGGCCATGTCGGTGTAGTCTTTGATGGCGTGCAGATACGTCCAGGGGAGAACGTACTGGCCTGTCAGAGCATCCCGGTACTGTGGTTGATGCATGTGCCACAGTAAAACGACCGGGAGACGATGTCCGCTTGTCGGAACAGTCATGCCAGACTACGCAACATATCCGCGGTCACGAGTACAACACCTTTGTCAGTTAGGTAGAAACGGTTTGCATCGGCGCTATGATCCACGCCGATGCTCACACCGTCCGGAATCTCACAGCCCTCGTCGACGATCGCACCCTGAATCACACACCCACGCCCGATCTCCACGTTCGGTAGAATAACGGAGCTTTGGATGTTGCTTCCCTCATCCACACGCACATTCGAAAACAAGAGTGACTCGCGCACCACAGCGCCAGAGATAATGCACCCGCCCGAGACCATGGAATTGATGGCCATGCCGCGCCGGCCGTCCTCATCCAGAATGAATTTGGCCGGCGGCTGTTGTACCTGGTAGGTCCAGATCGGCCAGTCTTGGTCGTAGATGTTCAGTTCGGGCTTAACGTGTACCAGCTCAAGGCTCGCCTCGTAGTACGCATCAAGGGTCCCGACATCACGCCAGTAACTCTGCGCCCGCGTCTTCACGTCCTGGAAGGGATAGGCAAACACCTGCAGGTTGCTACCGATCGCCTTTGGAAGAATATCCTTGCCGAAATCATGCGCCGAAGCGTCATCGGCGGCATCTTCGCCGAGCATCTTCTCAAGCAGGCGTGTGTTGAAGACATAGATCCCCATGGAGGCAAGAATCGTATCGGGCCGGCCCGGCAGTGTATCGGGCACGGCCGGCTTCTCGGAAAACTTCGTCACACGATTCCACTCGGTAGCGGTCAATACACCGAAATGAACCGAGTCACTCGCCGGCACTTCCACTACGCCGACGGTGATGTCCGCCCCCTTTTCCACGTGATAAGCAATCATCGGCCCATAGTCCATTTTGTAAATGTGATCGCCTGCAAGCACGAGCACATGTTTGGGTCGATGCGAGAGAATGAGCTCAATGTTCTGATGAACCGCATCGGCGGTGCCGCGGTACCAGGTCGGTCCAATCTGCTGCTGCGCCGGGATGGTCTCGACGAACTCGCCGAACTCGCCGCGCAGGTAACTCCAACCGCGCTGCACGTGCTGGATAAGCGATTGCGCCTTGTACTGCGTGAGAATGGAGATCTGCCGGATCCCGGAGTTCACGCAATTCGACAGCACAAAGTCGATGATGCGGAACTTACCGCCGAACGGCGTCGCCGGCTTGCAACGGTGCGCGGTTAGATCTTTCAGCCGCTCGCCCCGTCCGCCCGCCATGATGATTGCAAGTGTGCCGCCCGTTAGGCGACTCACGTAGCGTCCAGAAGAGGCTCGCGCGGGCTGTCGAGGCATTGGTGTCTACTACATCGTCGTTGTAGCTACTACACCTGAGGAACTCAAGTCGCGCAAGCTACGGCGGATAAATTTAAGAGATTGGTTCACAACCATTTCATCAGACCCAGCTCGTAGGGATGCGACAAAAGTTCGTGCCACGGATAGATCCGGACTTCGGTAGCGAACTGCCCGCACTCCCGCGGCGCGGCGTCGAGCTCGAACACGAGCGAGCCATCGGAATCGACCTCGCCGGTGGGAGCGAGCCGCGCGTTCCAGATCCCGGCGCGTGGCGGGTGATTGAAAGACGACAACGGAGGCGGGGCAAGATCAGCCTCCGGTAATAGGCGCCGTGCGACGAACTCCACCCGAACATCATCAGGCGGGATGCCGTTCAATTGAGCGGCGATTCGTAGACGCAGATGTTGTCCTTGTGGCAGATCGGGCACTATGTTCGCGAGCATTCGTAGGCTCACGCGCGGCCACAGCTGGCGGACGCGCTGTTTCCAGTCAGCCAGTGCGACGGCGCCTGCGAAACCGTCGGCGGCAAGCTTGCGATACTGCGCCGCCGCCGGCTGGTACAAGCCCTGCGTGTAATCGAACAGAACGCGACGCATGTTGAACTGAGGAATCACCGTCATCATGGCGCGCTTGCTCCGCCGCACCCACTCGGGCGAATACCCCTCTTCGTTACAATCGTAATAGAGGGGCAGCACTTCCTCCTCGAGCGTGTCGAAGATCAATTCCGCCTCCAATGCATCCCGCCGCTCAGGATCCTGTACGTTCGCGGGCGGAATACCCCAACCGTTATCCTGCATCCAGCCCTCGGCCCACCAGCCGTCGAGAATGCTCAAGTTAAGCCTCCCATTGATCGCGGCTTTGATGCCGGAGGTGCCGCTGGCCTCGAGCGGCGCAATCGGATTGTTGAGCCAGACATCGACGCCGGAAACCAGCCACCGGGCCAGCTGCAGATCGTAGTCCTCGAGAAAGATGACGCGCCCTATGAACTCAGGTGTGGTCATGAGTTGGCGGATTTCGCGCAGCACCTGCTTGCCGGGCTCATCCGCCGGATGAGCCTTGCCGGCGAACAGCAATAGCACGGGGCGCTCAGGATTATTGACGAGCTTGGCCAACCGGGCACGGTCTCGCAGTAGCAAAGTCGCGCGCTTGTAGGTTGCGAAACGCCGCGCGAACCCAACCGTAAGCACGTTCGGCCGCAGCGGATCAAGAAAGCGGGTTACGTGGCGCAACTGGGCGGGACTCATACCCTTGCGCGCATATTCACGCTGCAGGCGATCACGAACGCTGGCGAGCATCCGCGACTTAACAGACTGCGAAGTAGGCCAGTAGCGATCGTCAGGAACATCCTCTAACACAGACCAGAACGCTGGATCCCGCAGGCGTTCGCGCCAGTCGCCGCGTAGTTCGCGGTCGAAGAAATCACTCCAGGTTTGGTGCAGGAAAGTCGGCACGTGTACGCCATTGGTCACAAAGCCCATGGGGTTTTCTTCCGACCGGATCTCCGGCCACTGGTCGGCGCATAAGCGTGCCGAAACAATGCCGTGAATCCGACTCACCGCGTTGACATGCCGAGTGCCATTCAACGCCAGTCGAGTCATATTGAACATGCCGGGCGCTGAGGGTGAGCGCGCGAGCTCCAGGAAGCGCTCCACCGGAATGCCGAGCTCACGGATAAAGTCGCCAAAGTGAGAAAGGATGAGATCGTGACCGAAGGCGTCGTGGCCGGCGGCAACGGGGGTATGTGTCGTGAATACGCAGCTTGAGGCAACCGCTTCGAGAGCCGCGTAGTACGGCAGCTTGGCGGCAAGATGCTCGCGCAGCAGCTCGAGGATGAGAAACGCCGCGTGTCCCTCGTTGAGATGGAAGACTGCCGGCTGCACTCCCAATGCACGTAGGGCACGGATTCCGCCAATACCAAGAATGATTTCCTGGCGAATACGGGTCGATTCATCGCCACCATAAAGGCGGTGGGTGATGTCGCGATCGGACGGCGCATTCTCGGAACAGTTGGTATCCAGGAGATAAACGGGAATTCGCCCAACTTGCGCTTTCCACAGTCGGGAATGGACATCGCGTCCGGCGATGCGGACTAAAACCGTCACCCACTGCCCATCGGGTGTGCGAGCCGGCTCAACGGGCAGGTCGCGAGGCAGGCGGTCACGATACTCGGCGTGTTGGACGCCATCGTTGTCCACGCTCTGCGTGAAGTAACCCTGTCCATAAAGCAAGCCAACCGCTACGAAGTTCGCCCGGTCGTCGCTGGCGGACTTGCAGTAATCCCCGGCCAACACGCCAAGCCCGCCCGAGTAAATGGGAAAGCTCTCGTGAAAGCCATACTCGGCGCAGAAGTATGCCGTCAGAGGCTGGTCGCCGGTCGGCGCGCTTTCGGAAAGATAAGCGTCCAGAGTCTCGACCGCGTGGCTGTAGCGCGCCAAATACACCGAATCCCTGGACGCCTGATCCAGAGTGGACTGAGGTAGGCAGCGCAACATTAGGCGAGGGTTACCCCCTGTTTGCTTCCACAGCTCAGGATCTAGGTCTTCGAACAACGCCCGAGTGGGACGATGCCAGCCGAAAAACAGGTTGCCCGCTAACTCCGGCAGGCGCGCCAAGCTGGTGGGAACGACCGGAGTGACCTCTAACAGTGGGTTTCTCATCACTTTTCCGGGAAAACAGGGGGTGGGGAGTGTACCAGCTCATGCTGTCGCTCTAGTGACGCCGCCTGCCGACGCTAGCTAGTAGTAAAAAGCTAATATTATTAAAAGATCAGTATTATTTACTTTATAGTAGTGCCATGGATGATCACGACCAAAGCCGCAAATTTCAGAAGGACCTGAATGCGGGTTTGGGGGCGTTGGTACTGCTAGCTGTCCTCGAGGGCAGTCCGGAGGACCTGTACGGTTATGAGATCGGTAAACGCCTGCAAAAGGCGAACGCGGGCGCTGCTCTCTTCAAGGAAGGCAGCCTCTATCCCGTACTTCGCGCTTTGAATGCAAGCGGGCTATTGACGAGCCGCATCGTGCCTTCCTATTCCGGACCGCCGCGACGCTACTACCGCATTACAGACAAGGGTCGGTCCGCCCTGCAGCAATGGAGCGGCATCTGGCGCCAGACTCGAGACTTTGTCGACCGCTTCATAGAAAGAACAGACCCATGAGCCGCGCCACGCGCCTGACAGCCTCAGCGGGGTAAACTGCATAGCATGGAACGACTTTCGATTGCGGCGTGGTCCGCAGCGAGCCTCTTATGCTTAATAGCTACCAAACCGTCAGTCAGCCAGCCGACCGGAACAGCACACACTCAGTCGACCGGTTGCCTGCAAGCGGGCAACGGCTATTTGCGCGCGCGCATTCGCGGCGCTCTCAATCTCGACATCAACTGGCACAACAGCGAGATTGAGTGCGACGGTGGATTGCGTCCCGACGGCAGTGGCATCCGCGTGAGCTTCGCGGGTCCGTTACAGTCGGACGGCCGCCGTGTGCGAATGGTATTCGGCGTTGGAGACGCTACGGAAGGCCGGCCCGGCCGCGAACTCCCAACCAACGTGACCGTGATTTTTGAGGGCGAACAGCGTCTGTTTGCTACGCGTGGAGAGGACCGCTGTACGGTCGATGATCTCCAGCAGGAACGCCTTGGTGCTCTCGCAGGGCCGCGACGAACCTACCGAATTATTGCACGGGGCTTCTGTGTCTCTCCCGCGAGCAGCCTCAATGGAACCGACCGCATCCTGGTCAGCCGCTTCGATTTCGCGGGCAACGCCACTTTTGAAGACGAGGACGCTGGGAACACTCATGCCGAACAAGCCGAATAAGAAACTTCCGGCCACAAAACTCTTGCTTGCGACGCTGTGCACCTGCGCACTAACCCTGAGTGTGACTAAGGTGGGCCGTACGCAGTCCGGCCCACTGGAGGACCTCGCGACCTTTCCCCGTGCAACCGTGGAGATCTTGCGCGGCAAGAAGAAGAAAGATCCGCGCCGCTTGGAGGTTTGGGTGGCAGACACGCCCGCGCGACAGGAGCAGGGATTCATGTTCGTTCACGACTTACAACCTGGACAGGGAATGCTGCTCCCGGAGACTAAGCCGAAGAAGATGAGCGTCAGAATGAAGAACACTTACCTCGAGCTCGACATCGTGTTCGTCGGTGAGAAAGGTGCCATCGACAAGATTATTGAGCACGCGCCACCGCTGTCGCTCGAGCCACTCAACTCCGACAAGCCGGTCAGCGCGGTGCTTGAGATCAAGGGCGGCGAAGCGGCGCGTTTGGAGTTGAAAAAGGGCGACCGGGTGAGCTGGACGCTGCCACAATAGCCTTGCCGTTATCGCTTAGTTTGTGCTCGTGCTGTGGAAGGAAAGACTGCCTCGGCAATAAACTGATCCAGGCGTGGAACTACAAGCGTCAGGCTGACGCTACAACTCAACCCTACGTCGCTCTGCCACAACATGCTGCGGCGCGTCGGGGACATCCTGTACTCCAATCTCTGGTACTTTCCCCTCGAAGTAGCAGGAATATCTGAGCATTGCAGCAGTGTCGCGCTGTTGCTTTTCTGCTAATTCTATACCGTTAGCAATACGTAGTTGCTAACATTCTGTTCACTCAGGTCCGCCGGGGACCGGCGGACTTCGAAAACCCAAGCGTAACGGCGATGGAAGCCTGTGATGCATCGCCATTCATAAGAACGGCCTGACCGTTCGCAGGAGGAGACCGATGACTCGCATCAGCGACGTGCGGAGAGCGCACGGCTCACGGTTCGTTGCGGGACTGGCGTTAGTTGCAATAGCACCAGTGTTCGCTCAAAACCAAACGACACCGCCAGCGACCCAAACCGCGGAAAATACTCAACCCATTCAAGAGGTGATTGTAACCGGCTCGCGTATCCCGCAGCCCAATCTGACCAGCACTAGCCCGATCCAAGTCATTAATTCCCAGGAGATCAAGCAGCAGGGTGCCACGGACGCCGTCCAGCTTCTCGGCGTTTTACCGCAGAACTTCCAGAACGTGGGTGCCGACTTTTCCAATACCAGCGATGCATTGAGCGCAGCCGGAGGACTCACGACCGCCGACCTGCGCGGCCTTGGCCCCCAGCGTACGCTGGTCCTGGTCGATGGCCGGCGCCTGGGCGCGGCTGACCCAAACACCGCCAATAACAACCCAGCTCCCGACCTCGACCAGATTCCGGTCTCCCTCATTGACCGCGTTGAGGTGGTGACGGGTGGCGCATCGGCCGTGTACGGGTCGGACGCCATTGCCGGCGTCGTCAACTTCATCATGAAGAAGAACTTCGAGGGCATTCAGATCGACGGCAACTGGGGGGCCGACTTCTACAACAACCACAATGACTACATGCAGCAGCAGGCGATTGCGGCCGGCTTCCCGGTATACACCGGCAGTGGGCACGATGGCCAGAGCAAGAATTTCTCGATTCTAGCAGGCACCAATATCGCCGACGGCAAAGGCAACATCACAACGTACTTCGAGTATCGCAACGTCCGGCCCATCTCATTGGCGGACCGCGACTACACGGCGTGCGAGCTCGTGAACCTCTTTCCCAATGGTTGCATCGGCACGAGCAACTCCAACCACTTTGGAATTCAGGGCACGAGCTACTCCGTGATCGGCAACCAACTCATACCGC
>Ga0105240_10010484_pt1 | contig 13026 bp, 14 predicted proteins | sample KBSC54metaG_FD_80426 | JGI IMG/M metagenome (GOLD analysis project Ga0105240, IMG submission 80426) | Corn rhizosphere microbial communities from Kellogg Biological Station, Michigan, USA - KBS C5-4 metaG | ecosystem: Host-associated > Plants > Roots > Rhizosphere > Soil | place: Michigan, USA... | reverse complement strand
GATGAACTTCTGTACGAATCGGTCTGGCGGTACCGCATCATTCACCGCGGCTTTGTAGGCGGGATCGGCATCTAGGGCTTGGAACTGCGCGCGTGCAGCGGATCGTGCCGTATCCGCCAGCGGCTTCAATTCGGCTGCACCCGGCTTCAGCGGGAGATCCTCCATTGCACTGCGGATGACACCGGCAGCCCGACGCTCATTGCCATCCAGAGAACTGCGCATCACCTCGGCCAGATTGGTCCGCAGCGACTCGAAATTCTGGAAGGTCATGTTGTCGTTGTCGGCCAATCGCCCCAACGTGGACATGACCGACTTCGGCGCATGATCGAGCAGCAATTCCTGATTGAGCGCTGATGTCGCGTTCTTCAGCAGCGTCGGCGCGCTGACCGGAAAGTCTCCCCCGGCTGCATCCCGCAAGGCTTGATACTTCTGGCTGATATCCGCATTCGCGGCATCCGCCTTGGCCTTGTAGGCCTGAATGAGGGTGTCTCCATGCTCTACCGGGTTCGCGGAGAAGACATCCGGTCCGACCTGATCGCGGATCGCCCGCACGTTCTGACCCAGCTTCTGGTTCTGCTCATTCAGCAGTTCAGGGAGGCCTGCGATCCGACCACGATTGTTCATCTCGTGCGACAGGAGTGCCGGATCTTGGGAAGCCTGTCCCGGCGTAAGTTGGATCTTGACGGGAAGGGAATCGGCTTCGATGTGCCGTCCGAGCGTCTCGGGAGGCACGGCGCCACCAGTCTGACGGGCGGCGTTCACCACCGCTTGCTGGAGCTCGGGACTGACTGATTGCATGCGCGGCGCCGCAGAGGCTGCGCCCATCGACTGTGGAGAATTCTGCGCGGCCTGCGTGAGCACCTGCTCGGCGGTCGCTGGCGCAGTTCCACCCCACCCACGAGGGGCCGAGTTGATCTGCTTACCGACTTCATTAAAGGTGCGCCCCACGGCACCCGGAACTGAACGTACCCCGCGAACACCCAAAAGGGCCGGGAGTGCTTGAATGCCCACATTCGCAGCCGCAGCAAGTCCCTCGTTGCCCTCCCCGTTGGGTCCGGCGATCGCATTCGTGGCGCGGTCCGCGAGCCGTCCGGGAATGCCTAGAACGGCGTCAGCGGCGGCTGTTTGGGTCTGACCCTCTATCGTCCGGGGTTGATACGTCATCGCGTCCTGCACCGCCTGAACGGCTTTGGCAGCCTCGTTGGCTTTGGTGCCCCTGGGCGATGTGGCAAGCTTGTAGACGCTCGCGGCAGCCTGTACCGGCAGAGACAGTGCGCTGGAAGCGTAATGCGCTCCCGTTTCCAATGCCCCGAGCATCGGTGTGCCATGGACGGGAGGTGCCGCGGCCTTACTGTCAGCATGCGGAGTTTCAGCGCTCGACAGGTAGGCATCCGGGTCGAATCCCGGACCCGAGTCCGTCCCCCGGAGATACGCATCGGGATCGAAGTCCGTCATCGGCTCTCAAACTCCTTGATGAGCTGACGGGTCTTCGCCATCTCGGCGCGACTCAATCCATGTTTCTTCAGAAACTCCTCGGCCTCTGAAGGGCTGCGCGCGAGGCCGTATTCGTATCCCTGAATCAGGTTCGGGATGTTGCGGAAGTCGGCTTCGTTTTTGGCCAGTGAGCCCGCATCCTTCGTTTTCGTCTGCACGTTGGCATAGGCGGCCAGCGCTCTTTCCGTTGCCAAAGACTGAGTGACGATCCCTCTCAGGGCACCGTTGTCGACCGACACATTCGGGCTGCCGTTATGCGCGAGCTCCCGGGCCGCATCCGTTCCACCCAACCCGGCTTGGGTTGCGCGAGCCGCCTCGTATCGGGCGAGGTTCTTGACCAGGCTGTTGGCATCCGTCGCCCCCTGAGTATCGATACCCAAGGTCGACATCAGGTTCTTGAGACCCTGAACTTTCTGGAAACCGGCGCCCGTATTGGGGGCCGAAGGCTCATCCAGAATGGTGCGCGCCCGCGAAAGGGCGTCCTGCGCCTGGACGGTATTGTTGGCAGCAGACTGGGCTTGCTGTACGCGACCGGTTACCCCTTCCGCAGAACCGACATTGACGGCCTGTTGAACTCGAGTCGGATTGAGATCCGTGGGCGCGTTGGACGAAAGAGGCGTAAGGCTGGTGCCATTGCCTCCCACGCGGGCCAGCGGGCCCGCCGGCGTAGTCACGATGCTCGGGGCGACCCCTTGAGCCATCGGCTGTCCGATAGGGCCGATCCCGCCGGGCGCTTGTGGGTTCGTATTGATCGCCTGCAATCCGCCCGGCGCCTGCATAGTCGAGACTGCGGGATTGGTTTGACCGGTCGCGGTCTCTGGACCGGTCGCTGCAATCGACCAACGCCGAGCGAGTTGCTGCAACTGCTGGGGAGAGGCATTCGGCGGGAGATGCGTCAGCATGCTCATCGCCATGCGCTTGAACTGTGGATCCTTGTTCTGATCCGTTAGCGTGTTCAGCGCATCGATAAAATCGCTGTTGGTGAGATCCTGCTTGGTCGCGAGTGCTCCGAAGGTCGAGCCCATCTGACCCTGCTGCTCCTGCGAGAGGGCCTGGTGCGCGCGTTTGTTGGCCACCACTTCATTGGCCTGAGAAAGCAGTGAGCTGATGATCGGCTGCCCGTAGGTGGGTGCGACCTTCGTGATATCGTCCGCAAGCTTCTGGCGATCGAGACCGCCTTGGCCGTCGTCATATTGACCGGACTTCGCCCCATTGATGGCGAGCTGCTGCGCGGCCTGCAGTTCCTTGTTGCGCTGCTGGGCCTGCTGCATCTCGGCGCCAGCGGTCTGCTGCTGGATGGCTCCCGTCTGCAGAGCCTGCTTCTGTTGCTGGAGCCCGAGGATGCCCGAATAGGCGTTGATGCCCGCGCTTGGATCGGGAGGACGGATCTGCGTGGCAATGGGTGTCATCTCGGGCATCAGTAATCACCCGTATCGATGTAGTTGTAGCCGCCCGACGTGGCCATCTGGCCGTAGTTGGTGCCACCCCCTCCGCCGCCGCCCGCACCACTGCGGCCACCGCCATAAGCCAGCCACGGAGCCGCCGAATTGATCCCGCCGGTAATTGCATTCGCCGAACCGATGGTGCCGGCGGCCTGCGCGGTGCCGACATTCGTTGCGCTCTGCGCGGCTTGTCCCGCCAGCGCGGTGCCCTGCTGGCCGGTGTCCGCCGCCGCGGCCTGGCCCAACTGCGAGACGCCCGCCAGGCGCTGATAGATATTTCCCTGCTGCGTCTGGTACTGGTTGAAGGCGTTGTTGAACGACGTATTGGCCGCGTTCTGGTTGTAGTCGATCAGGTCCTTATAGGCTGAGCCCGACAGAGCGCCCTGCCCGGCGGCGGCGCCATTCAGGACTCCCTGTATTCCCTGCTGCTTTTGGAAGTTGTACGCAGGCGAGAGCTGCTGCCAGTCCGTGGTGTCGAAGGGCTTGAGCAGCGAGCCGTAGCCGCCGGCGGTGCTCGAGGCCGCAGTGGGGGCGGTGCCCATGAAGGCACCCGGAGTGCCATTGGCGCCTGTCAGTCCGCCTGTGCCGGGTCTGCCGGCCGTCCCCGGGGTTCCGATGCCGAGCAGATAATTGAGCTGCCCCTGAGCCCCATAACCAGATTGAACATACGGAGATTCCTGCCCCGTGATTGTGTTGAATTCATTGGAGGAGATATCGAGGGCGCGATTGGCCGCGGCGGCTTGTTGCGCGGCAGCCTCCTGGGATGCATCGGAGCCTAGTAGACCACTGATGAGCGAGGCCCCGCCGACAGCGACTCCAACCCAACTCACTTGAGTAGCTCCTGTTTCAGCCGGTTATGAGCGTCGAACAGCGCCGTCTCATCCGGTTCGATCAGCTCTTCCTCAATGGCTTCGAGGTCGTTGAGATGGGTATGGTGGACAGTAAGGCACGTTGCGTCGGTGAGGGCGAGGACGGCTCGTTTGGTGCCCGGTGCTGAGACAATGACTGCCGGGCCGGTGACGTCTTTGGTTTCGGCATCGCTCACAACTCGGACGGTTCCACAACATACGATGTACAGATGTTCCTGTTTGTGGACTTTGCCGACGATCAATGTCCCTGCAAGTCGCGGCAGCACACGGCAATAGAGCCCCTGCGCGAAGTAGTGCTGCGTCTCGAGATCGAGCTGCGGCATGGAGAGCATCGAGGCCTGCAGGCGCTCGATGTCCTCACGGGTCGGAATGTGAGCCGGCGCGTTCATTCCACGAGCAACGTGATAACCGCACCGGCCGCCGCATTGGCTGAGTCGGAATCGGCTGCTGCAGCAGTCACCGCTACCCACAGCTCACCGTTACCGGTGATACCGTCAGGCCAGCCCTCATGATCATTGGCGCTGGCCGCGATACCGATGGTCATGTTGGGCACCGTCGTCCCCACGGTCGGCCCCGTACTCGATGCGGTTGGGGTGAACCAGTACAGCTTGATGTAGATCGCGGTCGCGACGTTGGCGACTGCGAATCCCTTGAAGTTGGCGGACTGGCCGGCGCGCACGGGTTGCAGGTTGGTACTCGCCGTGGTGGTGAATTTGTAGGGGACGGAAGCCATGGTTACCTCGGCACAAAAGTCAGATTCGGTGCGGCCGAATAGGTGATGATGAGGACATCTCCCTGCGACATCGGGAACATGCCTTGTATCTGCCCGGTATTGAAGTTAGTCACGCCATCCCGGCTGAAGCTGACCATGCTGACCGTGCCGCCCTGGACAATGAGCGTGCCGCCTTGCTCGGCCTTATAGGTGTAGGGCGAGACAGACGGCGTTATCGGGGCAGCAGGGCCGGTGGCCTGACCGCTGATGAGGCCTGCCCAAGCCGAATACCATCCTCGCGTGGTATAGCCTTTGGTAACGACGGGCTGTTCGTAGGTGGGCAGCGTATTGAATTGCTGAGCCACTACGCTGCTTCCTCTTCTGCCTCGGCAAACATGGTCGCGCCGATGATGTCGCGCGCTACGGGATCCGAAAAGTTAGCTTCCCACACGCGATCACGGAATTTCCCGAGTCGGCGGATAATGGCGCGGTTCTTGGTCTCGCCCGCTTTCCCGATCGGCACCCAATGCTCATTGCTCCAGGTGAACCCGCCATCATTGCTCCAACGTAACATGATTTGCGGATCGCTCCCCTGGCCGGTCTGAAGGCCTACACCGGGAGTGAATTCAATCTGCAAAGAGGCGGCGAATACGCGGGCGCGTGTGGCCTTTTCCCAGATATGCGGGGTGCGGCGCTGACACCGCAAGGGATTACCTGCGTCCGTATAAATAGAGCGGCTCTGCTGGTGGATCTGACCGCTCTGATAGTCTCCGGCCAGGAGTAACCCGGCGAAGTTCACCATACAGTTGGCACTGTGACGGTGATAGGTGCCGGTGGCAGCGTTCCACGAAAGCCGCTGGAACCAACCGAGCTTGCCTTGGGTGAGGTCATAGACCGTGATATCCAGGCACCACGTCACATCTGCCGTGGGGAACGTCAATTGATAGATGAGATGACCGGCTTCCTCGTAGCAGTCCCCAATGGCATCGGACGTCACGGGATAGCTTGCGATCGCGTTCTCAATCGCGTGAGTCGAGACGCGCTCCCAGCCATACTGTTGGGTGCGAACCACCACATTCTGTCCCGCCTCGCCGATTGCCCCGAGCCATGCGAGGTCATTGCCGACGCGCGCGATGGACTGTGCAGCAGCACACCCCACTTGAGGTCCGATACCGGGTAGGCGTGAAAAGGCGAAACTTGCGCCGCCCGAGTTGTACCACCATTCCGCCGTGCGCTCACCGACCAACACCGCCTCGCGATTGTTCTCGATGAGCGTGACGAGATTGTCCGTGGAACTGTCTTTCAGGGCATAAAACGAACCCGCGAAAGTGAGCGTGTAGGGAACGGGAGCGTTGGTGTAAAAGGTACGTGTTCCAGGTTGGTTGAAGATCAACCAGCCCTCGATGAAGGCGATCCGTGAAGCGCCTAGGAAGGCGGGATCGTTGATCTGACCGAATCGCGGGATTGCGAGCGTGAAGGTGTCGCCGGTCTGGTTGGATGCCGAGTTAGCATTCAGCGTGATGGTGTTTGCGGTGAAACTGATCGACTGAATGGTGGTCGCGGGAATGGCACCCAGACTATCAGTCAGCGTCGCGGCATTGGACACGAGTAGATAGTTGGGCACCAACTGCCCGGCCGTGAAGCTGATTGTCGGGGTGCCGATCGTGAGATTGCCGGTGAAGATCACCGTGCCCGCGCCCGCGATCCGGTAGAAATATCCCGATGTACCATCCACCAGCACGGCATAGCCGCCCTGCCCGTTGAACAAGACGCCGTTGTCGCGGATCACCACGCGACCGGCATTGGTGAGCAGCGTCCCGACGAGCGTCGTCGTAAACTGAGCGATCTGCGTCTGACTCGCCGGAGTAGTGACGGTCGCGAGATAGACGCTCGAGCCCACCACGAACAAGCAGGTCAGATTACCGGGCAGCACCCAGGCGCCACGTACTGGACCGGTGATGGTGTTGATCACCGGATTGAGTCCCGGAGTACCCAGAAGCGCCAAAGGCTCCTTGGCTTCGGTGGAAGGATCGATCTCCACCATCCAGTTGATGAGGGTTTGCAGATCCTGCAAAGGATCGGCGGCGGTGTAAGAACCGCCTACAAACCCGAAATCGGCGCCCTTGTCAGCCATCAGTAGTACGCAATGGTGGTTTTGACCCCGGCGGGCACACTGGCGCGCGTGGAGTTGGGGGCTCGGACAATCGTCGGCGGTAACAGGGCTTTGTTCCCGTAGCCATCCGTCTGCAGACCTCCATCAGCGGTATAGATCACGTCAGTAGAATCAACCGTGAATGAGCTGGTATCCACGGTCCACGAAGGGCCGTAGTACTGTGTGAGCGCGTTGCCGGTGGTGGTGTAGGCGACGGTCATGTTGGGACCACCGATATGGCATAGCGAAAATTCGTAGCCGCAGCGCTGGCACTCGTAGTCAATTGAATGACCAACTGCTGGAATTGAGCCAACGTCGTATTGGTCGCAATCAGGATCGATCCAGAGAACACTCCTGTCCCACTCGCCACCAAAGGATTAGCAGACCCAGCAGCAGCGGTCAGCGGCGCGCCGTTGCCGAGCAACGTAAAGGTGAAAGATTGCCCGGCACCGGGGGCGAGTCCGAAGGCGATATCGGCACGAATGACAGTAACGCCATTTGTTGGCGCCACCATGAATGCCGTATTGTTCTGTGCCGCCTGCGCGGCATTGCAACCCAGAAACACTGTGGAGCCCGCGGCAACAGTTGCCGTAGTAGCTCCAATTAAAGGAGTGATTCGACCATACAGTTCAGTGAAATTCGCATTGACCTTACCGAAGGCCACAAAGGGCGTATCGCCCTGCCCCTGGTCGACCGCACCAATGCCGATGGTCTGCTGACTCACGAGAAGCCCCCGTGATAGATCCAACCCGCGTCGGTTCGGCGGGTGCGCACAATGTCACGATCAAAGAAGGCCTGAACGGCCGGGGTGGAATTGAGCTTCTTGATCTTCTCCACCGAATCGCGCGCCTGAGCCGTCAGAAGCGCAAGCCGTGTGCTGCCGATCTTGCCGTATTCCGGTACGAGCTCCAGCGCCAGGTTCTTCTTGATCGCCCGTGCGTAACCCTGCGGCAGGTTGATGAGCTGCGTCGGGTTGGTGAAATCGGTGAAGATCGTATCTGTCCACAGATGCAGAGAGCCCGATAACTGTGGGTTGGGATAACAGTAAATGTTGCCGTAGGGAAAGGTCGGGTTATAGTACAGGAGAATCGGCCACGGCCCGGGAATCCCCTTGAGTCCTATGGCGGCATATTTGTCGCCGGTCTCATCGACATCGATCGGATAATCCAACCCTGTCGTTCCGGAAGAGGTGATGCGTGTAAAGGCGCGGGTCACTCTCAAGGGGCGCGCGATCACAAAGTTTCCGGGTACCGTGTACGTGAACGTTTCAGGCGTGCTCACCGTCGAGAGCGCATTGGCGCTCAAGGTGACCGTGTTGGCGCCAATCGCCGTGATCGTCGTATTGGCGGGCACCTGGGCATTGAAGTCCGTCACCGTGCCACCCACGATCAGATTGGCCGGAATCGTGACGTTACTGACCGTGGGGCTGCCACCGACGAGGGTCCCGGTGAAGTTCCCGCCCACGGGATTGCCCACCGTGTATTGATACTGTCCCGGTGTCCAGGTAAGGATGTTCTCAACGCTCGCATACACGAAGAGGTGGTCTGTCGACCAACTCTCCAGCAGGTCATTCAGGACCTGCAACGCATCGGATGAGTCGTTAGGATTGGGAGTCTCCCCGGCCTCCAATGCGTTGATGCTGCGCAGCGCCCCGACAACCAGATCCATGGCCGTCGTGGTGACCGTGCTCATCGGTTAGACCAGGGCGCTCGGAATTGCCTGGGTGCCGAGATTGGCGCCATCGGCACGCACGATCTCGAAGAGAACAGCAACCGTGGAGGTCGAGATGCCTGTGGCATCTGTGCCCCAACGGATTGTCAGCGTGTTCAAGGCTGACACGTAGATGTTGTCGATCGTCAGATGTGAGGGGGGCGCCTGCATGTTCCACGAGATGCAATCCAGCGGCAGTACGCCGGGAAGTGTCACGGTTGTATCGGCACTGGCGTTCGCAGCCAAGGTGGGAAATGTCACGGAGGGCAGATATGCCACTGCATCCAGAATTTCATTCCCGAGCGCAGGCATCGATTTACCGGGCATGGAAGTCTCCTGAAAGGGGAGAGCCGCGGCTCTCCCCTTGAGTGGCTAGTTGAGCGTGACGGCCGCCGGCAAGCTCGAGAGCGTACCGGGCGTGGGACTCACACTCTGGATGTACCGCGCGACCGTGATCAGCCACTGACCCGCAGGGGGTGTGACCGATCCCGCCGTTGGATTGACAAATTCGATGTAGAACTTGTCCGCAACCGCTGTATCGACACGACCCACGGTCGGCACGACACCGGTCGTCATGCTCGGCGGGCTGATCCCGAGGATCACATCTCCGGGCAGAATGCCCGTAGCCGCGGTGGCCTGAGTGGCGCCGTTGGAGCCGAAACTCTGCTCCGCAGTAGTGATGGTCGCCACGGCCACCGGCGTCATGTTGACGCTAATGGTCTGGATGAATTGCAATGTGGACCGCGGCGGCTGAGTATTGACGGTTGTCTCGACTGCCGGGCCGGGATTGACTGAAGGCATGTGATTCTCCTGTTAGCCCGCGACGCGGACGCCGAGTTCGATGTACAGACCCGCCCAGCCATAGAGCACGTCGAAACGACACGGCAGCGCATCGTTGTTGATCGTGTACTGACGGATCACGCGGAAGTTGATGCCGGCCTCTTCGTCCACCGCTCGTGCAGCCATATCGACGCCACCGGGGAGGTCGAGGTCCGCAAATGCAAGTGCGAGGCAGTCCCGGTGCATCATGATGTTCTGCGGGCTGACCGTGCCGGCGAGCGGGAAGCTGGCAGGTGCCGAGCCCCAGACCTGAATCGCCGCAGTAGATGCCGGCTGGGCGGTGATGTTCTGGAACTGACCGCCGTAGATGCCAACGTTCTTCACGTAGAAGTCGAGTGCGCCACCGGCGGTGGAGCTGTAGACGCCCGTGGTGGCGTTGTAGGTGCCGTTGGAGAGCGTTGCGGTGGGAGGAATGACCACAAACTGCCGCTGGCGGTTGGAGCCATAGGCGCCGCGATTCTGCGGGTTGGCCGAGAACACACCCGTCACCGTGATGATGTCGCCGATGGTGAGACGCGGGTTGGCGGAGGCCGTCCAGCCGTTGGACTGGATGAGACCCGACTGGGCCCAACCCGAGGCCAACCAGGCGCTCGAGGTATTGTTGACCAACTGCGGAGACCCACCGCCGGCACCGACCTGATACGAGACGACGTTTTGGTCCATATAGAAGTCGAGGCCGATGGTGCTCTTGCCCATCATGCCCTTGCGGTTGATCTCGGAGACGGTCGACTGCGGGTTGAAGAGTCCCTTCAGCGCATCGACCGTATAGGCCGCCGAGAAGGGGTCCAGGAGCTGCACGCGATAGCCGTCACGGGGAGCGGCTTCTGCATCGAGCACCGCGGCACCGAGCGCGTAGGACAGGAAGGACGCCGGAGGCGTTCCTGGGGTGCCGACCGCATTCGGGATGTTCTGGTAGGCGAACACCGCGCCGTCGCGATCGATCTTGTTGGCGACCGCTGCGACCGCCGGATTGATGATGCGCTCTTTGAAGAGGTCGACCGACGTCGCCAGATCCGCCGTCGTGAACTGCACGTCGACGTGGAACTGCGTGGTCAAGGTCACCGGGATGTAGGTCTCGTTGGTGTCCTCGACGTTAAGGGCCGGGCCGGTCGTGCCGATATAGCGCGGGGGCTTGCGGACGTTGACGGTATAACCGATCTTCGCGCCCGAGAGCGCAAACTGATCGGCGTACTGCCGGTTGACATGGTCAGCGAAACACAGATCGTTCTCGAGGACCATCAGGCCCTCGTTGGTGATCTGTGAGATCGTGATGAGATTATTAGCCAAGGAAGTCTCCTAGCTCCCTAGTGCCTCCCGCGCTCCGCTCGCCTTTGCGCCATCTTCGCGGCTTTGTATTCCGCAAAAGGCATGGGCTTGGTGAGATCCAGGCGGATCTCTCCCTCACCGGTCGGGCGAACAGATTGCAGGGGCGCCGGGGCGCGTGTGGTTTCGGGTGTGGGCTTGGCCGCCGGGTCGGTGACCGCAGTCGGCTTGTTGGCGTACTTCAATTCGAGCTTGCCCAACTCCGCCAACGCCTTGGCCGGTGAGAGTGCGAAAATCCGCTTCTCAAGCGCGGCATCCTTCGCCAGCTCGTAAGCGACCTGAGGTCCATATTCCAACTCGTGAAAGGCTGCCTTGATATGGTTCGGCACCACGCTCGTGCGCTTGCTGGCCGCTTCCAGGACCTCGACATAGTCGGGAATGTCCTGTTTGGCCAACTCCACACGCTTCATCATCAGCTCGTTCTGAGCCTGCTGGCGGGCTTCCTCGCGACCTTGCGCGATGGCCTGCTGACGGATGCGCTCATCGCGCTTCGCGTCATACGCTTCCATCGCCTGGTCGTACTCCTCCTGAGTGGTGAAGTCCTTCGGACTCGGGCGTTTCAACTCTTCCGGTTTGGGTTGTTCGGGCTGGGGCTGGAGGGTCTTGACTTGGTTTTCCAGCTCGGCGATGCGCGCTTCAGCCCGCAGACGACTCGCGTACTCATCCTCGGCAAACTCCTCCGCTTCCTTACGCAGGCGGGTGAGCTCATCGATACGAGCCTGGACGGGAGTCTTCTCGGCTGATTTGGCAGACGGGGTGGGATTGCCCGGGTCGGGCGCGGTGTTGACCGTTTCGGCCACACCGGGCTTGATGACCGGATTCCCGGGCGTCGGAGTGCCATCCGTGGAGGGGCCCGCGGCATCTGCTGCCGCAACCTGTTGCTCCCCGGTTGCAATCACTGAGCCCTTGGCCGTCCGCTCGGCCACATATTCCGCAACGTTCGCACTGGTTACCGTTTTAATCGCCATGGTCTGTACCCACGAGTTCTGAAACCACAGGAGCCGCCTGCGACGGGACAGTCATCGCCACTTCACGGGCTGTCAGGTTCGTGAAGCGAATCATTCGGGTCTCTTCTCGGCCGCCCCGCCAGCCTTCAACAGCTCTTTGGCGGCAGCCTTGTTGTGCTCAGCCTCGACATGCGTGTTGAGGAGCCTGGAGGCGGCCTGGATCTCCGCGACGTCATGCGCTGTAACGGCCTTGACGTGCGTGTCCTCGCGCTTGGTGGCGGCGTTGGTATTGGTGTCGTGTACCTTTGCCTCCAGCTCCATTTCCTTGCGCTGGGTGGCGCCCTGCTCCTTCATCTGGGTGCGCTGGGTCTCGCCCTGCTGGCGCATCTGCTCGAGGCCGTGCTTGGCCTCGACTTCCAGTTGCAACGCCAAGGTGCGTTGGTTCGCATCCTTCAACTGCTGCTGCAGGCCCGCAATCATGATTTGGGCCTTCGGCGGGATATCGGACTGCTTGTCGATCTGCGCGCCGGGGATCATCGCGGCCATGCGATCGGCAATGAGGTCTGCGTCCGGAAAATTCATCGAGCGCACGACCACATCACCTGCGACTTTGGCGGTCATCTCGCCCAAGGGAGTGGCGAGCAACTCCAACATGGCGTCCGTGGCCTCTTCGCGCTGGGTCTGATAGCCGGGCCCGGTGTCGATCACCACATCGAACTTGGCCACCTTGAGGTTGTTCTTGATCAACCCTTCGGCGGACTGCTCGTTGATGGTGATGAGATCAGGCGTACCATCCGGATTCACAATCCGTTGGATGCGCTGCGTGTCATAAAAGTACGGCAGCAGGTCCACGATGACATTGCCGGTGTGGCGCATCGAGCGGACCTGATTGTCGTAGAAGTCGAAGTGTGAGATGTCTGAGAGGCCCTGGCGCTTGCGGAGCGCAATGCCTGATACCACCTCGCCTTTCTTGTCAGCATCCGGCTCGTGCGGCATGCCGGCGACCATTAGGAAGTCACCTTGGCTACCCTGAACCCACTGGCCGAGTGCCGCATGAGGTGCTTGAGGTTGCTGGCGCTCAGGAGGTGGCGCCATCTGACCGTCCGAGAGCATCACCGGCTTATATTCGAGTGCCACGATCGGCTTGCGATTGGCATCGCGCCACGCGGCCTCGTGCCCTTCCATGAAGCCCTCAACACCCAACCAGGGCGCTTTAGGCTGGAGCGCATTCACTTCGGTCAGGGTTGTCTGGCCGTAGTTGTACATGCGCGCGGGATCGCGCAGATCGCGGATCATTCCCTTGCGGACGATCTTGCCGTTGAGATCGGTCGAGCGGCCGTAACAAGCGATGATCGGAATCCAGCGACCGGGCCAATCGCGACGATCCAAGATGCGATCACCTGAGAGCAGGAACCATTCAACCGAGCGCCGCAAGACGCGCCGGCTGATCTCCTTGCCGTCCTTGTTGGTCGCGACCGGAACGCCCGCGAGCTGCAGCGTATTGCGGGCGGGCATGACACTCTGAAACATCGGTCGG
>Ga0105240_10010483_pt1 | contig 13026 bp, 18 predicted proteins | sample KBSC54metaG_FD_80426 | JGI IMG/M metagenome (GOLD analysis project Ga0105240, IMG submission 80426) | Corn rhizosphere microbial communities from Kellogg Biological Station, Michigan, USA - KBS C5-4 metaG | ecosystem: Host-associated > Plants > Roots > Rhizosphere > Soil | place: Michigan, USA... | reverse complement strand
GGAACTGAGACGGTTGCGTTGCCAGCGGAAATAGTCATCGTTTCCCCGCACCTTCAAACTGGATATCCACGCCTTGTATGAAATTGAAATCCGTCGCCCCATCCGTCGTCATCCGGAAGCGGAAGAAGCGATTGACGAGGCGAGATTCTACAAATCCCGCACTGATCGGAGACATTGCCTGACCCTCGCTAATAGGGTCAGTCAGCTTAGCCCGCGAGGATATAGCAATGGCAACCGCAGACTGCGACAAGCCATCCACCGCCGGCCAGACTTCATTGATCTGCGAGAACAGACGAATGTTGTCGTTTTGCTGCATCATCACGTTCGGGTAAATCTGCATCTGCGGGTTAAGCTCGGTCGTTTCCACGTCCGCCGACATTGCCGTGCCATTCCAGTAGTACAGACTACCGCCGCTGAATGCCGAAAAGATCAACTGTCCGCCCGTCCAGGAGCGGTCGTCCATAGAGATGACGAGGGCATCCATGTTGCTCGCACAGTACGCGTCCAAGCCCTCCAGCGTCACACCCGGCGTAGCCGTCAACGCAATGTGCGAGATAGAGCCGCTATCGAACGCCTGTGGGATATCGATGCGCGACCACCGCTGGTATTGCCACGAATACACCATGATATGGTTTGGGCGTCCGCCGACATTGCCAATACCTGGATAGGCCCACATGACAAGCTTCTTTTCCGGCCAGATAGCCGCACGAATGTTGGCAATGTTGCTCGTATCCAAATCGGCAAAGAACGTCTTATCCACCTTGCCCTGTCCGATAGGCGTGACATTCGTTCCATCAAACGAATAGAACCCAGAGTCGGCCAGGAAGTAAATCAGGTTCTCGAAATTGATGACGCTTTGTGCCGCGTATGCGCCTACATTTTGGTGGATCGGGTTGAACTGGAAAATGAGCGGGGAGCCCACGAAGTTCATCGCCCATATCTTCCGCTCCTGGAAAACGAACCCACCCTGTTCGCCGCCTACGATCTTTTGCACCCAGCCACCGTCACCGGGTAGGTCTTGCAAGTCCGCGAGGACAGTCGCATCCTGCGTCCAGCTACCGGAGTTGTTAAGCGCACTCCAGCGCACCCGCTGTACTTGCGTAGCGCTGTCGGAGATATTGCCGGCAACGACGAAATTGTTAATGATTGCAAGATGCCGAGCTTTGGGCGAGCCGCCGCCCAGGTCTACGAAGTTGGCCGCGCCCAGGCTGATAACCTGCATGGGGTCCGTGCCATTAGTGGCAATGACCGTCTGATTCCAGGGAACGAATTCCCACGTATCCTGGTTCGCTACCGCATAGGTCGCGCTGACCTTTGTAACCGGCACAAGCGAGACTCCGCTTTGTACGTAGAGCGCCGACACGTCACCGCAGTAGGTGTAGTTGTTGTTCGCTTGGTCGCGAGCGTTGATCGATCCCAGGATTTCCCCTGTTGGCCCGGTTGCTTTCAGCGTCATCGCCGGCATGGGCTCATAGCAGTTATATCCAGGGATGACGTTGAATGCCCGATTGCCGCCTGGGTTATTGAACGGCGGCTGATCCGGCAACCATTCGGCAACGGGGACAAACATTATTGACCCCCACCGAATAGGCTCATTAGCCCGCCCGCACCGCCACCGCCTTGCCCCATCAGCATGGGCAGCAGCGACAGCATTTGCGGGTTCATTGCGCCGCCGAGCAGACCGTTACCGTTACGGTTGAGCAGGTTCGCCCCCATCAACCCCAACGCGGTCATCTGGTTGCCAGAGAATGGCGTGCCGTTCATGCCGCCCGCAACCCCCGTTCCACCGCCTTGTCCGGGCATAGAGAACGTAGGCATTGTGTTTGGCTGCGTCATGGGCGCGACTTGCGGCATTTGCCCAGGCTGCATGCCTTGGGCCATGCCGAAACGCTGAGCTTGCCCGCCCACCGAGGAGCCATTCATCATCGCCATCAAATCTTGCAAATTCATGATTGCCTCAAAAGTGAGTCGGACGCAACTTGTTTTCAAACATCTGGTCGCGCAACGTATCAAGCTCCAGGGCCTTGAACATTTGTTCCATTTGCGCACAGGCTTGAGCCGCGCTCGTATCTTTGATGTACAGCAGATTCACGTATTTGGCCGCGCACGCGATAATCACATCGCTTGCTGCTGAAAGCCAATCGTTGGTATCGGTGTCGGCAGACAGAGCGGGGAGTTTATGAACGTAATACGCCATGACCGTATAGGCGCTATCAGGGACATTTGCCAGCCAGAAGTTCTTGCCGTATTCGCAAAAGCGAATCGGAAGACCAATGGATTCGTTCATGTTGATTTGCCGGATTTCCGAGAAGGGACGGACAATCATGGGCAAATACGCGGAGGCCTGGATAATCTCCATCCGCGTAGAAAAGAGGTAGTCGCCGGGAATCGCCAACTGTTCGACGTTAGGCGTGCAGGTCAGCGCGGTAACGGTTTCGTTGAACCAGTACCGCTCTGTCTCATACTGGCGGATTGCCTTCTGAATCCCGGCCTGAATCTGTGTCGTGTACACAGTCCGGTTCAGAATGTCCGCCACTTCGTTCTGTACGTCCAGATAAGTAGGCACCGAAATTCTCCAAAATTGGATCATCGCAGTGCGTCATCCTGCCCAATTCCTCGAACCACTCTTCCGAATAGTCACAATTCTGGTACATCCGGAAGCAGGGCGCACCGAGCGTATAGTGGACGATTTTAGCACGGGTTTTTGTTACAACCTCGCCAACCAGATGATTGTATTCAGGCGGCAGGCTTCCTACGTCGTCCGCCCACTTGAATTGGTGCAAGTCCATTGCGCTCGCCGCGTTGACGTAATCCGGCGTCAGGCGGCGCGGAGCCATTCTGTGGCCGTTGAAGAACATCAGGCTCGACCAGTTCTTGCACGGGTAGCGGGTTTGCTCCTGGTTGAGGAACTTTCTTTCCGTCGTCGGCTGATAGTCGTGCTTCACGACGAGCACGTCTGAGTAGGGCTGCATCGCCGCTAGGTCGATTATTTCCTTTATATCGCACAGGCATAGCATGTCACTGTCCATGAAAAGACAGTCCTCGTAACCAGATAAGTAGGGAGTAAGGAATCTCGCGTATGTAAAATCCGTCGATTGCCGCTCGTCCCTGGGTCGATTGAAGATGCCACGCAAATTGGCGAGCGCAATAGGAATAATAGCGACAGGAATAGACGAGCGGATCATGATCGAGTGGGCTAGAACATGCCATGTCACTGCCTCTTTAGGGTCATATCCGATGAATATCTTAAACGGTTTCATTTGCTTGTCGGGACGGGGTTCGGAATGGGAACGCAGACGGCGATAAAGCCGCCTTGATAGGTGACCATGGACTGAGGGTCGAACCAAATCGCGAGGCGATTTAACCACCATAGCGGTTTCTCCTGAATCAGATGGGCATTACGACCATCGGCCAGCACTTTCTGTGCAGGCCGCGTGGCAACGTCTATGAAGAGCGCCTTCATTGTCTTGCTGTAGATGTGCTCCAGCACGTCACCGAGACACGCAGGCTCAATGTGCTCCAGCACGTCAGAGCACACCACCAAATCAGCCGGGTTGGGGTCGGCAGCATATGCCGGGATAAACGGATCGTACTGTTGTATGTAAAACGGGAGAGACTTGGCAAGCGTGCTCTTCCCACATCCATAGTCCAACACGTCCTTTGTTCCGAGGCGTTTCGACAGTTCGATGATTTTGTCGGCGTGCTTCTGACCGGAAATGCCATAGTCGCCACGTGCATGTAGCTGCTCTTGCAATGCTTGATATTCATGCGTGTACCGCATTCTTTGCCTCTATGAGAGAGTGAAGGTTTTCCGCTACTTCGCTTACCACTGGCGTCCAATCGACGGTATCCGGCTTTTGGCGGAACAACGTCACCACCTTTCCGTACCACGGCATGTAGTCCAGGTCTAAGCGATAGCGCCAAGCAGGGCGGCTAGGAGTGAGAACCCAAGTGCTAACCCCCATGCTGCCTGCCAAATGGACAACGCTGCTGCAACAAGTGATAACCAAGTCAAGGTTTGCAACCAGACCTGCGGTTTCGTCATAATGATCGTTATACGACGCTTCAGGGAAGTTATGAATTTTGATTCCATACTTTTGCTCGAACTCGTAAATCTCGGTCTCACATGGCGTGTATTGGAGTGAGACGAAATGAGCGTCCTGTTGTAGGATTGGAAGCATTTGTTCCAACGTCAACGAACGCACTTCTACCCGCGTCTTTTTCATTCCTCCAATCCAGTTGATGCCAATCACCGGCTTGCCGTCTTTTGGCAGCACGGAGTTGAGCTTTTGTGCCCACCTCAATTCAGCCTCAGTACTGCATTTAATGTAGGGAGTGCCAGGGAAGTCTTCGATGTTTCGCCGATAGAACTTTGGCAAATCGCCAATCGAAATCTTGGCGTCGAATTGATACCGTGGATTGCCACTGGAGTCGAAAGGCCATTTGAGTTCCTCGTCTTCCCGCGTGCCATAGATATCCATATCCCTCCAGGTGGAGCAGAAGAGACGATGCAGCTTTTTATGGCACTCAAAGACAACTTCCTTGCAGTCCCGAATCATGTCGGGCAAGCATGAGGCGAACAGGATTTCATCGCCGATCCCCTGTTCTCCGTAGACAACGACACGTTGGCCCTTTGTGCCATCCCATTCGGGAATTTGCCGCTTGTTATCGAACTGGCGATCCATGCGCACGGAAGCGCGTTTGCCCCAGCGATATTCGTCGAATCCTTCTCCGTAATGCCCGGTTTCCAGATAAGCCAGCGAGCGGTTCCACCGCGCTTGCGCATGCTCCGGGTCCAGGCGGATTGCCTCCATCAGGTGCGACATCGCCCGTTCTGGGTGACCCTCGTTGATATAGAGCGTTGCCAGATTGTTCTCAATGTCGGCATTGGGCTCGCCAAAGGCCGATTTGGCCTTTTCGAACCAGTACCGCGCCTTCTCGATCTTGTTTTCGTGCTTCCAAGTCGTGCCGATGGCGTTCATCAGTTCGGCGCGCTTCAGCCGCATCCAGCGCTCCTGGGGAATCTCGTTCTGCGAGACCTCGACCGCCTTCAGGTCCTTGTCCAGACTTTCGAAGTGTGTAAGTGCATACGTAAGAAGCTGATTCGCGAGGCCATGTTTTCCTTGCACCGCGTAGTTCATCCCGAGCGCGGCGCACAGGCCGACGTTCCCGAAATGATCGTCCAGCATGGAAATGTAGATGGCTTCCGCTTCCTTCAGCTTCCCGGATTGCTCCAGGGTCAGAGCTTCGTAGAATCGGTTCTTGGGTTTGACTGGGGAGGGAGAGAGACCAAAGAGCGCGACCAGATCGCGGCGCGCGAGGTGCATGTTGACCTGCATGTGAAATTCCTCGTCTGCAATTTTTGCAGGTATCAGAATATCACAGGCGAAAAAAAGCCCTGGCTGTTACACCAGGGCAAACTTCCCACTCCTGAAGAGGTTAGTTGCTGCCGGAGTTACCGTCAGCAGCTTGGTCGAACGCGTAAGTGATACACAGACGGACAGTGCCCGTGGCGGTTCCAGTCGTGACCGATGCGTTGGAAATCTGGATCACCGTATCAGCGGAGTACGAGTACCCCAGCCCCTGGGTGAAGCGCAGCACGCCGCTCACCGAATAGGACAGGGAACCGAACCGCGCTGCTGCGCCAGAGTCGCCGACCGCAAACGTTCCATTGCCGCCCGTATGGCCGGCCACCTGAACGTAGCCGTCCAGGACCACCGCGCCTTTCGGAATCACAAGAACGTTCCAAACGTCGCCAGCGGATTCCGCCACAGTCGGAATGTATTGCACCGTCCGCGCCTGGACACCTTTCTCGTTGTACTTCGGGGGGCTGAGAAAGAACCCAGACGAATTGGTCTGTGCTGCTGTAGCCGTGAAAGTTGCCATGATTTACTCCTTAGTCAGAGTTGTGCGCAGCGGCATACGTCGCTACAGCAATCGTGGCAAAGTCCGAACCGTTGAAGACGAGCTTCTTCAGTCCACCGATACAACCAGCCGCCACACCGAACTGGTTCTCGTAGTCGAAATAGTCCTCGACCCAGTTGAACCGCTCGGGGCCGTTTTCACGGCCAAACGCCATGCCAACCGCCTGTGCGCCGCAGAATGCTGCCATGCGGGTATTCGCCACCGCCGAACCCGTTACGCACGCCAGCGGCACACGGTTCGATGCATGCAAGATGCAACCGTTGTATTCGCCAATTGCGCCCGTGTAGATCGGGTTTTTGGTGACGTTGCCACCCTGCATTGCTGCTTTCTGGATGTCGAACCATTGGCCCGTGTTGGTGTTTTCACGAAGATCGGTGACTTGGTAGTGATGCAGGAACATCACGTACTTTTCTTCACCGTTGATCATGATCGGGCGAATCGGAACGTCCATCGACTTCGCCTTTTCGACGCATACGTCAATCAGGTTCAAGTTGAAGCCGTTCGCTGCCACCGCCGAGAGCGAGCCCACCGTAGTCGTACCAGCGGAGCCGCCAGCAATGACAAGGTGTTGCGAATCCGGATAAATGGTCGATTGCAAACCCGTGAAACGAACATCCGTTTGTACGACGTTTCCGCAGATTTGGTTGAAAAACCAATAATCGATGCGGTCTGCCCACCAGTCTTGGAGGCCAGCGCGAGCATGCTCGCGAATATCGAACGGAACCAGTTGGCGAGTGAACTTACCACCCTCTCGGACTGCGTGTCGCAGTTGGTTGATAAACACGTCATCCGAGTAGTAGTTGATGCGTTCTTCGTTGCCTTCCAGCGTTTGGTCGCCGACTACGCCGTTACCTGCAAGCAGTCGGCGCAACGGGATGCGAATCCGGTCACCAGCCGATTTCTGGGTATCGTCAAAGATTTGAATGACAGAATTGTCATCCGTACCCATGAACTTATACACCCAGGTCTGCTTGAGGGCTTCAACGGCAAGCTTCTTAGACCACAGCTTGACAGCAAGCGAGTCGCCTGTTGCAAATGCGGTAACTGCCATGATGACCTCAAATAGAGGAAACAAACCCGCACGCTTTTTACGCAGCGCGCAAATTCGGTCATCACGACATGGGGGTCAATCCTACATCACGCAGAATTGCCTTATAGAAGCAGCGCAAGTAGCGCTTCTTCGTCGCATTTTATCCTGAATTTTTCAATTTGCAAGTCCAGATCGATAATAATGTCGCCAAGATCGACCAATGCCTGCAAATTCGGCATTTCAGGTAGGCGAGCCGCAATCTCATTGCGGTGCTTCGCCAGTTTTTCAGCTTCCGGAAACCGCTCGACAACATGCTTTCCGACTTCTACCGGGAGAAAGCGCTTTAGATGCGCTTCCCTGGCTTGCCAATATTCGTCATCATAGTGAGAAACATATTGGCCTGAGCCGGCGTTCGTCGGGCTCTTCGGAGCCGGCGGCGTAACAATGGGGGCGGGAGGCCATTGTGCGGGGTCGAACTGATCGGCCCAAAGCGCGAGCAGCATTTAAACCCCCACATTGAGTAAGCATTTCAGCGGTGTAGTTGTCGATCCGCCGCTACTGGCTGGGGTCCAGGTGAGTCGAATTTGCCCCTTGCCGCCTGTGCCGCCTGTGCCCGTATTGTCTGATCCCCCGCCTCCGGCCCCGGCAGCACCGCCGTTGCCGCCAGTAGGAGCACCCATACTGTTGTACGTGCCACCGCCACCACCACCCCCGTCTTGCGACGTTCCGCCAGCGCCTCCATTAGGAGTTGCTGAAGTGCCTCCAGTGCCAGCCGTTCCACCAGAACCAGCGTCACCAGTGCCGCCAGCCCCGCCATTACCGGAAGTACTCGCGGTGACGCCATTAGCCCCATTATTTCCATTGCCAGCAGGACCAGCAGCGCCACCGCCACCGCCGCCACCACCAGACTCAACGCCAGCCGTACCACCACCGAGGCCACTATTACCTCCGCTGAATGTGTTTGTGCCCACACCGGCAGTGGCCGCACCACCGGACGCGGGAATGGTGGAGAGATTGCCGGAACCGCCGTATCCGCCGCCAATGCCGCCTTTGGCGCCGCACGTGCAAGCACCAATGGACGCGCCCCCATACGTGGTATCCCCACCTGCCGTACCGGCAGCGCCCACGTCCGTAGCGAGATTGTTGCCAGCGCCACCAAGGCCGATTGCTATAGTGACAACCTGACCGGCGGAGCCGACATTGAGGACCTCCGACCATGCGCCGCCACCGCCACCCGTGGAACCGAAGTTGCCATTGCCAGATGCGCCACCACCGCCGCCAATGCACTCGACGGAGTTATTGGCGGGATTCCAGGTCGCATCCAGGGTTGTGGAAGTCCCGGTAGTAATGACGGTGACAGTCATTTGGCAATCCGGGCATCAGGGTCAAGCGTGACCACGCGCACGGTGACATTACCGGGATGGCCCTTGGAATCGAGGAATTCAGCGAGGAAGATGGCAACCATACGCTCCACTTCGGGAGCGCTGATGTCATCGTTTAGGTCTACGATGACCTTTAGCTTTGCTTGCATTTTTGCGCCTCTCTCCAGCTTGTGAGTACGCAATCGCAATGGCCTGCTTTTGAGGCTTGCCAGCCGCCATTTCCGTGCGGATGTTCTGGCTCATTGCTTCGCGAGACTTGCCTTTGACGAGCGGCATTATCGACCTCGACCGCCTTTCTTGCCAAAAGCCTTTTTGGCCGCTGCGTTGATTTTTGCCTTGCCGGCAGGAGAAGCAAACCGTTCATAGGATTCAGCGGCACGGATATGCGCTTTGTCCTGAATCGGGAATTTGCGCTTCCCCGGCTCCGCAAACTTGGATGTCGGGATTTTCTTGCGCGACGATGCAGTCAGTTTAGCCACGTTTTTTCCCACTCAGCAATCCGCGATGGTAGTGCTTGCGAGCCCCATCGTCGTCTTTGCCCATCACGCCAACCTTGCTCTGCTTTTTGGACCGTTCAGGAGCATTTGGCGTCATACATTTGCCTTTCGGCGGATTCGCGGAACCCTTTGGGCGATCATTGGGTAATTTCATCACATATCCCTTGGATGAATTGGCGAGACAACCCACGCAGAGCCGTTGTATTTGTACCAAACGCCATCGACCGACTTGCAGTACACCAGCGAATCACCGTTGAAGAAGATTTCGGTCGGCGTCTTAGGAACGACCGAATCTGCTCCATTCTTCGTGATTTTCGCCGTACCTTTGTTCAATACAAATGTATTGCCGCCGGTATCGACGACCGTGCCGTGATATCCACCACCAGCCGTCGTAGCCATTTCAATAGCCGTCCGAATCCGAGCCAGTCCGGCGAGTATCGGTAGACGAAGTTTTGGCGCCGCCGCCAAGACCGCGAGCCGTGCCATAGCCGTTACCGGTAGCAGGCGATGCGCCGCCACGACGTTTCACGCCGTCATAATTACCTGTATTGCTTGCACCGCCCATCATTACATCCGGTTCGGCTTTGTGAATGCCGGCACCGCGTTGCAACGAGATTTTGACGGTTTTGTTGATCTTTGCAGCCATGACAAACTCCTTACGCTGGACCTACGTGGAAATGAACGCACACTATGACCTGCGCCGAAGCGCTGGGTTTCAGTCTTCCAACCAACGGTTGTCCGGCTGAAATCTGCCAGGGCGGATCAAATTCACGGTTAAAACCACCGCCGCCGACCCCCAAATATGCCGACACTTCTGGAGCAGCAGAGTTATTTTGTGTATAGCAGTCAACTTTCGTCACCGCCGCCAAATTGCTCGTTATGAGCAAACTGTCCACAAAAATCGCCGCAGTTCCAGCCGATGCAACAAGCACCGTATTAGCAGACGCGGAAAGTGTAACAGACTTTGGGCCGTGTGTAGCAGAAGGCGGCAACGAAGGATGCCTCGGTTGGACAATTGCCCGCCCTTGTTTATCCATCCACAGAAAAACCGCACTGTGCGCCGTCGCCGTCGTGGAAGCGGATGTTTTGACGCGTCCGCCAGCCAAAACAGGAGCATTTCCAGCCGTGATGGACGCATTAACGCCAACGGGCCCCGCAACAACGGCAAATGCTGTCGCCGATATCGCCTGAATTATGCCGATATTGTTCGTTCCGGCCTGCAAGACCACATTGACGTTCGCCGAAATGTTGTTCAGCGTACCAATGTTGTTTGTGCCAGCGGCAAGCACTACCGCAGCGGAAATGTTATTGACCGTGCCGATATTGGCCGGCAGACTCGTCACTTGGGACACCACCGTCGCGCTGATGTTGTTCAGCGAGCCGATATTGTTCGTACCCGCCGCTAGGACGACGGCGGCTGAGATATTGTTGACGGTTCCAATGTTGGCCGGCAATGTCACCGACACCGCCGCACTGATGTTATTTACCGTCCCTAGGTTCGCAGGTAGCGACGTAACTTGGGCAACGACGGTCGCGGAAATGTTATTGATGAAGCCAATATTGGCGGTTCCGGCAGCAAGGGATACTGGATTTGCTCCTGAGCCACTTCCGGCGACAACATTGACGCGGAGCGCAAGGTTTGCGCTGTCCACAAGATTGCGCTGCTGTCCAGAAGGATCGAGAAAACCGGCGATGACGGCAACAGCCGTCGCGCTGATCTTATCGACCGTGACGTTTCCTGAAACGGCAACCGTTGCACTGATTTTGTCGATAGTTCCCGAAACGGCGACCGTATTCCCAATATTAACGGTCCCTGTGACGACAGCCGTCCCTGAAACAGCCACCGCGCTCGGATTGACGTTGAGACCCCCACCGGTAACGGTTGCATAATTCGCTGAATGAGTGTTATCTGAAATGACAATGCGTTGGCGCAACACAGCCTGACCGGAAACCGATAGGCTGGCGCAGTCCACTTTCCCGCCTGTAGAGTTAGGCGGTACTTGTACGTACCCGTCATTTGCCATTGTTCATCTCCGGAGGATTACCCTCTATAAACCTGCCCTTGCCTGTAATCGCCGCTGCAAACGCGGCGATTATGGAGGCAAATGCACCCGCAAACACCATCATATCGAAGTCGTGTTGCTTGATGCAGACCTGCCATATTTCCAAGAACAGAAAAACCAGTGCCGCGAGACAGCCAAATATCCGGATTGGACAAAACCATTGCCCATTGTTCTCGGTCGTAACGTCTTTCAGCAGGCTCATCCGAAAATGCTCTTCGATTTCCCGAAAAGCTTCTCCCATTGGCTCTCAACCATTTCGGTAAGCTCGGAATCGCCCATGTTTTGGAGCGAATCAAGCGATACTTCGGTCGGCTGACTGCCTCGCTCGACGGTCTTGGACGCTTCCAAGCCGGATTTGATTGTTTCCAGCTTGTTTTCCGGCGTCGTCTTGGCGGGAGCGGGTTTGAATCCGTACCGCTTTGCCATGCCATAGACGATTTCGGCCGGATTCTTGCCTTGCTGCATCGCCCGAGCGGCAATCGCCAGTTCGTCATTGGCGACAGCCGCCTTGGCTTCCGTCGCCGTCATCCCGGAATCGATGTAGTCCTGCGACCGCATCTGAATCATGTGCCGATAGGCTTCCTGATAGTCCGGATTGGTCGCTTCGAACGTCTTGATTTGATTATTGACCGCAGACAGGAAAGCCACTTGCTGGGTTTGCTCCGTCGTTTGCTGCGAAGCCTCTTGCTGCTGCTTCGTCAGCGCTGCGATTTGATCCTGCAAGGTCTTCATCTGATGGTTGATGAATCCCAACGGGTCCTCGTTCGGGTCCGGAGCAGGCGTCGCCGTCAGTTTGCCAACAGTGCCCTGCAATTCCTCGACTTTCTTCTGAAGCTCGATGCGTTGGCGTTCCGCTTCACGGAGCAAGCGGTCATAAGCGTCCGTAGGAGGCGTAACGGTAGGGGTTGGCGCTACCTCTGCCGGCTTAACTTCAGCAGTAGGTGTAGCAGCAGGAGCAGCCGGCTCAACGACGGGCGCCGGCTCCTTTAGCGAGTCAGGTACAACACCCGTTTTGAAGAATTCGTCGTATTCAGCGGGAAGAGCTTCGAAAGCCATGATTAAATCCTTGTGAGAGTACGGATAAGCAAGAGCAGTTCGTCTTTTGTCTTGGCTCGATTAGCAAAGGCCGTCAACACGGTCTTTGCGTCATCGTCAGAGAGCGCACCGCCCATTTCGGCTATGATGCCTTCTTCCAGAAAGGAGATACGCTGCTTCAGTTCGGCGTTTTCAGCGAGAGCATCCGTCAATTTTTGCTCCGCTTCCTCTGCAATTTTCTTGTAGCTTGTCATTTGGGTAACTTCGCCACAGGGCGAACTCCTATGAGATTTCCATCCTTGTCCCGCACAACCTGTTTCGGTTCATTCATGGTCTGAATGATTTCCTTCACGCTCTCTGCGAACATCTTCGTTACGTCTTGGAGCGCAGTCGAAATCTCAGCGGCATCAAGTTTTACACTCACTTCCCCGTCTTCACGGGGCGCGAGGCCAGCGGCAGCAGCTTTCACTTTCATGTCATTTGCCGCGCTTTCCTTCTTGATGCTCATATCATGTTGAGCCTGCTGCTGATTGAGCGTGGTTTCCTGATCCTGAGCATGAGCATCCAGCAAGAGGCGCGATTCCACGTCCTTGTTCTTCAATTGGATGTCAGCCATGAGTTTCGCTTCTTTAAGCTTTAACTCTTGCTGTAGCTCGATCCACTTCATCTGGAGTTCTTGGGTTCGATCCTTCATCTGAAGCTGCAACTGCTGATTTTGCTGCTGTAGCGATTGCAGTTGTTCTTGCATTTGCTGCATTTGCTGGGGCGAGACTTGAGATTGCTGTTGCGCCTTCAGCATGAAGGCCTGCCACTTCTGGATCAAATCCTGCGGAAGCGGGGCATACGTAAGCAAATCCGGAGGCAACGGCACACCAGCCTTGAGCATTGCAGGAACAATCTGCATAAGCGCTTCCCATGTCCGTTCTCGTACATCCGGAGCCGTTGGCGCTTGGTCCACGATAATGTCGAATTTGACGGCATCGGGGACATGCGTAAGTGGTATGAACTTCGTATCTCCCACCCCAACGATCTTAACGAGACGACCATCGGTAATGTAGTGGCGCATGAACCAGAGAAGAATCCTGCCTTCCAGT
>Ga0105240_10010481_pt1 | contig 13031 bp, 16 predicted proteins | sample KBSC54metaG_FD_80426 | JGI IMG/M metagenome (GOLD analysis project Ga0105240, IMG submission 80426) | Corn rhizosphere microbial communities from Kellogg Biological Station, Michigan, USA - KBS C5-4 metaG | ecosystem: Host-associated > Plants > Roots > Rhizosphere > Soil | place: Michigan, USA... | reverse complement strand
TTGAGCGTCGCAATGACCGAATACTCGGCCGGCCGCAGGAGAATCTGTTGCAGGAAGGCGTCCGCGATCGAATCCTTGACGACGATGTCCTTGCCCGTCTTCGGGTTCTTGAACTTGCACCACGGGCCGCCGTCGATCGGCTGCGCGCCGAATTCCTGCTGCACCACTTCATAGGCCCAGTCACGGAAGCCTCCCTCGGTGAACTTCATGATGTTGCCCTTGTGCACGATGGTCAGGTTGGGCTTGTCGTTGTCGATGGTGTACTGCACGGCCTTGCGCACCAGGCGCTTGGTGCCTTCACTGGAGACCGGCTTGATGCCGATGGCCGACGTCTTGGGAAAGCGGATCTTCTTGACGCCCATCTCGTCCTGCAGGAACTTGATCAGCTTCTTGGCCTTGTCCGACTCGGATTCGAATTCGATGCCGGCGTAGATGTCTTCCGAGTTCTCGCGGAAGATGATCATGTTGGTCTTGTGCGGCTCTTTCAATGGCGAGGGCACGCCTTCGAAATACTGGATCGGCCGGATGCAAACGTAAAGATCGAGCTCCTGGCGCAGCGCCACGTTCAGCGACCGGATGCCGCCGCCGACGGGCGTGGTCAGCGGCCCCTTGATCGAGACCACGTACTCGCGCACTGCAGCGAGCGTCTCCTCCGGCATCCACACGTCGGGGCCGTACACCTTGGTGGACTTCTCACCGGCGTAGACCTCCATCCAGTGGATCTTCTTCTTGCCGCCGTAAGCCTTGGCCACGGCCGCGTCGACCACCTTGAGCATCACGGGCGTGATGTCCAGGCCGGTGCCGTCGCCTTCGATGAACGGGATGATCGGCTGGTCCGGCACGTTCAGGGACATGTCGGCGTTGACGGTGATCTTCTTGCCTTCGGAAGGCACTTTGATGTGCTGGTACATGGGAGGTTGTCTTTCGGTATTTTGGAACTTCGACGACGCGTGCTCGCATTGCGGGCAAACCCTAGGATTTTAGCCTTGAATCTGTCGCCTTCCTTGCGCTGGCGCAGTACTGCAGCCTGGCCTGTCAACCGGGGCAGGCGTTGTCGCGTTGGCGGGAGGCAGCCATCCGGCGGCACTTTCATAAATCCATCCATACCTCGTTAGGACTCACCATGAACAAGCTCCTCGCCGCACTCGTCGCCGGCCTTTTCGCCACCGTCACTTTTGCCGCTTCGCACGTCGGCGCGCCCATGGCTGCCGCTTCCGGCGCCGCTCCGGCCGCCTCGGCTGCCATGAAGTCCGACAGCAAGGCCATGAAGGCCGAAGCCAAGGCCGACAAGAAGAAGGCCAAGGCCGAAGCGAAGGCCACGAAGAAGGCCGCTGACGCCACCAAGAAGGAAGAAAAGGCCGCTGCGAGCGCCAAGGCCAAGAGCGCCAAGGCCGATGCCAGCGCCAAGGAAACCAAAGCCGACGCCAAGGCCGACGCCAAGAAAGACGCCGCCAAGTAATTGCGCCGTCGCTCGAGAACGCCCGCCTCGCGCGGGCGTTTTTGTTTAGGGCCGATACGCTCCGAGTCAACCGTTGACCCATGGCCGCCGTTACGGATGGGCCTTCCGACTTGTTGGGAGGATTTTTGAAGAATCCGATCAACACCTGAAAGGTTCCCGATGAACAAGCTCCTCGCCACCTTGCTCGCTTCGCTCTTGTGCGTGTCCACCGCCTTCGCCGCCTCGCACGCCGGCGCCCCGATGGCCGCGACACCGGCCACGCCAGCAACCTCCGGCGGCGCGGCCACTCCGGCCACCCCCTCTCCTGCCGCCGACAAGGGTATGGCCATGAAGAGCGAGAAGTCCATGAGCAGCGCTGCGAAAGCCAAGCCCAAGAAGGCCGCCGCGAAGAAGACGTCCAAGAAGGCTTCGGCTGCGAAAGCCAAGGCGTCCGACGCCAAGTAAGAACGCAAGAACGTCGGCAGCATCGGCTGCCGCCGCTGAAATGCCCGCATCGTGCGGGCATTTTTCCGCGCGGCCACAATAGCACTCATGACCAAGGCATTTTTCGCGGCAGCCGCCATTGCGCTGGCGACCGTTCTGTCCCCGGCGTGCGCGCAGGAAGCCCAATCCAATCTGCCCCGCGTGAAGCTGTCCGCCGGCATGTATCAAATAGAAGCGCAGGTGGCGCAGACCACCGACCAGCGGATGATCGGCCTGATGTTCCGCAAGGAGATGCCGCAGCACGAGGGAATGCTGTTCGTGTTCGAGCAGCCGTCGCAGCAATGCTTCTGGATGAAGAACACCCTGCTGCCGCTATCGGCAGCCTTTATCGACGACGATGGCACCGTGGTGAACGTCGAAGACATGAAGCCGCAGACCCTGGACTCGCACTGCTCGGCCAAGCCGGTGCGCTACGTGCTGGAGATGAACCAGGGCTGGTTCGCGAAGAAGGGCATCAAGCCCGGGATGAAATTGAACGGCGAGCCGTTCGCTCGTCGCTAGGCGAGGCCCAAGGACAAGGCCCGCACCGCGGGCCTTGTCGACAGTTCGAGGACGCGCTCAACCAAAATTCTTTTCGGCGAAGCCCCAGTTCACCAGCTTGTCCAGGAAGGTCTCGACGTACTTGGGCCGCAGGTTGCGGTAATCGATGTAGTAGGCATGTTCCCAGACATCGACCGTGAGCAGTGCCTTGTCGGCTGTGGTGAGCGGCGTGCCCGCCGCGCCGGTGTTGACGATATCGACGCTGCCGTCGGGCTTCTTGACCAGCCAGGTCCAGCCCGAGCCGAAGTTGCCCACCGCAGACTTCACGAACGCGTCCCTGAACGCCGGATAGCCGCCCCATTTCTTGTCGATGGCCGCGGCCAGCGCGCCTGAAGGCTGGCCGCCGCCGGCCGGCTTCATGCAATTCCAGAAGAAGGTGTGGTTCCAGACCTGAGCCGAGTTGTTGTAGATGCCACCGGAGGACTTCTTGATGATCTCCTCGAGCGTCATGTTTTCGAATTCAGTGCCCTTTTGCAGGTTGTTCAGGTTCACCACGTAGGCGTTGTGGTGCTTGCCGTAGTGATACTCCAGCGTCTCTCGCGAGTAATGCGGTGCGAGTGAATCGATAGCGAATGGCAGCGGGGGCAAGGTGTGTTCCATGGTTTTCCTCTTGGGTTTATTCGGACTCTCGCAAGCCGCTGATTCTAAGAACTAAATGAGGGCGGTGGCGCGACCGTCAAAGCAACCTCGCCATCCGCGAGGGTTGCGATCAGGGATTGTCCTGGATGAGTTTCGCGCACGCTGGTCACAGGCCGGCCATCCTGCGCTTTCAGTAACGCATAGCCGCGCTGAAGAACCAAGCGCGGGTCGAGCAATTCGAGGCGCATGCGAGAGCGCTCCAGAGCGCGTGCTCCATCTTGCAGCCGCACTTGCAACGTGCGCTTGAGGCGCTCATCGATGGCGGACAGGCTGGCGGCATGGCGCGCCAGGCGGCCGAGCACGGCATACCGCAGGCGATGCGCCGTGCCGCCCAGGTGCAGCTGTTGTGCTGCCATGCGCATCAAGGGCCGACCCAGTCTCGCGCCCGCGTGGTCGAGCCGCTGCGCCGCGGTGTCGATCCTGCGAACGACAGCGTCGCGCAGCCGCTGGTCGGAAGCCTGTAGCGCATCAAGCCAACCGGTGCGAGGCTGCGCCGCGAGTTCAGCCGCTGCGGTCGGCGTCGGCGCGCGCACGTCGGCGCAAAAGTCGGCGATCGTGAAGTCGGTTTCATGTCCGACGCCGCTGATCAAGGGCACCGGGCTGCGCACGATCGTGTGCGCCAATTGTTCATCGTTGAACGCCCACAAGTCTTCGATGGACCCACCGCCACGCACCAGCAGGATCACGTCGATTGGCGTGCTTTGCGCAAGAGCGTAAAGGCCGAGCAGCGCGCGCACCATTTCGGCTGGGGCTTGGCTGCCCTGCACCGATGCCGGGGCAACGATCACCGGAACATGAGGGGTCCTGCGCTGCAACGCGGACACGACGTCGTGCAGTGCGGCACCGTCTGCCGAAGTCACGATTCCGATGCCGCGCGGCAGCGCCGGCGGCACCCGTTTGCGGGCGGCGTCGAACAGGCCCAGGGCTTCCAGCCGCGCCTTGCGCTGAAGAAACTGCTCGAACAGCGCGCCTTGCCCCGCACGCGAGAGGCTTTCGACTACCAATTGCAGGTCGCCGCGCGGCTCGTAAACGCCCAAGCGGCCCAACACTTCCACCATGTCACCATCGCGCGGAACAAACGGCAACAAGCTGGCCGCACGGCGGAACATCGCGCACCGGATCTGGCCCTGCGAGTCCTTCAGCGAGAAATAAAAATGCCCGCTCGATGGGCGCGAGAAGCCCGAAACCTCGCCGCGAACCGCAACAGGATTGAACCTTGCTTCCAGTGAGTCAGCAACCGCGCGGCACAGCGCGCCAACTTGCCAGATTCGTGGCGTCAATACAGGTTGCCCGGGCTCGATCATCAGCAAATCCGCAGCTTGCGAGGCCACTCGCGCGGCAATTTAGTCCACAGTGCTGTGCGGTCTGCAACAATTCGCGGCCGGTTCCGGCAAAACGCTGATTCTGTCGAGCAAGTCATTGAATTCATTAGAGAAAATCGTGCTCAAATTGTCATCGATTTGTCACGTGTCAAGATTGGCGCGGCTTGGCGGGGTATGCAGGGGTATTTCTGCACAAAGTTATCCACAACTTTTGTGAGTTTGCTCCTACGCACCGCAGATTTTTCCTACAGCGCGACGCGTGCACGATAATCGGCGCCACCTCAGCATTGCATTCGCGCGGAGAGCTCCCCTTGTTTTCGATCATACAAGCCGCAGGCTGGCCGATCTGGCCGCTGGTCATCTGTTCCATCCTGGCCCTGGCCCTCGTCATCGAGCGCTTCCTCAGCCTCAAGACCGCCAAGGTCGCTCCACCGCGCTTGCTCGACGAAGCGCTCGCAGTTTCGCGCAGCTCCGTTCCGGCTCCGGACGTGGTTGCGCAACTGGCGCAGAACTCGGCCTTGGGCGAAGTTCTGGCCAGTGGCTTTCGCGCGCTGAACTCGGACCCGCGCTGCACCGAACTCGATCTGCACGCGACGATGGAACAGACCGGGCGCGCCGTTGCGCATCGGCTCGAGCGTTATCTCAGCACGCTGGCCACCATTGCCTCCGCGGCGCCGCTGCTAGGGCTGCTGGGAACGGTGATCGGCATGATCGAGATCTTCGGCTCGCAGTCGGCGTCGGGTGGCGCCACCGGAGGCAATCCAGCCCAGCTCGCCCATGGCATTTCGGTGGCGCTGTACAACACCGCTTTCGGCCTGATCGTGGCGATACCGTCGCTGATCTTCTGGCGCTATTTCCGCGTGCGGGTTGACGAATACCTGCTCACCCTCGAGCTGTCGGCCGAGCGCTTCGCGCGTCATCTGAACTCCTTGCGCGGCAAATGAACTTTCGCCCCCGCCAGAAGGAAGAGCCGGAGATCAACCTGATCCCGTTCATCGACGTGTTGCTGGTGATCCTGATCTTCCTGATGCTCTCGACCACCTACAGCAAATTCACCGAGCTGCAATTGAAGCTGCCGGTCGCCGACGCGGACGCGCAGCGCGACTATCCGAAGGAAGTGATCGTGGGAGTGAGCAGCGATGGCCGCTACACGATCAAGGGCGTGCCGGTCGCCGGGCGCAGCGTTGAAGCCGTCTCGCAGGCATTGAACGACGCCGCCCAGGCCGGCAAGGACAGCGTCGTAATCATCACGGCCGATGCCACGGCCCCTCATCAATCGGTGATCACGGTCATGGAAGCGGCGCGCCGTTCCGGCCTGCACCAGATCACCTTCGCCACGCAGTCTTCGGCGCAGGCCGGGAGTCGTTGAGGATCATGCCCGCGTTGCAGCGCGCATGGCTGCGGCGCGGCGCCGTAGCGTGCATGCTGTGGCCTTTGTCGGTGCTGTTCGGTGCGCTCGTGGGCTTGCGACGATGGAGCTACCGCTGCGGCTTGATCCAGGGCAGGCAACTGCGCGTCCCGGTGATCGTCGTGGGCAATGTGATCGCCGGCGGTTCGGGCAAGACACCGATCGTGATCGAGATCGTGCGACATTTGCGCGCACGAGGCATCACCGCCGGCATCGTGTCGCGCGGATATGGCCGCGCTGGCGCGCAGTGCATGGAGGTGAAACGCGATAGCGACCCGCGCGCCACCGGCGACGAGCCGCTGCTGATCGCGCGCGCATGCGGCGCTCCGGTCTTTGTGTCGGCGAACCGCGCTGAGGCCGGCCGCGCTTTGCTCGCGGCTCATCCGGCGACGCAGGTCATCGTTTGCGATGACGGCCTGCAGCATTACGGTTTGCGGCGCGACATCGAGATCTGCGTCTTCGATGAGCGCGGCATCGGCAATGGCTGGCTGCTTCCGGCAGGGCCGCTGCGCGAACCGTGGCCGCGCCCCGTCGACCTCGTCGTCCAGGCCGGCGATCCGCCCGGCATCGGCGGCTTCGCGGTTCATAGACGGCTCGCGGACGATGCGCGGCGGTCGGACGGCAGTTCGATCGAGCTGGCGCAGCTCAGGGGCCGTTCCCTGAAAGCGATCGCGGCGATCGCTAAGCCTCAGGTTTTCTTTTCGATGCTGCGCGAGTGCGGACTGGACCTGGCCGAAACGATCGCCTTGCCCGATCACTACGACTTCATGCGTGAGGATGCCGTGCAGGAGGATGGCCGCGAGTTGATCTGCACAGAAAAAGATGCCGTCAAACTGTGGCGCACGCATCCGCAAGCCTGGGCGGTGCCGCTGGTGCTTGCCGTGGACCCGGGCTTCTGGTCGCAATTCGACTCATTGCTGGATGCAAAGCTATCATCGGCGCATGGACCCGAAACTTCTTGAGCTGCTGGTGTGTCCGGTGACCAAGGGCCACCTGGACCATGACCGTGAGCGCGGCGAGCTGGTGTCGCGCAGCGCCCGGCTCGCCTACCCGATCCGGGACGGCATTCCGATACTGCTCGAAGAAGAGGCGCGCGTCCTCACGGACGAGGAGCTCGAGCGGCTGCCGCGTCGCACCCCGCTCGTTTAGGAGGGCACTGCACGTGCCAAGCGCGGCGCCGCCATTCACGGTACTCATCCCGGCGCGGATGGCTTCCACGCGGCTGCCCGACAAGCCGCTGGCGGACATCGGCGGCCAACCGATGGTGGTGCGCGTTGCCCAGCGCGCCTGTGCATCGTCGGCGCGGCGAGTCGTGGTCGCCGCGGATAGCCAAGCCATCGTGGCGGTCTGCGAGGCTCACAGCGTCGAGGCGGTGTTGACCGGAACGCACCATGTCTCCGGCAGCGACCGGTTGGCTGAAGCCTGCGAGCTCCTGGAACTCGGGGGAGACGAGATCGTCGTGAACGTGCAGGGTGACGAGCCGCTCATCGAGCCGGCGCTGATCGACCGCGTGGCCGCACTCCTGCGGGATCGGCCGCAAGCCAGCATGAGCACGGCCGCTCACGCCATCGACACCGTCGAGGAATTCACCAACCCGAATGTCGTGAAGGTGGTGCTCGATGCGCAGGGCCTGGCGCTTTACTTCAGCCGCGCGCCCATTGCGTGGTGGCGCGACGGCTTTGCCCAGGGTATCGGTTCGCTGCCGCAGCCGCGCCCGCTGCGGCACATCGGCATCTACGGTTACCGCGCGGGCTTCCTGCGCGAGTTCCCGCGGCTGACCCCGGCGCCGATGGAGTCGATCGAGGCGCTGGAACAGCTGCGCGCACTGTGGCATGGACATCGCATTGCCGTGCACGTGACAGGGCTCGCACCCGGCGCCGGTGTCGATACCTTGGAGGACCTGGAACGGGTGCGCGCCCTCTGGAGCAAGCCCGCCGCGTAAGCTCGCCGCAAAGGTCGCGTGCTATCCTTTGCGGATCAATTCGTGCTGGCGAAGAGCGCTCGAGCCGCGCTGGCCGGCAGCATCGATCCATAACGATTCGAGGACATCCATGAGACTGGTTTTGTTGGGCGCGCCCGGCGCTGGCAAAGGCACGCAAGCGGCCTTCATCTGCCAGAAGTACGGCATCCCTCAAATCTCCACGGGCGACATGTTGCGCGCAGCGGTGAAGGCTGGCACACCGCTGGGCCTGGCGGCCAAGAAGGTCATGGATTCCGGCGCGCTGGTCGGCGACGACATCATCATCGGCCTGGTGAAGGAGCGGCTGGCGCAGCCCGATTGCGCGAATGGCTTCCTGTTCGACGGCTTTCCCCGCACGATTCCGCAGGCCGATGCGATGAAGGCCGCCGGCGTCAAGCTCGATTACGTGCTGGAAATCGACGTGCCTTTCGAGGCCATTGTCGAGCGCATGAGCGGCCGCCGCTCGCACACGAGTTCCGGACGCACCTATCACGTCAAATTCAATCCGCCCAAGGTGCCGGGCATCGACGACGTCACCGGCGAGCCGTTGATCCAGCGCGCCGATGACAAGGAAGAAACGGTGATGAAGCGGCTGGAGGTCTACGCCGCGCAGACGCGCCCGCTGGTGGACTACTACGCGAACTGGGCCAAGGCCGATCCGGCGAATGCGCCCAAGTACCGCTCCATCAGCGGCACCGGGACGGTCGAAGAGATCACGGCGCGCGCGCTGGCAGCGCTCGAGAGCTGAAGCGCGCCATCTGCGTCGCTACGGCAGCAGGCGCAGCATCAGCGCAATTCGCGCCTTCACCGGAGAAAGCCCGGCCGAATGCGGGAACACGTCGTTCGGACGCGCCAACACTTCACCTTCTGCGCAGCGCGTGGAACGAACCACCGTCACACCGGCGTCGTGCGCCTTTCGAAGTGCCGCCTGCAGGTCGCGGTGCACGGACCCATTGCCGCTGCCCGCGACGACAATGCCGTCCACGCCCTGATCGAGCAGTGCCTGCACGATCGCGCCCCCGGCGCCGGCATGGCTCATCACGATCTCCACTCTCGGCCAGCGTTTGGCCTGAACGAATTTGCGTAACCGCGCCGGCGCATTGCCGACCAGCTCCGGCCAGTCGCGTAGCAGGCGAACTCGCCGCTCCTCGACATAGCCGATCGGCCCCGCGTCGCCGGAACCGAAGGCGTCCAGGCGATAAGGATGCCGTTTGGCGACATCGCGCGCGCCATGGATGGTTCCCGCGCACACCGCGACCACACCACGCGCGCCCGGCCAAGCCGCGAGCGACACCGCATCGAGCAGGTTCTGCGGCCCGTCCGGCGCCAACGCGGTAGCGGGCCGCATCGCGCAGGTCAGCACCACGGGCTTGGCCGGCGCGAGCACCGCTTGCAGCAAGAAAGCCGTCTCTTCCAGCGTGTCGGTGCCGTGGGTGACGACGACACCTGCCACGTCGGGCTGCGCGAGCCAATGGCTGCAGCGCTGGGCCAAGTCGCGCCAGATCTCGAAAGTCATGTCTTTGCTGTCCACTTGCGCGACCTGTTCCGGGACCAGCGGCAGGCCGGCCAGTGCCGGTACCGACGCGACGAGATCCTCCACCCTCAGTTGTGCCGCCGTGTAGCCCAGGTTGTCGCCCGGCACCGGTGAAGTCCCGGCGATGGTGCCGCCGGTCGCCAGAATCGCTATTTTTTGGCCGCTCACTTGCGCACTTTCGAAAACTGTTTAAAAATACAGCTGACTGGATATTAAGACAGTGTGACATCGATGGAGAAACCAGCATGCTCGACACGCCCAAACTCACCGCCCGCCAGCAGCAGATTCTGGACCTGATCCAGAGCGCCATCGCCCGCAGCGGCGCGCCGCCCACTCGCGCGGAAATCGCGGCGGAACTCGGCTTCAAATCCGCCAACGCCGCTGAGGAGCATCTGCAGGCGCTGGCCCGCAAAGGCGTGATCGAACTGGTCAGCGGCACGTCGCGGGGCATTCGCCTCAAATCAGAGGCGCTGCGCTCCATCAACGAGTCGCGCTTCAAGCAATTCTCCCTGCCGCTGCAGAATCTCGCGCAACTGGCTTTGCCGCTGATTGGCCGCGTCGCCGCGGGCTCGCCCATCCTGGCGCAAGAGCACGTTGACCAGACTTACTACGTCGAAAGCAGCTTGTTCCAGCGCAGGCCCGATTACCTGCTGAAGGTGCGCGGCATGTCCATGCGCGACGCCGGCATCATGGATGGCGACCTGCTGGCCGTGCAGGCCACCAAAGACGCGAAAAACGGGCAGATCATCGTGGCGCGCCTGGGCGACGACGTCACCGTGAAGCGGTTCCGCCGCAACAAGCACCTGATCGAGCTGCACGCGGAAAACCCCGATTACCCCACCATCATCGTTGAGCCGGGCGAACCGTTCGAGATCGAGGGCCTCGCCGTGGGCCTGATCCGCAACACGATGCTGATGTAGCGATTCGGGCCTGCCGCAGGTGGCGGGCGTATGGCGCACACGCGCCATCACCCTGCGAACGGCCTTCATCCGCAATCCTGCCTGTGTTCAAACTCGACGAGGAGTTCATTGCATGGGAATCACGATCTTGAGCCTGCGTTCGATGCTGCTGCCGCTGCAAAACCTGGTCGCCTGGTTTGCCGGCTCGGCAACGGGTGCGCGTGGCACGTCTTCCACCCGTTCCATCGCTGCCGACGCTCGGCGCGCCTGTTGCGCCTCCCCCGCGCTCGCACGTCTTCGTCACGCCCGGCCGGGCCGTGCTTTGCGAGTGGTTCGGGTCCTGGACGGTAACCATGCCGGCCGCGGCGCGGGCCGCATGGTCATCTCAGGGCGAATGGCCGATGTCTGTGCCGAACTCGAGCGGCTGGCCGCGCTCGAAGCCGCCGCTGGGTAGCGCCAGCAGCCGCTCCCCTTCGAGCTGTCAGGTCCTGCCGCCGGCCAGATAGTCCGACTTGCCCAAGTCCACGCCGTTGTGCCGGAGGATGGCGTAGGCCATGGTCACATGGAAGAACAGGTTGGGCAGCATCACGTGCTTGAGGTATGCCTCGCACGCCATCGTGCGGGTCTTGTCCTTGCCGATGGGAAATGTGATCTCTTTTTCTTCGGTGCCGTCCAGGCTTGCGGGCGGCACGCTGGACAGGAAGTCCAGCGTCTTGTCGATTCGTGTCTTCAGGTCGGCGAAGCTGGCTTCGTTGTCCTCGAAACGCGGAGCCTCGACGCCTGATATCCGGGCCACACCATTCTTGGCCGCGTCGCAGGCAATCTGGATTTGCCGGGTGAACGGCAACATGTCCGGCGCCATCCTGTATTGCAGCAGTGCTGCCGCATCGAATCCCCTCGCCTGCGCGTGCGCCTCGCCTTTGTCCAGGATGTGGGACAAGTTTCCGAGCATAGTCTTGCAGACCGGCAAGCTGGCGGAAGACATCGAAATCGTCATGGGAACTCCTCGCGTAACAAAACGAAAGCCCCGATCCTACCGGCTCGACCGTGATCTTGCAGCGGAGCTCGCGCCGGCCGATGCACAATTCGGTCATGAACATTGTGATCCTCGACGACTACCAGGATGCGGTGCGCAAGTTGCGATGCGCTGCGAAGCTGGAAGCGTATCCCGCCAAGGTCTACACCAATACCGTCAAGGGAATCGGACAGTTGTCGGTGCGCCTGCGCGATGCGGATGTGATCGTGCTGATCCGCGAACGCACGCACATGACACGGCAACTGCTCGAAAAGCTTCCGCGGCTGCGCATGATCGCCCAGACCGGCCGCGTCGGCGCGCACGTCGACGTGCAGGCTTGCACCGAGCGCGGAATCGCGGTGGCCGAAGGTGTGGGATCACCCGTCGCGCCGGCGGAATTGACGTGGGCGCTCATCATGGCGGCCATGCGGCGGCTGCCGCAGTACATCAGCACGCTCAAGCACGGCGGCTGGCAGCAATCGGGCATGAAATCAGCGTCGATGCCGCCCAACTTCGGTCTCGGCGTGGTGCTCAAAGGCCGCACGCTCGGCATCTGGGGCTACGGCAAGATCGGGCAACTGGTTGCCGGCTATGGCAAGGCGTTCGGCATGCGCGTGCTGGTGTGGGGAAGCCAGGGCGCCCGCGAAAGAGCGGCGAGTGATGGACTGCAGGCCGCGACCAGCCGCGAGGAATTGTTCGCGCAGAGCGACGTGTTGAGCTTGCACTTGCGACTGGCGGATGAAACCGCGGGAATCGTGACTTTGGAAGACCTGGGACGCATGAAGCCCACGTCGCTGCTGGTGAACACCTCGCGCGCCGAACTGGTCGAGCACGATGCGCTGATCGCCGCGCTCAACCGTGGCCACCCGGGCATGGCCGCCGTCGATGTGTTCGAAAGCGAACCCATCCTGCAGGGCCACGCGCTGTTGCGGCTGGAAAACTGCATCTGCACACCGCACATCGGCTACGTGGAGCTGGACAGCTACGAGATGTACTTCGGCGCGGCTTTCGACAACGTGGTCAACTTCATCCAGGGTACGCCCACCAACATCGTGAACCCCGGTGCGCTGCAGGTCAGGCGCTAAGGCGCTCCACTGAATTCGGGATCCGTGAACACCACTACCGGCATCCGCGAGCGGCGCGCGGCATTGCCCAGCGTGTTGTGGTCGCTGCTGTTTGGCAACTTCATGATCGGCACCGGCGTGATGGTGGTGCCGGGCACGCTCAACGAGATCAGTGCCTCTCTGCAAGTGCCCGTCGCGACCGCGGGCCAGCTGATTTCCGCCGGCGCCCTGCTCATGTGCCTGGGCGCACCCTTGATGGCGGCTGTGGTGGCCGGTTGGGATCGCCGGCGCTTGCTGGCGTTGTCCATGGTGTGGTACGCGGCCATGCACCTGGCTTGCACGCTCGCGCCCAGTTTCGCCGCACTGCTGCCGCTACGCGTACTCACGATGATTGCACCGGCGATCTTTACGCCCCAAGCGGCGGCCTGTGTTGGATTGCTGGTGCCACCCGAGGATCGAGGGCGCGGGATCACATTCATCTTCGTCGGCTGGTCGGTGGCTTCGGTGCTGGGCATGCCGATCGGCGCCTATGTCGGCGGCACGTTCGGTTGGCGCGCTGCCTTCGCGTTGATCGGCTTGCTGTGCCTGGTCAGCGCAATCTGGGTGTGGCGTGCGATGCCGGATGAAGTGAAACCGCCGGCCTTGTCGGCGGCGGCATGGCGCGAAACGCTGCGCTCGCCGGCGCTGATGCTGTGCATCGTTGTCACG
>Ga0105240_10010469_pt1 | contig 13035 bp, 12 predicted proteins | sample KBSC54metaG_FD_80426 | JGI IMG/M metagenome (GOLD analysis project Ga0105240, IMG submission 80426) | Corn rhizosphere microbial communities from Kellogg Biological Station, Michigan, USA - KBS C5-4 metaG | ecosystem: Host-associated > Plants > Roots > Rhizosphere > Soil | place: Michigan, USA... | reverse complement strand
GCCTCCGAGCTTCCTTTCGCGCCGCCTATTATCACCTTTGGATGGGGCAAGCACGTTGCCTCCGCTTTGCAACTTTTCCGGGACGGCGCCGTTGATTTCCTCGAACAGCCTCTCGATGTACAGGAGTTACGGTTTGCAATTAACCGCGCTTGCCGTCGCACGGCGATGACGCGCGAGCTCGCTGCCGCACAACAAATGCTTTGCGGACGACGGATCGACGGCCTGCTGGGCAACAGCGCCGCCATGGATCGCGTGAGTGACGGGGTGCACAAAGTGGCGGGTGTTTTTACTACTGTGCTGGGCACGGGCGAAAGCGGAACTGGAAAAGGCCTGGTGGCGAAGGCTATTCACCAGCTTAGCCAGCGCGCTAACAAGCCTTTTGTTGGATTTTCGGTGTGCTCATTCCCCGAGTCGCTCATCGACGATGAACTTTTCGGGCACGAGCGCGGCGCATTCACCGGGGCCAGCCAGGGCCGCCGCGGCCGCTTCGAAGAAGCCAATGGCGGCACCATCTTCATCGATGAAATCGGCGATCTGGCTCTTCCTCTTCAAGCCAAGCTATTGCGAGCGCTGCAGGAGCGCACGGTTTCGCGCCTGGGATCAAACGTTTCTCATCCCATCGACGTTCGCGTGATCTGCGCCACCAACCGCAACCTGGAGCAGATGGTCCGTGAAGGCACCTTCCGCGAAGATCTTTATTTCCGGATTTCGGTGGTCAAGATCGCGATGCCATCTTTACGCGACCGGACTGAAGACGTGCCCCTGCTGGCTGAATATTTTCTGCGCACCTTCGCCAAGCTCCACAAGAAGCAATGCCGCAGCATGACTCCGGGTTTTATGAGCGCGCTATCGCGCCATACGTGGCCGGGTAATGTGCGCGAGCTGCAGAACGTGATTGAGCGCAGCGTGGTGCTGGGGAATGGGCATGAACGTCTGGGGATCGAGGACCTGCCTCCCGAACTGCAAGGATTGAGCATTTCTGACGAATTGCCCCGCGGCTCCTTCCACGAAGCGCTGAAGAGCTTTAAACGGGACCTGGTTCGCTCGGCACTGGCGACCCATAACGGCAATAAGCTGAAGGCTGCCAAAGAGCTTGGAATCAGCCGTTGCTACCTGCACCGGCTATTGAACCAACTGGAAGTAGCTGAAGCGCAGGAAGAGGAAGCAGACTTGCAGGAGCAGGACTTGGTTGAGGAAATTCCCGTCACCACGAGCCTGCGCGAGGATGCGCCAAAAACGGTGGACCCTGTGCGGGTATTTCGCTCCGCCGTTCGGATCGCGTGAGAGCGAAGTTCATTATGGTCCAGGAGTAAAGGTTTAACCGCAATGCAAACCCGCAAACTTTCACGAACCAATGGAGCTAGTGGGCAGAGTCTCGTCGAAACGGCGCTGATGATCCCGTTGCTTCTGTTGTTGATCCTGAATGCGGTGAATGTCGGTTACTTCTTTCTGGTTACGTTGAACCTGACCTCGGCCACCCGGACTGGGATCGAGTATGCCATCGCAGGGTCCTCGACTCCGTCGAATGGACCGCTGCCTACGCCGACTGGAACGACCGCAGATGCTGTCAGTTTTTTGATTTATCAGGAGATGACCGGCGCGCTGAACGCGCCGGGAGGCGTCCAAGTCCAGGTGTGCTCCGCCAATTTGGGAAGCACGGGTAGTGGCTCATCGGCGACTTCGAAATGCCAGACCTGCTCGGATTCAGGTTGTTCAGGGGGCACAACCGGTGGGGGTAGCCCGGTTCCCGACGCCGACCCGGAATCTGCCAATGGTTTTGCGCTGAACCGTGTGGATGTTTCGTACAAGTTCAACACGTTGATTCCCGCAACCCCGTTCAATTTGATCGTGGCGAGTTTCCCAACTTGCAGTTCGAGCAGCGGATCTGTGAGTTGCACCTTTTCGCGTCACGCAGAAATGAGAGCGATGGGGTCATGAGCTGCCTGGCGGGGGACCGCTGCAAGTTCAGGTTACAGCATGGTCAGTCGTCGGTCGAGTTCGCGTTGACGATCGTTTTCGTAATAGTGGTTCTAGTAAGCATGCTCGAATTAACGATGTTTATCTATACCTATTCGGTACTGGCGGATGCGGCAAAAGAAGGCGTCCGTTATGCGATCGTGCGTGGGGCGAGTGGGACCGATGCCTCCGGGCCTGCTTCGGATACAGCATCGAGTACGCCGTGGCCGACTTGCAACACGCCCGCTACGGGCTCCTTACTAAGCACAGTTCGAACTTACGCAGCAGCATCTTTGCACAGCACCGCTACCATGAATATTTATGCTTGCTATCCTGATGGGAACAACAAACCTGGCAGTGCGGTGCAGGTCAGCGTGAACTATCCATATCAGCCTTTATTTGGGCTGTCGTGGCCGCAGGTGAATGTTCATGCGAACTCCGCCGGTCGGATCATGTTTTGAGAAAAAAATGTTGATGAACAGAACATCGCAAAAAAACAAACGTCGCGCAAATGAAAGCGGCCAGGCGGCGGTTTTTCTCGTGCTCGCGATGGGACTATTTCTGATCGGCAGTATGGGTTTCGTGGTGGATGGCGCAAACCTGTGGTTTCACCGCCAGTCGGCGCAAACGGCTGCTGACGCGGCATGCACAGCGGGCGCAATGAGCATGCTTTCGGTTGCTGCGGGCGCTAATCCGCCCAATCCAAACTGGATCGGAAATTCTTTCCAGTGCTCGGGGTCCGGCAGTGGCGGAGGCAACTCCCCCAACAGCGGACTCGTCCCCTGCCAATATGCAGCTTTCAACGGATACTCATCTTCCGGGCTGCAAGCCAACAAGGCTGGAACCGACGTAAGCGTTTCTTTTCCGGGTAGTTTTGCTTCGATACCTTCGTGCTCAGAGGGCATCGCATTATGTTCGGCAGAGGCGATCGCGAACACGCCGTATCTTCAGGTGAACGTAACTGACCGCGTGCAAACCACTTTCATCGGGATGCTGAATGGCGGTCATACAGTTGATGTCGGCGCTCAGGCAATGTGCGGTTTGAGCAATGTGCTTTCCGCTGTTCCGGTAGTTGTGCTGAATCCGAACGCGCCGAATGGGTTGGGAGTAAATAACACCTTACATATCTCGGGTAACATTTCGGTTTTGGGAGCTCCAAAGAGTATCCAGGTCAACTCCACTGACGGCGATGCCGTCGATCGTTTCTCCGGAACTATATCCCTGGACAATATGACAAATGGAGATGGGAACGGGGAATTTGCGGTTGCAGGGCGAGAATCGGAGAGTAGCGCTGGAGTTTCACCTTCGGTTAAGTGGGTTAACGTGGCGGGAATAGTCTCGGACCCATTCGCAACAGTCAGCGCTCCACGAACGCAAGGGCTTAGGGACTGCTCGCAGATTACTGACTGCGTCTTTTACGGTGCGCAGCCCGGCACGCGCGGTTGCCCCCCTGGCGTATCATGCGACTCGTATCTGGCCGGGTATTATCCGACTTTTCAAAATTGTCCGGGTGCCCTCAACGGACAAGCTGCCATCTGCGTACAAAAGGGTCAGCCCAATGGCATCGCGGCTGCGACCGGTCTAGCTGTGTTTCAACCCGGCATCTACTATCTCGGGGAGGATTTCTACGCTGATCCGACGACCTCCTGTCTGAGGTCTGCGACCACCGGTGGCGATGGCAGTGGCGGAACGATGTTTTACTTAGCTCATGTAGCAGTTTTAGATGTTGCCGCGGGTTCCGGCACGGCTTGCGCCAGTTCGATGCCGCCCGTCTCACTTTCTGGCACCGAGTGTCTTAACAATAACTTGAGTTTGCCGAGTGTGATCGTCACCGGAAACGTATTGTTGGCGCCTTGTACTGGCAAATACGGAGACCCGTCAAACGCGAACCAAGTTCGAGGAATGTTGCTCTTTCAGGAGCGGGATGTGACGCCACAGAACTTTGCAACTTGGAGCGGGTCGAGTTCCAATTCCTTCGCCCTCATAGGTAACATCTACCTCCACAATTGCCGTCTCGATCAGTCGGGCGACACCGGTGCAAACTGCGATCCAAACGCATTTCAGGAGACCCTTAATCTCGGATCGAATGGGTACATTGTTGGCGGCATTGTTGTCGATCAGCTGCAGATCAATTCTGGCGCAAATGTAAATGTTGTCCTCAACCCCAACCCCCAGTACTACACCCTGAAGGCGTCTCTCCTCCAATGACCTTGTTCTCCAATTCGTTTCTAGCCGCTGCGAATGGCGCTCGCCCACGCAACGAAAATAATCCTGACTTCTGGGTGCAGTGAATCATGGCTTTTCTTTCCCTCGGGCTGAATATCGACGAACCGCAATCTCCCGAAGCGCTTCAGAACGCTCGCAAAGAGTTGGGCAACGACGTCGTCATCGACAGCAGCTCAGCTTTGGTTGATGGTAAAGAAGCGCAAGAGAGAGCGGGTTCACCGAATAAAGCTCCGGATAGCGGTACAAGCGGCACCGCTGCTAAAAATCTCTCCGATTCCATCGAGCTTGAAAAAGATAACTGGCCGGAGATGGGGATGCAGATCATCCAGTCAGTTTTGCGAGACGCACAAAAGACTCAGGCTGACGCATCTTCAGGACGTCCTTCGGAAGACATTTCTGATCTGCCGCCCATCGAGGAGTTACGCAAAAAGATTTTAGAAGGCATCATTCCGGATTTTCGCGCAACGCCGAACAACGGTCACCCGCCGAATGGATCATCTCCCGATGCCTTGCCCCACACTGATTCACAAAAACAATCGTGCGAGCCATCGAGACCACTAGGCCCGGATTTTCTGTCATCGGTGATGGACGACCTGCGAAAGCACGTTGGCGGAGACGTACTCGTTCCGCTGAATCCTTCTTTACCGACGGATGCTGAGTCCGTGCCGAAGCCGATTCCAGGGATTGTATCCGCCCCGCAAAGCCCGATCACGACGATTCCGGATTCATTGCTGCGAGCATTGGAAGAGACTCGCCAGCATCTGGCGGCACCTCATCCGCCTTCGCCGTTGCTGGCAGAAAGGCAAAGTAGTACGGCAGCTCCGACAACACGGAGAATGCCTGACACTGCTCCGACATTCACCACCTTTAAGTTCGGGTATCTTCCTGGCCGCGGCCTCTTGTATTCCATCATTGGACACGAGGTCGCGATGTTCGGCTTGTTCTTGTTGATCACTTACGGACTACCGGCCTTGCGTAGCCAGACGTTGATCGTCGGTTCGCAATCGGTGCAGAGTCACTTGATTTACCTGCCGGAAGTCGGGGGTGGCACAGAGGGGCAAAAGAGTCCGGGCGGTGGACGTAGCAAACCGCAACAGGCATCGGCCGCACCCGCGCGAGCCAGCAAGGGCCTGGCATATCCTGGCGCGCAAGCTATTTTGTCTGATCCGCCGAATCCCACGAATGCTTTCCAAACTTTATTGCGGCCGTTGATGGTCCATCCTGAGCCGCTCAAGAAATTGGTTCCGCTACCAAACATTGTGCAGATGGCGGAAACGCGTCTGCCCACCTCATTGCTGGCGCCTAAGACGGCATTGCCACAGCCACATCTCGCAGTCCAGCCAATCAAGGTCAAACGCGATTCGGACCTGCGGCGAAACGCGAAATGGAATGTGCCTGTGGCTAAAGCTCCGGAGCTCATGGCCAAAGCGCAGATGCCGAAGCTGCCCGCCGCCGAACAGCCATTGCCAGAAGCCCCGAAGGCCGAGCCCAAAAAGCCAGAAGAGTTGAAAAAGGAAGAATTAAAACCGGTAGAGAAGCCGACTCCGGAGCCTCTGAAAGTCGCTGCCGAAAAGAAGTCCGAGAAAACCGAAAAGCAAGTTGCGCCTCCCTCCACCGCGCAGATTGCCAAAATGGAGATGCACGGCAAAGCTTCCGAGCCGATGTTGTCGCTCAGCCCAATGCCGCTTCCGGCAGGAAGCAATGCCAAAATTCCTGCGGGTGAGGCACGCGGCCGTTTCGCGATTGCGCCGGGCGGAACCCTGAATCCGAATTCAACTACGCCAGGCAAGGTGAATGGCACGCGGTCTGATTCGCCAGCTACTGGGCAGGACAACGCTCAGTCCGCTAATGCTGCCACTGAATTGGCCGCAAACACCGGCAACGGAGCGGGACACAACTCCGCGGCGGGCGGCGGTTCTGGAAACGCGAGCGATGCTGCGGGCGGCGGGTCAGCTGGAACCGGCAATGGCTCAGGGAGCACGACAGGCGCGGGAGTCGGAGGCGCGGGTACAGGTAACGGCCGCGGCAATTCAGGTACGGGCGCTGGGCGTTCCGGCCACGGCGCTGGGACTGGCTCGGGAGCAGGGAGCGGCGCGGGTTCGGGAGCATTTCCTGGTATCACTATCCAGGGCGAAGAGGGAACCAGCGCCTCAGCGAACAATTCCTCGACCATGAGCGTCACGCCACAAACCCCTTACCAAATCACCATCGTCGCCACGGCGAGCAGCGGCGGCGGTCTGCAGGATTTCGGAGTTTTCGAAAACGAACGAGTTTATACCGTGTACATCCCCATGCAACGTACGCCGCAGGAGGCAGACCCTACCTGGACGTTGCAATATGCGCTGGCGGGTTCGCCGTCTTCAGGCGACGGTCAACTCATCGCGCCTTCGCCAGTGATGCGAGAGTGGCCGCAAATTCCCGCGGACCTGGAAAAGAAATATTCGCAAGGCCAAGTGGTCGTCTATGCGGTATTGGGTGCGGACGGCAAACTGAGCCACATTTCGGTGAAACAAACGCCTGATGCTCACGTCAGCGCGCCCATCGCGCAGGCGCTGGCCAAGTGGGTCTTCCGTCCGGCGCAGATGAATAATCAGCCGGTGGCAGTAAAAATTCTGATGGGAATCCCGCTGTAGAGGGCGAACCTCTTTTCACCAAGGAAAATCCTCAGCGGGTGTTGGCTTGTCGCCGCTGCCGTTCGGCTTTTCTTATTTCACGCCTACGGCCGGCATCTTCGTAGCGGCGCTTTTGCTCATCGGTTTCGGGGATCACCGGCGCGACCTTCAAGTGTCGACCCGCGGCATCAACCGCGACGAACGTGAGGTACGCCGAACTCACGTGGCGGAGTTCATCCAATAAGTAATTTTCCACCCACACCGTGACGCCGACTTCCATAGAAGTCGTGAACACGCGGTTAACGGACGATTTCAGCACCACCAGATCGCCGACATGCACTGGCGTCCAGAAATCCAGGTGATCGATGGATGCGGTTACCACATAATTCCGCGAGTGGCGATGCGCGGCCAGCGCGCCGGCAAGGTCGATCCAGTGCATCAGGCGTCCGCCAAGCAAAGCGCCCAAAGGATTGGCGTCATTTGGCAGGACAATTTCATTCATCTCCGATTGAGAATCGGAGACCGGTCGTGGCATCAGGCTTTCAGGGGATTCGTTCATGCAGGCTTTCGATCAAGATACGATTGCAAAAAACACTCGGCTTTCTTTTGTATGCTCCGGTCAGAGTGAGAAACGGTCCAGCATTTGGAACGACGATCATACCCCAGCAGTCCGTGCGAAGTTGGAAGATAAGCTTTCTCCAACACGAATTGTAGTGAGATAGAATCCTGCGATTCATTGACTACCGCGAAGCGCACCGCGTCGCAGTTACGCTCCTTCGGCAAACGCGGGCACGATTTTGCATATCCTAAATTGCACGACTCAAGTTCAATGCTGCTTAGCATTGCCTTCTCATGAGTAGGCGCGAGGCAACTCCCGCGCCAACTGGATCCTAAAGGCAAACGCGCGGGATGCTGGAAAGCAATGTCGTCTGCACGCTCAGTAGGCATGAAAAATGGACAGGACAAAAAAACTCCTTGCGATCAACGATGAATTTTACTTTGAACTAGTGAAACGGAGTAAATGATTTTCAATATCCTTCGAGACATCTCACGCCGGGCGAGCCTCTGTACCCAGCTTGGGAAATACGACCCGAAAGGTGGTGCCGCGATCATCGCCTGAATCTTTACTCGTAACCTCTATGAAGCCTCCGTGCTTCGAAACAATCCCGTGCGTGATCCAAAGCCCCAGGCCGGTGCCTTGCTCGCCTTTAGTGGTGAAGAACGGACGGAACAACTTAGGCAGATTTTCTTTTGCGATGCCATGTCCGTTGTCCGAGACTGTCAGCGCTACTCCGGGTCGAGAATCCTTCAACTGAGACTCCTCGACAATGACTTCGACTTTTCCTCCCACTCCTGCCGCATCAATTGCATTGCCCATCAGGTTCGAAACCGCCTGACGCATCTCCGCAGGAAAAGCGGAAATCTGTGCTTCAGTCAGCAACTTGCTTGAGAATGTAATTTGCTCGTCACGAATCCGCCGCTGCAGCAGCATGGAAACGCTCTCCACCACCTCGCTCAGCTTAATTGGCGTTACCTGCTTGGACTCGCGATACAAGCTAAGTATGTTCTTGGTAATTTGCACTACCCGCGACAGTTCAAGTTCCGCCATGGTGATGAGATGTTCGTCGGTGCTTTCTTTCCGCTTACGGATCAGGAAAAGCAAATTGCGAACTGTCTCCAGCGGGTTATGAATCTCATGCGCGATGCTGGCCGACAGCCTGCCAGCTACGGCCAGCTTCTCGTTAGATCTGAGAACGGCCAGTATTTCGCGCTGCTCGGTCACATCGCGGAAAACCAACACTACGCCGAAGACTTGACCTTCGGAATTTCGAATCGGCGCGCCACTGTCATCGATTGCGATTTCGCTGTTGTCTGGCCGAATTAAAAGGGTATGGTTCGCCAAACCGACTATCGTCCCCAGCCGCATGACTTTGCTAAACGGGCTCTCTGTCGTGAGTCGAGTCTCCTCGCTGACGATCCTGAAAACCTCATCCAGGCGCTTGCCGATCGCCTGCTCTTGAGTCTGCTGGGTCAAACGTTCGGCGACTGAATTGAGAAAATTGATTTTGCCATCGGCATCAGTGACTATCACCGCGTCGCCGATACTGTGAAGTGTCACCCGAAGGCGCTCGCGGCTTTCACTCAGTTCGGAGGATTGCTTGCGCAAATGTTCGAGCACCGCCGCATACTCGGAATCGACTGCCCGCAGATTGCCCCGCGTCTCATTAAGGAGTGTAGCCGCAAGCACGATTAATAGGCCGAGTAGCGTCAATTGCAAACCCTTCCCTCGTCTCTCGGAACGTCGGGATCGGACTAGTTTCAGATTCTCCTCAGCGTCAACGAACTCTTGGATCTTTCCCCGCACGGTATCCATCAGCTGCTTTCCAGTAAGGTTGAACGGAACTGACGCGGTTATAGGGTTATTGGATTCGACCATGGCCAAGGCGTTCTGAGAGTAGGTGTGCCACTCGTCGTAGCTCCGGTAGATTTCGGCGAGGCGATTTTGCTGTCCTGAATTGTCGGCTGTATTGGATCGCATCTGCTCAAAAAGTCCGGGCAGAGCGGTTTCCGCGAAGTGATAGGGCTGCAGGAAATGGTTGTCATGAGTCAGCAGGTACCCACGCAGGCCGGTCTCCTGGTCGATAATGAATCGCATCAGAAGCCTCGTCTGGGCGAGAACGACGTCGGTATGGTCAACCCAATCTTGAGCGTTGGTCAATCGATGAACTTGAAGTTCAAGAACGCCGGCAATTAAGAAAGTTACAAGTAACGGGACGAGTATCAACCGTCCGATCTGCCTTCGGAAAACCTGCTGGCTGGTAGTCATTTCGCCAGGCCTCCGCGTTTTGCCTTTTCGATCAAGCTGTGAATCGTCGTCAATAGAAGATCGGTGGATTCTCCCTTGGTGATATAAGCGTCAACCATGGCAATGTGTTCTTCGGGAAGAGTCACGTAGGCGGAGAGTAGAACGATTGGGGTGCCGGGGCTGCGCAGTCGAATTTCTTCCGCCACTTGGCCGCCGTTCATGCCCGGCATGGAGTGATCGAGAAGCACCAGGTCGAAGGGCTGCGAGGCAAATAATTGCAGTCCGCTGGGGCCATCCGGCGCGATCGTCACCTCGTACCCTTCGGCTTCGAGGGTCATTTTGCGGACCAGTAGACCCAGTTCTTCGTCATCGATGCACAGGATTCGGCCCGGAAGCATTCAAATACCTATGTTCTTGGAATACAGAAATTACAGATACAGCCGGCAGGGGCGGTGGTGCAGACTACTCTCGCAGGCGATTCACGCCAGTGTCAAGCCTGCGGCGAACACCACAGTGCGGCGCCCTTCCATCCCGCAAGTTGCTTGCGGTATCCAAGTTTAATCTATTCTGCTTTGTTTGAGCTATATTGCCGTTGTAAGCAAATGTTCGCCATGAGTCGAATTGAAGCTCTGACTGAAATGCTGGCCCACGATCCCGCGAATGCCTTCGCCCGTTACGGCTTGGCCATAGAATATTCAAATAGCGGGCAACTGGACCTAGCGATCGTGGAATTCCAAAAACTTTTAGCAGCCCACCCGGACTATACTGCCGGATACTTCATGGCGGCCCAGACGCTCGCAAAATGCGATCGCCAGGACGACGCTGTGAGGATGCTAAGAGAGGGAATTACAGTTGCCGAAAAAAGGCGTGACACTCACGCGCAGTCTGAGATGCAGGCAATGCTTGATGAAATAGTTTAACTATTGCTGCGCCCGTCTGAACTAAACCCAGCCGCCATCCACTATCAAATTCTGGCCGGAGATCGTCGCGCTCTGTTCCGACGCCAAGAACAGTACTGAGTCGGCAACGTCTTCCGGGGTCAACTCGCGCTTCAGGCTCTGGCGCTGCATAATTTCCGCAAGATAATCGGGCGTCATCCATAGTCGGCGCTGACGTTCGGTCATAATCGCGCCCGGCGAAACACAGTTCACGCGAATGTTAGCACCTCCCAGTTCTCGTGACAGTGTTCGCGTCAGGCCGACGATGCCCGCCTTGGCTGTGATGTATGCCGGCAATCCAGTTGACGGAATCATCCACGAAATGGAGCTCATATTTATGATCGATCCCCCGCCGGCCCGCGCCATTCCCGGTGCGACTGCCTGGATGGCAAAAAAATAGTGCCGCAGATTGACGTTCATCCGTTCGTCCCAGTATTCCGGAGTCACTTCGGAAAATTTATGGCGATCGTCGCTAGCGGCATTGTTGACGAGCACTTTGATAGCGCCAAATTGCGCTTCAATTTTCTCAATAGCGGAGCGCAGGTGGGCGACGTCAGTGAGATCGCACATGAAAAAGACCGGTTCGAATGGGACTGCGGATAGTCTCTTAATTAATCCAGCGGCGCTCTCTTCAGCGATGTCTAGAAAAGCCACCCGCGCACCTTGCAGCGCGAACTCCTCAACCATCGCGGCCCCAATTCCGCTAGCGCCTCCCGTGATCAGGACGACGGCATCTTGCAAGCTCGGGTAGTGTGCAGATTCTCTCCTTGTGGCCATATAGAAGTCAGGCCCTGGGTTTGGCCATACGGATCATCGACCACTCCACCAGTCCTGGAAACAGTTGGTAGATTTTTGCGACCGGGTGCATTGTCCAGGGCACAATGACTTCGCGCTTCTGCTTCAAGTAACCGTTGAGGGTTGCGCGCGCCACGCGCTTTGCGCTTATCCCTCGCGCGGCTGCAGGGCGAACTTCCTTCCGGTCGTTGCCCTTTATTGCATTGGCGCCGAAATCAGTGCGCACGTATCCCGGGCAGACGGTCGTAATCTGAATTCCAGTTCCCGCCAGTTCGACGCGCGCGGCTTTGCCAATCGCGTTCATGGCGAATTTCGTCGCGCTATAAGCGGCATGAAAGGGAAGCGGAATGTGCCCGGCCACACTAGAGACATTAATGATCGCACCCGCGCCCTGCTGCTTCATGATGGGGATGACCGCCTGCATGGCTTCAACGGTGCCAAAAAAATTGGTGTCAAACATTTCCCGGCAATCGTCCATTCGCATTTGCGCGACCGAATCAAGCAATCCGTGACCGGCGTTATTAATCCAGATATCGATGCGATGAAAGTGATGCATGATGAGTCCGATTGCGCGATCGATCTCTTCGCGATGACGAACGTCGCAGGCCAGAGCCAACGTCTGATCAAGGTGTCCGATGCGCGCCCGTGCGCCTTCTAGGCGGCCTGAATCGCGTGACAGTAGCACCACCTGCGCGCCATGACCGACGAAGAGATCGACAATCGCCTCCCCGATTCCCATAGACGCACCGGTAACGACGACCACTTTTCCCGCAAGCTTTTCTTTCGCCAACTCGGAAGAAGCCATGCCGGGTTTGTACCTTGCTTGGCGGAGCAAGTCAAGGCGCGATTACAATCAATGATAGTGATGTTGCGCGGGCGCCGCTGCCCACGCTTCCATTCCACGTTCGTGGCGGGGAGTGATCGTGAGCATGCTACTGCCGTTGTTTCCGCTCGATCTGGTTCTGCTTCCCGGCGTACCCTTGCCGCTCCACATCTTCGAGCCACGTTATAAAGAAATGATCAAAGAATGCGTGGAGAAGAAAAGTCCATTCGGCATTATTCGCGCCAAGGACGACGCTTTTGTGAACACCGGTTGCACCGCGGACATTATTAATGTGCTCAAAACCTATCCCGACGGGCGCATGAATATTCTGGTTGAAGGTCAGAAGCGTTTCGAAGTGCTGCAGGTCAACCAGGAACGAAGCTTCCTGCAGGCGGAAGTTTTTTATCTGGAGGATGAGACCGATCCCCCTCCCGCTTCAGATGTAGAAAAAGCGCTGACCCTGCACCGCGAAATTATGGAACTGGCGGGCGCGAAAGCTGAAGATTCCGAGAGGACCAATGCTTCTCAACTGGCATATCGGCTGGCGGGTTCTCTTCCGTTCGATCCGGACTTTCAACAGGCGCTCTTAGAGATGAACTCAGAAGCGCAGCGCGTTCGGGCCATCATTTCGTTCTTCGAGCGTTTCCTGCCCACCTTACACCGCAGCGCGATCGCGAAACAGCGGGCCGGCGGAAACGGCCACGTGAAATAACCGCACAGATCGCGGGCGTATAATCGGAGCAGTTCGGTTGTTCAGCTTGCATTTGCTGACTGGGCCGGACTTATGGAGTCTTCCCGCGATGAATTTTCCCCGTGTTCTTGGTGAACTACGCCGTAGCCCGTTCTCAGAAGAAAAATTGCGCACCCGACGGGTTAAGG
>Ga0105240_10010468_pt1 | contig 13036 bp, 12 predicted proteins | sample KBSC54metaG_FD_80426 | JGI IMG/M metagenome (GOLD analysis project Ga0105240, IMG submission 80426) | Corn rhizosphere microbial communities from Kellogg Biological Station, Michigan, USA - KBS C5-4 metaG | ecosystem: Host-associated > Plants > Roots > Rhizosphere > Soil | place: Michigan, USA... | reverse complement strand
TCTGCTTCGTGCGGGGCGGGATGCCGCCGTCTACCTGCTGAACAAGAAGCGGTCGGAACTGGCTGAAATCGAAGGTCGCTACGGTGTCTTTATCGAGGTCGTGATCGACGATGCCTTCGAAGGGGCGAAGATGGCGGTGGAGAGCTCTGGGCCGCGGCCGCAGCGCGTCATCCCGGCACCTCAGCCCATCGAAGCCGAGGCCGAGATCGACGACGAGGAAGAAGAAGAGGAGCTCGAAGCGGCGCTCGGCGAGACCGAAGAATCGGAGGACCGTGGCGATGAGGAAGGTGAAGGCAATCGCCAGGGTCGCAAACGGCGGCGACGCCGCCGTGGAGGCAGAAATCGCCGTCGTGGGGGCGGTGAGTCGGCCGAAGGCGCTGCGCTGGCTGATGAAGTTCCCCCTGCGATAGAAGAGACTCCGGCAGAACCGGAACAGGCTTCGGAGGAAGCTGGGGCCGCCGAAAAGCCGAAGCGCCGTCGTCGTCGCAGAGGTGGGGGAGCTAGGTCGGAATCCGCAGACGTCGAAGTCGTCGCCGCCGAAGTCGCGCCGGATAGCTCACCGATGGTCGAGCAGGCGGTGGACGAGGAGCCGCCGGCCGCTATGTCCGAACCTGAACCCGAGCAAAAGCCGAAGAAAGGCGGTCGCCGCAAGAAATCTGCGGAACCAGCCGAGGCGCCATCCCAAGAGGCGGTTCCCGCCGCTGAACCGGAAGAGAAACCGAAGCGACGCACCCGCAAGACCAAGGCCTCCGAGACTCCGCCGGTTGACGGCGCGGAATCGCCCGGGTCCGCGCCGCCTCCGAGTGCCGACAACGACTCCGCTGCCGAACAGGACGGTGAGCCCCGGCGAGGATGGTGGCAAAGGACGTTCGGATAAGTTTCATGCGGGGTTCAGGCCGCAGGTGTGATGGACCCGGCATGAAATCCGCGCTGTCCCGGGCGATGCGCGCCCTCATGCTCGCGCTGGTTCTGACACTGTCGTTTTCGCAAACGGCGGTGGCGGCCAGCGACGACAGCGGTCCGGCGATTCTGCGCGATACGGAAACGGAACAGATGTTCCGCGACATGTCGCTGCCCCTGATCAAGGCAGCGGGACTCGACCCCGAGGCCGTTCACGTCGTTCTGCTCAATGACCCGGAGATCAACGCCTTCGTCGCCACCGGACAGACCGTCTATGTGCAGTCTGGCCTGCTTCTCGCCTGCGACAATGTGAATCAGCTACAGGGCGTCGTTGCCCACGAGCTCGGCCACGTTACCGCCGGAGATGCAATCCGTTCGGACGAAGGCGAGCATCAAGCGCTCGGTGTGTATTTGGCGACAATGGTTCTTGGCGCAATCGCGGCTGCCGCGGGTTCGCCCGATGCGGCTATCGGTCTGGCTCAGATGGGTCAGCGGGCGGCAATCGGGAAATTGATGGCCTTCACGCGCGGCCAGGAAGCTACCGCCGATGCCTCCGCCGCCAAGTTCCTGCACATTGCCGGCATCAGCGGGAAGGGCATGCTCGATTTCTTCGGCAAGCTTCAGAACGAGGAATATCGGCTGGCGGACTATTCCACCGACAGCTTCGACCAGGATCACCCGCTGACTTCGGAACGAATTCAGGCTCTCCAGCAGAAGTTCCAGGCGGATCCGGCCTGGAACAAGCCTGTCGATGCACAGCTCAATGAGCGTTTCCTGCGCGTGAAAGCCAAATTGCTCGGCTACGTCGATCCCCGGCAGGCGTTGCTGAGATATCCGCTCGGCGACGACAGCATCCCCGGCCATTACGCCCGCGCCTATGCTTACCACATGGGGGGCTATCCCACCCAGGCTCTAGCTGAAGCCAATGCCCTCCTTGCCGATGAGCCGCACGATCCATTCTTCCTCGAACTCAAAGGGCAAATCCTGCTGGAGGACGGCAAACCGGCTGACGCGGTGCCGCCGCTTCGCGAGGCGACTCAGCTCTCAGGTGACAAGCCGCTGATCGCCGCCCTTTTGGGCCACGCCCTGGTCGCCACTGAAAACCCCAAGAACTATGCCGAAGCCGAGCAGGTCCTCAAAACTGCCGTCACCCGCGACGATGATGACCCGGATGCCTGGTTCCAGCTTGGAATCATCTATGACCGGCAGGGCGACCAGGCCCGCGCTGCGCTTGCCACTGCGGAACGCAGCTACCTCCAGGCCGATCACAAGATGGCTCTGGCGAGCGCCGAAATGGCAATGAAAGGCATTCCGCCAGGCACACCCGACTATCTTCGGGCGCAGGATATTGCCATGGTCGCGAAAGCTCAGCTCAAAGACAAGAAAGACAAGGGACACCAGTGACCGATGGACAGGGGCGGTCGTCCGGCCGGTTGATTTCCGGAATCGCTGGCGGAGTGGTCGGCGCGGCGCTCATGGCCGCGGTCCTGATCTTCGCCCTTCCGCATTATTTTGCAGGGCGCATCGTCCGTGCCGGAATGATGGCCGATCCGCAGGTGTTGCTCGATGCGGGCGAGGCGTTGCGCGATCAGCAATATGCGCCGGTTCTCGCGGCACATCGGGCGGAGCTTGAAACTCCGTTCGGCACGTCATGGAAAGGCGCGAGCAAGCCGGATGTCACTCTGGTCGAATTTTACGACTATGCCTGCCCCTATTGCAAAGCGAGCAACCCAGCGCTCGACCAGCTGCTGAAGAGCGACCCCAAGGTCCGCATCGTCTATCGCGAATTGCCGATCCTCGGCGATCCGAGTGTGGCGGCGGCTCGGCTTTCGCTCGCCGCATCGAAAGCAGGCCGGTTCGCGCAATTTCATGATGCACTCTGGGCAGCCGGAAGGCCTGATCCGCAAACCATCGCCACAGCCGCCCAGGCCGCGGGTATCCCAAACCAGCCGGTCGAGACGCCCGAAGCCGACGCCGAGCTCAAGAAGAACTTCCAGTTGGCAGGCGCTCTCGGTGCGACCGGCACCCCATTGTTCGTAGTCGGCGACCGGGTAATCAACGGCGCGGTCACCTACGCAATGCTCAAATCCGCAGTCGACGAGGCGCGCGCGAAGTCTTGAGCCGCCGAGTGTAACGGGAGTGAAGCGAAGCAAGCGACGTTACGCCGAGAGACGGCGAAAGCCGGCCGGCGGGTCGCGTTAGCGAGCCCGTCCGAAGTCACGGGATTTACTCCCGTGACGGCCTTGTGACGAAACAGCGATGCTCCGGCGCGAAATAAATTCGCGCCGTCGGTCCTGTCCGCTGCGCGGCAGGCCGTCCGGGTCGGATCGTCTTTAGCCCTGGCTCCCGATCGCTTTCGCGATCACTCGCCTGCGCTTTGCGATCCTCCCTTAAATCCCTGCGCTACCACATACCATTCGCTTGAACCTTTGCGGCTGGCGGGTGGCTTGGCGTGCTTCACGGTCGCAAAATGGCGCTTGAGCTCCGCGACAAGATTATTGTCGGCGCCTCCCGCCAGCACCTTCGCAACGAATGCGCCGCCGGGCTTCAGCACTTCCTTCGCAAATTCCAGAGCCGTTTCGACCAGGCCCATCGTCCGCAGGTGATCGGTCTTTTGATGCCCGACCGTGTTCGCCGCCATGTCGGACAGCACGAGGTCGGCCGGGCCTCCGAGCGCCGACCTCAACCGTTCGGGCGCTTCATCAGCCAAGAAATTCATTTGAAGAATGGTCACACCATCGATCGGCTCGGTCGGCAACAGGTCGATCCCGACGACCTTTGCCTGCGGCACGCGTCGCCGCACCACCTGTGCCCACCCACCCGGAGCAATTCCCAAGTCGACGACAGCGTGAACGCCCCTCAACAGCCCGAAGCGCTCATCGAGCTCGAGCAGCTTATAGGCGGCACGGCTGCGGTAATTCTCCGCCTTTGCGCGCCGCACGTAAGGGTCGTTAAGCTGCCGCTCCAGCCATCGCGTCGATGACGCGGAACGGCTGCGGGCCGTCCGCACTCGCTGGCGTGGCCCGCGCACTAAAGCTTGTACCCGTCCTGAGCCATGAGCGAGCGCAGGATCCCCTCGCGAATCCCGCGATCCGCTACCCCGAGGTTCTTCGCCGGCCAGATCTCCAGGATGGCCTCAAGAATCGCGCAGCCCGCCACCACCAGGTCGGCGCGCTCAGGTCCAATACAGGGCAGGTTCGATCGCGCCTCATAATCCATTTCGGCGATCATCCCGCTGATCGTCCGCATCGCGTCGATGGGAACGTGAAGCCCATCAACGGCGCGCCGATCATAACTTGGAAGGGCGAGATGGACGCTGGCCAGAGTTGTCACCGTGCCGCTCGTGCCCAGCAGCCGAATTCCATTGCGATCTCGCGGCAGTGTGGATTCGAACTGATCGAACGAGCGGCGTACCCGCTCCCGCATGCGCTTGTACGCTGCAAGCCGGTCGCTGCCGTCGATCGCCTCCCGGCCCTCGCTCTCCGTCAGCGAAACCACCCCCCAAGGCGCGCTCCACCAGCTGCGGATTTGGGGACCGGTACCGGTCTGCTCGATGAGGACCAGCTCGGTCGAGCCGCCGCCGATGTCGAAGATCATCGCGGGGCCGTCACCGGGTTCGAGAAGTTTGTGGCAGCCGAGCATGGCCAGCCGAGCCTCTTCCTGAGGCTCGATGATCTCCAGTGCGATTCCGGTTTCCTGCCTCACTCGGTCGATGAACTTTCGCCCGTTCGCGGCCCGCCGGCAGGCTTCCGTCGCGACCGACCGGGACAGCGACACATTGCGGCGCCGAAGCTTATCGCCGCAGATCGCGAGCGCTGAGACTGCCCGGTCCATCGCTTCGTCCGACAAGCGGCCCGTTCGGGACAGGCCCTCGCCAAGCCTCACAATCCGTGAAAAGGCATCCACGACTGTAAAGACCCCGTTGTTCGGCCGTGCGATCAGAAGGCGACAGTTATTGGTGCCGAGATCAAGGGCGCCATAGGTATGGCGGGTGGAATGGCTGTGGTCGTGGGGCCGCGGCTGCGGCGAATTCGTGATGGCCGGCCCGTGGCTCGGTTGCGGGGCCGGCGCGCTGGCGGCTTCCTGCGCCATGACCAAACGCCCAATCTTATCCTGCGCCGCCTGAGTCAGACGGCTGACTTGGGTCGAATGTAGGCTGGAATGGCGCAAAAGAGCAAGTTCCCGAAAGGAAACTCCTCCCGGCGTTGACACCTGCGGGCCCAAATCTCTATCTCGCCCGCGCTGCTCCAGAAGAGCGCACTGCCCCGTCGTCTAATGGTAAGACTACGGACTCTGACTCCGTCAATCGTGGTTCGAATCCACGCGGGGCATCCAGCTTTTCAGGCGGGTCAGGCCGCTTCCACGTCCAGCGAATAACCCTCCGACCGAACGGTCCGGATCAAATCCTGGCCGCCGATATTGTCGAGCGCCTGGCGGAGCCGGCGAATATGCACATCGACAGTCCGAAGCTCGATATCTTCATTGTGAGGCCAGACTAATTCGAGAAGCTGCTGGCGCGAAAAGACCTTCTCCGGATTCTGTAGGAAATGGCGGAGCAGGCGGTATTCGGTCGGGCCGAGGGACACTGGATTGCCGCCCCGGCGAACCCGATGGGCGCTGACGTCCATTTCCAAGTCGGCATACGCCAAGCGATCCGCCATAAGGTTTGGACTTGCCCGCCGCAGCAACGCCTTGGCCCGGGCGACCAGCTCCTTCGGGCTGAAGGGCTTGGTGACGAAATCGTCTGCGCCGGTTTCCAGACCGCGCACCCTGTCCTCTTCCTCGCCCCGAGCAGTCAGCATTAGGATAGGGATTGAGGGGGTCGCCCGGCTTCGCCGCAACCGGCGGCACACTTCGATCCCGCTAATCCCCTCGATCATCCAGTCGAGGATGACGAGATCGGGACGAACCTCGTCGACCAGGATCAAAGCCTCTTCACCAGAAGGTGTACTCGTGACGGTGAAGCCTTCCTTGGAGAAATGATGCTTGATCAGTTCGGCGATCGGCCGGTCGTCCTCCACGACCAGCAAACGCTTGGTCCCGTTGGCGCCCACGTTAGCGCGTTCCCCCATATTTCTGCGCGTCGCCCATGTAGCGGCCCGTCGCCGCATAATAGACCATTTCGGCGATGTTGGTCGCGTGATCGCCGACCCGCTCCAGGTTCTTGGCAACGAAGAGGAGATGTGCCGACTGACCGATATTGTTTGGGTTTTCCATCATGAAGGTCAGCAGCGCACGGAAAATGGAATCGTAGAAATCGTCGACCGCCTGGTCGCGCTGGCAGACTCGGACGGCCGCATCCGCATCCCGGTTAACGAAGGCATCCAGCACATCGTGAACCATTTCCGTCGCGATCCGCGCCATTTCTGGCAGGAGCGACATCGGCTCGATCTGGGCCCCGCCGAGCTGCGGGACTCGCTTGGCGATGTTTTTCGCATAGTCGCCGATGCGTTCGACCACTGCCGAAATCTTGAGCGCGGCGATCGAATCACGGAGATCGCCCGCCATCGGCGCACGAAGAGCGATGAGCTGAACCACGCGCCGCTCCGTTTCAATCTCCAGATCATCGATCCTCGCGTCGCCTTCGACCACCAATTCGGCGCCCTCGACATCGCGCTGCATAAGACAACGCATCGCCTCCTGGATCGCATGCTCGGCAAGGCCGCCCATCTCGCTGATGAGCGCCCGCAGCCGGTCGAGATCTTCATCGAACGCTTTGAGTGTATGTTCGCGCGCCTGTTGCATCCCAAGCTCCATTAGCCGAACCGGCCAGTGATATAGTCCTGTGTCCGCTGCTGGACCGGGTTGGTGAAGATGTCCCGGGTACGGCCGAACTCGACCAACTCACCCAGGTGGAAAAAGGCCGTCCGCTGCGATACGCGCGCGGCCTGCTGCATGTTGTGAGTGACGATCAGGATCGTAAACTTTTCGCGAAGTTCGTGAATCAGTTCCTCGATCTTGGCTGTCGAGATTGGATCGAGCGCGGATGTCGCTTCGTCGAGCAGCAGGATCTCGGGTTTCACCGCGATCGTGCGAGCGATGCACAGCCGCTGCTGCTGCCCGCCGGAAAGGCCGAGGGCGCTCTGATTGAGCTTGTCCTTCACCTCGTCCCAGAGCGCAGACTGCTTCAGCGCGTCTTCGATTCGATCGTTGATCTCCGACTTCGACAGCCGCTCGTAATAAGAGAGGGCGAATCCCACGTTGTTGCGGATGGACGAGGCAAATGGGGTCGGCTTCTGGAACACCATTCCGACTTTGCGCCTGAGGTCCGACAGCGGATATTTCCTGTCTAGAACATTGCGGCCATCAATCTCGATTTCACCCTCGGCGCGCTGATCCGGATAGAGTTCGTATATCCGGTTGATCGCCCGCAGCAGCGTCGACTTGCCACAGCCGGAGGGTCCGATGATCGCCGTCACCGCGTTCGCCGGTACGTCGACAGTCACGTCTTTCAGAGCCCGGGACTTGCCGTAAAAGAAGTTGAGCTGACGGATCGCGACCTGCGTGACCCCGTCGGGCGTATTGTCCTGATTGGGAATGATCCGCAGCGGGGCCGCTTCGGTCGGTTGCTGATACATTGCGGTCTCGTCCATCATTTGCCCCGCCGTGCGACCAGCCGCACCGCCAGGTTCAGTCCAAGTACGAATACGGTCAGGATGAAGGCGCCGGCCCACGCCAGCGTGTGCCACTCGTCATAGGGGCTCATTGCATATTGGAAGATCACCACGGGGACACTGGCGAGCGGCTGGCTGAGCTGCGCGCTCCAGAACTGATTGCCGAGCGCGGTGAAGAGCAGCGGCGCCGTTTCGCCGGCAATCCGCGCGATGCCGAGCAGGACGCCGGTGGAGATGGCAGTCGCTGCAGCCTTGTAGAGAATTCGCGAAGTTACTCGCCAACGGGGAATGCCGAGCGCAAATGCCGCCTCCCGCATCTGGTCAGGTACGAGCCGGAGCGCCTCGTCGCTCGTGCGCACCACGATTGGAAGGAGGATTAGCGCGAGGGCCAACGCGCCTGCGTAGCCGGAGAAATGCCCAGCCGGGAGAACCAGTAATTCATAAACGAAGAGACCGATCACGATCGACGGCGCACTCAGCAGAACGTCATTGAGAAAGCTGACCACCTTGGCCAGTCGCGAATAGCGTCCGTGTTCCGCCAGGTAGGTCCCGGCCGCGATGCCGAGCGGAGTGCCGATCAGCAGCGCCAGAAGGATCATCATAACGCTACCGTAAAAGGCGTTGAGGAGGCCTCCCTCCGAGCCGGGTGGGGGAGTCATTTCGGTGAACAGCTTGCCATTAAGGGCTGCAAAGCCATGGGCGAGCGTGGTCCAGAGAATCCAGAACAGCCAGAACAGTCCGAACAAGGTGGCAGCGCTGGCGAACAGGAAGGCGAGCCCGTCGACGATCCTGCGGGTGATCAGGCGCGAGGGCATCAGTGAGTCCGCCCGTGCGTGCGGTTGATGCGCATCAAAAGCAGCTTGGCAAAGCTGAGAACGATGACCGTCACGATGAACAGCAGGAAGGCGAGGGCGATCAGCGAGGAGCGATATAAATCCGTATCTGCTTCGGTGAACTCATTAGCGATGGCAGCTGCAATGGAGTTGCTCGGCATCAGCAGCGATACGGAAAGGTCGTGCGCGTTTCCGAGCACGAACGTCACCGCCATCGTCTCGCCGAGCGCGCGACCCAGGCCCAGGAAGATCGCTCCAATGATCGCCGAACGAGCGTACGGAAGGCTTACGCGGTTTAGCACCTCCCACCGAGTCGAACCGAGCGCGATCGCAGATTCCTTGAGCGGCGGCGGAACCTGGTTGAACACATCGCGAGCGACGGCCGCAATGAAAGGGATGATCATGATCCCGAGGACGATTCCTGCGGTCAGCATACCGATCCCGATCGGCGGCCCGCTGAACAGCGGCCCAACGATAGGCCACTGACCCAAATGATCGTTGACCCAGGGCTCAACGTCGCTCGCCATCACGGGCGCGAACACGAACAGGCCCCACATGCCGTAGATGATGCTCGGGATGGCGGCGAGAAGCTCGATGGCGATGCCGATCGGCCCACGAGTCCAGCGAGGCGCGATTTCCGTCAGGAACAGAGCGATGCCGATGCTGACCGGCACCGCAATGATCAGTGCGATGGCGGAGGTCACCAGGGTTCCGTAGATTGGGACCAGCGCCCCGAACTGGCCGCCGACCGCATCCCAGTCGCTGCTGGTGATGAACTTCAGTCCGAAGGTCTGGAACGCCAGCCGTCCGCCCCACGCCATCGAGGCTGCAGCCCCGAGGAGCACGATAAGCACAAGCCACGCAGCGCCGACCGTCACCACATTGAAGATGCGGTCGGCGGTGGCACCGCGGCTCGTCGTCCGCTCGATTGGAGCGTAGGCCGTCACTTCACATTCTGGCCGATGTAGGTCTCGATCTGCTTCACGACCGTGTCGGGAAGCGGAACGTAATCGAGCTTGTTCGCCTGCGGCTGCCCCTTCTCCAGAGCGAACTTGAAGAAGGCGATGGCGGCGTCGGATTTGGCCTTGTCCTTGGGCTGCTTCGGAAGGAGGACGAAGGTCGATGCCGTAATTGGATAGGCTTGCGCGCCAGGCGCATTGGTCATGACGAGGTCGAAGTCCTTGGCATTCGCCCAATCTGCGCTGGCCGCGGCAGCCGAGAAGGAGTCAGCGCTCGGCGACACGTAATTGCCCGCCGCGTTCTGGACGAGGGCGTAGGTCATCTTGTTCTGGATCACGTAGGCATATTCGACATAGCCGATCGAATTCGGGATCTGTTTGACGTAGTTGGCGACGCCTTCATTTCCCTTTCCGCCGACACCGCCGACCCAGCTGACGGTCTTCCCCTCACCGGGCCCGCTTTTCCAGGCAGGGCTGACCTGACTGAGATAATGCGTGAAATTGAATGTCGTCCCCGATCCGTCGGAGCGGTGGACCGGCGTAATCTGCGCGGCCGGAAGGCTAACTCCCGGATTGGCCTTGACGATCTCCGGATCGTTCCAGGTCTTCACCTTGCCCTGGTAGATATCGGCAAGGATAGGGCCGGTGAGCTTGAGCTTGCCGGGAGTCATGTCCGCGATGTTCACGACAGGAACGATGCCGCCGACAATGACCGGGAATTGCGCGAGGTTGTTCTTTGCCAGGTCGCCGGGGCTGAGCGGCTGGTCGGTCGCTCCGAAATCCACGGTCCCCGCCTCGACTTGGGAAATTCCGCCGCCGGAGCCGATCGACTGGTAATTCACTTTGACGCCGGCTTGCGTGCGATAATCCTCCGCCCAGGCGGAGAGAACAGGGTAGACGAAGGTCGAACCCGCGCCGGTGATCTCGTTGCCGCTGGAGCCGGCGGAGTTGCCGGAATGGCTCGATCCGCACGAGGCGAGCAATGCTGCGACGGGCAGCAGAAGAAGTGCTTTATTCATGGATTCTCCCTTGCCGGCCCCCCTGGCCGCAGCGAGTCCCTAGCTGCCGTTGCTGACGCTGATATTGCAGTCCTGTTTCACTTTTGTGACAGAAGGCGTTGTTTAGCCGTCGATTGGGAGAGTCACGGTAACGGTCGTGCCTTTCCCGACCCTGCTGTCGATCGACAGCATCCCGCGATGCCGCTCGACGATATGCTTAACGATAGCGAGGCCGAGGCCGGTGCTGCCGCTGTCCCGGCTCCGTGCCGGGTCGACCCGATAAAAGCGCCGCGTGATGAACGGCAAATGCTCGCGCGCGATCCCCGGACCTGAATCGGCAACAGCGATCCTGATCGATCCATTCTCACCGACCGCCGAAACCCGGATCGCGTTGCCGCTATCGCTGCAGCCGTAGCGCAAGGCGTTGCTCAACAGATTGTCCACCACCTGCACGAGCTGCGGGAAGTCTCCCTTTATCGCGGGCAACCCTTCCTGAAGCTCGACCCGGATGTCGCAGTCGCGGTCATGGGCGAGCGGCCGCACATTCTCGACGGCGCTTCGAATCACGTCCGCAAGGGCAACCTTGTCGGTCGGCGCAACGAACCGATCCGCCTCGATTCGCGAAAGCCCCATCAGATCTTCGATGATCCGAAGCATTCGTTTGGCTTCGCTCTTGATCGTGGCAGCAAAGGTGGCCGCAAGCTTTGGATCGAGGTCGCCATCCTCGATGCTTTCGGCATAGCCCAGCACCGCAGTCAGCGGAGTCCTGAGTTCGTGACTGGCATTGGCAACGAAATCCACGCGCATCTTCTCGGCGGCGTGAGCCGTGGAGCGATCAATCAGTCGCAGAAGCTGCGCTCCGTCGGCGATGCGGCGAAGAGACAATCGCCAAGGCCGCCCGAGATCACCAATCCCGCTGATTTCAAGCTCCCCTGGGCGCGCGGCCAGGATGAAATCCAGCGCCCGCGGATGCCGAATTGCGATCCTGATATCGCTGCCTTCGATGGCTCGACCGAGCAGTGCTCGAGCGGCAGGGTTGGCGATTCTCACGATGCCGCTTTCGATCACCAGAGCGGGTTCATCCATCGCGTCAAGCAGCGGACGGAGCAGTGGGTTGGCTGCGGCCATGACGTCTGCATTACCGGATGACGGGCGACCGATTCCAGTCGCCTCATGGTCGTTCAGCATTCACCGCACCTTATAACAGAACGCTCCCCCGCCCGAAGGCGGAGGAGCGGTCTTTTCGTTTTGGGGAGAGAACGAAAAGACATTCACATTAGAAGACGAACTGACCCCACAGGCCGAACTCATCATAGCTGCCGTGCGCCGTACCGCCGATGGTTCCGTTCGACGTGGAGAGAGTCCCGTTCTTCACGCGATCGTGCTTGTAGACCAGCGCGAAATCGAGCGGCGGGAGCGGCTTGTAGTCGATACCAGCGTTGAAATAATCGTCCTTCAGCGCCGGATTCAGATCGTGGCTCGGCTTCACGTGATCGTACCGGCCGAACACCGAAAACTGCGGCATGAAAGCGTAGGAGCCGAAGGCCGACCAGCCGTCCGCCTTGTCCGTCGATGCGGACGTGACGGTCGTCCAATTCTTCGCCCAGAAATATTCGACGCCAGCCCGGATCTTGCTATCGGTATAAGCGGCAAGGGCGTTCACGCGCTCTGCGGTGTGCGGGGTTGCCGTGTCGGGGAGGTCGGCTTCGCTCTTGCCTAGCTTGCCGGTGTAGCCGCCAACGGCGAGTGTGATCGGCTTGATCGGATTGACGCTGATCCGGCCTTCGAGGTCGACCGTGTCGCTCTTGCGTGCGAGCGTCTTGTAGCCGAGGCCATTCACCGCAGAGGCAGCATAGCTGACCAGCCCGTTGGCGAAGGTTCCGCCGATGTGCACGCCGTAGTCGGCCGAAGTCCCGAATTTGTCGCGGTCGATCATGACGTTCTCGACAAAACGATAGCCGTAGATGCCTTCAACAAACGGAACCCATGGAAGATCGGCCGAACCGACCCGGACGTAGAATTCCGGCGCCAGAGTGGCCTGCAAATAGGCTTTCTTCACGTATACGAGCACATCATTCGACGTGCCGTTGGTTCCGTAGCGCATGTCGGTGGTGATGTTGGCCGAGAAGATCGGGCTGAACTTGTGATCGACCGAAAGGTAGAAGCGCTTCAGCTCAGCCTCGGTGCCGCTCGCTGCATTCTTGGTCGTCACGCCCGCGAGATTGGTCGATTTCTGGTCGATGTTGCTGACGTTGAAATAGGCCTTGCCGCTGATCTTCGTGTTCGCGGCCCACGCCATGTCCTTCGTGATCTTCAGGCCGCTCTGCGCCGCGGCCGCCTGGGTCTGGGCTGCAGCCGCTGATTGAGCGGTCGCCGTTTCCGCGCCCTGCAGCGCGTCAACCTTCTCCTGAAGCGCCTGGATCTGCGCTGCCGCTTGCGCATCCTGAGCCGGTTGGGCGTTGGTGGCCTGAGTGGCCTTCAGCGCGTCGATCTCGTCCTGCATCGACTGCATCTTCGACATGATTCCGTCGAGCTGCGCCTTCGACATCGTAACGGTCCCGCTGGAATGCGACCGGTGAGCATGCGCCTTCTTCGCAAAAGCGGGACTCGCGACCAGCGCGGTCGATGCGAGCAGAATAGGCAGAATCTTCTTCATCTTGTTAAACCCTCGATGTTGTCCGGCAGCCGCCGAGCGACAGCCGTCGGTAGGAGTGTCTGCGGCGGTTGCTTGG
>Ga0105240_10010467_pt1 | contig 13036 bp, 11 predicted proteins | sample KBSC54metaG_FD_80426 | JGI IMG/M metagenome (GOLD analysis project Ga0105240, IMG submission 80426) | Corn rhizosphere microbial communities from Kellogg Biological Station, Michigan, USA - KBS C5-4 metaG | ecosystem: Host-associated > Plants > Roots > Rhizosphere > Soil | place: Michigan, USA... | reverse complement strand
GCTACCGCCTTGAGTGCTTCGACGCGGAACATCGCGTCGCCGCCCGTGCCGTGGGTCGGCCCGACAGGCACGTTCCATTCGACGTCGCACATGCGGTTATAGATGCTGCGCTCGGGCGCGACCTCGCGCCGCCGTCCGAACACCCCGCCCAAGTGCGGATCGGCATTGAGCGCCGCCGAGGCGGTTTCGATCCAGTCGGGCTCGACCGTGCAGTCGCCATCGACGAACTGGATCTTGGTGAGCTTGGGCGCGGCCTTGAGCAACGCCTCGATCCCGGCATTGCGCGCGCGCGCGGCGGTGAATTTGGGCGGGACGGGCAGCTCGACCACGGTGATGCCGAGCCCGCGCGCGAATTCCTGGCTGCCGTCCGTCGACCCCGAATCGACATAGACGACATGCTTGAGGCTTTTGAGCGAGGCAAGCGATGCCTTGAGCCGATCGCCTTCGTTCCGCCCGATCACGACGACACCGATTGCCGGGCCGATACCGGGAGCGCTCATCGCACGCACCGGTCATAGCCGCCGCGCTGGACGATTCCGATCCGCGTGAGGATGCGGTTGCCGTAGCGCAGCACGCGACCGTGCGGGTCGATCGCGGCGCGTTCGGAGGGGAGGGGCAGGATCGCTGCGATGCGGGCGGCCTCGACCGGGGTCAGGTGGCTGGCGTCATGCTGAAAGTAACGCTGCGCGGCAGCATTGGCGCCGTAGGTGCGGATGCCGGTCTCGGCGACGTTCAAATAGACCTCCATGATCCGGCGCTTGCCCCAGATATGCTCGATCAAGACGGTGAAATAAGCCTCCAGCCCTTTGCGCAGATAGGAACGGCCCTGCCACAGGAACACGTTCTTCGCGGTCTGCTGGCTGATTGTCGAGCCGCCACGCAATTTCCTGCCTTTCTCATTATTCTGAAAGGCCTGCTCCATCGCCTTGAAATCAAAGCCATGATGTCCGCAGAAATTGCCGTCCTCGGCGGCGATCGCGGCGCGCGCCATGTGCGGATCCATCTGCGAGATGGGCATCCAACTTTTCGAGATCGAATGGCCCTGCGCCAGGTCGCCCAATTGGGTGAGCGTGATCGGCGGCGGCACGAAACGGTAGATCACCGTCATCAGGATCGACAGCAGGAAGAAGCCGATCACGAGACGGAGGATCCAGCCGAAGATGCGGCGGGGCCAGGACCGGTTCGCGGAGCGGCGCGAGCGCGCAAGAGAAACCATCGTTCGCGCTATTAGCCGATGGCGCGGCGCACACAAACGGGGCATGAGCCGATCGTACCAAAAGCCATGTGGTTGTGCTGCCGATGCGAACGAAATACCTGCTGCTTGCCGCTGTCCTGATCGCCACACCGGCATGGGCCGACGACGATCCCAACAAGCTGCGCGATTTGTGCGCGGAGCGGCCCGGCCTCGACACGCCGGCCTGCACGGTCGATCCCGGCCATCTACAGATCGAGGTTGGCTTGGGCGACTGGACGCTCGACAAACAGCCCGACAGCCGCACCGACACGATCGTCGCTGGCGCCATCTCCGCGCGTTACGGCGTGGGCGAAAGCACCGAGATCCGGCTCGGCTGGACCGCCTTCGGCCATAGCCGCACCCGCGACACCGCGACCGGAGCGGTCGATCGCGTGTCGGGCACGGGTGATGTGACGATCGGTCTCAAGCAGAACCTGTCGAGCCCGAGTGGCGACGGATTCTCGATGGCGGTGCTGCCTTATGCGACGCTGCCGACCGGAAAGAACGGGATCGGCGCGGGCGATTGGGGGGCGGGCGTGCTGCTGCCGACCAGCTATGCGCTGACGCAGGTCTTCACGCTGGAAATGACGCCCGAATGGGATCTGGCGGTCGATAGCGACGGCAAGGGCCGCCATTCGGCCTATGGCAGCGCCGCGGGTCTGGGCGTGAAGCTCAACGAGCAATGGAGCATGTCGGTCGAGGGGCAGCTGATCCGCGACCGCGACCCCGCCGGCCATTCGACCCGTGCTTTGGCCGGCGCCTATCTGGCCTGGCAACCCAAGGACCGGATGCAGTTGGATGCGGGTGCGCAGGCCGGCCTCAACCGGAATACGCCTGACCTCGAAATCTATTTCGGGATCAGCGAGAAGTTCTGATGGGCGTAGGCCGATTCGTTGGCCCGGAACGTATTTCGGGATGCCGCTCCGCGAAATCGGCAATCAAGGTAGATATCTCTTCCGGGGTCTCGAGGGTCGCGAAGTGTACCGTGTTCAGAACATGAACTTCGGCCGCCGGCACATCCCTTAGATAAGCGAAGGCGCCCGGCACAGTAAAGAAGTCGTCTCGGCTGCCCCAGAGTATCAGAGTTGGTAGCGCAAGCCTATGTAGCAATGCCTGCCATACGGGATACCGCGCGACATTGTTGCCATAATCGAACCAAAGGTCGTTGCGCGCATCGATGACGCCGGGTCGCTGCTCCGATGTGGTCATCAACAGAATGGCGTCGGGACTCATTTCTGGATCATCGGACCAATCCGCTGGCGTGGGAAATCCAAGCTTCTCGGCGAAGGCGCGCCGCCTTGCGTCCACTTTTGGGTTTCGATGCTCCCAATGTTGACGGAGTTCGCCCTGTTCATTTGCAGCCGCGGGAAACCCATCGAGATGGATGACGCCGTTCTGAACGATGAGCGCAGCGACGCCATCGGGCGACCAGGCCAGAAGACGAAAGCCCACCGGCACACCGTAATCCTGCATGTACAGGGCGTAACGTCGAACCGATCGGGCCTTCAGAAAGGCCGCCACCGTCCGCGCAATATTGTCGAACGTGTAGGAATAGTGCGCACGATCAGGCGCGGATGAATAGCCGAAGGACGGATAGTCCACGGCGAGGACATGAAAGCCTTTTCCTGCGAGCGTTTCCATCACCTCTTCATATTGGATGGACGAGGACGGGTTGCCATGAAGGAACACGATCGTCTGCCCGTCGGCAGGACCTCCTTCCCGATAGAAAAGCTGCAGGCCATCGACGGCCTGCCAGCCAAATCGGAGATGCGACGCGGCAGCCGGGATCGGAGCCAGGCACGAGAACAGCAACGCTGCCATGGACAGGATGAGGCAGAGCAAGATGCCGCGCGTCCGGCGCTTCGGCTTAGACAAGGTTGAACCCGATCAGGCGCACGCCTTGCTCCGAGCGAGGCCGGTGGCTGCTGCCGGGACCGAAATGCAGATAAGAGCCGGGACCGAAGCGCGCGCTGCCTTCGATCAGCTCACCGGATACCACGAACACATCCTCACCCCCGGCGCCGTGCCGGTCAATGTGAGGCCATTCTGCACCTGCTTCGATGTCGACGGACCATATGCGCACGGCGGGTCCGGAGCGAAGGTCGCGCCGCAAGCAACCGGGCCCGACCTTCACCGGCTCGACGTCGTCGATGCGTTCATTCCATAGGCCTACCCGCTCGAACGGCATTGCGTCTTCCTCCGATCTCCCTCTTCAAGTATCGCCGGCGCGTTGGGCGAGCTATACTCCTGATCGGGAGGCTGCTGTGCGTAGAAATCACATATCCGGTTTTCCGCCTGGCGGCTCTCTGGAGGCTTTCATCGCTGCCGCACGCAGAGGATCGCTCTCCGGTGCCGCCGACGAGCTGGCGCTGACTCATGGTGCCGTCAGCCGCCGGATCCAGGCGCTGGAGTTATGGCTGGGGTCAGCAGTGTTCGAGCGCCACGGCCGCGGCGTGCGCCTCACGCCGGTAGGCTCGCAATTCGAGCGGCGGGTCACCCGGTCGATGGGGGCGATCATCGACATGGCGAACGACGTCAGGATGGCGCGCTCGAGCGGAATGGTCCGCATCAGTGTGCTGCCGTCGGTGGCGAGGCTTTGGCTAGTGCCGCGCTTGGCTGTGCTTCAGGGCGACCCGCCCGATTTGACAATCATCCCGGTGACCGAGCACCGGCTGGCGAGCATAGACGCGCGCGACGCGGACCTGGCGATCCGTTATGGATTCGGCGATTGGCCGGGAGTCGATGCGTTCAAGCTCTTCGACGAGCGGCTGGTGCCTGTCGCCAGTCCGCGTATCGCCAAAATCGTCGATGGACGGCCTGAAAGGATGTTCGACTTTACGATCATCCACGACAGCGACGCCACCAGTTGGCGCAAATGGTGCGAAGCCGCGGGGACTGTTTTTCGTCCCCGAGCGGGCGAGCGAAGGTTTGACGATTATGATCTGGCGCTGGGAGCAGCCGTAGCCGACGCCGGCGTGGTGCTCGCAAGGTTGCCGCTGGCAAATCCTGTCTTGGAACGAGCAGACCTCGTAATGCTCGCGGGGCCGCTTTTGTCCGTCCCGCAAGCCCATTGGCTGGTCGCGCGGCCCGGAGAAACGCGCAATCCGGTGGTACGGCTGATCGAGCGCCTATTGTCTTCCTCGGAACCAATTCAAGTCGGGAAAACGGACTTGCCCGATGGCGATGGCCGCGCGCCGGAAGCCTGAGCGCCGCGTCATTTTTCCCTTGTCTTGTGGGCGATGAAGGCGGGTGCCCAGCTTTTGCCGCCGTCGTCGGAATAAGAGATAGTGTAATCGTGTGCGTTGGCGGTGATGCCCGACCAGACGCCGCGCACGAATACCTGACGGCCATGATAGATTTCGGTGGAGTGGAACTCGCCGATGCCGTCGTGGAACGAACCGACCGTCCCGCTGATCTGACCGTCATCGCTGCCGGCATAAGATTGGCTCCACTGGCCCGATTTCGGGTTGTAGAGGAACAAGGTCATCCCCTCCCAATGGCCGTCCGGGCCATCGGCTTCGATTTCCTCCAGCCAGGCGCGGCCGCCCCAGACCTTACGCGTGGTGACGGTGCCATCGAGCTCAACGACATGGGTTCCGCCCTCCAGCGGATCGGCGACGCGCTTGATGTGCGTGTGCCAGGTGCCGGGGCTGAAATCGAAGTCGTGGCTGCCGTCGGGGATGGGCGCTGGCGTCACCGGACCATCCGCGGCGGCCGGTGAAACGCAGAGCGAGGCCACGAAGGCGGCGAGGCCGAGGATCGAAAAGAATGATCTGGGCATGCAGGGTCTCCGACAGTGAGGCGGGGGATGCGCGTGGCGCGGCGTCGCGATTTCAATAGCCGACGGTGAAGCGGCGCTGGATGAATCGCGGCTCTTCGATCTCATCGACGATCGCGACCGCGAAGTCCTCGTAGGAAATGTGGCTCCGTCCATTGGCGTCGATCAGGAGCTGGTCTCCCCCGATCCGGAATCGGCCTGTGCAGGTACCCGGATAAATCTCCGTCGAGGGGCATGCGTAGGTCCAACGCCGGTTCGAACAACGCAGGATATCGAGCGCCTGCCGATCGGCCTTTGCCGCAAGCGTGTAATCCTCCGGAATTCCCAGGCTCCGGAACATCCCGCGCAGCGCGGCCTCATCGTCGTCGGCGGTTCTGCCCGGGGCGATTTCAAGGCTTCCCGTGCTGCCCACCACGATCGCGCGGGTGGCGCTTCGCCGCTCCAGCGCCTTGACCAGATTGGCCGCGGCGCGCGGATAGAGCGTGGGATCGGGGATCGCCCGGCGTGATGCGTCGATCGTGTCGTGTGGGCTGTTGCCGGGGTGGAAAGCGCTGACGAGGACGTCGATCGTCTCGACCGCTGCTCCCAGCACATCCACGTCGAAAATGTCGAGATCACGCCAGGGCTCGTTCCGGGCCGCCGCGCCGCGGCGTGTGACCGCCACGACCCGATGGCCTCGACCGGTTGCTTCGGCGTGCACGCGCGAGCCGATATTGCCGCTTGCTCCTATGATTCCGATGCGCATTTCTTTGTCTCCGGAAGCGCTGGCGATCAGGAAAAAGTGCGGTGCTGACGGCCTAGCGAAGGTCCGTGGCAGGCCTTCCGAGCAGGCCCGCGACCAGCCCCGCCAAACGCGATCGCCAGTTGGCTTTGTCGAGGCGCGATTTCAGCGGCGCGGCACCGCCGCTGCGCGGTCTGATCCTGAACCAGATCGCGTAGGTCGCCGGAAGGAATAGCAGCGTAAGCACGGTTCCCGCGGCGACGCCCCCGATCAGCGTGAATGCGAGCGGTCCCCAAAAGTCGCTGAGGGTCAGCGGAATGAAGGCGAGCACGGCCGCCAGGGCGGTGAGGATGACAGGCCTGGCGCGCTGCACCGTCGCCTCTACGACCGCCTCGTAGGGAGCCATGCCGTCAGCCTCGTTGGTGTGGATCTGGCTGATCAGGATGAGCGTGTTGCGCATCAGGATGCCCGCCAGGCCGATCACGCCCAGGATCGAGCCGAACCCGAATGGTTGACCGAACAGCGCGAGCATCGGGACCGCGCCGACCAGCCCGAGCGGGGCGGTGAGGAACACCATCGCCATCGCCGGGAAGGATCGGACCTGGGCCATGATCGTCACCAGCATCAGGAAGAGCATGACCGGGAAGACCTTGGCCAATGCGGCATTGGCCTTGTCCGATTGTTCGCTATTGCCGGCGACTTCCATCCGATAGCCCGCGGGTAGCTTGGCGATCAGGGGCTGCAATCGCTGCCACACCTCCGCGGAAACCTGCGGCGGCTGCATCGCTTCATCGACATCGCCGCGAACCTCGATCGCGGGAACATGGTCGCGCCGTTTGAGGATCGGGTCTTCGCTGCGGAACTCGAGCCGGCCGACCTGGGATAAGGGGATGGCGCGGCCGTCATTCGTCCGCAAAGTGAAATCCGCGAGCTGGTCGGGTTCCAGGCGGCGCGGACCGGCGGAGCGAGCGACGATATCGACCGATCGTATGTCCTCCCGCATCTGGGTCACGGGCACGCCGTTCAGCAGGAATTGGAGCTGCTGCGCCACGTCGCTCGAGCTCAGGCCGATCAGGCGGAGGCGATCCTGGTCGAGCACCAGATGCGCCTGCGGCACGCGCTCGCCCCAATCCTGATTGACGTCGCGCATATGCGGGTTGTTCCGCAGGATGGCCGCTGCCTGGTCCGCGATCTCGCGCAGTTGCTGCGGATCCGGTCCCATGATGCGGAACGCCACGGGATAGGGCGTGAAGGGGCCGAAAATGAACTGGGTCACGCGCAGGTTGGACTGGGGAAGCAGGCCCTTGGCGATCTGCTCGCGAAGGCGATATTTCAGGGCATCGCGCTCTTTGGGGCCTGCGGTCCAGATCACGATCTTGGCAAAGGCGGGATCGGGAAGCTCGGAACCGTAAGGCAGGAAGAAGCGCACGGCGCCCTGGCCGATGAAGGACACGACCGACGTGGTTTCGGGCTGCTTGCGCACATAATCCTCGACCGTCTTCACCGCCGCCTGCGTCGCCTCGATGCTGGTGCCTTCGGGCATGCGTATCTCGGCGAGCACTTCGGGCCGTTCGGAAGTCGGGAAGAATTGGGGGCTCAGGCGGCCGAGGCCGATCACCGCGGCAATGAACAGCGCCCCTACGCCAAGCGCAACCTTGCCCTTATGGGCGACCGACCAGCCGACCAGCCGGCGAAAGCGTTGATATCGCGGCGTCGAATAGATTGCCGCGCCGCCGCCTGCGACCGCCGCGATCGGCGGCAGCAGCTTCACGCCGAGATAGGGCGTGAAATAGACTGCCACGACCCAGGACGCGATCAGCGCATAAGCCACGATCCAGAAGATGCCGCCGGCATATTCGCCCGCGCCCGATTGGGCGAAGCCGATCGGCATCAATCCGATGATCGTCAGCAATGTGCCGGTCAGCATCGGCGCGGCGGTGTGGGTCCAGGCATAGCCTGCGGCCTTCATCCGTTCGAAGCCTTCCTCCATCTTCACGACCATCATCTCGATCGCGATGATGGCGTCGTCGACCAGCAAGCCCAGCGACAGGATGATCGCGCCGAGCGAGATGCGGTCGAATTCGCGGCCGGTGATCATCATGATCACGAACAAGGCGGACAGGGTCAGCGGGACGGCGGCGGCGACGACGACGCCGACCCGCCAGCCAAGGCTGATCAGGCTGACGATCATCACCACGACCAGGGCTGCGACGAACTTGATCATGAATTCGTCGACGGCATGGCTGATCATCGCCTGCTGGTTGACCACGCTTTGGAAGGTAAGGCCGGTCGGGATGGACGATTGGATGTTCCCTTCTTCCGCGTGCAACGCCTTGCCGAGCGCGAGCCCGTTCCAGCCCTGGCGCATGACCACGCCAAGCAGCACGCAGGGATCGCCGTCATGGTTGATGAGAAGCGTCGGCGGGTCTTCGTAGCCGCGTTCGACCTCCGCCACGTCGGAGATCTTCAGGGTCCTGCCATTGGCCACGATGGGCGTGTCACGGATCGCCTGCAGATCGTCGAAGGCGCCATCGATCCTGATGAAGGTTTGCGGACCCCTTGTATCGATCGAGCCGGCCGGGGTGACGGCATTCTGCCGCCGCAGCGCATCCACGATATCGCGGGGGAATATGCCGAGATTGGCGAGCCGGTCCTGGTTGAAATTGACGAAGATCCGCTCCGGCCGTTCGCCGATGATATTGACCTTTTCCACCCCGGGCACGTGGAGCAATTGCATGCGGATGCTCTCGGCCTTGCGCACCAGCAGACGCTGCGGAAAGCCCTTCGCCTTGAGCGCGTACATGGCGAAGGTGACATCCGAATATTCGTCGTTCACGACCGGTGGCAGCACGCCGGGCGGCAGCTTTCCGCTTTCGTCCGCGATTTTCTTGCGCGCCTGGTAGAGCTGGTCGGGCAGGTCCTTCGGCGGCATCGTGTCGCTCAGACTGATCGTCATGAAGGCGAGGCCGGGCCGCGTGAACGTATCGACACGGTCGTACCAGCGCAGCTCCTGGATGCGCTTCTCCAGCGGATCGGCGACCAGATCCTGCATCTCCTGCGCGGTCGCGCCCGGCCAGGCGACGCTCACCGTCAGCGCCTTGATCGTGAAATCGGGGTCTTCGGCGCGCCCGAGGCTGAGGAAGGAGAAAGCGCCTGCGACGACGATCGCCAGGATCAGGAACAAGGTCAGCGTGCGCTGGCGAACCGCGAATGCGGAGAGATTGAAACCGCTCATTGCGCTGCGGCCCTGGTCGAGGCGACGCGGACCCGCTGGCCGGCGTGAAGCAAATGCGCACCGAGCGCGACGAATTGCTCGCCCGGTTCGAGCCCTCCCGCGATCGTGGCGCTTTCGTCGCTCACGCCCGCTAGCCGGACCGGCCGCCAGCTCAGGATCGGCTGGCGCGGGCCAACGACCCACACGCCGGGCCCCTGGCCCCGATCGATGATCGCTGCTAGCGGCACCTCCATCGCCGACGCGGCCCGGCCATCGGGCAGACTCAACGTGACGGTCGAGCCCAGCGGTGCCTTGGCCGCTTCTCCCTCAAGTACATAACGGGCATCATAGGTGCGGGTCTGGGGATCCGCCGACGCGGACAGCTGGCGCAGGCGTGCCGCCCCGCCGTCCTTGCCCGATCCGCCGAACAGCGCCGCATGTGCGATCGAGCCGATCGGCGGGCGGACCGTCTCCGGCAGGCTGACCTCGGCCTCGCGCGGTCCGGCATGGGCGAGGCGAACCACCACCTGGCCTGGGGTCACGACCTGTCCGGGCTCGGCGAGCGTCTCCAGCACCACGCCGTCCGCATCGGCAACCAGGATCCCGTAATGCGCCTCGTCCTCGGCGACCTTCATCTGCGCGCGGGCGGTTTCCGCCGTGGCGCGCATCTGATCGTAGGTCGAGGCCGAAACCGCACCTGCCGCCACGAGATCGCGGTAGCGCGCCTCGTCGGCCGACGCCTGGATCGAGCGGGCGCGGGCGGCGTCGAGCGCGAGCGCATAGTCGGTCCGATCGATCCGCATCAGCGGCTGGCCGCGACGGACCGCCTGGCCTGGATCGACCAGGCGCTGGATGATCTTGCCGCCGACACGGAAGCCAAGGTCGCTCTGGATCCTGGCCCGCACCACGCCGGTGACCTGGCGCCCCGCCGCCGGCGAGGCGTTTATCGTCGCCACCTCGACCAGCCGGTCTTCGGTGCGCGGATCCGGTCGCGGCCTGCTGCAGCCGGCGATCGTCACGATCGCCAGCCCGGTCAGGCCGATGGAAGCATATTTGGAAGCCCCGCGCATCTCGTTCTCCCCGAACAGGGAGGCCTGTCTGCGCTCATGTGACTATTAAGTCAATTGGTCATAAGTCATAGGAGGGGCGGGAATAGGCTCTAAGGCGCCAGACTCCTCAGAATCAGGTTCGTCACCTCCTCGGCGCCCTGCGGAAAGTCGGCCGAATTATGGGGAAGCATCGCCAGATTCATGAAGGGCTGCAGCACCAGCAGGATCGCGCGCGCGCTTTCGTCGAGCGGTGTCTTGCGCTCGAATTCGCCCGAGTCGCGGCCGGCCTGGAGGATGCGCTCCACCAGCAGCTGGACGCCGCGTTCGAACGACAGATAGGAATCCCAGCGCTCTGTCGCCGAATGGGCCGCGACGTCGTAAAGCTTGCGATGTTCAGCCAGTAATCCCCGGCCTTTGGCGGCAATCGCGCGGACCAGCCGGCGCAGCGCTTCGGCCGAAGACCCAGCCTCGCCCGATGCGGCGCTCGCTTCGTCTACGACCTGCTGGAGGCATTGGCCGCAGATCGCCTCCCCGATCGCCTGCTTCGATTCGAAGAAGCGGTAGATATAGGCCTTCGAATAGCCGATCGCGCGCGAAAGGTCCGAAACCGTCGTCTTGTCATAGCCATATTGGCTGAAATGCTCGAACGCGGCCGCGAGGATCCGTTCCCTGGTCTCGTGCTCGGTGGGGCCGCGATGGGCTGGCTGGGTGCTTGCAGGCATGACGCCGTTATAGGGACCTCGCTCGGGCTTATAAACCAGCGGACAATTGACGACTAGTGACTATTTTAGATAAAGGTCACATAGACTCACTGGCTGGATAGGCTATTCGACATGTCTCGCCCAAGATTGTCTGTTTGCGCCGCGGTGGTACCGCTCCTGCTGTCCGGCTGCATGGTCGGACCCAATTACCGCCGGCCGGATATGGCTTTGCCGGCGGCCTTCCTGGGTCGTGACGCCGTAACGGCGCGTCCGGCGCCAGCAACGGGCGAAGCCGCGCTCTGGTGGGCGCGCTTCGGGGATCCCTTGCTGAGCAGGCTGGTGGATCGGGCACTCGCGCAAAATCTCGAGATTGCGCAGGCGGCTGCGCGAATGGGGCAGGCCAAAGCGGCGCTGCGCCAGGCCGATGCGGCCTTGCTGCCGTCCGGAGCCATTTCCGCTCAGGCGGTTGCGGCGCGTCAGTCGATCGGGACCCCGGCGGGGCGGCTGCTCGCCGCGACACCGGGCTTCGATCGGGATATGAATGCTTATGAAGCCGATCTCGACGCGAGCTGGGAAATCGATCTGTTCGGCGGATTGCGGCGCGATCGCGAAGCCGCGATTGCGGACTATTCCGCGTCCCGCGCGGATGCGGCGGCGGTCCGTCTCGCGGCCGCGGCGCAGGTTGCGGAAACCTATATCACCATTCGCGGCCTGCAGGCGCGGCTCGCCATCGCCGAAGCGCAGGTGCGCACGCAGCAGCAACTGGTCGACATCGTCGCGCTTCAATATCGAAAGGGCGTCGCCGCCGAGCTTCAGCTTCGGCGGGCGGAAGGGGCCTTGTCGCAGGTCAAGGCGACGCTCCCGGTCCTACAAGCAGCGCTGGACAGCGCAGGCAATGCGCTCGATGTGCTGCTCGGCGCCCCGCCTGGAACCTATCGCGCTGAGCTGGCGCCGGCTGCGGGGGTGATTCCGATAGCGCCTGCGATCACCGAGATCGGCGGCCCGGCCGATCTGCTGCGACGACGCCCCGACCTCATCGTGGCGGAACAGAAGCTCGTCGCGGCCAACGCCCAGATCGGATCGGCGATCTCGGACTATTATCCCAAGCTGGATTTGAGCGGCCTGCTCGGAACCGCGAGCGGTTCGGTGAGCCGTCTTTTCACGGGCGCTGCCAACCAGGCGCAGGGTATTGCCGGCCTGCGTTGGCGGCTGTTCGACTTTGCGCGCGTCGATGCCGAGATAGCCACTGCCAAGGGGCGTCGCGCCGAAGCGCTCGCAGGCTATCGGCTGGCGGCTTTGCGGGCGTGCGAGGACGTGGAGAATGCCTTCTCCACGCTGATGAACAGCGAATCGCAGCAACATGATCTGGCTGAAGGAGAGGCATCGCTGATACGCGCGCAACAGGCGTCGCTGGCGGCTTACAAGAGCGGGGCGGTCAGCCTGCTCGACGTGCTCGACGCGGACGAACGCCTGCTCGCGACGCGCGATGCGCGGGCGCAGGCACAAGCCCAGGCGGCAAGGGCCGCGGTCGCGTCCTTCCGCGCGCTTGGTGGCGGATGGGATCCGTCACGGGACAATTTCGCCCGCACGAGCTGAGCGACGAAGCAATCCAGCCCCAACCGAGGGGCTGGATTGCTTCCCCGGCTTTCGCCGGGGCCGCAATGACGAAGTGTTCGGGTTGCCGTCGCGGAATTTAGGCGGGAAGCAGTCGCTTCTCGCCCGCGATCCGCATCAGCGCCTTCTGCAGCTTGTCGAAGGCGCGGACCTCGATCTGACGGACACGCTCGCGGCTGACGCCATAGACCTGGGAGAGTTCCTCCAGCGTCTTGGGGTCGTCCGCCAGGCGGCGTTCGGCGAGGATATGCTTCTCGCGATCGTTGAGGCTTTCCATCGCCTGGGTCAGCATGTCGTGGCGGACATCCTTCTCCTGCTCGTCGGCGATGCGCTCGTCCTGGAGCGGATCATTGTCGACCAGCCAATCCTGCCACTGCGCATCGCCATCTTCGCCAACCATGACGTTGAGCGACGTGTCGCCGCCCATCGCCATGCGGCGATTCATGATGGTGACCTCTTCCTCGGTCACGCCCAGATCGGTCGCGATCTTGGTGACATGCTCGGGCGAAAGATCGCCATCCTCGAACGCGTCGATCTGGCTCTTCATGCGGCGCAGGTTGAAGAAAAGCTTCTTCTGCGCAGCCGTCGTGCCCATCTTCACCAGGCTCCACGACCGCAGGATATATTCCTGGATCGAGGCGCGGATCCACCACATCGCATAGGTGGCGAGGCGGAAGCCGCGATCGGGCTCGAACTTCTTCACGCCCTGCATCAGGCCGATATTG
>Ga0105240_10010466_pt1 | contig 13036 bp, 7 predicted proteins | sample KBSC54metaG_FD_80426 | JGI IMG/M metagenome (GOLD analysis project Ga0105240, IMG submission 80426) | Corn rhizosphere microbial communities from Kellogg Biological Station, Michigan, USA - KBS C5-4 metaG | ecosystem: Host-associated > Plants > Roots > Rhizosphere > Soil | place: Michigan, USA... | reverse complement strand
TCTTCGTCATCCTGCTCCTCGCGCTCGCGCCGTTCGGCGCCGCGGCGAAGGAATACACCGACGTCTATTACGACCCCGCGGAGAGCGGCTGGGGCGTTTTCCTGGTGCAAAGCGACGCCACGATGTTCATCGCGTTCTTCATCTACGGCGCGGATGGGAAGCCGACGTGGTACACCGCCACGCTGAACGACGACGGAACCGGTACGAACACCTACACAGGGGCGCTCTATGCGACGACGGGATCTCCGTTCTCCGTACCGTGGAACCCTGCGCAATTGACCATCACGGCTTCCGGAAGCGCGACGTTCCAGGCCGTCGACAACTATCACGCAACGCTGACATACGTCGTGACCGGCTCGGCAACCGTTGTGCGGTCGGTGCAGCGCCAGACACTGACCGGTTACACGATGGACGGCGTATTCTCGGGCTCGATGGCCGGCTCGATCGCCGACTGCGCCAATCCCGCGACCAACGATCCGGCCCTGCGGGCACGCTACGTGCTGCAGGTGACGAAGACGGCCGACACGGCGGCAACGCTTGTGTTCACCTTCGTCGACGTGAATCATGCCGGGCTCGTGTGCACGGTCAACGGGCCGCTCACGCACTATGGTCGCCTCTATCAGATGGGCGGCGCGAGCACGATCGCCTGCACGGGTTTGGGCACCGACGGCAACCCGCGCACCGCCACGATCGATTCGCTTCACCCGACCGGACAGGGTATCGAAGGCAAGCTGACGGCGAACTTCGGTGGAGGGTGCACCGGAGTCCTGCACTTCGCAGCCGTGTTCAACGTCAACGACTAACGGCAGCGATCCAGCCTGCCGTGCCGCTCGGATCGCGTCGGTGAGGAGAAGACTGGAGGCGGAGGTCGGAATCGAACCGGCGTAGACGGCTTTGCAGGCCGCTGCATGACCACTCTGCCACCCCGCCTCGTGGGGTGCGCCCGCCGCGAGCGCGGCAGGACGTCAAACGAAAAGGGAGAGCGGTGGCTCTCCCTCGATGGATCTGGAGCGGGAAACGAGTCTCGAACTCGCGACCTCAACCTTGGCAAGGTTGCGCTCTACCAACTGAGCTATTCCCGCAGAAGGTCTTGAATTGTATCACCCCGCCATCGCGCCCTCAAGGCGCTTGGGATCCGGGGCCTCGGACATCGCGGCCGCCATGGCGTCGGCGACGTAGTCGACGTTCCTGGAATTGAGCGCCGCGACGCAGATGCGGCCGGTGTCGATGGCGTAGATCGAGAACTGATCACGCAGCCGCTGCACCTGCGCCTTGGTGAGGCCGGAGTACGAGAACATGCCGCGCTGCTCGATCACGTAATCGAACTCGCCGTTCGGCAGCCGCGCGCGAAGCTTGTCGTGCAGCGACCGACGCATCGAGCGGATGCGCTCGCGCATGTCGCCGAGCTCCTTCTCCCAGAGCTCGCGCAGCGCCGGCGTTCCGAGCACCTGCGCGACGATCTTCGCGCCGTGCGTCGGCGGCGTCGAATAGTTCATGCGCGCCACGCGCTTGACCTGCGAGAGCACGCGCAGGGCTTCATCCCGGTCCGCTGCGACGATCGTCAGCGCGCCGACGCGCTCGCCGTAAATGGAGAACGACTTCGAGAACGAGTTGGAGATGAAGAGCGGTCCCGGCGTGGCGGCGAAGCGGCGCACGACGTGCGCGTCCGCCTCGAGCCCTTCGCCGAAGCCCTGGTAGGCGAGATCGAGGAACGGAACGAGCCCGCGCGCGCGCACCGTTTCGATGATGCGATCCCATTGCGACGGCGTGGGGTCGACGCCCGTGGGATTGTGACAGCACGCGTGCAGGACGACGATCGAGCCTGCCGGCATGCCGCCGAGCGAAGCGACCATGCCCTCGATGTCGAGTCCGCGCGTCGTCGCGTCATAGTACGTGTAGGTTTTGACCGTGAAGCCCGCGCCCTCGAACAGCGCGCGGTGGTTCTCCCAGCTCGGATCGCTGATGTACACGTCCGCGCCGGTCGCGAAGCGATGCAGGAAGTCGGCGCCGAGCTTCAGCCCCCCCGTGCCACCGAGCGCCTGCAGCGTGATCGTGCGCCCCGAGGTGACGAGCTCGCTCGTGGCGCCGAAAAGCAGCGTCTGCACGGCCTTGTCGTACGCGGGAATGCCGTCGATCGGCAGATACGTGCGCGGCGCAGCCTGCTCGGTGATATCGCGCTCCGCCTTGCGCACGCATTCGAGCAGCGGCACCTTGCCGTTGTCGTCGCAATAGACGCCCACGCCGAGATTGACCTTGCGCGCATTCGTGTCGGCGACGAAGGCTTCGGTCACGCCGAGAATGGGGTCGCGCGGAGCGAGCTCGATGTCGTGAAGGAGGCGGTCCGGGGTCGGGGTCATTGCAGCGCCTGCTCGAAAGGGGTGGAAACACGGTATTGTAACCGGTCGCCGGCTGTTGCTTGCTTCCGGACGCGGGCGTCCCCATCTGCATCGAGGCCTTCGCCGTCCGCTTTTCATCGTCTGATTCCCATGGCACGCGCCGACACCCGTCTTGAACCCGCACCGCGCATCGCACCGGCCACGGCGTTACGCATCGTCGCGCGCGTCAGGCGGTTCGTGCGCCCCTATCGACGCCAGGTGATCTATGCCGCGATCGGCCTCGTCGTCGCGGCGGCGGCCGTGCTCATGGTAGGGCAGGGGCTGAAGTTCGTGATCGACCGGGGCTTCGCGGCGGGCAACGCCGCCGAGCTCGACCGCATGCTGGCCGCGATGCTCGGGATCATCGTGGTGATGGCGGCGGCCACCTACACGCGCTTCTATTTCGTGTCGTGGCTCGGCGAGCGCGTCACGGCGGATCTGCGGAGCGCGGTGTTCGACCATCTCCTGCGCCTGCCGCCGTCGTTCTTCGAGCTGACGCGCACCGGTGAAGTCATCTCGCGGCTCACGACCGACACGACGATGCTCGAGACCGTGATCGGGTCGAGCGCGTCGATGGCCATTCGCAACCTGCTGTTGCTGATCGGCGGCCTCGTCATGCTGGCACTGACCAGCCTGAAGCTGACGCTCCTCGTGCTCGCGGGCGTGCCGGTCGTGATCGTTCCGATCGTGCTTTTCGGCCGGCGCGTACGGCGCTTTGCGCGCGCCACGCAGGACCGCATCGGCGACGTCGGCGCGTACCTCGACGAATCGCTGCACGAGATCCGCACGGTGCAGGCCTACGGTCATGAGGAGCTCGATCGCCGCAATTTCGGCGCGCGCGTCGAGGCCGCGTTCGACACGGCACTGAAGCGCATTCGCCAGCGCGCGACGCTCGTGGCCGCCGTCATCGTTCTGGTCTTCGGTGCGGTGGGCGTGATTCTCTGGATCGGCGGTCACGACGTTGTCGCCGGACGCATCAGTCCCGGCCAGCTGTCCGCGTTCGTGTTCTACGCCGTGATCGTCGCAGGCGCCGTGGGCACGATCTCGGAAGTGATCGGCGACCTGCAGCGTGCGGCTGGCGCGACCGAGCGGCTGTCCGAGTTGCTCGGCGGCCAGCCCGAGATTCGCGCACCGGAGCGACCCGTCGCGCTGCCGGAGCCTTCGCGGGGCACCGTCGCGTTCCAGGATGTCTCCTTCCGCTATCCGTCACGGCCCGATCACGCGGCCCTCGATGACTTCACGCTGGAGGTTCAGCCGGGCGAGCGCGTGGCGCTCGTCGGGCCGTCGGGAGCCGGCAAGACCACCGTATTCCAGCTGCTGCTGCGGTTCTACGACCCGCAGTCGGGGCTTGTGCGCGTGGACGGCGTGGACCTCGCGCAGGCCGACCCGCGCAGCGTGCGCACGCGGCTTGCACTGGTCCCGCAGGATCCCGTGATCTTTGCAGCCAGCGTCGAGGACAACGTGCGCTACGGCCGGCCGGGTGCTTCGTCCGACGACATACGCGCCGCGTGCGAAGCCGCCTACGCGACCGAGTTCATCGAGCGGCTGCCGCAGGGGTACGCGACGTTCCTGGGCGAGCGCGGCGTGCGCTTGTCCGGTGGCCAGCGACAACGGCTCGCGATCGCCCGCGCCATCCTGGCGGATCGGCCGATCCTGTTGCTCGACGAGGCGACGAGCGCGCTCGACGCGGAGAGCGAGCGCATGGTGCAGCGGGCCCTCGAGCGGCTGATGGCACACCGGACGGTGCTGATGATCGCCCATCGGCTCGCCACGGTCCGGCACGCGGATCGCATCGTGGTCATGGACCAGGGCCGCGTGGTCGCGATCGGCACGCACGACGCGCTGGTGCGCGACAACCCGCTGTACGCCCGGCTGGCCGCACTCCAATTCGGCGGGACCGCTAAACTAGAGGGTTCCGCCTCGCTCCTGCCCACATGATCGTTCGCTTTCCCGACAGCCCGTACGAGCTGCACCAGCCGTTTCCGCCCTCGGGCGACCAGCCCGCCGCGATCGACAAGTTGACCGAAGGTCTCGAGGACGGCCTGTCGTTCCAGACGCTGCTCGGCGTGACGGGTTCGGGCAAGACCTACACGATGGCGAACGTGATCGCGCGCGTCGGCCGCCCCGCGCTCGTGCTCGCGCCGAACAAGACGCTCGCCGCGCAGCTGTACTCGGAATTCCGCGAGTTCTTCCCGAACAACGCAGTCGAGTACTTCGTCTCGTACTACGACTACTACCAGCCGGAGGCGTACGTCCCGTCGCGCGACCTCTACATCGAGAAGGACAGCTCGATCAACGAGCACATCGAGCAGATGCGCCTGTCGGCGACCAAGGCGATCCTCGAGCGGCCCGATTGCGTGATCGTCGGGACGGTGTCGGCGATCTACGGCATCGGCGATCCGAACGAGTATCACAGCATGATCCTGCACCTGCGCCAGGGCGATCGCGTCTCGCAGCGCGACGCCATCAAGCGCCTGACCGAGATGCAGTATTCGCGATCGGATCTCGACTTCAAGCGCGGCACGTTCCGCGTGCGCGGCGACGTGCTCGACATCTTCCCGGCCGAGAACGCCGAGAATGCCATTCGCGTCTCGCTGTTCGACGACGAGGTCGAGTCGCTCCAGCTGTTCGATCCGTTGACCGGGCACCCGCGCACGAAGATGGCGCGCTACACCGTCTTTCCGTCGTCGCACTACGTGACCGGGCGGCAGAAGGTGCTCGACGCGATCGAGGGCATCAAGCAGGAGCTCGTGATCCAGAAGGATTTCTTCGTCTCGCAGATGAAGCTCATCGAGGCACAGCGCATCGAGCAGCGCACCCGCTTCGACCTCGAGATGATGGCCGAGATCGGATTCTGCAAAGGCATCGAGAACTATTCGCGGCACTTGTCCGGCCGCAAGCCCGGCGAGCCGCCGCCGACGCTCATCGACTATCTTCCCGGCAACGCGTTGATGTTCGTCGACGAGAGTCACGTCACCATCCCGCAGGTCGGCGGCATGTACAAGGGCGATCGCGTGCGCAAGGAGAACCTCGTCAACTACGGCTTTCGCCTGCCGTCGGCGCTCGACAATCGGCCGCTGCGGTTCGACGAGTTCGAGAAGCTGCTGCCGCAGACGATCTTCGTCTCGGCGACGCCCGCCGACTACGAGCGCAAGCACTCCGGGCAGGTCGTGGAGCAGGTGGTGCGTCCCACGGGCCTGGTCGATCCGGTGCTCGAAGTGCGGCCCGCGGCGACGCAGGTCGACGACCTGCTGTCCGAGATCAACCTGCGGGTGGAGCGCAACGAGCGCGTGCTCGTCACCACGCTCACCAAGCGCATGGCCGAGGACCTCACCGACTATCTCGGCGAGCACGGCGTCAAGGTCCGCTACCTGCACTCGGACATCGATACCGTCGAGCGGGTCGAGATCATTCGCGACCTGCGCCTCGGCGAATTCGACGTGCTGGTGGGCATCAACCTCCTGCGCGAGGGCCTGGACATCCCGGAGGTTTCGCTCGTCGCGGTGCTCGACGCGGACAAGGAAGGATTCCTGCGCGCGGAGCGCTCGCTCATCCAGACCATCGGACGCGCCGCGCGCCACATCCACGGCATGGCGATCCTGTATGCCGATACGATGACCGACTCGATGAAGGCCGCCATCGGCGAGACGGAGCGCCGCCGCACGAAGCAGGTCGCGTGGAACGCGAAGATGGGCATCACGCCGCGGGGTGTGGAGAAGCGCATCAAGGACATGATCGACGGCGTGTACGACATCGACGAGGAGCGGCGCACGCTCAAGGCCGCGCAGGCGAAGGCGAAGTACGAGGCGATGCCGGAGAAGGACCTCGAGAAGGAGCTGAAGCAGCTCGAGAGGCAGATGCTCGACGCTGCCAAGAACCTCGAGTTCGAGAAGGCCGCCGAGCTGCGCGACCGTCTCTACAAGCTGCGCGAGCAGCTGTTCGGCGTGGCGCTGCCGACCGAGACCTGACGCGTCAGCGCTGGGCGACGCGCGCGGCGCGCTGCTTGGCGAGGTCGATGTCGAGGTATTTGAACCCGAAGCCGAACGCCGAAGGCCAGTAGCCGTCGATCCAGGGGTACAGGAGGACGTTGCTCACGCCGAACGTGTGCAGCATCAGCGGCATGTACGCCTGCGTGACCTCGGACATGCGCCGGACCAGGGCAATGCGCCGCGGGCCATCCGGCGTGCGCAGGAATTCCTCGTACGCGGCGTCGTACTCGGGACGGCGAAAGCGCGACGGATTGGTGTCGTCGGGCGACTTGCTCCACAGCGTCTGCAGGATCTCGTAACCCGAGGGCTCGAGGGAGCGGTAGCCGAGGTTGAACATTGGCAGCCTACCCGCGCGGGCCATGTTCACCAGCTCCGCGAACGTGTGCTGCTCGACCTCCATGCGAATGCCGATCGCGTCCATGTTCTTCTTGAACAGCGTGTCGGCCTCGCGATACCACGACTCGGGCAGCGTGCCGCGGCGCACGACCAGCGGCTTGCCGTCCGGCGTCTCGCGGTAGCCGTCGCCGTTGCGATCCTTGAAGCCGAAGCGATCGAGCAGCGCGCGTGCGCCCGCGGGGTCGTACAGCGAGCGCGCCGGCAGCGAGCGGTCGAACGCAGTCGAGCCCGGCGGAAGCAGCTGATTCGCCGGAAGCGCCTGACCGGCGAAGAGCACGCGGATCATCTCGTCGGTGTTGAAGCCCATCGCGATGGCGCGCCGCAACGCGACCTGCTGCTGGGTGTAACCGCCGACGGTGGGGTCGTTGAGATTGAAGTACGTGAACGTGATCGAGGGCGAGTCTGCGCGCACGTGGCGTATGCCCTTGCGCGCAAGCTCGGCGCGCAGCTTGCCGCCGTCCATGACCTTCTCGACGTCATTGCCGCCGAGCGAGAGGTAGTCGAGGTCGCCCTGCTGGAACGCGAGGATTTGCGGCTGGGACTCCTCGATGATGCTGATCTCGATGCGGCCGATCTGCGGCAGCTTGCGGCCGCGCATCGACGCGACGAGCGCGCGCTGGCTTTCGGCATCGCTTTCGGGAAACGACAGGCCGCGGTAATCGGGATTCGCCTCCAGCACCACACGCGAGGCGCGTCGCCATTCGGCCAGGCGATACGGACCGGTGCCGACGGGATGGGACATGATGTCGTTGCCCGCCGCCTCGACGACCTCGCGCGCGACAGCCATCGACGCCAGGCCCGCGAGGCGCTCCAGCATCGTGTAGTCGACCGAGGTCAAGCGGATCTGCAGCGTGTAACGGTCGAGCGCGCGCAGGCCGCCGATCGGCCGGTCATAGTCCATGCGCCCGCTCTTGGCGCCGTCGACGACCGGGCGCGCGCCTTCGATCAGATCGGTCAGCGCCGGGTCGCCGCCATTGCGCAGCTGCGGATCGAGCGCGCGCTCGATGGAGTACACGTAGTCTTCCGCGACCAGCTCGCGCCGCTTGCCCTTGAAGGCCGGATCCGGCGTGAAATAGATGCCCGGTCGAACCTTGATCGTCCATACCCTGCCGTCGTCGGTGATCGACGGCATCGCGACGGCGGTGTTCGGCACCACCCGCGTCGACAGGTAGTCGAATTGGTACAACCCCTCGAAGATCTGCTGCGTGACGCGAGTCGAATACAGGTCGGTCCCTTGCTGCGGATCGAGGCTCGAGATGTCCGGCGATGCGACGCGAAGCACCTTCGCCGGATCGGCTGCAATGGCGAGGTGCGCGATGGCGCACAGCATGACGCAGGCGAGCAGGCGGGCGAATGGACGCATGGGCGCACTTTATACTTGAGGCAATGATCAGGGCAACGCGACCCGGGCAGGCCGGGATGGGAGGAGGATCGATGAAGCTCGACAACAAGGTCGCCATCGTAACCGGCGCGGCCAGCGGCATCGGCCGCGCGATTGCGATGCGCTATGCCGGCGAAGGCGCGCGCGTGGTCGTCGCGGACCTGCAACAGGACGCCGCCCAGCGCGTGGTGGACGAGATCGCCGACAGCGGCGGCAGCGCGCTCGCCGTGGCGATGGACGTGACCGATGAAGCCGCGGTGAACGCAGGGGTCGCGGCGACGATCGACGCGTATGGTCGCGTCGACGTCCTGGTCAGCAACGCCGGCATCCAGATCGTTCATCCACTCGAGGAGTTCAGCTACGCCGAATGGAAGCGCATGCTGGCGATCCACGCCGATGGCGCATTCCTCACCACCAAGGCGTGCCTGCCGCATATGTACGCGCAGCAGAGTGGCTCGATCATCTACATGGGCTCGGTGCATTCCAAGGAAGCATCGGTCTTCAAGGGGCCGTACGTGGCCGCCAAGCACGCCCTCATCGGGCTGGCACGAACGATCGCCAAGGAAGGGGGCCGCCGCGGCGTGCGCGCCAATGTCATCTGCCCGGGCTTCGTGCGCACGCCGCTCGTCGAGAAGCAAATTGCCGATCAGTCGAAGAAGCTCGGTATTCCCGCACAGGACGTCATCGACAAGGTGATGCTGAAGGATACCGTCGACGGGCAATTCACGACCGTCGACGATGTCGCGGAGGTTGCGCTGCTCTTCGCCGCGTTCGCGACGAACGCCCTCACGGGGCAGTCGTTGATCGTGAGCCACGGCTGGCACATGGAGTGAGCGGCACCCTGGGCGAGCATCGCATCCTGTTCGTTTGCATGGGCAACATCTGCCGATCGCCGACGGCAGAGGTAGTGTTTCGCACACGGGCGGAGCGAGCCGGCCTCGGTGACCGCGTGACCGTCGCCTCGGCCGGCACGGGCGATTGGCACGTCGGGATGCCGCCTGATCCACGCGCGATCGCGCACGCGGCCAAGCGTGGATACGATCTCGCCGCCCTGCGCGCGCGGCAGGTGGTGGCGGACGATTTCGAGCGGTTCGACTGGATCCTCGCAATGGACCAGGTGAACCTTCGCGATCTTCGCGCGCTGCGGCCGCCGTCGTTTGCGGGGCGGCTCGGGCTGTTCCTCGATTTCGTCCCGCATCTCGGGCTTCGCGACGTGCCCGATCCGTACTATGGGGCCGCGCTTCATTTCGAGCGCGTCCTCGATCTCGTCGAGCGGGCCAGCGACGGGCTGATCCTGCAGCTGTTCCCCAGCGGCGCCCTGCGCGCGCCGACGTGAAAAAAAGGGGCTGGTTGTCGCCAGCCCCTTCCTTCGTGCAGCGATGCGCCGGTCACTGCGGCGGCGACATGTCCTTGCGCGTCTCGACCAGCTCCAGCGGCTCGACCGGAATCTCCGGCCGCGGCGGGCGCGTTCGCCGGGGCCGCGGCGTCTCCTCCGCTTGCTCCGGCTGCGATTCGACGCGATGCGTCGTTTCCACCAGCTCGAGATCGGAGCCTGCCGGCAGGGTGAGCGAGATGGGCGGCAATTCGATGTCCTGAGGCGCGACGGATGGCGCCTGCGGTGCTGCCGCGACGGTTGCCGGTGCTTCCTCTGCGTGCTGCGCGGGCTCGTGGCTCGCCTCGCGACGGTCCTCGACTTGTGCTTCGTTGCGGACCGGAGCGCTGTCGGCGGCCGGTGCCTGAGGGGCCGGCGCGGCGAGCGAGTCGTACACCATCACGTGGGTTGTCGGCTCGCTCGGCGCCTCGTCGTTTGCTGCGCTCGACGGCGCCTCGGTGCCTGCGCCGCGCTCGGCGCGATCGCCGCCACGGCCCCTGCGTCCGCGACGGCGGCGCCCGCCTTCGCGCCGCTCTTCCTGGGCTGCGGCCGTCTCTGCGTTGGCTTCGGTCAACGCGCTGGGCGCTTCCGACAGCGTTTCGGCTTGCGGTCGCGGCTCGCGCGGCGGCCGGCCTTGCTGACGCTCGCCGGGCTGGCGCGCGCGGTGCTCGTCTCGACGCGATTCGTCACGACGTGGCTCCTCCCGGTGAGACTCGTCGCGACGTGATTCGTCACCATGTGACTCGTCGCGACGTGACTCATCACCACGTGACTCGTCGCGACGTGACTCACCACGTGATTCGTCACGACGTGGTTCGTCACGACGTGGTTCGTCACGACGTGGTTCGTCACGACGTGGTTCGTCACGACGTGATTCGTTACCACGTGATTCGTCACGACGTGACTCGTCACGACGCGATTCGCGTGCCTCTTCGCGCCGCGGCTCTTCGCGGCGTTGCTCGTCGCGACGTTGCTCGTTGCGGCGAGGCGCTCGTGGTTCACCGCGTCGCTCGTCCTTGCGCTCCGGCTTGCGAGCGTCACGGCGGGCATCGCCGCGGCTTTCCTCGCGTCGCTCGCCGCCGTGGGCCCGCGCGCTTCCGTCTCGCGCGCCCGAGCCGCGACCGTCACGTCGCTCGCCGCGACGCTCGTCGCGACGATGGCCTTCGCGACGCCCGTCGCCTCGGCCGCGCGTCTCTTCGCGCGCACGCGCTTCGCGCACGGGCGCTTCACGAGGCCCGGTCGCCGCGCTCGGCTCGGCGCCTTCGGTACGCGGCTTGAACCAGCTCAGCATGCGCGACAGCCAGGACTCGGGCCCGGCGTTCGTGTAGGCCGGTCGCTGCTCCGCCTGCGTCGTGGCCGGCCGTTCGACCGGCATCGGTGCAGGTTGCGCCGGGGTGATGCCCTTGACCACGGCTTCCTGGCGCGGCTCCCGCGCTTCCTCGCGCAGCATGCCCGGCGCGGCGGTTTCGGCCGGTTGCTCGACCATCTGGAACGACACGGGCAGCGGCTCGCTGTGATTGAGATCGTCGTGTCGCAGGCGCTCGATCGTGTAGTTCGGTGTCTCGAGATGGCGGTTCGGAACGAGCAGCACGTTGACCTTGAACCGCGACTCGATCGACAGCACGTCGCTGCGCTTTTCGTTCAGCAGGAACGTCGCCACGTCGACCGGGACCTGCGCAACCACCTGGGCGGTGTTGTCCTTCATCGCCTCTTCCTGGACGATGCGCAGGATATGCAGGGCGGTGGACTCGGTGCCGCGGATGTGTCCGATGCCGTGGCAGCGCGGGCACGGTATGTACGCCGACTCGGCGAGCGCGGGACGCAGGCGCTGGCGCGAGAGCTCCATCAGCCCGAAGCGCGAGATCTTCCCCAGTTGCACGCGTGCCCGATCGTACTTGAGCGCGTCGCGCAATCGGTTCTCCACCTCGCGCTGGTTCTTGGCGCTCTCCATGTCGATGAAGTCGATCACGATGAGCCCGCCCAGGTCGCGCAGTCGCAGCTGGCGTGCGATCTCGTCGGCCGCCTCGAGGTTCGTGTTGAACGCGGTGGTCTCGATGTCGCCACCTTTGGTCGCGCGCGCCGAGTTCACGTCGACGGCGACCAGCGCCTCCGTGTGATCGATCACGATCGCGCCGCCCGACGGCAGCGGAACCTGCCTGCCGTACGCGGTCTCGATCTGGTGCTCGATCTGGAATCGCGAGAACAGCGGGACGTCGTCCTTGTACAGCTTGACGCGCGATACGTTGCCGGGCATCACGTGGCCCATGAACTGCTGGGCCTGCTCGTGCACCGCTTCGGTGTCGATGAGGATCTCGCCGATGTCCGGCTGGAAGTAGTCGCGGATCGCGCGGATGACGAGGCTCGATTCCTGGTAGATCAGGTACGCGCCCGACTGCAGCTTGGCGGCGTCCTCGATGGCGCGCCACAATTGCAGAAGATAGTTCAGGTCCCATTGGAGCTCTTCGGGACTCCGGCCGATACCGGCGGTGCGCGCGATGACGCTCATGCCGCCCGGCACTTCGAGTGAGGAGATCGCCTCCCGCAGCTCGTTGCGCTCTTCGCCTTCCACGCGTCGCGACACGCCGCCGCCGCGCGGATTGTTCGGCATCAGCACCAGGTAGCGGCCGGCCAGCGAGATGTAGGTGGTGAGCGCGGCACCCTTGTTGCCGCGCTCGTCCTTGTCGACCTGGACGATCAGCTCCTGGCCTTCGCGCAGCTGGTCCTGGATGCGCCCGCGGCTCTCGCCTTCGTCGTCCGCCTCGGCATTGCCGCCGCGGCGCGACTTCAGGTACTGGCGCGAGATTTCCTTGAACGGCAGGAAGCCGTGCCGCTCCGTGCCGTAGTCGACGAAGCACGCTTCGAGCGACGGCTCGACGCGCGTGATGATCGCCTTGTAGATGTTGCTCTTGCGTTGCTCCTTGGATGCGGATTCGATGTCGAGGTCGATGAGCTTCTGGCCATCGACGATGGCCACCCTCAGCTCCTCGGCCTGGGTGGCGTTGAACAACATGCGCTTCATGGGCTTTCCCCGGCGCAGAGGCCGCGGGCAAGCGGGCGGTGCAGCGGCGGGCGCGGCGGCCATCGCGGCCGATACGCGCCCTGGCGTTCGCTACGCGGCGCTACCGCGCGAAGACGGGAATGCTGCCGGCCGTAGCCGGCAATTGGCGAGAGGGGAGCGCTGGTGCAGGGTCATGATACGGCCCCGACACCGGTCGGGGCATTGGCTCTCGTCGTGTGCGTGCAGTCTTCTTGTTCGCGGACAAGCGTTGTCGTCACGGTGCGGCCGGCGCGCCAAACGCGCCACGTTGTGCAAGACCGGGACCGGAACGAAATATTCGCTTCAGGCGCCGCGCAGCGCGCCGCGTCGAACCGGCCGTTGCCGGGTGCGGAGGCTGCGCTCTTCCTTTAACATCGCTACTCTTCTTCGGGATCTCCCGGCCGGTGAGCGACTTAACCGGCAGTCCCGCGCCATGCGGGACCCGCACACCCGGCCCAACCAGTGGTTGGATCGGCGAAGGCGGCC
>Ga0105240_10010463_pt1 | contig 13038 bp, 14 predicted proteins | sample KBSC54metaG_FD_80426 | JGI IMG/M metagenome (GOLD analysis project Ga0105240, IMG submission 80426) | Corn rhizosphere microbial communities from Kellogg Biological Station, Michigan, USA - KBS C5-4 metaG | ecosystem: Host-associated > Plants > Roots > Rhizosphere > Soil | place: Michigan, USA... | reverse complement strand
TCTGGCCGTGCGGCGCCTTGGCACGCATGTCTGCCGTCGGCGTGTACCAGATCGGCGAGGTCCAGGCGCGCTCCTGGACCGTCGCCGGCACGTTGCTTGGCGGCGCCACACCGAGAGTCTTGGCGTCGTAGGTGGTCCAGCGCGGCGTCGGTATCTGCAGGACCCGTGCATAATAAAAGGCATGCAGGCTCGGGTCGAAGTCCGGGTCCGTCCACACCGTCTTCAATTCGACGGCGCCGATCGTGTTCGTGTAGCTGGCGTTCTTGACGTCAACCGTGTTGCCGACCGGGGGCAGCGTCATATCGTTGCCGTCATAGAGAGCATTCACAATCGGAGCGCGCGCGAGCTTCCGATTGCCCGACCAGGCGACGTCATAGACCCTTTCGAAGATCTGGCCACTCTTGGTCCAGCCCTTGACGATCTGGATTCGGTCCAGATTGGCCTCGTCCGGATCCTTGACGGCCCACACGAGGAATGTCGGCGCCTTGCCCTTTGGCGCCGCCAAGTCGCCTCCCATCGGCACGCCATCGGCATAGCCGGTCTTGACCCAGTCCTTCTGCTTCAGCACGTCGGGGCTGAAATCCCAGCCGCCGAACAGTCGCACCTTGATGCGCGGGCCACTGGTGGCGAACGTCTCCTTGCGCTGCATTGCGGCGAAGATCGACTCGCGAGTATTCTCCTCCGCCCAAACGCCTCCGAGGCCGGACACACTGAGCAAATCCATCATCGCTCCGGCTGTCTCCTTTCCGCTCAGGCGAGCCTGCGGTGTGGCGTCGAGGAGGCCGTGGCCGCCGAAATAGTTCGATTGTGAGTAGGCGACGGCGGTGTCGTGCGAGTCACTCGCGCCTACCACTCCGAACTTGTAGGGATTGTAGCCGCGGGTGTCCTGCATCCCGAGTCCGTTCTGGTAAGCCTCGCGAATATAGCTTCCGTGGATTTTTGGCGTGCGCGTGGCGCCGCCCAGGAGATACGTAAAAATCTCGAAATTCGAGAATTCGTCGTTCGGCGAGAGACTCGGATGGGTCTCCGAGGTGCCTTTGAGCTGGGTGATTTCCGACAGCGGTTCGTTGTTCATCCGGTCTTGCGCCCAGGCGGCGTCGATCGGACGTCCTTTGCTGTCGACATCCAATGGAAACATGATGCCGTCGGACAGATTGGCGTTGTGCGAGATCGCGAGAAGCTCGTTGCCCGCCCGGCGCTGTGTGTCCATCCATGACCAGAGATCCTCGGGATGGGTTGAATCGATCGAGCTGTATGGAACCTCCGGCACTTTCTTCGTGTCCCTGAAGATCACGTTGCGATGCATATTGCTGTTGTTCGGCGTCGAGGTCCATTCATAGGCTGCAAAGGTGGTGAACTTTCCCGGCTGATAGTATTTGTCGGCGATCGCGACGGTCTGTTTCCAGATGCCGCCGGCCACTTGCGGATCGGTGAGTTCCCTGATCGGCTCGTTCTTGAGCAAGGAGGCGCCGAGGAAAAGGTAGATCTTCTGGATGTCTTCCTGGCTGTGGACTTTCAGTTTGTCGGCAATGGGCAGCTTGCTCAATTCTGAACTGGGATCATTGGCGAGCCTGACCGTGCCAACATATTCCGCATGATCGGTCACCGCCTGGAAGTCGAGCGGACGTTTGAGCTGCACCATGTAGCCACCGGGGTGCTTGATTGGCTGGCCGAGCGCGTATTTGTAGGCATCTTCAGGCCCGGTGACGGTGTTGCCGAACACGTAGGCGTCGAACGACCAGCTTGTATGGACATGGGTCTGGCCGAAATAGACGTTCCGCTCGGGGTTGCCTTGGGCGTTGCTCGGCGAAGCGGCGAAGATGCCGAGGCCAAATCCAAGCGCCGTCATCGCAAAGCCGCAGCCAACTGAACTCTGCCTTGCCATGGCATTACTCCCGGGTTGATTCGTATGCGCGTCAAGGTCGCCAACCCGACTCGAATCGAGCGTCGCGGGAGTGACGACAGGCTCTGGCCCAGCAACACGGCCTTCCATCGGGCTCGCGTTAGACGGGTTCAGACTTCCGCATAAGCCGCGCCGAGTATCGCTCAAAAGTGCAAATCTTCAATGGGACTTTGCATTGGGAGCGCCTGGCGAGGAGTCCGACGAGCGGAAGCTGCTGCCGCAGGTAGACCGCGATTTGCGCGCCCGGTTATGCGAACCGCAGCAGATCGATAGCGCGGTAGGCGATCGAGCCCGATTTGCGTTGACTGCGCCACACATGCGTAAGCCTCACTGACGCACTCTACCGGAGGTCGAGCGCGCGAGCATGGCGAGTAATTACATTGCAACCAATTGCATTTGCGCGCAGGATCGACCGTGGGACGAACGAGGCGTGGGCAGGTTTGTCGAAGGTGCTCCTTGTGTGAGCGCTCCTTCTGTGAGCAATGGAGGTTGCTATGAAACGAGTCGGCTTGAAACGAGCATTTTTAGTTGCCGCCGTTGTCGCATGCGGGGTTTTCGGTTCGCTCGAATGGTCGCAAACCGACGGTTTCTCACTCTTCTCAACTAGCGCGCAAGCCCGAGTCGGTCGCCCGTTGACGCCTGTGAGCGGGGCCGGCGTTGCCCGCCGGACGACACGTCGAGCGGTCGTCGGAGGAGCAGCAGTGGGCGCAGCCACTGTAGGCGTCTGTGCTCACCGCGTGCTGGTAAACGGAGCGTATGTCTGCCGTTGAACGCTAGTTTGGGCTAGGGACACGCCACGAGGAGTCGCGTCTTCACGCGCAGCAGAACTGCGCGTTCGCCGCTGAGCGTTTCTGCCCGGCTGTTGGACTGTTGCGGCCCTCAGCGTGACTTGATCGCGCTGCCCGCCCCGGCGCGACCCTCAGCATGCCTCGCCAGCGTGAAGAACACGCCTGCGAGGTAAAGGTTGCGTTGCTAGCACTCGGAACAGACAGCAGCCGACAAGGCTTCTCGAAAAAGCTAGCTCTAGGCTAGCGTGTGACTGACAAGTCACACAATTTGCTAATTTTCACAGAGGCCGGCCTAATTGTACACGGCTCCGTGCCACACGTGTCGATCTTTGTTACGCTCCGCTTCGCCATCGGAGATTGTTCCTAGTTGGACTTCGGCAAACACTAGGGGGGCTCATGGGACCAATGCCTTGCGCAATGCGCTTGCCCGCTGCGACCGGCGGACGCGATCTGTTTGGTCGCTCACACATTCGATGTCGTCGAGCTGTCTTATGCCTCGCTTTGATTTTCTTTGCGTGTTCGACCAACGGCTCGCGGGCCGACGAAGGTGGCGTCAGCTTCTGGCTACCGGGCATATTCGGGAGCCTCGCCGCAGTTCCGCAGCAGCCTGGATGGTCTCTCTCGACGACTTACTATCACACTGAGGTTTCCGCGAGCGGCGATGTCGCGCGCGCAAGGGAGTTCGAGATCGGCAGAATCCCCGGGAATGTTTCAGCGACCCTGAACGCTAACCTCAATGCCACCGGGGACCTCGCTTTGATCACCCCGACCTATACGTTCGCGACACCGGTTTTCGGCGGCCAGGCATCTGTTGGCCTGATGGGGATTTACGGCCGCACCAGCACCTCGTTGGCGGGCACGCTGTCGGGTACAATAACGCTTCCGCCGCCGATCGGGTCAATTCCATTCCTGCGCTCGGACAGCATCAACGACTCCGTCACGGGTTTCGGGGATCTGTATCCGAATTTCTCGCTGCGTTGGAACGCGGGCGTGAACAACTTCATGGTTTACACCACCGGCGACATACCCGTCGGGGCGTACGATTCGACCCGCCTGTCGAATATTGGCCTCGGGCACGGCGCCATCGATGCCGGCGGCGGGTACACCTACTTCAACCCGCAGACAGGGCATGAGTTCTCTGCCGTGACCGGCTTTACCTACAACTTCAACAATCCCACCACCAATTATCAAAGCGGCGTCGACTGGCATTTGGACTGGGGCGCGTCACAATTTCTGTCCAAGCAGTTCTCGGTCGGGCTGGCCGGGTATTTTTATAATCAGATCTCCGGCGATAGTGGGTCCGGTAATCGCGTCGGCGCCTTTGAGTCGCGGGTTATCGGGATCGGTCCGCAGGTCGCTTTTCTGTTTCCCGTGGGACAAATGCAGGGATATCTCAACCTGAAGGCCTACAAGGAGTTCGATGCCCAAAACCGGCCCGAGGGCTGGAACGCGTGGGTCGTGTTCTCCATCTCTCCTGCCGCACCCACTCCGCCGGCGGCGGGGAGACCCATCATCACGAAATAGAGCCCGGTCCGAACTCCTGGCAGGCCGCCGGACGCAAAAGAGAAGCCGCCCAGCGGCGGCGCCTGAGGTGATGTAGCGTACCTCAGCTATCGTTCGAAGCACCTTACGCCACGATACGAAGCACAAACAGCGGTTCGTCGCGTCGGTGGTTGCGTATGATTCCCTCCCTGGCACCAACGCTCTCACCGATATCTACCTCGCTCAGACACAACTTTCGAAACCGGGAAGGTTCTCCAGCACACGCTCCATGAATGGATCGAAGTACAAATTGTCGGCAGATCCGGTTTAGCCCGTCAAAAGTGATGGGCTGAGGGGCAGGCCCGCAACGATCGAGTAAGCTCGCGTGAGGTCAGACCCTACAGAAGGCCGTGGAATGGCAAAGTTACCGACATGGCAGGCCCATCATGTGGCCAACTGCGATAGCACGATGATGGCCGGCTGCGCTGCGCTCTTGGGCGAGATCACTTCTGATCCAGTCCTGCGACGAGAGATTCTTGCCGATCCACGACACCTCCATCGCGAACTATTCGCGCCCTTCGCGCCGCCACATATTCGACCGGTAACTTGCCAAAAGCTCGGACAAATCCCCTTTCGGGGTCGCGTCTTAGCTGCGCTGCGCGGAATTAACTGGCCTTTATGGGGCAGATGGCGCACTGTGAATTATCACCGACCCGCTCCGGGCAAATGCCGGTGACAGAGAGTGTTGTGCTCCCGCCTATAGCCAGGGAAGCATATGCCCCAGCCCCAATCCCTCTCTTCCGCCGTTTCGCCAGCTCCCTTTGAGCGCCCCATCTGTCCGAAGTGCAGGGCCTCAATGAGGCTCGCCAGCATCACTCCGGTAACCGCGCGTGTCGACTTGCACGCGTTTGAATGCGCTGTTTGCAATCATCTCCTTGAGACCTTTGCCGCGTATGAGGATCCTATGAAGTCCAAGGGTCTCGGACGCTGGCTTCAAGGCGATTTACACCCGCCGAGGTAAGGCGCCCGTGAGTGAATTGGCGACAACGAAGAACGTCCGCGCGCCCCGATATCGCAAACTGGCTCTCGCCTCGGAGAGAAGGCCGACGCGGACCTGCTTCTTAAGCTCGCAGACGAATGCGATCGAGGGATTCTCTGCACCGCCGATTGGAAATGGCCACCACGCAAAAATGAGCAGCAGCCAAAAGGCGGGTGATGCTAAGTTCCAGTTTGAGTGGGAGCGATAACGGGACGTTGACGGAGGCAAGGAATGACAGAGGAGCAAGTCAACCGCACCGTTCAGCATCTTTGCGAGCAATTGCATGTAGCGATCCGGCTGAAAGGAACAGAAGCTCTTCCCACAAATGCTAGAGATATCGGCTTTGATACGGCTTCCGTCAAAACCGTATTCCTGAGGGGCCTGCGTTTAGCAGGCGTAACGGTTCAGAACTCGATCGAGGGCGCCGAAGAACCGCCTTGGGCGTAAGCGAGGCGCGGGACCGACGTCCGTCTAAATGTGAACCGGTTCATGGACGTCGGACGAAGCGCTTGATATCGTGCGAGTGCGCGGAATTTCAGATACGCCGAGCATTTATTCGCCGCCGACCGCGCAATTTTCGACGAAGCGTGATTCTAGAGCCGCGACACAGGCCAGAAACATAAGATCGATAGACAAAGCGTTCATTTCCTCCAACAAGGATTTCAGCATGACCGCACTCGTGTACAGCTTTTTGCGCGCCACCGCCCAAACGTCTGAACTGCCCCTTATTATCGCTTTTAGCTTGGCGGGCATCGTCCTGACTCTCACTGCGGTCCATTTCGGACTTGACTGCGGCGCCGATATCGCTGGCTGAAAAAAACCCGCCTCGGAAAGTCCAAGGCGGGTCCAAAGTCGCAGGACATAGGTTACAGCCTCAAGATGGAGGTGAGACCAGCGCGGTACAAAATCCCACCCTGAGGCCGTGCGCCGATCGACGATCGACCATCGCCTTTTCCATCTCCGCCGCAGCAAGAGTGAGACGTAGCGGCGGCTCGATTCCACACTTTCAATGTCGAAATCTGGACGCGCTCCAGATCGCATTACCGCCCAGCGATCCTACAACACCAGCGATCCACCGTGCACGCCGAGCACTTTGCCGGGATCTGACATCCTCACGCCGGTTGCAGGCTCTTCGTTGCCGGTAATCGTGGTCACCTTGGAGGGGAAGGTTTCGAACGTCGGCAGCATATTCGGATTGACCGACTGCGCGACGCCAGCGTTCCAGCTATCCGCAGCCTTGTCGAAAACCGTGCCGGCGGCCGTCTTAAGAGCGCTAAACGGATCAATCGCCTCTCGAAAGCGCTGAAGCGCTGATTTATCCGTCTCGGCTTTCGTGGCCGCAACGCTCGCATCAAAATCCTTCCTCTGTTCCGGCGTCATGTTTGCTACAGGAACAGGAATATTAGAGGGCGTGTTCTGAAAGTCGCTGGCGCCCGGAGCGGCAGTCGGCTTGTTGTATGACTGCAGGAAATCCTTATCGTCATCATAATCTGATGGCGCGGCCGTGGTCTGCGAGGGGGTGGCCTTGCTGCCAAACGACATCAAAAATTGCTTGTCGGCATCGTAATTATTGTTTGCCATCTGCGGCATTCCTGGAGCAGTCCCGAACGTGTGGCTGCCGATCTTAATCGGATTGGACATCTGATTGATCCAGGAGAGAGCGCCCGGATTATTGCGGCGGACCCAGTCAACCTGGGCGTAGTTGAGTGCACCGCCCGTAGGGTCTTCAATGTCAGCCATCACGTTGCCCTGATCCAACGAACAGACTGAAGGTCAAATCACGCGCCTCAAGCTCGTCAGACGTCAAATGTACGGTCGCGGGAAAATCGATCTGCTTCAAGCCAGATTGATCGGCGCAGAATAATCGGAGCTGCACCAAACTTGCGTGAGCCAAATTTGAACGCCGATTGACAGACTGCGAGATCGCTTGGCCTCATAGTCCCGCCTGCCCTTCTTGCGCGAGCCGAAGAGTTGATCGAATAGCTCTAAATGCTGCGATGCATGAGTCCGGGAAACGGCCCCGCTGAGACCTGCCGATGAGCCTGAGACATGTCCGGAGTTGGGGCGGATCGAAAGTGATCGGAGTACGATCAGAGCGAAGCTTTTGGATCCAATGCGGATTTAAGGAGCCTTGTCTCCGCATGCCTTGTCGGCTTCAATAAATATGGCGACTAGGACGCTGTTCCGCTCCAGTACTCAAAACGGATTAGTCGAATGAGGAGACCGGATTTTATTGCACTGACTGCTGGAAGCGCGCTTGCTTGCTCGGCGCACGCGCAACAGCCCGCACGACAAAAGCGGATTGCCATCGTGCTTACGGGCTGGGACGCCACGGACATCAACCCTATTGAGGCTGAATTTCTAAGTGGGTTGGTTCGTCGCGGCTACGTGGAGGGCGCAATCCGATCGTGGATCGTTATGCGGCCATGGGCAGCATGGATCGTTTCCCCGATTTGGCGGCAGAGGTCGCCAGCAACCACCCGGAAGTTATCCTGACAGGGGCGCCTCCGATGACCTTAGCCCTCAGAGCTGCAACTCACACGATTCCAATCGTTACCGTCATCGGTGATCCAGTAGCATTAGGGCTGGTGTCCAGTCTGGCGCGACCCGGTGGGAAGGTCACAGGCATAACGGTCGATGCAGGTGCTGAGCTTAGTGGAAAGCGTCTGTCGCTCTTGAGAGAAACTGGACCCGGTGCGAACCGGCTCGCATATCTCTCATCATCCCAAGCGTTGACCCAACCGCAAGCGGCGATGGTAAAACAAGCTGCGGAAACCCTGAAGCTGCCCTCCTGCACATAGACCTCGGCAGCAACTTAAACGAGGAGGCTTATAAGGTTGGCTATGACTCTGTCGCGAAGGAGTGCCAAACTTTTGCTGGTCTCGGACGAGCCTCAGCACCTACCCAACAGCAAGGTATTGGTCAGGATCGCAGCGAAAGCGCAAACCGGGCCATGTGTCCGTTCCGCGATCTTGTGGTCGCAGGAGGACTTATGGCCTATTACCGCGACTTGTTTGATGCGTTCCGCCAAGTCGCTGATCAGGTGGCGCAGATACTCGACGGCGGAAGTCAATCGCAAGCGCCGACGAGGTGATCGAATAGTAGTCACCGCCCTCGTTGCGGCGCATGAGTACGGCTATGGCCCAAATGCCAAGTGGCGACTGCATCGAGCAATGTCGGATGTTAGAGGCGAAGCAGAAGACATATGCTCGTACCGAGTTCTTCTCAGGTTGACCCTCAGCCGGCGTGGACAGCCTGAATTCGTTGCGCAACGCGCCTTCAGTCGGCGGCGAGGTAGGTTGTGATCCCGACCAGAGGGTACATGAAGCGGCGTAAGTTCATATTGCTTCTCGGCGCTTCTGCTTCGTGGCCGTTCGCCACATTTGCCCAGTGGCGATTGCCGCGTGTCGGCGTGCTTCTGCCCGGCCCCGCCATATCGTCGAAGGATCTGGCATTTGCCGGCGCGCTGGCGCGGATCGGCTACAGTGAGGGGCGCAACATCGTTTATGAGATTCGCGGAGCCGATGGCGACGCAACTCGCCTGGCGCCGCTCGCACGTGAACTCGTCGCCACGAATCCGGATGTGATCGTCGGTTCCGGATCGCCGGCTGCCGTCGAATTTGTCAAACGCCATCCGGAACTGCCCCCTTTGCGTCATGAAGAACTGCCCCCACCATCGGGATTATGATCTCGGTTGAAGGTTGTTTCCGCCGGTGACGGGCCGGAGGGAGGCGGAGCCGACCGGAGGGCCGTCACCGGCGGTCGGCGTCTTGATGAGGCCGCTCTTGCGCTTGGCGCGGAGCCGGTAGCTGTCGCCGCGGATCGTCAGCACGTGGCTGTGGTGCAGGAGCCGGTCGAGGATCGCGGTGGCGACCACGGGATCGGCGAACACTGTGCCCCATTCGACAACGCTGCGGTTCGACGTGATCAGCATGGCGCCGGTTTCGTAGCGCCGGCTGACCAGTTGGAAGAACAGATGCGCCGCGTCAGGTTCAAGCGGCAAGTAGCCGAGTTCGTCGACGATGAGCAGCTTTGGCTTTGACAGCGCGAGCAGTTTCTCGTCCAGGCGTCGCTCGCCGTGCGCCTTTGCAAGGCCAGCGACCAGCGTCGTCGCAGTGGTGAACTGCACCGTGTATCCGGCCAGGATCGCCTCTCGCCCGAGCGCGATCGACAAGTGCGTCTTACCTACGCCTGGCGGGCCGAGCAGCAGCACGTTCTCTCCGTTGGCTATCCAACGTGATGCGGCCAGATCGCGGATCTGTTTTGGGTCGATCGACGGCTGCGCCTCGAAGTCGAAGCCCGCAAGCTCCTTCACGGCCGGGAAGTGTGCGAGCTTCAGCGCCATCTCGATGCGGCGATGATCCTTGCGCGCGATCTCGCGCTCGCACAGCAGGATCAGCGTCTCACGCGCCGACAGGTTCGCACGCGCCGCCTCGTCGAGCAGGCTGTCGAGCTGGTCGCGGATGCCGGAGAGCTGCAATCGCGCCAGCATGGCGTCGAGCGGATCGGTTGTTGCTTCAATTACCTTCCGTGCCATCAGAAGCTTCCTCCGATCACGGCTTCGTATTCGGCAAGAGGACGCAACAGTGGAGACGACCCCGGTACCGTCGCCGCAGCAATCTCCGGCCGGCGGACCGCGCCGTTGCGACCAGCAACACCATCGAGATGGGCGGAGTCGATGATCCGCAGCCGGCGCCCCTCCGATTGCTTGTGCACTGCTACCTGGTGCAATCCATGGCGGATCCGCACTTCGCCGGCCGCGATCGTTACCGCCACGCGCTCGCCAATCAGGCGCCACGGTACCGAGTAGCTGTTCGTGTCGATCTCGACGGCGCAATCATTGCCGACGACGCGGGTCAGTTCACGCAAGGATCCGAACGAGGGCTGCCCGCCGAGCGGCTTCAACCGATGTATCTCGTCGCGCGCGAAGCGGATGATCGGCGCCTCTCCGGTCGTGCCGTGGATACGAACGTTCGCAACCTCACGCTCCCACCTGTCGAGATGCGCCTCGAATGCTTCCCAGCTCGGGAAGGAATGACCGGCGATTGCGTTCTTCTTCACGTAGCCGACGCCGTTCTCGGTCTTGCCTTTCGTGCGTGCCCGATATGGTGCGCAGGCGCGAGGACGGAAGCCCCAATGTTTTGCGAAGGCGATCAGCTTGTCGTTGAACTGAATCGATCGGCTTACCGCGTCGTGGCGCACCACGAGCGCCCGTGGATTGTCCATCAGCACTTCCTCCGGCACACCGCGGAGGGTCGTGAACGTGCTCTCGAGCCCGGCAAACCAATGCTCCTGCCTCTCGGCCCGGAACGCACGCACATGAAGCCGTCGCGAGTGGCCGAGCGTTGCCACGAACACGAATGCCTTGACTTTCGCTCCTCCGATCTCGACCAGGCGCTCCCCGAAGTCGATCTGCAGCTGTCGTCCCGGCGGCGTCTCAAACCGCGTCGTCGCCAGAGCCTCCGCCTTCAGCGCCTGGCGATAGGGCTGCACGGCGCGTTGCAGCGTCCGCCGGCTGACTGTCACGCTTTTCTCGGCCAACAGGTCCTGGCGCACCACGTCGGCATTGCCGCGATGCCGAATGAGCCTCTCGCGCAGCCAACCCTCAAGGCCGTCGAGACGCTTCGGCCGCTCAGGCGACTTGAACGCCTTCACCCCGCCGGCCGCCACGTAGCCCTTCACCGTGTGATGGCTGCAGCCCAGCTGTCGCGCAATCCGCTTCAGACCCCACCCGCACGCCCTCAGGCGCAACATCTCCGCCACGTCATCCGGCGTCTTCATCACCTGCCCCCGTGGATCACTCCACGCCGAGCCTTCAGTGATTCGTTCGTGCTTCATTCACTCTCTCCCCAGCTATCCGAGGAGGGGGCAATTCCTCGTGACGCCGAGGGGGCAGTCTTCCATGGCGCGCGACATCGAATTATTCAAAGCGACGCACGACATTCCAATCGTAATGACGGTGGTCGGCGATCCCATCGCGTTAGGTCTGACCAGCAGCATTTCGCGTCCGGACCGCAATGTCACTGGTTTCACCGTTTCAAGCTTGTCGCTTGCGGCCAAGCGGTTGGAAATTTTGCATGATATCGTGCCGTCGTCACGCAAGGTTGCGTATCTTTGGGTGCCAGAGAATCCGTTGTCGGCGTCGTTTCAAGCGCGCGTCCGACAAGCGGCGGAAGTGCTTGGCATTACGCTAGTGCTGTTGCCGCTGGCCTCGGAGGCAGATATCGCGGCTGCTTTTGCACGAGCGCAAAAGGAGCAGGTGACAGCCGTGCTAGTAGAAGCTGACCCGCTGACGCTGCGTTTCAACGTCAGTATTGTCGATCAATGTCTCCTAGATAACCTGCCTTGCATGCACAGCTGGCCGATCGAGGTACATAACGGTGCGCTCATTTCGTATGGGCCGGCGGTGATCGAAAACAACCAACATGCCGCCGCCTACGTCGACCGAATATTGAAGGGTACTAAGATCGCGGACCTGCCGTTTGAGGAGCCGACGGAAATCAAGCTCGTCATCAACCTTCGTACGGCGCGCTCGCTGGGGATTTCAATTCCGCCAGCCGTTCTCGCACGTGCTGACGAGGTAATCGAGTGAAGTTGGAAGCTGAACATCAAGTTTCGCGCACGGCATGAGTCCCCTTTTTGGCCTACACGTCGGCAATGAGGGGTATAACAAACATCACCGAGACAGCGCGGCGTCTCGTGTATGGCCGCGGTTCGCGTCGGGCGCACCAAAAATCGCTATGCCTGGGCCGGCGTGAGGCCATGCCGGCGCATGATTTCACTTAACTTTACTCTGTCCGGCAGCTCCCCGCCGCGTTAATTACTTCGGCTGTCTCGCTGAAAAACTGCGAACGAATGGCGGCTGGCGTGATCACGCAGAGCGCCCTCGCATAGTGGCTCCATGGTTGTCAAACCGGTGAACGGCGCCGCGCGGGATGCACAGTGCCTGCCCAGGACCAACGTCGACCTGTCTTCCATTGACGGTCCCGGTCAAAACGCCGTCGAGGCCTTTAGATCGTCTCTGCGTAATGGTGGTGGCTGTGAGCTGGAGCCATCAGACGCTGTCCACCGGGGACACCAACTTCTAAGACGGCAACGCTGCCATTCGAGTTCTCTCCGGTGATTAAATAATGCACCGCAAGCGGCCGCAGGCGGATGGTCTGATCAGAAGGGTTGACCTGGAAGTCGATGGCCGGATGTAACATCGCGCATCCTACTGCGGTAAAAAAGGAGATACACCCGCCATAGGCAAATGCCATTTTAATCAAGTTTCAATGCGGATCTCGCGCGTCGCGCTTGTTATCAATCTCGGTGTGTTTCGGCGTGGGGTCTCGACGCTAATCGGCGTGGGGGTCCGGTCAATCAGGTTCAATGCAAATCAATGATTTGAAGGGGTCACTAAGACGCCGATGGAGGGTCATTTTTCGATGAGCATTCACATCCCAAGCCTCAACTTCATGCTCCACGGCGCGCCGAGCCTCTAGCTCCGCACGCCCCTTGCTCACGGTGTTATTAAGCCAATCGATGGCCTCTGCCCGCTCAGCGGCCGTGCCGACAGCTAGTCTAAAGAGTTTTGCCTCGCGTCTACCACATAAAACGCCGTCTTTACGGGCGCGCCGGATGCGCTCGCCGGTCAGCGCAGACACACGGCAACAAGGGCGCAGGCAAACCCGCTCAACAGCATGCAGGAAATCGCCTCCACCACGAGGTCGACTGACCAAGGATCCTCGCCTCCCCCGACCAGATCGAAGTGTCGGGAGCGGCTTTCGTCGCGATATGTCTTGATTCGCATGAAATGCACTCCGTTCTAGAAGATCGGCGAAGGC
>Ga0105240_10010460_pt1 | contig 13039 bp, 9 predicted proteins | sample KBSC54metaG_FD_80426 | JGI IMG/M metagenome (GOLD analysis project Ga0105240, IMG submission 80426) | Corn rhizosphere microbial communities from Kellogg Biological Station, Michigan, USA - KBS C5-4 metaG | ecosystem: Host-associated > Plants > Roots > Rhizosphere > Soil | place: Michigan, USA... | reverse complement strand
CCTTCCTGCCCCTCCTGCCCCTCCCGCCCCTCCGGCCTTCGCTCGAACAGCTCCCCGCTCGGCCGGATCGCGCGCTCGACCTGCCAGAGCGCCGAACGGCGGTCGCAGCCGAACGAATTGAGCGCGCCGATGTCGGCGAGCGTCACGAGCTCGTCCCGCCGGAGGCCGGCCCGCGCCACGAGCTCGTCGAGCGAGCCGAATTTTCTCGCGGCGGCGATCCGCCAGTCGTGCGAGCAGTTGTTGCAGAAGATGCGCGTGGCATCCACCGCTTCGAGCATCGACGGATCATCGCAACCACACTTGGGGCACCGTTGATGACATGCGCGCGAGGCGCTGACGTGTTTCTCTCCCGCCCCTCCCGCGATCGCTTTGCCGATCTCCTGCCGTAGACCTGCGACGTAGCGGAGGCCCAATCGAATGGCGCCGTCTTCCTCGACCGTGCAGTCCCAGTCCGACAGCTGCACGTCGATCGGGTGAAACCGGACGCCGCGGCGCTGTGCGTCCTTGACGAGCGTCGAAGGGTGATAAAACCCCATCGGCTGATTGTTGAGGAGCGCGGTGTAGAACGCGGCCGGATAGTGCGCTTTCAAATACGCGCTCGCGTATGCGAGCAGCGCGAAGCTGGCCGCGTGCGACTCGGGAAATCCATAGAGCGCGAACGACGTGATCGACGCGATGATCTGCTCCACCGCATCGCCGTCGATGCCCTGCCGCGCCATCCCGTCGCGCAGCTGCACTTCGACCTGCTTCATGCGCCGCTCGGATCGTTTGAATCCGAACGCGCGGCGCAGATCTTCCGCCTGCCCGCCGGTGAAACCCGCCGCGATCATCGCCATGCGCAGCAGCTGCTCCTGAAAGAGCGGCACGCCGAGCGTGCGCGCGAGCACCGGCTCGAGCGACGGGTGCGGATACGTCACCGGCTCGCGGCCGGCGCGCCGATTCAAGTACGGGTGCACCATTTTTCCGACAATCGGCCCCGGCCGGATGATCGCCACCTGCACCACGATGTCGTAGAACGCTTTCGGATACAGCCGCGGCAGCGTCGCCATCTGCGCGCGCGATTCGACTTGGAAGAGGCCGATGGTATCGGCCGTCTGCAGCATGCGATACACATCGGGATCGTCGGCAGGAAGGTGAGCCAGATCGATGTGCGGATGTTTAACCGCGGAGCTCGCGCAACTCGCCGAGCCAGATATCTCTGCAGTCTCGGCGCGCTCCGCGGTTGCTTTCCCTGCATTGACAAGCGTGAACGCATCCTGGATGACGGCCATCATGCCGAGGCCGAGGAGATCGACTTTCACGATGCCCATGTCGGCGCAATCGTCTTTGTCCCATTGGACGACGACGCGGCCGGGCATGCTGGCGTTTTCGAGCGGCACGCACGCGTCGAGCCGACCCTGGCAGATCACCATGCCGCCCGAGTGCTGACCGAGATGGCGCGGCAGATCCTGCATCTCGCTCCAGAGCCGCGCGAACAGCCGGACGCGGTCCGAGTTCATGTCGAGGCCCACCGAGGCGAGATGGCGCGGCAGGCTGTCGGCCGGGTCGACGAACTCGAAGCTGTTCATGACCTTCGCGAGGCGGTCGATTTGCGCCGGCTCGAACCCGAGCGTCTTGCCGACTTCGCGCGCGGCGCTGCGGCCCCGGTACGTGATCACGTTCGCGGTCATCCCGGCGCCGAGGGCGCCGTACTTCTCGTACACGTGTTGAATCACCTGCTCGCGGCGATCGCCGCTCGGCAGATCGAGATCGATGTCAGGCCACTCGCCGCGCTCTTCCGATAAGAAGCGCTCGAACAGCAGATCCATGCCGACCGGATCGACCGCCGTGATGCCGAGGCTGTAGCAGACGGCGCTGTTGGCGGCGGAGCCGCGGCCCTGGACGAGGACGTCGTGCTGCCGGCAGAAATTGACGATGTCCCAGACGATCAGAAAGTAGCCCGACAGCTCGAGCTTTTCGATCAGGTCGAGCTCGCGGGCGATCTGCGCGCGCGCCCGATCGTGAAACGGCCGGTACCGCTCACGCGCGCCGACATCAGTGATTTTCCGCAGAAACGACGACTGCGTTTCGCCGGGCGGCACCGGATAGTCGGGAAAGCGGTAGCCGAGATCGGCCATCGTGTACTGCAGCCGATCGGCGAGATCGCGCGTGCGGGCGACCGCGTCTTCGTGATCCGCGAAGCGCGCCGCCATATCGGTCGGCGCCTTCAGGTAGCGCTCGGCGTTCGGCGCGAGCCGGCGTCCGGCGAGCGCGAGCGTCGTGTGATGATGAATGCACGTGAGGACGTCGAACAGCGGCCGTTCGGCGGGCACCGCGAAGCGGACGCCGCCAGTGGCGAGCGTCGGCACACGGAACGCATCGGCGAGGGCGACGAGCATCTCGTTGGCCGCCTCTTCGCCGCGGCGAAGATGGCGCTGCAGCTCGACGAACACGTTCGCGCGCCCGAAGACGCCGACGACGCGATCCATGAGCCCGGCGACGCCGTGCCGGCTGGCGTCGAGCGCTGCGCGGCCCGAGAGCGCGACCAGGCCGCGGGTATGGCCGTCGAGCTCGTCGAGCATGAGCGCGCCTTCGCCTTTCGGCGCGCGCATTTTCATGCGCGTGATCAGGTGGCAGAGATTGCGATAGCCCTCGGCGGATTCGCACAGCACGGGAAGTAGAAAGGGCTGGACAGGCACGACAGGCGGGAACGGCTGGACACGATGCTCGGCCCGTCCTGCCCGTCCTGCCCCTCCCGCCCCATCGATCGTCAGCTCCGCCCCGATGATTGGTTTGATGCCCGCGGCCGTCGCCGCTTTATGGAAGCGGGGCGCGCCGTACACGCCGTCGCGATCGAGGAGCGCGAGCGCCGGATACCCGAGTTCAGCGGCGCGATCGACGATCGCTTCAGGCAGCGATGCACCCTGCAGGAAGCTGAACGCCGACGCGGTATGGAGTTCGATGTACGACGGCGGCACGGAGACACCACGTCAATCGACGATCGCGTCGATGAACCACCGATCGGTGTCTCGATCGCGGAACACGACGTAGACCGCGCCATCGGCGAGCGCGACATCCCATTCGTCTCGGTTGAACGGATGGGAACCCGCGCCGCCGGCGCTTTCCCACCAGTCGCCGGAGACGCGCCATGGGCCGGCGGTGCGAACCACGGCGCCGCCGGTGAACCCGCGACGATCGGTCGTGACACGGACTGGACGATCGTCCTGAACGACGACGCGCGCCGGAACCGGATGGCGGCAGCGGCGAAGAGCCGAGGCGAGACGCTCGTCCCGATTGACCGCGGAGGGCGCAGAGATCGCCGAGCGACGTTCTTCTCGGCGGTCTCGACGCTCGCCGCGGTTGATGTCGTGGTCGACGGCAAACGGTTTCATCGCGAACGCACCGGGACGGTACGAGTCCATCGTCGCCGGCGCGCCGATGCGGTCCTGCCCCATCACGGCGCCGAGCCGCGCAATCAGCGTCGACAGCTGCTCGGGCGTCGGATGCGCGCGCGTATAGAGCGTGTGCTGCAGGACCCGGCCGGGCGTCGGGTCGATCACAACCGTGACACGATCGATTGCCGCCGGTGGCGGATGCGATTCCAGATCGAGGAGGGCGAGCGTGCGCAGCGTACGCACGTCGCGCATCGGCGTCGGCAGCTCGAGGCGGCGCGCGTAGATGTCGCGCGTGACCAGCCGCAGGATGACGTGCAGGACGGCGGCGCCGCGATCGCGCCGCTCGAGGCGCGTCGAGAGCGGCTCGAGCACGCGCGTCAGCACGAACGACAGCGGCTCCAGCCCCTCGATCGGCCATTCGAGCTCGAGCGAAAAGTCGAAGCGCTCTTCCTCGAGCGTGGGGACCAGCGGCCGAACGTCCTCCCCGCGCGCTACCGCCTGCCAGACGGCCGCCGCGCGGCCGAGACGCGAAACCAGGTCGGCGGCCGGCAATGCTGCGAGCTCGCCGAGCGTCCGGATGCCCCACGACTTGAACACGGAAATGGGTGCGGGTGTCGCCGCAGCCGCTTTTTGCAAAATGTCGATCGCGATCGGGGCGAGCGCGGCGGCTTCCTCGCCGCGGACGACGACGGTGAGCCCGGGACGCGCCTGCGCGAGCACCATCGCCGCCGTGCGCGTGGCGGCCACGGCGACGTGGGCGCGCATGCCGCGGTCGGCGGCCGCCCGGCGGAGCTCCTCACCAATCGTTTGCGCCGGCCCGAGCAGGCGCGTGAGGCCGCTCACATCGATCGACACGAGATCGTCCCGGTCGATTTCGAACCGCGGCGAAAAATCGCGCGCGATCACGGCCACATGGCCAGCCTCCTCCGCCGCGGCGCGCTGCGTTTCGGCGAGCGGCGGTTCATAGAGGCATGCATAAAGACTCGGAATCCATACCGACGCGTGAGGATCAGCCATGACGCGCCTGCTCGGTGAGCAACGTCGCCAGCGCCGGCGCTGTGCAAAACGGCGAGACCGTTGAGAACGGCGCCGGCGCCTCGTCGTGTCTGTGCGTTCGCGCGCGCAGCACGCGCGCATCGGCGTCGAGCCCCGCAAAGAGTCGCCGGCCGAAGCTCGCATGGCCGCTGCCGAGACGCACCGTCAACCCGGCCGAACTCCGCGCCATCGGCTCCGATCCGATGAGCACGCAAACCGTCGGGCTGCCTTCGACCATGCGCTGGAGCCGCAGCCACGTCGTAAAGGGCAGCTGCCTGAGGGCGAGCGGCGGCGCGTCGGCGACATCGAGCGCGACGACGCCGAAGTTGCCGGCTTGCAGCACGAGCGCCATCGCGCGGATCGCCTGCTCGAGCGCGCGCTGGTTCACGTCGCGGCCGAATCCCGGATTCGGCACGACGTGTCCGCGGATCCACAGCAGACGATTGAGCTCGACACCGGCTGCCGCAGCCGATTCGACGTCGAGCATATCGAGCGCATCGACGAGTGCGACGAGCTCGCCGCGCGCGGTAGCCGCCGCCAGCGTCTTCAGCAGGACGCTCGTGCGGGCCGACGAACGCGGACCGACGAGCTCGGACAGATGACCGCGCGGGAACCCACCCCCCAGCCGCGCGTCTAACGCGGGGACGCCGCTCGGCGCGATCGCGGCATCGTCGGCCGGATCGAGCGCGGGGATCGTGCTCGTGAGCGTGCGATCGAGTTTGCGATCGCGAAGGAGGGTTTCGAGGTCGGCGCGTGCGAGAGTCGCCATGTTTCGCCTTTTATTCGCCTTTCGCGGCGAACTATAGCGCACGCGTCGAATGCGGATCAAGCCCGAGAGTGAGGTAAGATACCTCCTCGGTCCAACAGCAGGACTAAACTCCTGCGCTACATCTAGTTAGGTCATCTACTCAGGTCCGTATTGGCTGACACGCTCCAAGCTGAGGCTGCCCCTTCCGCCGCTCCGGTCGTCTTCGGATCGCGCGCCGCCGGGCGAATGCTGGCCGCCTTCACTTACCGCGATTTTCGCGTGCAGTGGTTCGGCGCCTGTTCGTCGAGCATCGGCACGTGGACGCAAATCACCGCGCAGAACTGGCTCGTTCTTTCGCTCACCGGATCGGCATTTTTCCTCGGCCTCGACGCGTTCCTGCAGCAGCTGCCGATCATGCTCTTCACGCTGATTGGCGGCGTGCTCGCCGACCGGCGCGATCGGCGGCGGACGCTCCTCGCGTCGCAGTACGTGCAGATGTCGACGGCCGCCGTGCTCGGCGTGCTCGTCTATTTCGATGTCGTCAAGATCTGGCACATCCTGCTGCTGTCGTTCACGACGGGCGTGGCGCAGTCGTTCGGCGGACCGGCGTATCAGTCGCTCATTCCATCGCTCGTCGACAAGAAAGATCTGCCGAACGCGGTCGCGCTGAATTCGATTCAGTTCAACGTCGCGCGCGTGCTCGGGCCGCTGCTCTTCGGCTGGACGTTGTGGCTTGCGGCCAAGGGCGGCCTCAACGATCAGAAGTCGATGGCGCTGTGCTTCATCGTCAACTCGCTGTCGTTTCTCGTCGTCATCTACGCGCTGCTGTCGCTGCGTGTGAAGCACATTCCGCCGGCGCAGATCAACAGCATGCGCGACGAGATGCGCACCGGGCTGTCGTATGTGAAGCACCAGGGCAGCCTCGTCGCGCTGATTGTTCTCGCCGCGACGACCACCTTCCTCGGATTTGCGGTGCTGACGTTCCTGCCGATCTTCGCGCAGCGCGTGTTTCATGAAGGCGCCGGCACCTACAGCCATCTGCTCGCGTTCTCTGGCGCCGGCTCCGTCGTCGGGGCGCTCATCGTCGCGTGGCTCGGTAAATTCAAGCGGATGGGCCTGACGGCGCTCATCACACAGGCGATTTACGGCGGCTTCATCCTCGCGTTCGCGATGTCGCGCGTCCTGTGGCTGAGCGACATCCTGCTCTTCCTGACCGGCATGGCGCTGATGGTCGTGTTCTCGACCGTCACGTCGTTGATCCAGCTGATCGCGCCGAACGAAATGCGCGGCCGCGTCATGAGCATCTACATGCTCGCGTTCCGCGGGGGGATGCCGCTCGGCAGCCTCGTGAGCGGCTATTTCGCGACCCTGGTTGGCGCGCCGGTCGTCATCGGCGTCAACGGCGCGTTGCTCATCGTCGTGGCGCTGTACTTCCTCGCGCGAAGCCACGGCGTCCGGGAAGCCTGACACGCCGAGAACGCGGAGGCGTCAGTCTTCAGTCGTCTGTCGTCTGTCGTCTGTCGTCAGTCGCTAGTCATCAGTCGTCAGTCTCAGTCGTCAGTCAGCGTCAGTTGTTGATAGACTGTTCGATCGAGCGCATCCGGACGTTATGCATCGAGCCACTCTGTCGCTCCCCGTCATCATTGTCGCCGGTGCCACGCTGTTCGCTCAGGCGCGGCCGCAGCCGGGCGTGAAGCTGTCGCTCGACGAGCTCAAGGCGCAGATGTTTCACGTCAGCGCCGGGCAGCGGCTCAAGCCGAAGACGTGGCCGAACGGTGCGCGCGTCGCGGTCGGCCTGAGCTTCGACGTCGACAACGCCAGCGCGAGCCTCGCGACCGGCGACCTGCTCTCGGAATCGATCTCGCGCGGCGAATACGGCGCCGTCGACGGCCTTCCGCGCATCCTGCGGCTCCTCGACAAACACAATCTGCCGGCGTCGTTTTTCATCCCGGCGGTGAGCCATCTGCTCCATCCGAAAATGATTCCCGCGATTCTCGCCAGCGGGCGCCACGAAGTCGGCGTTCACGGCTGGATTCACGAGCACCTGCCGTCCGTGAACGACAGCGCTGCCGAGGCGGACATGCTGAAGCGCGCCATCGAGACCCTCACGACCGCGCTCGGAAAGAAACCGGTCGGCTACCGCGCCCCGTCGTGGCAATTCAGCCAGTTCACGATGGCGCAGGTGAAGGCGGCCGGTTTCCTGTACGACAGCAGCCTGATGGCGAGCGACGATGCGTATGAGATATTGCTGGACGGCACGCCGACCGGCGTCATCGAGCTGCCGATCGAGCGCATCGTCGACGACTTCCCGTACTTCGGCGGCGCGACCAACGGCGGCCTGCCGAGCCCCGATGATGTCGAGAAAGTATTCCAGTCCGAGTTCGACGTCGCCTACGAGGAAGGCGGTCTCTTCATTCTGACGATGCACCCGCATATTACGGGACATCGGTCGCGCGTTGCCGGTCTCGAGAAGCTGATCGTGCACATGAAATCGAAGCCCGGCGTCTGGTTCGCGACGCACGAACAGATCGCGCGCTATCTGAAAAGCCAGCGCACGAATTGAACCCCACCGTGGTGGAGTTTTCCCGACTTGTGATTCAATAGGCGTGCTTGCCTGTGCTCGAAATTGTTACCAGCTCCGGTCTCGGATCGCTCCTCGGCATGCGCCACGCGCTCGAGCCCGATCATCTCGCGGCCGTGTCGACGCTCGTCACGCGGGAGCGCGGCGGCTATAAGGCGGCGCTGCTCGGCGCGTGCTGGGGGCTCGGCCACACGTGCTCGCTGCTGGCGGTCGGCATCGTGCTCGTGGCGCTGCAGGCGGAGATGCCGCTGCGCGTCGCCGAGCTGTTCGAGTTCTTCGTCGCGCTCATGCTCGTAGGGTTAGGCGTCCGCGCGCTCTATCACGCTGCGCGGCAAGGCGGCGCCGGTCCCACGCACATTCATCATCACGGCCGCACGATTCACACGCATGCCGGCGTACCGGCGCACGTGCACATCGGCCATTGGACGCTTGCGCGCCGTCCACTCCTTGTCGGTGCCGTGCACGGTCTTGCCGGCAGTGGCGCCTTGACGGCGCTCGTGCTCACCACGCTGCCCACCATGGCGGCGCGGATTACGTATATGGCGCTTTTCGGATTGGGCTCGACGATCGGGATGGCCGCACTGTCCGGCCTGCTCGGATGGCCGATCGCGCGCATGGGATCGCATCAGGCGGTCGCGCGCGGCGTGTCGGCGCTCGTCGGCGGCTTGTCGGTCGCCCTCGGCCTCGCGTGGGGCTATCCGTTCATTTCACGGCTATTGTCCAACTGACCGGCAGCGACGCGGGAATGAAGCACACCTTGTCGTCGCACGCCTGGTAGTCGACCTTCCCCACCACGGTCAGCGTCGTCCCCGGCTTCGTCGATTTTGCAATCGTCACGTCTTGCGTGAGCCGGAACGGCTTCTGAAACACCGGCACCGACTCGCCATCGAACGACAACATCTCTGATTTTGGATAGACGACGCGGCCCACGGTAACGTCGGGGCGCGGTGCAATCGTGACCGAGATCGGCTGATATTCCTTCGCGCCGGGAGCGTACACATGGATGCCCGCGTCGGGCACGACGTCGACGGCGAACGTCACTTTCGCGCCGGCCTTCACCGACGCCGCGCTCGTGCTCGCCGCGACAGTAATGTGCTGCCTCGGCGCAAGCATGGCGACCAACATGAGAAACAGTGCGGCCATAGGACAATGGTACTAATGATTGGGCGCGGCCTCCAAGGTTCTTCGTCGTCGAACCTTCCGCCTTCTGGCTTTCAGCATTCCCCACTAACATTGCACCATGACCACGCGCGTCGTCGTCGTGGAAGACGATCCCGACATCTCGGAGCTTGTCGGCCGCTACCTCGATAAGGCGGGCTACAAGACCGAGCGGATCGCTTCGGGACGCGACGCGCTGGAGGCTATCGTCGCGCGGCCGCCGGACCTGGTCGTCCTCGACCTGATGTTGCCGCAGATGGACGGGCTGGAGATATGCCGCACGCTGCGTGCGAACCCGAAGACGTCCGACATCCCCATCATCATGCTCACGGCGCGGGGTGACGAGGCCGAGCGGATCGTCGGCCTCGAGCTCGGTGCGGACGATTACCTGGCGAAGCCGTTCAGCCCGAACGAGCTCGTGGCGCGCGTGAGGGCGCTGTTTCGTCGCGCCAAACGCGGCGCCGCCGCCAGCGACACGCTGCGGTACGGAGAGATCGTGATCGACGCGGGCAAGCACGTCGTGTCGGCCGCCGGCGAGGAGGTGACGCTGACCGCGAAGGAGTTCCTCCTGCTCCAATATCTCCTCGAGCATCGCGGCCGCGTGCTGTCGCGCGACCTTCTCCTGACCGACGTCTGGGGCTATCGCTATACGGGCGGCACCCGGACGGTCGACGTTCACGTTCGCCGTCTGCGCGAGAAACTGCCGATCCTCACCGACGCACTGGTCACGGTGAAGCAGTTCGGCTACAAGCTTCAGGATCCGCCGCCTTGATTCGGACCGCCAGCTTCAAAACCACGCTCTTCGCCGCCGCGTTCGGCGCGTCGGTGATCGCGCTGGTCGTCGCCGGCGTCCTGTTCGCGACGACGATGCGCCGGCAGACCGACGAACGGATCGAGCAGACGCTCGTCGCCGAGGCAGCGCTCGCGTCAGAGCTGCTCGGCCGCGCTGGAACCGCCAACGCATCAAGTGCGTCGCCCGCCGAGCTCGACGAAGAAGCCGATCGCATCGGCAAAGCGATTGGCGCTCGCGTCACGCTGATCGGCGCTGATGGCGTCGTGCGCGGCGATTCCGCGGAGTCGCTTGCGGGCGTCGCCGCAATGGAGAATCACGGCCATCGGCCCGAGGTCATCGCCGCCGGACAGAGCGGAGTTGGCACCGCGCGTCGTTACAGCGCAACGCTGAAGATCGACATGCTCTATGTCGCAGTGCCCGTTCGGCATCCGTCGGTTGCCTTCGTGCGCGTGGCGCTGCCGCTCAGCGACGTGCGGCACCAGCTCCGCACGATCCTCACGACCACCCTCGCTGCCCTCGTCGTCGCGCTCGCCGGCGGCGGAGTGATCTCGTGGTTCTTCGCGGCGCGGATCGGCCGCCGCGTCGAGGCGTTCGCCGCCGTCGCGCGTCGGTACCGGTCGGGTGATTTGACGCCGCCGCGCCTCGAGTACGGGGATGACGAGCTCGGCACCGTAGCGCGCGCGATGGATCAGTCGGCGCAGGAACTCGGTCGGCGCCTGCTCGAGCAGGCGCGCGACCGGTCGCGGATGGAAGCGATTCTGAGCGGCATGGTCGAAGGCGTCATCGTCGTCGATCCGCAGGGGCGGCTGCAGCTGGCAAACGAGGCCGCCCGGCAGATGCTGAAGCTCGACGCACTCGCGGTCGGCCGGCCGTACATCGAGACGATTCGACATCCCGCGGTTGCCGAGCTGCTCGGCTCCGCGCTCCTCGGCCGGAGCCCGGACGCGCTGCAGCTCTCGCCGCCGCGCGATCCGTCGCGGACGATCATGGCGCGCGCCGCGCCGGCAGTCGAAGGCGCCGCGCACGGCGCGGTGCTCGTGCTGCACGACATCACGGAGCTGCGGCAAGCCGACCAGATCCGGCGCGACTTCGTCGCAAACGTGTCGCACGAGCTGCGGACGCCGCTCACGGCGATTCGCGGCTACGTGGAGGCGCTCTTCGACGGTGACGCATCAGACGAAGACCGCCGCCGGTTCCTGGAAGTCATCGCGCGGCATACGCAGCGCATGGAGAGAATGGTGACGGACCTGCTGCGGCTCGCGCGGCTCGATGCCGGCCAGGAAACGCTCGACATCGTCCGATGCGACACCCAAGCGCTGCTGGAGTCGGTGGTCGCCGACGTAACGCCGTCGCTCGCGGCGCGAGGCCAACGCGTCCAGCTGACGGTCGCGCCAGACGCGGCGAGCCTCGAAGCGGACCCGACGAAACTCCACGATGCGCTGCGCAATCTCGTGGCGAACGCAAGCAGCTACTCGCCCGAGCGCACGACGATTCTCGTCGACGCTGCGCGCCGGGATGGACGGACAGTGCTCTCGGTATCCGACGAGGGCCCGGGGATCCCCGACGAGGATCTGTCGCGCGTGTTCGAGCGTTTCTACCGGGTCGACAAATCACGTGCGCGCGATCCCGGCGGGACCGGCCTCGGGCTGGCGATCGTAAAGCATCTGACTGAGCTGCACGGCGGCCAGGTGCGCGCCGAGAATCGCCCCGGCGGCGGAGCCAGGTTCACGATCGAGATGCCGGCTGCGGCGGCGGTCAGCCCGCTCGGCTGAAGCCTCGCGCTACGGGTCGCCCCGCTCGGCTGAAGCGTTGCGCTACGACGTACCGCCGTAGCGCGAGGCTTTAGCCGAGCGACTCTTTTCGCTCGCCCTTCAGTTCGCGCCGGCAAGTTTGAGCAGCATGTACGCCGCAGCCGCAATCGAGAACGCCGCTGGAATCGTGAGCACCCAGGCCCAGACGATCTGGCCGGCGACGCCCCACCGCACCGCCGACAATCGCCGCGTCGCGCCGACGCCAACGATCGCGCCGGTGATGGCGTGCGTCGTGCTCACCGGCACGCCGATCATCGTGGCCGTGAGGAGCGCGATCGCCGCGCCAGTCTCGGCCGCAAAGCCGCCGACTGGCTGCAGCTTGGTGATCTTCGATCCCATCGTGTGAATGATGCGCCATCCGCCGACGAGGGTGCCGAGCCCGATCGCGGTGTGCGCGAGGAGCACGACCCAGAACGGTATCTCGAACTTCTGAATGTAGCCGGCGGCGAACAACACGCCGGCGATGATGCCCATCGTCTTCTGCGCGTCGTTGGCGCCGTGATTCAAACTGAAGAACGCCGCGGACAGCAGCTGGAGGCGGCGAAACCAGCGATCGACGCGCGACGGGGGCGTCCAGCGAAAGATCCAGAAGATGGCGGTCATCAGCGCCAGCCCCGCGACGAGGCCAATCAGCGGCGAAAGAAAAATGAAGATGATCGTCTTGGTCCATCCACTCGGGATGATCGCGGCGAACCCTGCTTTCGCGACCGCCGCGCCCGCGTAGCCGCCGATGAGCGCGTGCGAGGAGCTCGTCGGCAGCCCGAAATACCAGGTAATCAGGTCCCAGACGATCGCGCCGATCAATCCGCCAAGGATGACCGCGAACGTCACGATGTGCACGTCGATCATGCCGGAGCCGACGGTTCTGGCGACCGCCGTCCCGAAGGTGAACGCTGCCACGAAATTGAAGAACGCCGCCCAGATGACCGCCTTGCCGGGCGACAGGACCCGAGTCGACACGACCGTCGCGATTGAATTCGCAGCGTCGTGGAACCCGTTGATGTAATCGAAGAAGAGGGCGACCAGTATCAGCCCGACGACGATCCAGAACATCGCGCGTCAGCCGTGCTTGACGACGACGCCTTCGAGCACGTTCGCAACATCTTCGCAGCGATCGGTCGCGTCCTCGAGGAAGTCGAGCGTCTCTTTCCACTTCATCACCACGATCGGGTCTTTTTCGTCGTCGAACAGGCGGCTCACCGCTTGCTGATGGGCCCGGTCGGCCTCGTTCTCGAGCCGGTTGATCTCGATGGCGTGCGTCGCCACGCCCTTGTTCTGCTCGAGCGCCTCGAGGGCCAGCCGGACCTGGTCGGTGCACGACGTGATGATGTGCGCGAGCTCGCGCGCCCCGAAGCGGACCGTTTCGAGACGGTACAACCGCACGAGCGACGCCGACGCGTCGATCGCGTCCATCACGTCGTCGAGCGACCGCGCCAGCGCGTGGATGTCCTCGCGATCGAGCGGCGTCACGAAGGTGCGGTTCAGGCGCTGGATGATCTCGTGGGTCAGGAAGTCGCACTTGTGCTCGACCTCCTTGAT
>Ga0105240_10010455_pt1 | contig 13042 bp, 8 predicted proteins | sample KBSC54metaG_FD_80426 | JGI IMG/M metagenome (GOLD analysis project Ga0105240, IMG submission 80426) | Corn rhizosphere microbial communities from Kellogg Biological Station, Michigan, USA - KBS C5-4 metaG | ecosystem: Host-associated > Plants > Roots > Rhizosphere > Soil | place: Michigan, USA... | reverse complement strand
TGCCAGAGCTAAAACATCTTCGGCCAGGACTTCGCCTTCGGGCCCCGATCCCCGCAAATCGGCAATGTTGATGCCGTGTTCCTTCGCCAGCCTGCGCGCCTTGGGTGAGATTTTCAGATGTTGCGCCGTAGTCGCTTCAGTTAATTTTGCCGCCATGGCGGAAGCGCGTTCGGTATCCCCAGTCATGCGCCGTCCGGTGCCCGAGAGCATCGCCTCGCTGGGCGGAATTTCTCCGGGGGCCACGAGCCAGGCGATGGTCTGCCCCACGGGAATGACGTCGCCCTCGCGCGCCCGGATGCCGGCTAGAATTCCATTCCCGGGAGCTTCGATTTCCACCACGGCTTTATCGGTTTCAACGTCGAACAGCGGCTCGCCTTTACTGACGGATTGACCTTCCTTCTTGCGCCAAGCCACAAGCTTGCCGGTTTCTTGAGCCATCTCGAGGGCGGGCATTACGATGTTATGGGCCATGTGTGATGGAAGGACACGCGGTGCGAACGCCGCTATTTGGGAACTCCCACTTTTTCCGTTTTGGCGCTGGCCGCGACCATTTCGCTCACTCGCTGGCTGGGCGCCGCTTCATGTTCGCGCGTGGTTGGGAGCGGGCCGTCCACGGTGACATAGGCCGCGCCCGCCACTAGCAGTTTTTCCGCGGGGAATCGCGTGATCACTTCGTGACCGGTTTCGGTTACTACAATTTCTTCTTCGATGCGCGCCGCGCTCCAACCATCGCTGGCAGGCCAGAATGTTTCCAGCGCGAAGACCATCCCCGGTTTGATCTCGTAGGAATGCTCCAGCGAAACCAGCCGGCTGATCACCGGCTTTTCCCATATGGCCAGGCCGATTCCGTGGCCGTATTGCAGCGCAAACGCCGCCTCCTCATCGGGAAACCCGAATTCTCTTGCTGTGGGCCAAACGGACGCAATTTCCGCCGTGGTGCGGCCGGGACGCACCAACGAAATCGCGGCATCCAGATATTCTCGGCAGCGCTTGTAGGCATCGACCATGGAGCGCGAGGCGTATCCAATCGAAAAGCAGCGGTAGTAGCAGGTGCGATAGCCCATGTACGAGTGCAGAATATCGTAATACACGGGATCGCCGGGGCGCAGCACGCGGTCGGAAAAAACGTGCGGGTGTGGATTGCAACGCTCACCGGAAATGGCGTTTACAGCTTCCACATACTCGGAACCAAGATCGTACAGAACTTTGCTGACTAGTCCGACGGCCTCATTTTCCCGCATGCCGGGCTTCATCGCGCAGTACAGGTCGTGGTAAGCGGCGTCCACCATCATCGCGGACATATTCAGCAGTGTGATTTCATCCTGTGTTTTGATGACGCGGGCATCGGACATTAATTGTTGCCCGTCAACCACCGTGATCCCTTCGCGCTGCAGCGCAAAAAGTACCGGAGGCTCGATAATGTCGACTCCCAGCGGCTCCTTGTGCAAACCGCGTTTTTCCAGTTCGATGCGGATTTTCTTGGCGACATCCTCGGCGCGGCCCATTTCCGGAGACATCGCACCGCGCAGCAACGCGATCCCGGGACGCGAACGCTCGCCCAGCCAGGGGCAATGCAACTGATGATGTCGCGCCGCCGAGCCGAAGTCCCACAGAATGGGCTCGTCATTTTGCGGCAGGAGAGTGAAGCGGCTATTCTTATCCTGCGCCCAGCTGCCAATGTGCGTGGCGGTCAGGTAACGCACGTTGTTCATGTCGAAGCACAACAGCGCTCCCATTTCGGATGTCGCGAGCAGTGCTTTGGCGCGCGCCAGCCGCTCCTGCCGCAGGCTATCGAAGTTGACGCGCTGCTCCCAATCCACCGCCATGGTTCCATAAGTTGGCAATGCCATCGGAGCCTCCAGCAGAAAATCTCTCGCTAAGCACACGCTGAAACTGTATCTCTAACTCCGTTTACACATCACCCGGGCGGCCTCAAACACCATCTGCTCGCTGGGAATGGTGGCATCTTCCAGTTGCGGCGAAAAGGGAACCGGGACGTGCATCGCGCCGATGCGCTTTACCGGAGCGTCCAAATCATAGAATGCGCCGGTCGCAATCACCGAAGCAATTTCCGCCGTCACGCCGTAGCGCTCATACCCCTCGTCCACCACAATGGCCCGCGAAGTTTTTTGGGCCGATTCGATTAATGTTTTTTCATCCAGCGGCCAGGTAGTCCGTGGATCGATCACTTCCGCGCTGATCCCGATTTCCTGCAGCATGTTCGCGGCGCCCAGCGCCACCTGCACCATGCTGCTGGTGGCCACAATCGTGATGTCATCGCCTTGCCGCTTGATGTCGGCCACGCCAAAGGGAATCGTATACTCTTCCACCGGCACGGGTCCCTTGAACTTGAACATCATTTTGTCTTCGAAAAAAATCACGGGATTTTCATCGCGAATCGCCGTCTTCATCAGTCCCTTGGCATCGTACGGCGTGGAAGGCAACGCCACTTTCAGGCCGGGAATATGGCTGAACCACGCATGCAGCGATTGCGAATGTTGCGCCGCCGAGCGCCGCGATGCTCCCAACGTGGCTCGCATCACCATGGGAACTTTCCACGCGCCTCCCGACATGTAGTGAACCTTGGCGGCCTGATTCACCATCTGGTCCATCGTCAAGGTGACAAAATCTCCGAACATGATATCGACCACGGGACGCAGGCCCGTCATCGCCGCTCCCACAGCGATGCCCGTGAAACCCGCTTCCGAAATCGGCGTATCGATGATGCGCGATTTGCCGAATTCCTCCACCAGGCCCGATAAAACTTTAAAGGGAGTTCCCGCCTCGGCCACGTCTTCGCCGATCAGGCAGACGCGCGGATCGCGGCGCATTTCCTCCGCCAGCGCTTCCCGGACCGCTTCCCCCAGGCTCAATTCGCGAGTGGCGACGTCAGGCATAAATGTCCTCCTCCACTTGCTGCAAGCCCGGGTAGGGGGACTTCGTCGCGAAATCCACAGCGGCGTCGATTTCGGCCTTGGCTTTGGAATAAATGTTTTCCAGCAACGTTTTATCGGCGCGATTTGTGGCCATCAGCCAATCGCCGTGCAGTTTGATGGGGTCGCGTTCATTCAGCCAGTGCAGCTCTTCCTGCTTGGCGCGATAGTATTCGCGATTCACGTCGCCCACGTGATGGCCGCGATTGCGGTAGGTCTGGCACAGCAGGAACGACGGACCCTTTCCCGCACGGGCGTCTTCGACCAGTTGGCTCGCCGCCGCGTACACCGAGCGCACGTCCTGGCCATCGACGCTGGCGCCGGGGATTCCAAACGCCGCCGGACGCGCCAGAATTTCACCCGCCGTGGTTTCCGAGAAATGCGTATACTCGCCGTACAGATTGTTTTCGCAAACGTAAATCACCGGCAAATCCCACAGGCGCGCCATGTTCATCACTTCGTAAAGCAGACCTTGCCCCAGCGCCCCATCGCCGAAAAAACAAACGGAAACTTGCTTGGTGTCCAAGGCTTTTGCCGAAAACGCCGCGCCGGTGGCGATTCCCGCGCTGCCGCCTACGATTGCATTGGCTCCCAGGTTGCCGCTGGCGGGGTCGGCAATGTGCATGGAGCCGCCCTTGCCGCGGCAATATCCCGCTTCCTTACCGAGCAGTTCGGCGAACATGCGATCCGGCGCAGCGCCTTTGGCAAGGCAATGTCCGTGGCCGCGATGTGTGCTGGTTATGTAATCGTCGCGATGCAGCGCTTCGCAAATGCCCACCGCAACGGCTTCTTCGCCGGAATACAAGTGAGCCAGGCCGGGCATGAGCGCGCGGGTATACAGATCGTTGACCTGCTCCTCGAACAGACGAATGGTCACCATGTGCTTGTACATCAGCAGAAGCTTTTCGCGGCTCAGTCCGTTCTCCGCGCCAGGATGATTCGTGGTTATCATTTTGCGACTCCGGAAAGCTTGGCCAGGACCTCGAAAATCACCGCAAAATCCCGGGATGCCAGCCCCATGCCCCGCGCCGCGGTTAGAATTTCGTTCGTTGTCGCGGTGGCCGGCAATGGCACGTCCAGCTGTCGACCCATTTCCAGGGCCAGCAGCATATCCTTCTGCATCATGTTTACATTGAACCAGGCTTCGTCCGGCATTTTCAGGACGAATGGGCCTCGATATTGAATCATGGGCGAAGCCATCGCGCTGTGAACCAGCACATCGACGGCAGTTTCTCGCGCGATTCCGCTTTTTTCCGCGAGCAGAACCCCCTCGCTGAAGGCCAGCATCTGCACGGCAAGACTCAGATTGGTGGCGATCTTCATGGAAAGCGCCAGACCGTTGTCGCCGACATAAGTTACTTTGGGGCCCAACTCGTCGAGGATGGGTTTCACGCGCTCGAATGTTTCGCGGCGTCCTCCCACCATTACGGAAAGTTTTCCCTGTTGCAGTGTGATCACGCTTCCGGAAACCGGCGCGTCCACCATGTCCGAGCCTTTGCTTCGAACTTTTTCAGCCAGCGCCCGGCTGGCGGCGGGACTGACTGTGCTCATATCGATCAGCGTTTTGCCGGGGCCCAGTGCAGCCAGCAGGCCATCCGGCCCCTCCGCTACCGCGCTCAGGGCTTCGGAATTTGTGACCATCACCAACGTGACGTCCGCAGCGGCGCAGACGGCGCGCGGCGAGTCCGCCCATTTCATCCCTTTCGCAGTTAGCCACTGCGCTTTCGAACGCGTGCGGTTGTAGCCGGTTACCTGGTGCCCCTTATCGAGCAGCCGGCTGACCATCTGACTGCCCATTACACCCAGGCCCACAAATCCCAGATTTGCCATGCAGAGTATTCTCCAGAAACCAAATCAGCCAAAGCAGGCGTCATTATACGCAACCGCCCCAGACGCTCAACAGACATTCGCTCAACAGAACATCGCGCAAATTCGGCACGCCATGAAATCAGCAATCGCCTTGGATCCATACCGTTTTTATATTGGTGAACTCGCGTATCCCGTGAACGCCCAACTCGCGGCCGTGGCCCGATCGCTTGATTCCGCCGAACGGAATACGCGCATCGGAAGCGACGAGTTGGTTGACGAAAACCATCCCGGCATCCAGCTCATCGATAAAGCGTCCGCACTCCTGTTGATCCCTGGTCCAAACGCTGGCTCCCAAGCCGTAGCGGGTGTCGTTGGCGAGCCGGATGGCTTCGTCCACGCTTTTCACCCGATACAGGTTCGCTACCGGTCCAAATAATTCCTCACAGTGCGCCGGTGACCCCGGCGGAATATTGGTCAGGACCGTTGGCGAGTAAAAAAATCCAGGAAGCTCGGGCCGTTTGCCGCCGGTCAGGATTCGCGCGCCCGCCGCGACCGATTTTCGGACCTGTTCTTCCAGGGCAGTGACCGCCTCGGCTCGCACCAGGGGACCGACCTCCGTTTTTTCATCCATCGGATCGCCCACTACCAGTGCTTCCATCCTGGCCACAAACTTACGCTCGAATTCGTCCGCAATTTTCTCATGCAGGATGAAGCGCTTGCCCGCTATACAGGACTGGCCATTATTCTGCGTACGCGCCTTCACACCGATCGTGACGGCCTGATCCAGGTCCGCGCTGGGCATCACGATGAATGGATCGCTGCCGCCCAATTCCAGTACAACCTTTTTCACTCGCTTGGCTGCGGCAATTCCCACCTGAATGCCGGCTCTTTCGCTGCCCGTCAGCGTAGCCGCCATCACGCGCGAATCTTCCAGGATCGCGTCGACTTTTTCGTGGTCGATCAGTAGCGCCTGGAATGCGCCGTCAGGAAAACCGGCCCTGCGAAACAAATCTTCGATTGCCAGCGCGCACTGCGGAACATTCGGCGCGTGTTTCAGCAGCACCACGTTGCCCGCCATCAATGCGGGCGCGGCAAACCGAAAGACCTGCCAGAAAGGATAATTCCACGGCATGATGGCCAGGATGGAACCGAGCGGCTGGTAACGAATGAAACTTCGCGTCGCCGGCGTAGAGACAATTTCATCCGCCAACATACTTTCGGCATGCTCAGCGTAAAACCGGCACGTCCACGCGCACTTGGCGGCCTCATCACCGGCGGAGCGGAACGTCTTTCCCATCTCGGTGGTCATCAATCGCGCAAGCGTTTCCTTGTCCGCGTCCAGCAATTCCGAGACCTTTACGATCATCCGGGCGCGCTCGGCGTATGGGAGTTTGCGAAACTTCGCAAAGGCCTGGGCGGCCTTTTGCAGCTTGGCCTCCAGTTGGGAATCGGACAGCGGTTCAAATGTTTTTATGAGTTTCCCAGTCGTGGGATTAACACTCGCAATGTTCATGGGTCTGCCTTTTGGGTCTGGCTCTCGTAGAGCTGAGTTCAGATTCTTTTCTCGAAAGTTGTACCACGTTTCCGGCTGCTCTCTGAGCCGTCCCTGAGGTTGGCCGAAAAAAAATTTGTATCCTGCGGGTCTGACGAGAAATAAGTAGCTCTAGGACTGCTAATCCCTCGGTTGTTGCGAGTTTACCGGAGAACCGGCATTAATCTGGTCCGAGATTTTCACTTGCTCGCCTTGTTCGAAGGCGTCCTCGGGATTGATCACCACGTTATCCGCCGCCGTAACTCCCTGCAAGACTTCTACCTTCGTGCCCAAGTCCCGGCCGATAGCGATTTTCTTCAGGTTCAGCCGGCTGTTCGAATCAACGACGGCTGCCATGGTCCCTTCCGGGCGAAACAGCAAAGCATTAATCGGTAGTGACAGGCGCTGGCCCGTTAATTTGGCGTCGAAATGCACTTCCGCATACGAACCCGGTAAGAGGGTGCCGGAAGGGTTGGGAACATCGACCTCGGTGAGCAGTGTACGTGTCTCCGGGTCGATGGCGTTGGCGGTGCGCGCCACCTGGCCGCAAAATTTACGTCCGGGGAATTCCTCCAATTCCAGACAGGCCTTCAGCCCGGCGTGGATGGACGGGCCGTACGATTGCGGAACGGACACAAAAACGCGCAGCGGATCGATTTGTGCCACGTGAAATAATTCCTTGGTGGCGCTGCCGCCGTTCCCCGCGTTAATCAAAGTGCCGGGATCGACGTTGCGCTGTGTAATCACCCCGGCGAAAGGCGAATCGACTCGCTTGAACGATTCCAGTTCTTCCAAGCGCTTTACGTTGGCTTCCGCGGATTGCAACATGGCGCGCTTGGCCGCCAACGCTCCGTTGGCGTTGTCCACATCCTGCCGGGACACCGATTCGGTCTTCAATAAATCCTGGTAGCGTGTTGCCGTGGTTTCCGCCAAGCCTAAATTGGCGCGCGCGGTGGATAGATCGGCGCGCGCTTGCAAAAGTTCCTGGTCAATTTCGGGAGTATCGATGTCCGCCAGAATCTCTCCCTTACTGACATGGCTGCCGATGTCTTTGTACCACTTTTTCAAATAACCGCTGGTCCTGGCGTAAATGGGAGACTCGACGTAAGCCTTGATGGATCCCGGAAGAACCATTTCGGAATCGCCCTCGATCGGCGTCGCATGGATCACCGCGACGAAGGGGACAGCCATGCTCTCAGTCTGCTGCGCAAGCACGCGATGCTCGGATTGCCGTTGCAGCAGGGCGTAAATTCCGAGGCCCAGGAGAACCACGAAAAGCAGCGAGAACCAGGGCAGCATCGGGCCACCGCCGCGGCGCGGTTCTTCCGGAAAATCCTCGGACGGTTGTTTTTGACGCGGTTCCATTGAAATTTCAGACATCCCTGCAATTCTCCTGAATTTCTAAATTCTGCAGTTTCGAGGCCCTGACGACTGAATCAAGACGAGGTTATTTCCTCCGCGCCCACGCGCATTCCCGGCCGGTGATGCCGGTGAATCAGGGAAAAGACGCAAGGCACAAAATATAAGGTGGCCGCCGTCGCCACGATCAACCCGCCGATCACCGCCCGTCCCAGCGGCGCGTTCTGCTCTCCGCCTTCACCCAGGCCCAACGATAGCGGAACCATTCCGATAATCATGGCCATTGCGGTCATCAGCACCGGCCGAATTCGCACATACCCGGCCTGCAACGCTGCTTGCTTGGAATTGAGCCCTTCCTGCAATCGCTCGCGGGCAAACGACACCATCAAAATGCTGTTGGCGGTGGCTACTCCCATGCACATGATGGTGCCGGTGAGCGAGGGCACGCTGATGGTGGTATGCGTCAATAGCAGGATCCAAATAATCCCAACCAGCGCGCCGGGCAGCGCGGTAATAATGATGAATGGGTCGAGCCACGACTGAAAATTCACCACGATCAATAAATAGACCAGGATGATGGCGACGGCCACGCCCGCTCCCAGACCGGCAAACGATGACGTCATGGTTGCCACCTGCCCACGGCGGAAGATTTGCGTCCCGCGGGGCAGCTTGCCTTCGTATTCCCGCAGGATCTTCTGGATGTCTGCGTCGACGCCGCCGAGGTCGCGCCCCTCGACCGAGGCATACACATCGATCAGGGGAAGATTGTTGTAATGGCTGATCAGCGCCGGCTCCACGTTGACTTTCATTTCCGTCAGGTTCTTGAGAATCTGCGGAGACTTGGCGGTGGGCGATGAAATCGGAATATTGTCGATGGCCTGCATGGAATCGATCTTGTACTGGGGAACCTGAACCGCCACGTTGTAAAGGAATCCCGTGTTGGGATTCACCCAGAACGAAGGATTGATTTGAAAGCTGGAACTCAGCGTCAGCAGCAGGCTGTTGGCGACATCCTGTTCGCTCACGCCTACGGACTGGGCACGAGTTCGATCCACGTTGAAAAACAGGGTCGGATAGGAACGCAATTGCTGTACATGCGCATCCACTGCTCCGGGGACGTGGCGAATGCGGTTGGAAATCTGCTGCGCCAGCGCATAGTTGGCCCTTTCGCTCGGTCCGATCAACTGGATATCGATGGGTGCGGGAACGCCAAAGTTTAAAATCTGGCTGACCATGTCCGCGGGCTGAAAAAAGAACTCCGTGCCTGAAAAGTTTTCGGCCAGGCGCTCGCGAAGTTCGTCCACATAATATTGCGTCGGTCGCTTATGGTTGGGCTTCAAGCCGATCAAAATTTCCGCATCCGATTCCCCGATCACCCCCGAATTGCTGTAGGTCGTGTTGATCGTGCTGTTGAACAAGCCGATGTTGTCCAGGATGTTGCCGAGATCCTCCGGGGGAATTACGTGACGAATTAAATTATCCACGCCGTCGGCCTCGCGAGCCGTCTCTTCCACGCGCTGTCCAGCGCGGGCGCGCATGTGCAGCCGGATCAATCCGGCATCCACCGAGGGAAAGAAATCGCGCCCCAACACAAATAGAAACGGAACCGAAGCCAGGCAAAGGACCAGAAACAGGACTACAAACAGGCCTGCGTGATCCAGGCTGAAGTTCAGGCTGCGGCGGTAGCCCTCCCGCATGCGTTGAAATCCCATGGCGAATTTGCGCTGCATACGCGAAAAAATATCGTTGCCGGTCGCATATTCCTCGCCATGATGATTTTTGAGCAGGTACATCGCCATGGTGGGAACCAGCGTTCTGGACAATACGTAAGAAGCCAGCATGGCGAATACGACAGCCTCAGCCAGGGGCACGAACAGAAATTTGGCAACACCCGTCAGGAAAAACATGGGTACGAACACGATGCAGATGCACAACGTGGAAACCAGCGCCGGAATGGCAATTTCCTGCGAGCCGTCCAGGATCGCGCGAATCGTGTCCTTGCCTTGCGCCAGATTTCGTTCGATGTTCTCAATAACCACGGTGGCGTCGTCCACCAGGATACCGACGGCCAGGGCGAGCCCTCCCAGTGTCATCAGGTTAATGGTTTCGTGCAGCGCGCTCAGTACAAAAATCGACACCAGGACGGAAAGCGGGATGGAAATGGCGATGATCAGCGTGCTGCGCCAGCTTCCCAGAAAAAGCAAAATCATGAGCGCCGTCAGGCAAGCGGCCACCAGGCCTTCGCGAATCACGCCCTGCACGGCGGCACGAACAAAGATCGACTGGTCGAACAGTAGCGTCATTTTCAGCTGCGGTGGCAGCAGGGTCGCCACTTGCGGCAGCTTGGCGATGACCTGGGAAACCACGTCCAGCGTCGAAGCGGCGCCAGTCTTATAAACTGCCAGTAAAACCCCGCGCTGCCCGTCCATGCGCGCAATGTTGATTTGCGGGGAAAATCCGTCGCTGACCGACGCCACATCGCGGACAAAGATGGTGGCGCCGTTCCTGGTTCTGATCGGCAGATTGTTGAGGGCCTCCAGCGTGTCGGGTGAACCGTTCATTTCCACGTTGTATTCGGTAGCGCCCAGCTTGGCCGTACCCGAGGGCAGCGCCAGATTTTGGGTGCTCACGGCATTGATCACGTCCACCGGCGTAAGTCCCTTGGCCTGCAACGCCGGAATATCGATGTTCACCGATACCTGCCGCGTTTTCCCGCCGTACGGGTAGGGGATCGCGGAGCCGGAAATCGTCGCAAGCTGGTTGTGAACGATGGTAGTGGCGAAATCGAACAACTGCTGTTCGGAAAGCCCTTCGCCCTTCATGCCGATCTGCACGATCGGCACGGCCGAAGCGGAATAGGTGATGATCAGCGGCGGCGAGATGCCCGGAGGCAATTGCCGGATGATGGTTTGCGAAACGGCGGTGATTTGCGTCAGCGCCACGTGCACATCGGTGCCGGGCTGAAAAAATGTCTTGCTCAACGACCGGCCGTCCACCGTCTGCGATTCGATGTGCTCGATGTTATCGACCACCGTGCTCATAAACCGCTCGAAGTTGGAAACCACGCGGTCTTCCATCTGTTGCGGCGGGAGGCCGGCATAATTCCACGCCACGCTGATCACGGGAATATCAATATTGGGGAAAATGTCCGTGGGCGTGCGCTGCAGCACGATCGGCGTCATCAATAATATAACTACCGCCGCCACTATGAACGTATATGGCCGGTTCAGCGCGATGCGTACAATCCACATAGATTGGGTACGGGGAAACCTATTCCTTATGCTTATCGGGACTTGCCGGAAACTCTAGTCTACTACCTTTTTTAGAGCGTCCGCCAGACTGATGCGGTTAACCTCCAGCGTGCGGCCCATGGCTTGATTGAACTTCAGTTCGTCTTCGAGCAGATTAATCCGATCCCTCAGTTCGGTTCCCTGCGCCGTGGTCACGTCGCGGGAGCGTAGCACCACGTTATAGCTGGTCGATGCCCCCAGGCGATATTTCTCCTGCTCGTCCTGAAAAGTTTGCAGCGCCAGCTTGCTGGCTTCCTCGGCGGCTGCCAGCGAAGCTCGATCCTCCTGCAGGGCAATCAGTGCGTTGCGCACATTCACAAAAATGCTGTTCTGCTGCTGCCGGTACTGCACTTTTTGTTGTTGCTGATTCAGCAATGCCTGGGCATTGTCCGCCTGCGCCGCCCGATTCCGAATCGGAAGGTTGAAATTGATGCCGGCCTCGAAGGTTGGATAGGTTCCGTGGATCAGGCGGCTCAAGTCCGATCCCACGCCCCCTGGAAAAACAGCGGACAGGGGAGTGGTCACCGCATTGGCCTGAAACAACCCAGGAACGGGAACGCCCGCGGAATTTACAATGGGGAGCCCGCTGACAAATGCCCCGGTAGGATTGGACGCGGTGGCCGTCTGAACTCCACCAAGGCCGGTTGCCACATACTGCCCAAAAATATTGACGGAGGGCAGCAGCTCATTTTTTGTGGCTTTCACCTCCACACCTGCGTTTTCCAGCGCGTAAGCCACCTGCTGGAGTTCCGGACGTTTCTGCCACGCTTCCTTCACCGCATCTTCGATGCGAATATCCTGGCTTGTATCCGGCGTCGTAATGGGCGTGGTGGGAACAATCTCCGCGCTGAGCAGAGTCGCGTCCAGCGGATTCTTGGTGATGTCGTTCAGGAGGGTCGTTTCATCCTGTAATTCGACGGATTGCGCCTGCACCAGGGCCTGCTTGTCGGAAGCGACCTGCGACTGCGCGGTCAGCACATCCAGCGAAGAAAGCGTGCCGATAGCCAGCCGCCGAGAATTCTCTTCATAGAGCCGCTGCGAAACTTCCAGCGCGGTCCGCTGCACCTTCACGTTTTCCCGCGCATAAACCAGCTCCCAATATTCGTTGGAGATCTGCGTGGTGGTGGCGATGATCTGCTGCTCCAGTTGCGATAACCCGGCCTTCAGCGTGGTTTTGGCTTCGATAATCAGCCGCGTGTTCGCCAACACCCCGAATCCACGCAGCAGCGGCTGGGTCACGGTAACCGTCAGCGCCGACTGCACGTCGGGATTGTATAAATTGAAAAATCCGAAATTGCTGGAGGTGCGGGTGTTGGTCATGCCCACCTGGAACTGCGTGCCGGTCGGGAAATACTGGTTATATTGAAAATTCAAGTTGCCTACGTGCTGAACGAACGCGGGTGGCGCTGAGCTGCTAAGCGTCGTGATCGCAGTCGGGATCACGCCGGCAAACAGCGGGTTATTGAGCGGCGTCACCGAATCCTGCAAATTTGCGTTGCCGCTAATCGTAGGATCGAATGACACCAGTCCGTTGATCCCCGAGCGTGCGCGCAGCAGGGTTACCTCATCCATCCAGGGCGTGAAGCGCTGCACCTCAATCGCCAGGTTGTCTTCCAGCGCCAGTGAGATCGCATCCTGCAAGCTCAGCATCAGTTTGCCGCCCTGAAGGAGTTGTTCGATGCGCGGCGAATTCACCAGCGGCGGCTCCGAAATTTTCAAGGGCGTGTAGGGAGCGAGTACGGTAGGAAACCATTTTTTCTCGCCCGAGTAATCGAAACGCAGATTGACCGTCCGCGGCTGCGGCTCCGCTGTAGCGGGCTGTGCGCTCCTGGAAGCGGTCGGCTGCGCCTGGCCCTGTGCTCCGCTGGAATCCGGGGATTGCGCCTGGTTTTGTGCAAGGACGGGCGACGAAAAAAATGCGATCATCGCAAATAGCGCGGCTACAGCCAACGTCTGTGTATTCCTCATCATTTCATCTCCCAGGATCGATGGTGGCGTGCGCACCCGCCGGGAATCTACAGTCCGTCGATTCCTGCCGGGCCTGCAAAAAAGGACCCGATACGAGCCGCGCAACCAACAAGGATGTCGGGAAATCGCGATTGGAGCAATCGAAATATGCC
>Ga0105240_10010452_pt1 | contig 13043 bp, 7 predicted proteins | sample KBSC54metaG_FD_80426 | JGI IMG/M metagenome (GOLD analysis project Ga0105240, IMG submission 80426) | Corn rhizosphere microbial communities from Kellogg Biological Station, Michigan, USA - KBS C5-4 metaG | ecosystem: Host-associated > Plants > Roots > Rhizosphere > Soil | place: Michigan, USA... | reverse complement strand
GAGCATGGTGGAAAAGCACGCCGCCAAGGCCGTTCTGTTCCTGACCGATTGGATGGATGAGGAAACGGACGAGGATGAAGAATAGATGAGCAGAGTCGGTGGGAAGTCGCATCGCGATGCACGCAGGAAGGCCCGCGCGGAGGCCTCGGCGTGGGTCGTGCGGCTTCACGGTCCGCACCGCTCGCCGGCGCTCGAAGCGGGGTTCCGCGAGTGGCTGGCGGCCGACCCGGAGCACGCCCGGCAGTTCGAGCGCGTGACCGATGTTTGGGATGCCGGCCCGCAGGTCCCCGTCGGCGGTGTGCCCCGCGCGCGCGCGCGGCGGCGGTTGCCGGCCGGCCGAATCTGGCTTGCTGCCGCATCGATCGCCGCGGCGTGTCTGATCGCCGTTTACTTCCTTGCCGGGCTCGGGTCCGGCACCGTGTATCGCAACGGTACCGGCCCACTGCGGGTGGTCCAGCTGGAGGATGGCACTCGCATCTCTCTGGATGCGCAGAGCGCGGTGCGTGTCGCTTACAGCGATACGCAGAGGCGTGTCGAGCTCGAATACGGGGAGGCTTACTTTCAGGTGAGCCACAACCCCGGGTGGCCTTTCGTCGTCGTGGCGGGACAACACCAGATCACCGACATCGGGACAGCATTCATGGTTCGCTATGGACCGGCTCATACGGCCGTGACGCTTCTCGAAGGCCGGGTGGCGGTCAGCTCCCGATCGGAGCCCGCGCGGGGCGCAGGAGCCGGTCGACAGGCTCGGCTCGCTGCAATCATTCTCGCTCCCGGCCAACGGCTGACGTTCGCCAGCGGCAGGCTGCCGAGGCTCGATGCGGCGGTGACGGATGATGCCACCGCATGGCTTCGCGGGGAGATCGTGCTGGATGACACCCCCCTGGCCGGGGTCGTCGCCGCATTGAATCGCTACGACGCCACACCGCTCGGGATCGACGATCCGCGCGTGGCGAGGCTGCGCGTGAGCGGGATCTTCCACACCGGCAATAACCGCGAATTCGCGGTCCTGCTCGCGAAGCTCTACGGGGTTCCCTTTTCCGAGCACGGCGGCCGGATCGTTCTCGGGGCGGCTGGGAATCAGTCGCCATAGCGCTCGGCGACGAAAGGGATTTCGCTCCAGGGAGGTGAGGTGTCGAGCCCGCCCGTGCGTCTCCATGCGAGACAGGCGTAACGCCGGGGGTAATGGTGGTCTCATCGTCCATTCGAGCAATATTGGCGGCCAGCGCGCTGGGAGCTCTCGCTGCGCTCGGCGCACCTGCGGCATCTGCCCAGCAGAGCTATCGGTTCGACCTGCCGTCGCAGTCCTTGGCCGACGCGCTGCGTGCGATAGGGCGACGGACGAGCCTCAACATTCTCTTCGATCCCGAGGTGGTACGGAATCTGAGTGCCGGATCTCTTCACGGCACGTTTACCGCTACCCAGGCAATCGATCACGCGCTGCGGGGAACACATCTCATCGAGACGCGCGCCGATGTCCATTCTGTGCTCGTGCGCCTCGCGTTGGTCGAGAGAAGCAGCGACTTGCCGGTCGCCGCCGATCCTGCGCGCGGCGGGGATCCTCCGCTCGCGGTCGGGTCCGCCGTGCCTCTCGCCCCTCCCGCCACCCTGGAAGAGATCACGGTGACGGCACGGCGAACGAAAGAGGATCTGCAAACTACGCCGGTATCCGTGACCGCGCTGACCGCAGCCGACATCGCTGAGCGCGGCTTGAACAATGTGCTCGACATCGCCAAGGCGACGCCTGACCTGACGATCATGTCCGGAGGGAATTACTCCGGAAAATCCGCACTGACCTACATCCGCGGCATCGGTCAGGACCAATTCACGTACGCGTTTCAACCCGGCGTCGGCTACTACGTCGACGATGTCTACTACGGCACTGTCTACGGCTCGATCTTCGAGCTGGGAGACATCTCCGGCGTGCAGGTTCTGCGCGGGCCTCAGGGCACTCTCTTCGGCAAGAACAACGAGGGCGGCGCCATCCTCCTCACCACCCCGGAGCCCAAAGGCGACGACTCGGGCGAATTCGAGGCGGGATACGGCAGCTACGGTCGCATCTTCCTCAAGGGTGACTTCGACGTCCCGCTGATCGCGGACAGACTCTCGTTGCGGGTGTTCGGGGCCTCCAACAGCATGGACGGTTATGTGGATCGGATCGATTACGCGTGCGCCCATCCGGGAGCATCCGGAAATCTGCTGCCGATGACGACGCGCCCGGGCTGCAGAGCAGGCACCGAGGGAGGGGATGATGAGCGCAGCCTGGATGGGGCCCTGAAGTGGACGCCGACCGACGATTTGTCATCCATTCTGCGGGCCAGCCTGCACGTCGATCGCAGCGAGGCGGGAGCCGATGTCCCGATCATCCAGAATCCGATTCCGCCGGGCAGCGACACCGACAACTACAATACGTACGTGTCTCTGCCGCTCTATGGAGTCCCGGTCAACAGTCCGGCATATCTCACCGGTAACCCTTTCCGGACGTATTCTTCGTATGTCGACCCCGGAACCGGCGACTCCGTGCCGCCGATCAACCACGAGACCTTCTGGAGCGTCGCGGACACCACTCAATGGAACACTCCCTGGAGGTTCAGGGTGAAGAACACCCTGGCGTACCAGCGATACGACGCAGAGTTCGGCAACACGGACCCGATGACGCCGATCGCGACGTTTCTGGAGGACAACATCCTTCCCTATCATCAGGTCACGGAGGAGCTCGATCTGAGCGGGACCGCTCTCGGCGGCCGCTTCGAGTGGATTGCGGGACTGTACTATTTTAAATCGATCGGCATCTACGACGGACACATCGAGCTTCCCTCGACCGTCATCGTCGAGCCCGGAATCCTGGTCGATCCCACGGTCTTTCCTTACGCACCGAACGGCGTCTACGGACTCAACTTCAATATCCACGACATCACCGAGGCCAGGAGCAGATCGGGATTCGTTCACGGCGTCTATCACCTGACCGACGAGCTGAGCCTGGAGGCCGGCGGTCGCTACAGCCAGGACCGGAAGAGTCAGTCGTACGACCATACCTATACGGCCACCAATCCGGCCAACATCCTGCTGCCCGCCGGGACGCCCGCTTATCCGCCGGGTGTCGGGGGGGAGACCGACGACAACCGCTTCGACCCGAAGGTCGCGATCCAGTATCAGTGGACCCCGAGCCTGATGACCTATCTCTCTTATGCCACCGGCTACAAGGCGGGCGGCATCAACCCGAAGCCGGTCCTGGTGACCGACATCGTGCCCTTCAAGGAGGAAACGCTGAAGGCCTACGAGGCGGGTATCAAGAGCGAGTGGCTCAATCATCGGCTGCTCGTGAATGCCGACGCCTACTACAGTGACTACACCAACCTGCAGCTGAGCGAATTCCTGCCGCCGCCGCTGGGCGACGGAGGCACGATCGTGATCAACGCGGGGCATGCCCGCATCGAAGGGAGTGAAGCGGATCTGAAGTTGATCGTCGCTCGCGGGCTGTCGCTCGAGGCCAATGGCAGTTATCTCGATTACAGGACGCTGAGCCTGGGTGCGGCCGCGGGTCAGGTCGGTGGCCCCACGCTGACCACGCAGCCGCCCTATGTGCCGCGGTGGCAGGGATCCCTCGGCGCAGAGTATGACCATGTGCTCGGGCCGTATGGCTCAATGAGTGCCCGCGCCGATTGGTCCTATCGATCGAAGGTGTATTTCGATCTCGCCAATACGCAAGCCGGCGCAGAGGGCGGATACGGCCTGCTCAACCTGCGATTGGCGTGGACTAGCGCAAGCGGCAATTGGATGACGGCGATCGAAGTCGCCAATGCCACCGACAAGCGTTACTACATCGCCAAGACGCCGACACTGAACGCCGATGGAAGCCTGTTCAGTGTCAGCGGAACGCCGGCCATGCCGATCACGGAGTTCTTCACGATCGATCGGAAGTTCTGATCCGGATAAGCGCCCATTGCCGGCCGCACACCAAGAGGAAGTCATCTCCATGAAACGCCACGGCTTTTTCATAGTCGCCTCGCTCGTTTGGCCGATCTGTCAGTCGGTGGGCGCCACGCCCGCAACCGTGGACCCCATGTTCGCCAGGTGGCATGTGAGCCCGGAGTACTACTTTTCCCAGCCGCAAGAGCTCAAGCCGCACTGGGCGAAGCGCCTCGAAGGCTATCTGCCGACGCGCGACGGCACTGAGCTGCGCTACAGCGTGCTCCTGCCGGCCGGCAAGGGTCCATTCCCGGTCATCATCAACTACAGCGGGTATGACCCGGGTGCGATCGGCGGACTCGCGTACCTGCACAACGACACCACGTTCTCGACGAGCCTCGATCAGACGCTGCTCGACCACGGCTATGCGGTAATGGGTGTGCAGGCGCGCGGCACGGGCTGCTCGCAGGGAACCTTCGACTTTCTGGGCCCGAGCTACGGCCGCGACGGCGCGGATGCGGTCGAATGGGCGGCGCGGCAGGGCTGGTCCGACGGCGATGTCGGAATGGCCAACTGGTCCTGGGCGGGCATGTCGCAGATTGCGACGGCGAGCAACCGGCCGCCGCATCTGAAGGCGATCGCGCCCGGCATGGCCATGACCGACCCGCGCTCCGACAGCTGGGAAATCGGCGGCGTCCCATCGCAGGGCTTCGTAACGGGCTGGTGGCAGTTCCTGCATTCGCGTTGGCTGGCGGTTCGCCGCAGCGCCGTTGCGGAGCACGATGAGCGCTGCGTCGCGCAGGTCGACCGAAATCATACGGCCGGGGAGACTCCTGCCATCAACCTGCCGAGCCAACTGATCCGCCATCCGTTGCGCGACGCCTGGATCCAGGAGCGCACCATTCTGAGCTTGGCCGACCGGATTGACGTGCCGGTGCTGTCCATGGAGGCCTTTCAGGACGGCATCACCACGGCGCGGGCGGGCTACTACCGCGAGCGGCTCGATCCGAGCAAGGTCTGGCTCGTCCAGACCAACGGCGGTCACGATCTGTACGAATCGTTGCGATACCGAACGGAGCTGATCGCCTTCCTGGATCATTTCGTCAAGGGCACGAGCAATGGATTCGAGCGGCAGCCGCATGTCGAGGTGTGGCTGGACTCCACCACGGCGGGCACCCTGCCGCACCAACAGAATGAGAATGCCGTTCCGGGTTGGGTCATCCACGAAGACCGCCTTCCGGTCAAGCCGGGCACGCTGACACTGACGCTCGCCAGCGGGAATCAACTCGATACGGACGGCAAAGGCGGCGGGTCGTCTGACAGCTACCAGTACCCCGTGCCCGGCCCCGCGGTCAATCTCAACCCCTACGAGCCGACGTGGGGCCCGCTCAGCCCGCAGTGGGGGCAGGGCAGCGTTGCTTACACGAGCGCTCCGCTGGAGAAGGGCATCGTCATCTACGGTCCGGTGAGCGCCAATCTCTGGGTCTCCACGACCCAGAGCGACTCCGACCTGCAGGTGACCCTGACGGACGTGCGGCCCGACGGAGAGGAGCAGTACGTCCAGAGGGGCTGGCTGCGACTGTCCGATCGGGCAATCGATGAGCGGCGCTCGACCCCGCACCTGCCGATACTGTGCGATTTGCCGCAATGCATCGCGGCCCTTACGCCCGAAGTTCCGATGCTCGCGCGTGTGGAATTGACCAAAGTCGGCCAGGCGTTCCGGGCGGGCGATCGCATCCGGATCTGGATCGACACTCCGAGCGCCACGGGCGGCAACACCTTCGATCATTCGTCACTGCCGGCTACGAATCGGATTTGGCACGATGCCGCGCATCGGTCGCAGATCGTGTTCGGGGTCATTCCAGGAGCTCAGGTCCCTGCCCGGCGGCCCGCGTGCGGCACGACGCTGATGCAGCCTTGCCGCGAGGATCCGCTTCGCTAGGCGCAAAGAGCCCGCATGCTCGAGCCAGGGCGCAGGATCGCCACATTCGATCGCTTGCTGCGCAGCGGGCGGCTATAGTTGGCGAAGCAGCTGCGGAGCGGGTTGATGAATATGCGGTCATCGACGCGGCGCGCGAATCTCACGGTGGCGATCCTGTTCGTCACCTGGGGTGTGGTATTCCTGGATCGCATGGCGGTGTTGTATCTGGCGCCGTACATCGCGCCGGAGCTGCGCTTGAGCGGCGCGCAGGTGGGCGCGTTGGCGGGAGTCATGGCGCTGTGCTGGGCCGTATCAGCCATGCTGTTCGGTGCCGTATCGGATCGGGTCGGCCGCAAGGCAGTGCTGGTGCCGATGGTGGTGCTGTTCTCGGTATTGTCGGCCACCTCCGGGCTCGCCCGCAGTTTCTCCGAGCTCCTGCTCGTTCGCGCGTTGCTCGGCATCGCCGAAGGGCCGTGCTGGTCGGTGACCATGGCGCTCGTGCAGGACGTCTCGAGCGAAAAATCGCGCGGCCGCAACGTCGGCATCGTCGTCAGCGCCGCGGCCATCATCGGACTGGCGATCGCTCCTGTATTGACCACGCAGATCGCGGCGCGCTTCGGCTGGCGATGGGCCTTCTTCGTCGCCGGCATGCCGGGCTTGATCATGGCGTTGCTCGTGGGGCTCTTCGTACGCGAGGCGCCCGCTGGCGCGGGTGCGCATGAGGAGCATCGGCTCAAGCCTGCGGATCTCTGGTCGCTCCTGGCTTACCCCAACGTTTGGGCGGCAGCGGTGGGCGCGGTCGGCTTCATGACCTGGCTGTTCCTGGTCAATGCCTTTGCGCCGCTCTACATCACGGAAGTCGCGCGACAGACGGGAACTACCTCGGGGTTCCTGATGGGGGCTGCCGGGCTCGGCAGCTTCTTCATCGGACTGATCGCGCCGGCGCTGACTGACCGCTTCGGGCGTCGCGGCGTGTTGGCCGCCGTGGGGCTGCTGTCCGCCCTGTTGCCGCTCGCGCTCATGGTTCCGGCGCTATACGGGAATCTCTGGCTGCTTGCCTTGATCCTCTTCCTGACTCAGGGCGGCCAGGCGATCGCCGCCATCTGCATCGTGCTCGTGCCCTCCGATACCGTTCCACGGCATCTGATAGGTTCCGCCATTGGCTTCACGACGCTGTTCGGTGAGATGTTCGGCGGTTTTGCGGCTCCGATCATGGCCGGGGCGCTCGCGGGCCAACACGGGCTGTCCGTACCGCTCTGGATCGCTTGCGGGGGCGCCGTGGTGGTGGTTCTCGTGGCGCTCGCACTGCGGCCGCCCCCGGCGGCGCGAGCGCCATGACGCCCATGGCGTCCGGGCAGGACGTGGCCGGGATATGAGGCGGATTGTTCACTGTGCGGTATCCGCCCGGGAATGGACGGCGAATCTCCTGCCCTCCGCAGCCAGATCGAATGCGCCCTCCATGACCGAGCGCAGCCAGTCGGCGGTGGCCAATGCGCCGCCGAACGAATAGAAATGCGGCTGCACCAGGCGTGAGCCCGCATGACGGGCGCATCCCCGCAGGAGGCCGAGCAACACCTCATCCGGGCCGGTGGCAAGCCCGGTCAGGCTGGCCACGGCGCCCGCGTTCCTCACGAGTGAGCGGATGGAGGTGCCGATACCGCACCGAACGGCGAATTTGAGCAGCTGCGAAATCGGCGTGGGCCCGGCAATCCCGACGTGCACCGGCAAGGTGATGCCCTCTTGAGTCAACATGCGGTCCCACGCGCAGATCCCCTGCGGATTGAACCCGAACTGGGTGACGATGTGCATGGCAATGCCGGATCGTGCCGCGAACTCCTGCTTGGCGCGCAATGCCGCGAGCAGCTCCGGGGCAGCCGCGGCAGGGTGCCCCTCAGGATGCCCCGCTACGCCGATTCGCTTCAGTCCCGCCTCCTCCAGGGCCCCCGTCGCGATCACCTCCAGCGTGCTCGTGAACGGTCCGGCGGGCCGATCGAGATCACCGGCCACGAGCAGCACCTGCTCGATGCCATGCGCACGCAGTCGCGCAAGAATCCCTCTCAGGGCATCCGCGCTCGGCAATCTGCGTGCGACGAGATGCGGGGAAGCGGTAAACCCGCGGGCTTGAACCTTGGCCGCGACACGCAGCACATCTTCCACCGAGGACTTCGGCGTGTGCGCGACATATATCGTCATGCCTGCAGGCAACCGCTGCGCCAGGACATCGAGCAGCCGCTCGTCGTGGCTCGAGATCTCCGTAGAAGCTTTACCCGTAAATGCAACAGCGGCGCGCTTGAGGTCGCCGAGCGTGTCCTGCCCGGCGGCAATGGCCTCATTGTGACCCAGGTTGTGGTTCATGCGGCTCTTTCATGTGGTTGCGGGGGGCCCAGCGCAAGGGCTCGCCGGCCTCGAGGCTGAGGAAACGTTAGCGGGTCCGCGCGGGAAGCAGAAGCCGGAAATTGAGATAGGAGGCATCGAGAACGGAGATAGTGGGAGCCGAGTTCGCTCGCGGACGAGTGCCGATTTCCCTCCAAGGGGAGTACCCGCGCGCTGAGTCATGATCAATAATCCTGAAAGGCGCGCCGCGAGAGAGATGTCATGAACGTACAGGATCTGGTCGCTATCGATGTTCACGTTCACGCCGAGGTCTCCTGCCGCCATCCGGCCGACGAGGTCTGGCGGGAATACGAGGAGGCGGCCTCGAAGTACTTCAGGTCGGGCAAGCGCCCGACGATCGCCGAGACCATCGCGTATTACCGCGAGCGCCGGATCGGCCTCGTGATGTTCAGTGTCGATTCCGAGAGCGAGATCGGCGCCCGGCGGATTGCGAACGAGGAGGTCGCTGAGGCCGCGCACGACAACAGCGATGTAATGGTCGCGTTCGCCAGCATCGATCCGCACAAGGGTAAGCTCGGCGTACGCGAGGCGCGGCGGCTGCTCGCAGGCTACGACATCAAGGGATTCAAGTTCCATCCCACGACTCAGGGGTTCTTTCCCAACGACCGGATGGCATATCCGTTGTACGAGGTCATCGCCGAGCACAAACTGCCCGCCATCTTTCACAGCGGCCACTCCGGGATCGGCACCGGCATGCCGGGCGGCGGCGGACTGCGGCTGAAGTACTCGAACCCCATTCATCTCGATGACGTCGCCGCCGATTTCCCCGACATGACCGTCATCATTGCCCACCCGTCATGGCCGTGGCAGGACGAGGCGTTGTCGGTCTGCCTGCACAAGCCGAACGTCTACATCGACCTCTCGGGCTGGTTGCCGAAGTACTTCGCGCCCCAGCTGGTGCGGTACGCCAACTCGCAGCTCAAGCACAAGATGCTGTTCGGCTCCGATTTCCCGCTGATCAGCCCCGATCGCTGGATGGAAGATTTCAGGGACGCGGGCTTCAAGCCCGAGGTGCACCAGCTGATTCTCAAGGAGAATGCGATCGCGGCTCTGCGCCTGGGATGACGGCGGCGGCGCTGGCCTCTTCAATTCCATGTCAGGCGCTTACCGGGCTCCACTTGCGCTCATGCGCGCCGCCCTCGCGCAGGCTGCGCGCATCTCCGGTGCGCGCGCGATCGCGGGATATGAGGAGACGCTGACTGAGCTGCTCGAGCCGGTTCTCGAGAGCGCCGCTCGCTTTGCCGCTGATGTGCTCTCACCCCTCAACGGCGTGGGAGACCGTTCTCCTTCGAGGCTGGTAGCCCAACGCGTCGTGACTCCGCCCGGATTCGCGGAGGCATACGGGAGATTCCGCCAGGACGGCTGGGCGTCCCTCGGTGCTCCCGCCGAGTATGGAGGACAGCCCGTGGCGATGCTCATGGCCGCGGCGGTCACCGAGATGTGGGGCGGGGCCAACCTCTCTTTCGCCATGTGCCCCGAGCTTGCGGTCGGCGCGCTCGAGGTGATGCGTGCACATGCCAATCAGGCATTGATCGAACGCTACGCAGCGGCTCTCGCAAGCGGCGAATGGACGGCCACCATGTGCCTGACCGAGCCGCAGGCCGGCTCGGATCTCTCGCTGCTGCGCAGCCGCGCCGAGGCCGATGGCGATGCCTGGCGGCTGTATGGACAGAAGATCTTCATCTCCTGGGGCGATCACGATCTCACCGACAACATCGTGCATTTCGTGCTCGCGCGCGCAGCCGATGCACCGGCCGGCCTCAAGGGAATCTCGCTCTTTCTCGTGCCCAAGACCATTTCCGGACCGGAGGGATCAGGTCCCAATGACGTGCGGGTCGTCTCGCTCGAGCACAAGATGGGGATTCGGGGCAGTCCCACGTGCGTGCTGGCGCTCGGCCAGCGCGAGGGCGCCCGCGGCTGGCTCATCGGTCGCCTGCACGAAGGTTTGGCTTGCATGTTCACGGCCATGAATCACATGCGGCTCGGCGTCGGGCTGCATTCGCTGGGCTTGTCCGAGCGCGCTCTGCAGCTCGCACGCGAGCACGCGCGGGAACGCATTCAGGGTCACGACGCCGCCGGTAACTCTCGCGCCATCATAGGGCATGCGGACGTGAGGCGGATGCTACTCACGATGAAGGCGTTGACACACGCATCGCGTTGCCTTGCATACACCGCGGCTGCGACATTGGACCTGTCCAGGCACGGCGCGGATGCGGCTGTGCGCGCCACTGCCGCCCGACGCGCCGATCTGCTGACGCCTGTCGTCAAAGCGTGGTGCTCCGATGTCGCGGTCGAGGTGGCATCCCTTGGTGTGCAGATCCATGGTGGCGCGGGATACCTCGAGCAAGCGGAGATCTCACAGGTATTTCGGGATGCACGCATCGGTCCGATCTTCGAAGGGACCAATTACATTCAGGCGCAGGATCTGCTTGCGCGGAAAGTGATCCGGGATGGGGGAGTCGCGCTGCGCGCACTGATCGCAGATGTCGCCCAGGCCGCCGGGGAGCTGCCGCCGCCCCCGCATCCACTCGGTTTGCTGAGACAACAGCTTCTCGAAGGCGGCAGCCGCCTGCTGGACCTGGCGGGCAGTCTGGTCGCGCGTTGCTCCCGCGAGCCCGACCTGATCGGCGCCACGGCGCATCATTTCCTGCACGCGCTGGGGCTCATTGCCGGCGGCTGGCAATGGGCTCTGTCGGCAACCGCCGCGGCGGCCCGGCCTTCCACATCTCAGGGCAGGGCGTCGATAGATACCGCCGCGTTCTATGGCGCGCACATTCTTCCGCAGATGCATGCGCACGAGACGGCCATTCGGTGCGGCACGCAGCCGATAGCCGACGCGGCAATCGATGAGATCTGACGAGCCGTATGGAATCGCAGGTCAGGTTTCGGATGACGTCCACGGCCAAAGCCGCCGCCCGCTAGCTTCACAAGTCCTCGAGACCGGCCGATCACCGTCGGTTGCGCTGTGGGTCCATCCCCTTGCGCTCTGGTGCGCGCGAATCGCATCGGCCGGGCGCTAGATTGCCTCGTGGCGATTGAAGAGAGCCACGCTGTGCCGCAGCGTCGGCGCGAAGGGGGTGGGACATGAGCAGACAAGAGCCGTTGAGGGCCTTTCCGCTGCCGAGCTCGCTCGAGGTCGTTCCGGGCACCGAGCGGGCACAGGCGGCGTATCCGTATATGGTGCAGTTCGGCCCGGGCGACGACCAGCGGTTCTGGTTCTACAACTCCATGCACTTCCCGGAGCCTATGTCCTGTTTCGACATGATCACCGCGGAGGCGGCTTATTGCGCGCTCGGCGCGGCCAACACGCGGGTGCACTGCCTGCCGACGACACTCGGCATAGACCACCGGATCATCAACGGCCGCGTTTACATCGGTGGCAATGCCGTGACCGATCCGCGGGAGATCGAGCGACGGACCGCGGAGTTCCAGAAACGGGCGTTCCACTACTACGAGAACTGGGAGAGTCTGTACGCGCAGTGGAAGCGCAAGATGCTCGCGCTCATCCGTGAGGCGCAGGCGCTGCCGAAACTCGCATTGCCCGAATTCGAGCCGCTGGAGCACGTGCATGCGGGCAGGGGCATCGCCTCGAATCATTATCTCCTCGAGACCTATCAGCGCACGCTCGAGGGGTATTTCCGGATGTGGCACCACCACTTCGAGTTCCTGCTGCTCGGCTACGGGGCCTATCTCACGTTCTTCGCGTTCTGCAAAAAAGCGTTCCCCGAGATCCAGGACCAGACGGTGGCACGCATGGTGGCCGGCATCGAAGCGGAAATATTCCGTCCGGACGACGAGCTCCGGCGTCTGGCGCGCCGCGCGGTGGAATTGGGGGTGGACGGCAAGTTCAAAGACGGCTTGCCGGCCGACACCATTATCCGCTCGCTCGAGCAGGCCGGTGCGCCCGCAGAGGAGTGGCTGCGGGAGCTGGCGGCGTCCCGAGACCCCTGGTTCAACATCAACGTAGGCGACGGGTTCTATCATTATCACCGCTCCTGGAACGATGACCTGACGATGCCCTTCGCCGGCCTGCCGGGCTACATCGCGCGGATCAAGGCGGGCGAGAGCCTGGAGCGGCCCGTCGAGAGGCTCCAGGAGGAGCGCCGCCAGCTCATCGCCGATTACCGGGAGCTTCTGGGCAGCGACGAGGAGCGCGCCGCCTATGACCAGATGATCACGCTCGCGCACCGCGTATTCCCCTACGTAGAGGGCCACAAGTTCTACTGCGAGCATTGGTACACGAATCTCTTCTTCAACAAGATCCGCGAGTTCGGCGCGCTGCTCGCCGCGCACGGATTTTTTCCCGATGCCGAGGACGTCTTTCACCTGACGCACTACGAGCTCGAGTCGGCCATCATCGACCTGATGAACGCCTGGTCGACCGGCTCGGCGCCGCGCGGGCCGGCGTATTGGCCCGCGCTCGTCGCGCAGCGTCGCGAGGCAATCAGGGAATGGTCGAAGCACGGGACGCCGCCGGCGCTGGGTCCCGTGCCGGACGTGATCGACGACCCGGCGATCGTCATGCTCTGGGGCATCACGCGTGAGAGCCTCGATATGTGGCTCAAAGCCGGCACCGATTCCGCGAGCAGCGAGATCCGCGGCTTCGCCGCTTCGAGCGGCGTGGTGGAGGGAACGGCGCGCGTCGTGAAATCGGTGGAGGAGATCGGCCGGCTGCAGACGGGCGACATTCTGGTCTGTCAGATCACGAATCCCACCTGGGCGCCCATCTTCCAGAAGATCGCCGGCACCGTCTCGGATATCGGCGGCTCGATGAGCCACGCTGCCATCGTTGCGCGCGAGTTCGGCCTGCCGGCGGTCG
>Ga0105240_10010451_pt1 | contig 13043 bp, 16 predicted proteins | sample KBSC54metaG_FD_80426 | JGI IMG/M metagenome (GOLD analysis project Ga0105240, IMG submission 80426) | Corn rhizosphere microbial communities from Kellogg Biological Station, Michigan, USA - KBS C5-4 metaG | ecosystem: Host-associated > Plants > Roots > Rhizosphere > Soil | place: Michigan, USA... | reverse complement strand
TTTATGCTCAGCATCGCCAATTCCTCTCAATTCGGCAATAATGCACATGTTTCTCCCTATGCTTCGGTGCAGGATGGTTTGCTTGACGTCTGTATCATCAAACAATTTCCGCTTTGGCGTTTTATTGAAATGGGCATCCGCATGTTCGCAAAAACAGCAGATAAGTCGAAATATGTAGAGATCATCCGCGGAAAGAACGTTACCATTAAGCGTTCAACCGACGGACCTGTGCACCTGGATGGCGAACCGCAGACAATAGGAACGGAAGCGAATATAGAGATTGTACCGGCATCATTGAGAATAATAGCAGGGCGGGCATTTAAATCCTAGACTCTAAATCCTAAACTCTAAAATTATTTTCCTTGGGTAAACGCCTTTAGAATTTAGAACTTAGAGTTTAGATATTAATTTAAAAATCATGTCCAAAAAAATCAAAGACTTTTCGCAGATCGTTTATTCCACAGATCCTGAATATCAATATAATGGCGACACCGGCTTTGCCGCATCAACCCCGCCGCCACAGCAGCAAGATCTTAGAATACACCTTGACCGCAAAGGCGGCGGTAAAGTCGTGACACGGGTTGTTGGCTTTGTAGGTAAGGAAGCCGACTTAGAAGCAATAGGCAAGCAATTAAAGTCGAAATGCGGGGTTGGCGGTTCTGTAAAAGGCGGCGAAATATTGATTCAAGGCGATTTTCGAGACAGAGTGCAAACTTTATTACAAGCCGATGGTTATAAGGCAAAAAAGGCTGGTGGTTAGTGTATTGATTTTTTTTAATACACTATTGTAATAGTTTGAAAATCAATACAATACATAAGTGTAAAATTTACATAATGTAAATAATTATGTAAATTTCTTTGGTTTTTACTTTTTAAAAGAGGTATTTTTGTATAACCAATTATACCAATTTTAATGAAAAATGCTTCTAAAAACCTACCTGACCTGGGTTATTTAAACCTGGGTCGGGCGAATACTATTTTTTATCAATTAACACCGGCGGAACTTGTTGAAGCCGCTTTATTAAGACACGAAGGAGTGTTATCTGATACAGGTGCACTAGCCATTGATACCGGCGAATTTACCGGCCGTTCGCCGAAAGACAGATTTATTGTTGAAGATGATATAACACGCGATGCTGTTTGGTGGGGCGAAGTGAATATTAAGTTCGACGCCCAAAAATTTGATGCCTTGTATAATAAAGTAACTAATTACCTGAGCGAACGCGAAATATTTGTGCGCGACTCGTCAGCTTGCGCTAATGAAAAATACCATATAGATATAAGAGTAATCACAGAGACCGCCTATCAGAACCTATTCGTTCACCATTTATTCCGCCGCCCTGAGGTGGCAAACCCTACATCATCACCTGAATGGACTGTAATTGCTGCGCCGGGTTTTAAAGCCGACCCGGCTGTGGATGGCACACGCCAGCATAATTTTTCTATTCTGAATTTTAGTAAAAAAATCGTTCTGATAGGCGGTACCGGTTATACCGGCGAAATCAAAAAAGGTATATTCTCTGTATTGAACTTTGTTTTACCACATCAAAAGAAGGTGCTTTCTATGCATTGCTCGGCCAATACAGGGGCCAAAGGCGATACAGCGATATTTTTTGGATTATCCGGAACTGGGAAAACTACGCTCTCAGCTGATCCGGAACGCAGGCTGATAGGGGACGATGAACATGGTTGGAGCGATTATACCATATTTAATTTCGAAGGTGGTTGTTATGCCAAATGTGCCGATCTGACGCCTGAAAAAGAACCACAGATATTTAGTGCCATTAAGTTTGGGGCATTGCTGGAGAATATCAACTTTAATGATGGCACTCGCCAGGTGAATTATGCCAATATTGATAAAACCGAAAATACAAGGGTGGCTTATCCTATGTATTATGTAAATAATGCGGTTATTCCTTCATTAGGATCATCGCCCAAAAACATTTTCTTTTTAACAGCCGATGCATTTGGGGTGCTTCCTCCTATATCAAAACTCACCGACGCGCAGGCGATGTATTATTTTATTTCCGGCTATACGGCCAAGGTTGCCGGGACAGAGGCTGGCATAAACGAGCCTAAAACAACCTTCTCAGCATGTTTTGGACAGGCATTTCTGCCATTAAACCCTGTTGAATATGCGAAATTACTTGGCAATAAGTTAAAAAACCATAATATAAATGTATGGCTTGTAAATACGGGCTGGACAGGCGGTTCTTACGGAGTCGGAAAAAGAATGAAGCTGGATTACACCCGTTCAATGATAACAGCCGCTATAAATGGACAGTTAGAGCACGTGCAGTATAAAAACCATCCGATATTTAATTTAAATATGCCAGTGAGCTGTCCCAATGTGCCTGATAATATATTAAACCCGCGTAATACCTGGGCTGATAAGGACAATTATGACGAGAAAGCAAATAATCTGGCTATGGCATTTATTAAAAATTTCGAACAATATGTAAACTACAGTAATTTAGATATAATAAATGCCGGTCCACGGGTAACTATAGCAGTATAGTTACATATTTTTATAGGTGATTGCTTGCTATTACAAAAAAAAATAGTTTTCATTGCAAAAAGATTGTCTGTAACCAAGGCAATTTTTTTATTTGGTGGCGTTATGTAAATCAGATTTGCATGCGAATAACACTGATAGTATTAAATAATTATAAAGATTAGCAGAAAAAGTTTTTTTATTTCATTAAAATTCTAATTTTGTTATCCGCTTTTGACACAGCACATTAATTAACATTATTATAAACAAAAACTAAAACTAAATTCTAAAGTAATGGCAACCGCACCAACAAAACCAACAACTCCTGTTAAAAAAGAGAGCTCAAGTGCAACGGGCATGTTCGCAGTATTGGCTATACCTATTTGTCTTATTGTCGGCATCGTGATCTATATTTTCATTTTGGGTAATCCAAGCCACTACGAAGGAGGTAATGTTGAAACCGGGCATCCGACGGATGTTTTCGGTATCGTTCACAGAGGAGGGCCAATTGTACCCGTTATTATGTCATTCGTATTAATGGTAATTGTATTCTCTATCGAACGTGCTATCGTTATTGGTAAAGCAGCTGGTACGGGCAGCATGGATTCTTTCGTAAGAAAGATCGTTTCTTTGCTTAATGCTGGTAATATCGATGCTGCTAATGCAGAATGCGATAAACAAAAAGGTTCTGTAGCTAACGTTATCAAATCCGGTTTAAAGAAATACCGCGAAATGGAAGCTGACGACAGCCTGACTATCGATCAGAAAACACTGGCTATCCAGAAAGATATCGAGGAAGCAACTTCATTGGAAATGCCAATGCTGGAGCAAAACCTTACAATCATCGCTACACTGGTATCAATCGGTACATTGAGCGGTCTGTTGGGTACAGTTGTGGGTATGATCGGTGCGTTCCAAACACTGTCTGCTTCAGGTGCGCCTGATACATCTCAGCTTTCAGCCAACATTTCTGAAGCTTTGATCAACACTGCATTAGGTATCTCTACTTCTGCTTCATCAATTATATTGTATAACTACTTTACATCAAAAATTGATAAGCTGACTTACGCTATTGACGAAACTGGTTTCAGCATCGTGCAAACATTTGCTGCTTCACACGCTGCTGCAAGAAGATAAAATATTTTAGTGATAGTTTTTCCCGTTCTGCTCAGTCAGAACGGGTGTTTAATAACCGATTACACTATTATATTTTAAAAGAAAATAATTATGGCGAGGATAAAAATTCCAAGAAAAAGTACAGCAATAGATATGACGGCTATGTGCGACGTGGCGTTTCTTTTGCTTACCTTTTTTATATTAACAGCAAAATTAAGACAGGAAGACCCGCTGAAGGTTGATGTTCCCGGAGCAAGTGTTAAGCTGAATATACCGGATGTGGATATGGCCACTATCACTGTTGGCCATGACAAAGTATTCTTCGGAGTAGAAGGCACAGATATTCGCAGAGCACTTCTTGAGGAAATGGGCAAAAAATACAGCACAAGTTTTACTCCGGAAGAAACACAAAGATTTATAGTGACACCAACTTTTGGTGTTCCAATGAATACGCTGAAGCAATATCTCGACCTGAGCGCAGATGACAAGAAAAAATACGTTCAGCCCGGAATACCTGTAGATACTACAAACAACAGCGAGTTGTTTAACTGGATATACCAGGCCCGTATTGTTACCAAGAACCTGCACAATAAGGAGTTGAGGTTTGCAATAAAAGGCGATTCACACCAGGAGTATCCTAAAGTTTCAAAAATAATTGATGTGCTGCAAAAGCAGGCTATCAACAAGTTTAGTTTAATAACTTCACTAAATCAAGGTAAGTAAGAAATGGCAGAATTAGATACCTCCGGGGGCGGAGGGAAAAAAGGCGGAAAGGTAAGAAGTAAGAAGGCGTCCACACGTATCGATCTTACAGCAATGGTTGACCTTGCATTCTTACTGATCACATTCTTCATTATGGCCACTACCCTTGCCAAACCCAAGGCAATGGATACCATCTGGCCTGATAAAACTAAAAAAGATGTGCAATTACCGGTGCCGGAGTCAAGAACTATGACGGTATTGTTAGGAGCTAATCATACAGTAGCATGGTATGTAGGCCCACCAGGGAAAACACCACCGACCGTGGATAATTTCGGTAAGAACGGAATTCGTAAAACACTTATTGAAAATAGTAAGAAGATTGAAGAAACGCATGCAGCCCCAGATAATTATATGATCGTATTGGTGAAAGCAAGCGACAAAGCTACTTACAAAGATTTTGTAAATATTCTTGACGAGCTCGATATTACAGGTATAAAAAGCCGGGCTGTAGTGGCTATTACTCCTCCGGAAATAGGCATGCTAAAAGACAATAAATTGTACTAAAAAGGTAACAAAAACGTTAAAATTAATTAAAAGCCAAACAGATGTTAGGATCAAAGTTAGACATACTGAAACCGGAATGGCTTGATGTCGTTTTTACCGACAGAAATAAAACATATGGGGCTTATGATTTAAGAAAGCAGAACCCTAAAAATACTAGCAAGGCCCTTGTTATAGGCATTCTTTTATTTGTGTTTATCATTTCATTCCAAACTATCCTCAACTTTATCAGCGGCTTTATTCCAAAAGCTAAAGAAAAGGTGAAGATAACCAACGTGGTTTTACAACCACCACCACCACTTGATAAAACCAAACCACCACCACCACCACCGGAACCACCAAAACCGAAGGTTGACCAGGTAAAGTTCCCTCCTCCGGTAGTAAAACCGGATAATGAGGTGAAGGAACAACCGCCAACGGTGAAAGAACTTGAGGTTGCTGACCCAGGTCAGAAAACTGTAAAGGGTGACCCCAATGCGGAGATCAAAATTGATGAGCCGGTAGGTAATTCAGACGTAAAACAAGTAACCGAGGAAGACCCTAACAAGATCTTCACCGCGGTTGAAAAGGAACCTGGATTCGTAGGCGGCATCGAGAGATTTTATAAATACCTTCAAAATAACATTCACTATCCGGCGGTTGCAAAGGAAAATAATGTTCAGGGCAAGGTATTCGTAACCTTCGTAGTTGAAAAAGACGGATCACTTACCGATATCAAAGTTGTTCGTGGGATAGGTAGCGGTTGCGACGAAGAAGCAACACGCGTATTGAGGAATTCTCCAAAATGGACACCTGGTATCCAGAATGGCCGTCCGGTTCGTGTTCAGTACACTATGCCGATCAGCTTTACGCTACAAACAGAAGATCAATAGGTCTGATGACATACAAATCAAATTTCAGGCAAAAATCGCTCACAAGGCGGTTTTTGCTTATTTTGGGCGTTGCCACTCTTATAGCTTGTGTAAGTTTTGGGCTAATGATCATGTTTTATGATCCGCTTATTGAAAATCTGGATATGCCCAGGAATGAGCGATTGGCAATCGGCGCTTTGCTATTGTTATATAGTATATTAAGATTTTCCAGATTGTTTAAAAAGGATCCTCCGGATGAAGAATAGAATTACAGTATTGGTATCCGTATTGCTGATACTATTTACGTTTCAAACCTGCAGGCAGGGTACGCAAAACAATGCCACTGATACCAAAGACTCAGGCGAGGCTCTTTTTGTTTCAGACGAGTCTTTTGCACCCGTTTTGGATCAGGAGTTGTACATCTTCAAAAATGATCACCCGAAGGCCAGACCGACGATGATTTATAAATCAGAAAATGAGGTAGTCAGAATGCTGGTAAACGATAGTGCAAGATTTGGTTTCCTGTCGAGAGATTTAACAGTTGACGAAAGAAATGCTGTAAAAGCACATAATTTATCTGCGCAGGTAAAAAAATTCGCTGTTGATGCTGTGGCGATTATAGCAAATGTGATGTCACCGGATACCGCAATAACTGTTGGAGATATAAAAAAAATGCTTGCAGGACAGGCTAAAACAGACAGAAGTATCGTTTTTGATAATCCGAACTCGAGTTTGGTAAGATACCTGAAGGAATTTAGCGGCCAGGCGGATTTTAAGCAAAAGAATATCTATGCCTTAAAATCAAGCAAAGAAGTAATAGAATATGTTAGCCAACATCCCGATGCAATTGGCATTACCGGCTTTAGCTGGATAAATGACCCCGATGCTGATTATGCCGATGCGGCCAAAAAGGTTAAAGTTTTAGCCATACGGGACGAAAATAGCAAAACAGCGCCAAACACTTATTTCAGGCCATCACAGGAAACACTTTATTTGAAACAATACCCCTTGTTAAGATATTTATATATTGTGAATTGCACGGGTAGGACCGGACTGGGCCATGGATTTGAGTACTTCATTGAAAGCGATAAGGGACAACGGATCATCTTACGTTCAGGCTTGTTGCCGGTTAATATTCCCGAAAGAAATATTACGATTCATAGTAATAAACTTTAATATTGCATTACTGTTATAAATTGTTAATAAACCTTAATTTATATACCAGGTCAAATACGAATAATGCAACTTTATATACTGTATTGAAAAACAATAAATGAATAAATTATAATATCAATAATAGGTTATCGTTACTTAAGATGACCTTCACACACCACATTACCATTAAAAACTAATTAACAAGATGAAGATTATCAGTAAAATAGCTGCAGCCGGACTGGGCTTGGTATTCGCGGGGACTTCGGCGTTCGGACAAAGCCTTGCCGATGCAAAAAAAGCTATTGATGCGGAGCAGTTCCAAAAAGCCAAATCGATGCTCAAAAATTTGGTAAATACCCAGTCAACCAAGGATGAAAATTATTTTTACCTGGGTTGGGTATACATAAAACAGGATTACCCGGATTCGGCAAAAACGGTGTTCCAAAAAGGATTGGGTGTAAACGCAAACTCAGCGTTGAACCACGTAGGTTTGGGAATAGTTGCCCGTTTGGATAAAGATAAAGCTGGCGCTTCTGCTCAATTTGCCCAAGCTACTACTTTGGCCGGTAAAGACAGCAAGCCTTATGTTTATATGGCTAAAGGCTATTTGTTGCCGGATGCGAATGGCAAAGTTGCTCCTGCTGATGCAACTGCCGCTCTTGATATATTGAATAAGGGCAACGCTGCCAGCGCTACAAAAAGCAAAGATAAAAATGCAACGGCGCAGTCAAACGACCCTGAGTTGTTTATTGCAATGGGGGACGCATACCGTGTATTATTGAAAAGCACAGAAGCGTATACAGCTTACACAACTGCTCAAACACTGGACCCAAAATCAGCTGCAGTAAATGTGGCCATTGGCGTACTTTGGAAATATGCAGATAATTTTGAAGATGCAGAAAAGTTGTTCCAGGCAGCGTTAGCTATCGACCCTAACTATGGTCCTGCTTACCGCGAATGGGCTGAAACAGACCTCCGTTGGGCACAAAGCAATCCAAGTAAAGCATCTGAAAAAGTAAAAGAAGCTGCCGAGCAGTACAAGAAGTATATTAGCCTAACAGATTACTCTCCGGAATCTCAAATGCGTTATGCGGACTTCCTGATCAACGCGGGTGATTTTAAAACCTTACAGCAGGTGGCAGGTGATATTGCTAAAAATGCTAATGCTAACCAAAGAGCGAACAGGTACGTGTTATATTCTGCGGTAGAAAATAAAGATTACCCCGCGGCGATAGCAGCCGGAAATGCATGGCTTTCTAAAGCTGATCCTAAACGTATCATACCACGTGACTACTTGTATATGGGCCGTGCTCAAATAGCCAGTGGACAAGATTCATTAGGTGTGCTATCTCTGAAAAAGGCTCTGCAATTAGACAGTGGCTTTGTAGATGTATATCTTGATATTGCAAAATCTGATTTTGCCAAGAAAAAATTTAAAGAGGCAGGCGAAGCTTACGATATTTATGCTTCAAAATCACGTAACGCAAAATTGAACGATCACCTTTATGCAGGTTTGGGCTATTATTTCGGGTTTGTTGTGGAAGATGCGAAAGGTATAAAGGACCCTAAAGCTCCAAGAACTGATAGCGCCTTACTTGTAAAAGCTGATACAGCATTTAGCTATGTACAACAAAAGACAGGTACAAACACTCCTGCGATAATTTTTCTCTATCGCGCTCGTATAGCAGACTTGCATGAGACCGATAGAAACAATATCAAAGGGCTTGCCAAACCAATGTATGAGAAATTTATTGCAGCGGCAGTAGCGAAGGGCCCGCCGGCTTCACAACAGGACAAAGACCAGTTGGTTGAAGCATATGATTATCTTGGCACTTATTATGAGTTCAAGGAAAAAGATGATGCGAAAGCAGCTGAAAACTTCGGGAAAGCTCGTGATATAGACCCGGCAAATAAACAAGCGCTTGATTACTTCAAACGCAAAGGCGGCGGTAAGAGCAAATAAATTATAAAAGAAAATACAGGCCTCCCGGATTCGGGAGGCTTTTTTGTTTATAATTATTTATGCATTACTATATTTGCACCATGGAAGTACAAAGTTTGCCGGTAAATTACCTACCTATCATTTTCCAGATGGTAGTGGCAGTAGGTTTCGTGGTTACCACCATGTTTGTAACGCATAAAATTGGCCCTAAGCGTGTTACCAGCGATAAGCTGACGCCGTTTGAGTCGGGTATCGAGGTTATTGGCAACGCCCGTACACCAATGTCGATCAAATACTTCCTGGTAGCTATACTGTTCGTATTATTCGACGTGGAAGTGATATTTATGTACCCTTGGGCTGTTAATTTCAGGGATCTTGGTAAAGATGGGATGATTGAAATGTTCATCTTTATGGGTACGCTATTACTGGGCTTCATATACGTTATCAAAAAGGGCGCATTAGACTGGGACTAAGCCCCCCGCTAAATCTTTTGAGCCAAATGGCTGGGAGACTTTGAAAACGGTTTAGATTAATTCTAAATAAAATACCCATCGAATTGGTGTACATTTTACAGCGTTTATTACTAAATTTGCATTCGTTATCGATCAACGGTAATGTTTATTCTATTTATATAGATCATGAGTGAAATTCAAATTGTTGAAGCTCCTCCAGGCGTAGAAGGCGCAGGTTTTTTTGCCACGTCGCTTGATAAAGCAATCGGCTTAGCGCGTTCCTACTCATTATGGCCACTTCCGTTCGCAACCTCTTGTTGTGGTATCGAGTTTATGGCTACAATGGCTTCTACTTACGATTTGTCGAGATTTGGTGCAGAGCGATTAAGTTTTTCCCCACGCCAGGCAGACTTGCTGATGGTGATGGGTACTATTTCAAAAAAAATGGGTCCGGTTTTAAGGCAGGTATATTTGCAAATGGCCGAACCGCGTTGGGTATTGGCTATGGGCGCCTGTGCCTCAAGTGGCGGTATATTTGATACCTATTCGGTGTTGCAGGGCATTGACGAGATCATACCTGTTGACGTTTATATACCTGGTTGCCCGCCACGGCCCGAGGCTGTCATCGATGGTTTTATGCAGATTCAGAAACTGGTACAAACAGAATCCCTACGCAGAAGGGATTCCCCTGAATACCAGAAATTATTAGCTTCATACGGTATCCAATAATGAGCAAAATAACCAACGAAGAACTGTTAAATAGTATCAAAGGCCGGTTTGACAGTGATGTAACCCACATCAGCGAACCTTTTGGGTTACTGACCCTTGAAACCAGTCGCGAAAAGATCATCGATCTGCTGACCTTTTTAAAAACTGATGCTGCCCTGCAGTTTATATATCTGACTGACATTACAGCGATCCACTATCCCGAAACGGAGAAGCCAATCGGCATTATCTATCACCTGCATAGTTTGGTAAATAATGTTCGTATCCGGATAAAAGTATTTGTTGCTGACGGCGATGTGAAAATGCCTACGGCTACCACCCTTTGGAACGGCGCCAACTGGATGGAACGCGAAACTTACGATTTATTCGGCGTTGTTTTTGAAGGGCATCCTGATCTGCGCAGAATATTGAACGTGGATGATATGACGGTTTTCCCGATGCGGAAAGAATATCCGCTGGAAGACCCGAACCGTGTTGATAAAAGAGATTACTTTTTTGGAAGATAATAAAAGATGAGAACTCATCCTGTATATACTGATAACGACCCGCAAACCGAGTACTCGACCCTTAACCTGGGACCAACGCATCCGGCCACACATGGTGTGTTCCAGAACGTGCTGACCCTTGATGGCGAGCGCATTGTAAGCGGCGTATCAACCATAGGCTATATTCACCGTGCTTTTGAAAAAATTGCCGAACACAGGCCATTCTACCAGATCACCCCGCTGACTGACAGGATGAATTATTGTTCCTCGCCCATTAATAACATGGGCTGGCACATGACGGTTGAGAAGATGTTAGGCATAAAAATGCCTAAGCGTGTAGATTATATGCGCGTTCTCATTATGGAACTTGCCCGTATATCCGATCATATCATCTGTAACGGGGTATTGGGTGTGGATACCGGAGCGTTCACCGGCTTCCTCTATATGATGAAATTCCGCGAGGATATTTACGAAATATACGAGGAGATATGCGGATCGCGCCTTACCACCAATGTTGGCCGTATAGGGGGCTTTGAACGTAACTTCAACCCCATTCTTTTAGAAAAAACACGCAAGTTTTTAAAGGAATTTCCTGCGGCGTTAAAAGAGTTCGAAGCGCTGTTTAACCGTAACAGAATTTTCATAGATCGTACTAAGGACGTCGCTGCCGTCACTGCAGAGGATGCCTTAAGCTACAGCTGGAGCGGCCCATTACTGCGTGCAGCTGGTGTGGATTACGATGTGCGTGCGATGGAACCATACAGCTCTTATGAGGAATTTGATTTCGAAGTTCCCGTTGGCAGCAATGGCGATGTTTATAATCGTTTCTTAGTTCGTAACGAAGAAATGTGGCAGAGTCTTCGCTTGATCGAGCAAGCGCTAAAGAAGATAGAAAAAGAACCATCAGATATATTCCATGCGGACGTACCTGAATTCTATCTGCCTCCAAAAGAAGAAGTTTACAATAATATGGAAGCCCTCATCTACCACTTTAAAATTGTGATGGGTGAGATACCAACCCCTAATACCGAAGTTTACCACGCTGTGGAAGGCGCCAACGGAGAGTTGGGTTTTTATTTGGTAAATGACGGCGGACGTTCGCCATACCGTTTGCATTTCCGCAGGCCAAGCTTCATCAATTACCAGATGTATGCGCCAATGAGCCGCGGTATGCTGATATCGGATGCGATCATAAACATGAGTAGTTTAAACATTATAGCCGGAGAATTAGATGCTTAGAGTTGAAGACACTGGCGTTCCAGTTACATTTTCGCCGGAGCTGATAAAAAAGTTCGATGAAATAGTAAGCCGTTATCCGAAAGGAAAACAGAAATCGGGCTTATTGCCTATCCTGCATTTGGTGCAGGCTGAATATGGCTGGGTAAGTTCTCCGGCTATGGATAAGGTGGCTGAGTACCTGGGCCTGCAGCCTATCGAAGTATATGAAGTAGCTACTTTTTATACCATGTACTTTTTGCGCCCACAGGGAAAATATGTGCTGGAAGTTTGCCGTACCGGCCCTTGCGGCATAGTAGGCGCAGAAAAGATAATGGATCATATTGAGGAAAAACTGGGTGTGAAAGAGGGCGAAGTAACTCCTGATGGCTTATTTAGCTGGAGAGGGGTAGAGTGCCTGGCAGCATGTGGATTTGGCCCGGTGTTGCAGATAGGTCCTGAATATACTTTTTATGAAAAACTGACCAATGAATCGGTCGACCAGTTGATCGGCGATTTGAGGACAAAAGCAAATAATTAATGACAGTAACTAAGGGGAGAGTAATATATGGCGATGTGGTCTTATTGGTCGCATTACTTGCATTTTACTTTCTGACCAAACATTTCACCGAAAATGTAATGGCAATGAGTTTGGTAGTATTACTGTTAGTTGGCCGGAGCGTTTTCTGGCATATCAACTGGTACAAGGCAACAGGAAAAATATATTAATGCAACCACAACCAATTAATATGACCAGGACCACCCTGATAGTAGCTGATCTGGTTTTTGTTATTGTGATGATCCTCATCAGCAATAACGGCGACTTGCAGAAATATCCGGTGATACTGGCGCCTTTTATTATTGCAGCATTTGTAACTTGTGTTATACGTCATATTCACTACTATAATATGACCAAAAGAATTTATTAATAGCAATGGGACGCAAATTACTATTAGAACATATAAATGTACCCGGCATCAACACTTTTGATGTATACCGGTCAAAAGGCGGTTATGCTTCTGTTGAAAAGGCCTTAAAAATGGCCCCTAACGATATTGTGGAGGAGGTAAAGAAATCGGGTTTGCGCGGCCGTGGCGGCGCAGGTTTCCCTACCGGGATGAAATGGAGCTTTTTAGCTAAGCCGGAAGGAGTTGCCCGTTACCTGGTTTGCAACGCCGACGAGTCGGAGCCCGGAACTTTTAAGGACCGTTATTTAATGACCTATATTCCTCACTTATTGATTGAGGGGATGATCGTTTCGAGCTTTGCTTTGGGTGCCAATACATCTTATATCTATGTCCGCGGCGAAATGATGCCGCAGATACGGATACTGGAAAGAGCCAT
>Ga0105240_10010449_pt1 | contig 13043 bp, 14 predicted proteins | sample KBSC54metaG_FD_80426 | JGI IMG/M metagenome (GOLD analysis project Ga0105240, IMG submission 80426) | Corn rhizosphere microbial communities from Kellogg Biological Station, Michigan, USA - KBS C5-4 metaG | ecosystem: Host-associated > Plants > Roots > Rhizosphere > Soil | place: Michigan, USA... | reverse complement strand
TGACGGCTCCAAGGACGACACCCTCAAGATCGCGCGCGCGACGGTGGCGGCGCTGCCGCCGGAAAAGGCCAAGCTCTTCCAGGTCGTCGCCATGGAGAAGAATGGCGGCAAGTCGGCAGCAATGAATCGCGGCCTCACCATGGCGCAGTACAAGCTGGTGGCAAGCGTCGATGGCGATTGCTGGCTTCTGCCCAATGGGCTGGCGCGCATCGTCACCCGCTATCTCGCCGATCCCCCGGACACCCGCGCGGTGGCGGGCACCATCCTGGTGCGCAATTCCCGCAAGAACTGGATCACCAAGGTTCAGGAATGGGATTATTTCCACGGCATCGCCGCCATCAAGCGCATGCAGAGCATGTATCACGGCACTTTGGTGGCCCAGGGCGCCTTCTCGCTCTATGACCGCCAGTTGCTGGAAGAATTGGGCGGCTGGCCGCACTGCGTGGGCGAGGACATCGTGCTCAGCTGGGCGATCCTGGATCGCGGCTACCGCATCGGCCATTGCGAAGACGCGCTGATGTTCACCAATGTGCCGGAGTCTTTCCGCCAGTTCGCGCATCAAAGAAAACGCTGGTCGCGCGGGCTGATCGAAGCCTTCATGCGCTATGGCAAGCTTCTGTTCGCGCCGCGCATGTCCACCCTGTTCGTGTGGTGGAATCTGCTCTTCCTGCCCATGGATCTCGCCTATTGCTTCGGCTTCATGCCCGGCCTGATCCTGGCCCTGTTCGGTTATTATTACATCGTCGGCATCATGACCTTGGTGCTGCTGCCGATGGCGATGGCCTGCAATGGCGTCATGCTTTACATCGAAGGCGGCATGTTCCGCCGTCAGGGGCTGAAGGTGCGCCAGAACCTGTTGGGCTTCTTCTTCTATGCGATCTGCTACAGCTTTGTGCTGCAGCCGGTTTCGATCTGGGGCTATATGGCCGAATTGCTGGGCCTCAAAAAAAGCTGGGGCACCAAATGATTCGCGTTTCTTTCATCATTGCCGCGCTCCTGATCACGGCGCCCGCGTTCGCGGCGGAGGAAGAAGGCCCGCATCAGGCGGCGGGCTTCGATATTTTCGGCTCGAGCGACGCCGACAATTTTCATGTCGTGAAAACCGGCTTCTCCTATTTTCCCGACTATGAGAGTACCCAGAAATATTTGGGAGCCCGTTTCGAGCATTTCATCTTCTCGTCCGACACGGGCGGCTCGGGCCACGCCGAGCGGGGCTTTGTCAATTTCTCCGACAGCGCCGGCAACTGGAATTACGGCGGCACGGTGGGCACCGACGGCCGCACCGTGCTGGGCGCCGGCAGCGTCTTCACGCAAGGCTTCTTCGATCAAGCCGCCATTCGCCAGGAATATTTTCTGAACCGGGATCTGGTGGAGACACCCAAGGGTTTCAATCAGGGCCTTTATTTCACGTATCTGGGCGGCTCCTATGACATTCCGCTGGACGACCGCAACACGGTGACCGCCCTGATCGGCTCGCAGGTCTTCACCGGCAAGAATTACCGCCTGATCGGCAGAAGCAATTACATTTATGTGGTGGATCCAGACTGGGGTCTTTCCCTGCAATTGCGCGCCAAATATTTCTGGGACAGCAACCCGCGCGAATTCGATTACTTCTCGCCCCGCTGGTACATGGAAGGCGTGCCCACCGTGCAGCTCCGCCGCTTCTATCAGCGCTGGCAATTCGTGGCGGCGGCAGGCTATGGCGTCCGGCGCAACAATGGCGCGCCCTGGCAAGGCGCGGGCCTGGCGCAAGTCTCCATCATCAGCCCCCGCTTCGGCAGCAATTGGGTGATCGACGCCAGCTTCCTTTATTCCAACCAGCCGATCGTCGAGAGCAACGCCTATAGCTATGAACAGGCGACGGTGAGCTTGATTCGGCGGTTCTGATTTGGCTTCCCCGGCAGCGGCGGCGTAAAGGCCGTGGCGGGGCGCCGCGGCCGCAAAATTGTCCTAATGTCCCCCCATCTTTCGGCCGCGGGGAATGTCGGACCACGAACCGATGATATCGCATCCCAACCGGCGTTTTTGGATGCTGCTTGCCTGCCTTGCGCTCATTCATGCAACGCAGAACGACGCGGGCGCGGCCCCGCCCCAGCCCTTTCGCGCCAGGCCATGCGGGCAAACCATTCGCTATAAGATCGGGGCAATCGATAGCCGGTTCGGCATCGACCAGCAAAGCGTGATAGCCGCGGCGCAAGAAGCGGCAGAATTGTGGAACGAAGCCGCCGGCGCCAAGGCGGTGTACTATGGCGGCGCCGCCAGCGTGACTGTCGAACTGGTCTATGACGCGCGCCAGGGATTGGTGCAGCACTATGTCGACGATGCGGCGGTCGTGAAGCGGGAAGAGGCCCTGGCGGAGCGGATCGCGGAAGACGTGGCCGATCTGCGGTCTCGAATGGACACCGCGAATGCGGCGCTCGGCGCCGAGCGGGATGATTTCGGCGCCCGGCGGGACAGCTATAACGCCAGGGTCCAGAAACTGAACGATATGGGCGGCGGCACGCGGCAGCAGGTTCACGCGCTCGACCAGATCAAACTTCAATTGGATCGCCAAGGAAGCGCCTTGAAGGAAAAGGCCGACGATTTGGACAAGCTGAATGCCAAGGCAGATGCATTGGTGAAGGAGCACAACACGCTCGTGGACCGGATAAACCAGGCGGTTGCCGCTGCGAACCGGGAATTCGGCAGCGACATCGTGGCGGGCCTCTACACCAGGAGCGGCAGCCGGGCTGTGATCGAGATTTTCGCGTTTGCCGATCGAAGTGATCTGGTGGCCATATTGGCGCATGAATTCGGCCATGCGCTTGGACTGGGACACAGCCGGGAATCCGGTTCCATCATGGGGACGCTGCACGAAGGCAGCGGCGCGGCCACCCCGCTCGCGCACCTGGCGCCAGGGGATGTCGCGGCGCTGGCAAATGTCTGCAAGTGAAACGCCCGGCCCTTAAGATGTATGACGCGCCCAATCTCAGCTTGTGAGAATGTCAGCGCTCCTTCGGATGCTTCAAGCGGATGAGATTATCCAGGGGCGCCGTCTTCGCCGCTACGGCCGAGCGAATGGTGCGACCCATCTCGCCAAGGTTAAACGGTTTGCGCATCAGCGGGAATTCGTTGTCGGATGGGGCGTTCCTAGCATAGCCCGTCATCAAGACAATGGGCAGGTCTGGCAATGTCTCCCGGATCTCCCGCGCCAATGCCACCCCATCCTTGCTGCCCGGCATCACGATATCGCTTAAAACCAGAAGCGGCTTCTCTTTGGCAAGATGGGCGAGCGCCGAGGATGCGTCGCTCGCCCTCACCACATCATAGCCCAGCTCATCCAGCATTGCCGCGGTCGCCTCGCGCACATCTGGATTGTCATCCACCAGCAAGATGGTACCGCGCCCTGCGTCCTCAGGCTCTTCGCTGGTTGCCGCGACCACCGAAGCGGCGACGGAAGCCCTGGGCAGGTAGATGGTGACGCGGGTGCCCCGTTCCAATTGGCTGTCGATGGTCACTTTGCCGCCCGATTGATGGCTGAAGCCGTACACCTGGGAAAGGCCAAGACCGGAGCCTTTTTGTGCCTCTTTGGTGGTGAAGAAGGGATCGAAGATCTTGGGCAGAATGTCGGGAGCAATACCGGTCCCCGTGTCCGCGACCGTGATGGCGACAAATTCGCCTTCCAGGTCATCGGGTATGGCTTTGGAAAGTACGGCATTTTCGGCGCTGATGACGATGTTGCCGCCTCCCGGCATGGCGTCTCGTGCATTGATGGCGAGATTGAGCAGCGAAAGCTCCAGCTCGTTGGGATCGGCGATCACCGGCCATGTCCCAGGCGGTACCTGGACGAGGATTGTCAGCCCGCCCATCGTCCCGGTGAGCATGTTTTTGAAGGCGGCAATGTGCGCGTCGAGAGCGATCACCTGGGGCGACAGAGTTTGCCGCCGCGAGAAGGTCAGCAATTGGCGGGTGAGCGAAGCGCCTCGCGCGATCGAGCTTTCAACGCCTTCCGCTGCGCGCACCGCTTTGGGATCATTTCCCGCCGCCCGCTTCAGCACGCGGCTTAGCCCGCTTATGATCATCAGAAGATTGTTGAAGTCATGCGCCACACCGCCGGTGAGATGGCCGACCGCTTCCATCTTCTGTGCGTGACTGGCGCGTGCATGCGCTTCCTCCAGCGCCAGCTGGGCGTTGCGCCGTTCGGTGACGTCGCGGGTGATCTTGGCAAAGCCCAAGATCTTGCCGTTCTTGTCGCGGATGGCGGTAATCACCACATTGGCCCAGAAAACGCTGCCGTCCTTGCGCACCCGCCAACCTTCGGTCTCGAAGCGGCCTTCGGCTCCGGCTTGCGCCAGTGCCGCGGCCGGCAAACCGGCGGCGCGATCGTCCTCGACATAGAAGCGCGAGAAATGGCTGCCGACGATTTCGTTGGCGAGATAACCTTTGATGCGCTCGGCGCCCGCGTTCCAGCTCGACACCACGCCGTTGGGATCGAGCATGAAGATCGCGTAATCCTTCACGCCGTCGATGAGAAGGCGAAGATGGCGTTCGCTTTCGCGCAAGGCTTCCTGCGCGACGCGCCGTTCGCTGATGTCGCGCGTGACCTTGCCGAAGCCGATCAATGCGCCTTTGGCATCGTGGATCGCATCCACCACAACGGACGCCCAGAACCGGCTTCCATCCTTGCGCACCCGCCAGCCTTCGCCTTCATAGCGCCCCGTCTCCGCCGCTATGTTCAGCACACGGGCCGGCAAACCCTCGGCCCGCTCCTGGCTGGTATAGAATCTGGAGAAATGACGCCCCACGATCTCGTCTGCGGTGTAGCCCTTGAGACGCTCCGCGCCCGCATTCCAGTTGGTCACCACGCCGCTGGGGTCGAGCATGTAGATGGCATAGTCGGTGACACCCTCGACCAGAAGGCGGAACCGCCGCTCGGTCTCCAGCAGCGCCGTGTCGGCGGCGTGCCGGTCGGTGATGTCGCGCGTGACGCAGGCAAAGCCGATCAGCGCATTGTCCGGGGTGTGAACCGGATTGATGACGGTGATGCCCCAATAGCGTCCGCCATTCTTGCGGTTCTTCCAGCCTTCAACCTCGGCGACGCCGCTGCGCACCGCCGCGGCCAAGAGCTCCCCGGCCGTATGGTGCGCACCGCCATGGGGAAAAAAGCGGCCGAAATGGGAACCCAGCGCCTCGCTTTGGTTATAGCCGGTGATATGCGTGGCGCCGGCGTTCCAGCTTGCCACATGACCTTCCGGCGTGAGCATGCAGACCGCAAAATCGCTGAGCGAATCCAATAAGGTACGGAGCAGGTCGCCCGGAAAGGCGCGTAGGAGTTGGGTTCCTGCTTCGAAGGTCTGCGTGGTGGACAATTGACAAGTCCCGCGAGAGGATCAAACTACGATTGCCTGTTTGACGTTCGTCTTCTTTTTTCCAGACCTTCCCAATCTTACGCAACTGCTCCTTTGCCTGACAATGGGTCCCATGCAAACGGTTCACCAAGAGTCATTCAAAGTTTTCCATCCCTTGCCGCACTTCTTCGGCTCCGGGGATGAGGAGAGAGATCAAGAAAGTTGCCGCCGGCCCGCTCCGCTATCTCCGCTCGGCGAGGACCTGCCCTATCGGGTCGAGGTGTGGAGCGAGGATCACAAAAGTGTCGAACAGACCTTGGCGATGACCGCCAATGGCAGCATCGGCTATGCCGCCTATTACGAGGCGACACGGGAATATCCGGAACGGTATGTCGTCTTGCGCCACAAAAACCGGACCGTGGCGCGGTGGAACCCGCCGGACTCGTAATGGCTTTCGCCATTATGGGTTCGGGGTTGGAATGTGCAGGGCCATCGACGTGCCGCAACGGGACAAAGCTTCACCGCCGCCGACAGCGAACCAGATTGAAGAACTTCCTTACGCCGTCGAGCTGTGGGACGAGGAGCATCGGCAGGTCGAGAAGATCCTTGCCCGGGCTTTAAAAATCTCACTGGCCCGCGCGATCTTCCGGGCCGCGCTTGAGGAATATCCCAACCGCCGGATCGTGCTCCGCCAGGACGAGCGCATCGTGGAGGACAATGGCGCGTGACGCCCGGCTACACCTGCGAAGGGTCGCTGGTCTTGGTCTGACGTAGAGCCATGACGGCTTTCGCCAGCCTGCGGTATTCGGCGGCAATATCTTCCCAACGGGCTCGCTCACGCGGGTCCTGCGCCGCATTGGCGATGGCGTCGGCCTCTTGGGCCTTAACTAGATATTCCCGCTCGTTCATGCCGCTGCGTAGCAAGAAGCTTTATGGAAGTAAGGCACCGACCGTACAAAGCGGCCGCGCACGGAGATTGAATTTTCCCAATTGGTTAACCCCCGCGGGTTCCGTCACTCCAGCGCGATTCGGCCGAACACCATCGCGCCGTGCGGATCGCCGCCATAAACGGGTACGACGGGCGACGGCACGAAGTCGAAGGTATAAAGCGCGCCCAGCCCGAATTTGACATGCTCCGCCAGGGAAAAATCGCGAATGCCGCCAAGCGTCAATTCGCCCACCGCGCGCGTCACGCCTGTGGCATCGATCTCGGCATTCTGCTCCCACTCGCCACGGGCAAAAGCCGTCCAGTTCATCGCCGGATGATATTCGGTTTCGACAAACAGCCCATTGAGCCGGTGACCGTCGCTCAAATCCTTGAGCCCCCAACCGGCGGTGACAGCGATGGATTGCTCCGCGCCCCATTTCGTCACATAGGACGCCGATGCCGTGACGCGGTTCTCGTCGGTCGCCGGCTCCAGCTGTTCCGGGCTCTTTAAGAAACCCCAGGACGCCTGCAGCGACCAATGCGCGTCGGGATTGTAGCTGACCCTGGCCGAGGTCGAATCGAACTTGGCGCCATCGAAGTTGAAGCGGAATTGATCCGGCTCGCGGCCGGTGAACTGCGAAAGCTCCAGCTTCCAATCGTCATGGACAAATCCCGCCGTCAGCACCCCGAAGGTAATATGGGTGCTGTCCAGCCAATGATGCGTGATCGGCGCCTCAGGGATATCCATCCCCGAACCCCGGTGCATAAAGGCGGGCGGGCCAAGCGCCGGTTCGCCGGGATAACCGACATAGAGAAACGCGCTGTCGCCGGCGCCGAGCTTGTGGCTCCAGCTCGACGACAACTCCATGAACAGATCGTGCGGATGCTGGCGGTCGACCAGCGGCGTGGTGCCGTTGGCGGTTTCGCCCGTCGCCAGCAGCAGCGGATAGCCCGACCGGCCCATGAAGGGATCGGGGCTCAGCATGGCGCGGAATTGCAGCGTATCGGTATCGCCGAAATCCCGCCGCGCCATCGCCATCACCATGCCGGCGCCGAAGAATTTGTCATCGCCGCGCGGCCCGCTTTGCGTGTCATAGACGCCCCACAAGCTGCCATGCAGCATGAACATCCAGTCGCCCGCCATGAGATGGACGCCGCTATGACTGGCAAGATCGGGCTGCCAGCTGGTGCCCGACGCATCGCGCGTCATGGGATAATTGCCAAGCACGCCGGTCGAACGCATCCCGGGCATGCTTTGCATTCCGGGCATGGCCATCCCAGGCATGTCTTTCATTCCGGAAGTGGGCGTATTCGGCATGGCCATCCCAGGCATGTCCGGCATGTCCATGGGTTTGTTCATGGGCATTTGATCTTGGGCCTGGGCGCTGTTCAGCAGCGCTGCAAACAAGGCGATCGGGATGGCCGCGCCCATACGGCGCGCTCCCATGGTGATGGGCATGGTTCCTCCAGCTCTCGAAGGAGCTAATTGAAATTGTGGGATTGGCGCTGTGCGCCCGGAATGAATCAGGCGCGCGGAATCGGAGGGCGGAGCGACGGCGGAAAGGTAATTCCCGCACCCAACGCATTAGCGAAGCGGACTTCGGAAGCCGGGCTCACCCGCTCCGCCATTTTCACGGAGAGCAACGGCAAGGCGACCGCGCAGGAACCCCCCACGCAGCAGCCATCGTCGCTGCAACAGGGCATGTGCTTGGCGGGCATTTCATGATGCATCGGCATGCCCGGCATCATGACCATGGCATTTGCCGCCATGGCATGTGTCTTGGAGGTCATCGCCGGATGGGCGGAAACAGGCGTTAGGCCAGCCAACACCAAAGCCATGACGACGAAAAGCCTGGCGTAAAGGCCCATGAGCCGTTTGTACATGCACGAACGGTACAGGACGCCCGGACCGCACTCAAGGTGAAGTTCTAGCGGGGCGCGTAATCACCCAGCGTGATTTTCGACGCCGCTTCGTCTTTCAGGGGCGTGATCTTGTCCGGATCGATCCGGACCATGATGTAGTCGATGTGATCGTCGATATGGGTGAAGAGGTGGCCGGTGCCCGCCGGAATGAACACCACATCGCCGGGCTTTAAATTATAGCTGACGCCGCCTTCGATCTCGTCGCCATTGCTGCCGGGGCCGTTGTAGAGGCGCACCGTCTCCTCATCGGCGGGACGGCGCTTCTTGTTCACCAGCCGCGGGCCCAGCTTCAACGTCGCCGAGCCGTCGAGGATGTGATAGACCTCGCTGACCAGGTCATGCTCGGCCACCGCCTGCGGTCCCGCCTTGTCGAGTGGCCCACGATGCTCCACGCCCAATGCAATGTGGGCCTTGCCGATATCGACATCGCGCACCTGCTGGTCGATGCGATGCTCGGCCACCGCTTTCTTGGTATAGGCCGCGATCTCGGCCGCAGGCACATACGTGCCTTCGCACATGGTGCAGCTGGGCTCCGGCCCTGACGTCTGCGCCAGCGCCGCCGTCGCCATTAGGCCAGAAACCACCAATCCCGGAATGATACCCCGCATAGCATGTCCTCCTGACTCGTCAGCGGCCCAGCAGCTGTTTGGAAACTGTGAAGCCAAGAATCCCAATAATCACAACGGGCCAAATTAACGCCCAATACTGCATCGGAATACCGAACGCGCTATGCCGCCCTCGGACAGGGAATTCTTCGCCTGTGGCCTTATCGATCAGGACGCGTTCTACGGAATTCCATTTGTTTCCAAAAACCCAAATCGGCGCGAACACTGCAGCGGTAGCTGCTATCTCGACAAGATATGTCGGCAGCGTCGCGTCTCGAAAGCCAAGCGCATTCGCCACTATGGCTGTGAGCACAAAACCGGAGATTGCTGCCAGGAAAACCAGATAGCCTCTCCCTCTCCAAATTAGAATGAACATCGATCCCCCTGCTACTGTGAACGGTTTTGCCCGACCAAACTATTGTGACGGTTGAGCGCCGACCGACTGAGTCCCACTAGGAACAGCTTCGGGCGCCGATGCGGGCGACACGTACATCTTCTGCTCTTTGAAGGCGAGATAGATGTGCAACTTGCGCAGCACATTCATGCCAATGATCATATCCGGGACAGTCACCCGGTCCTTTTCCGACTTGGTGCGGTCTCCCACCAGTACCGATCTGTCGGCCTTGCGGCCTTCGGCGTGAGGAATGATGAAGATCTCTGGATTCCTGACCGTGACATCCCCAAAAGACAATGTCTGGAAACGGTGCGCGTAAGTCTTAAGCGATGGGTCGCCATTCAGGTCGCCACGTTCGGGCGTGTTGGGAGCGCCAAGATCGAGATTGAAGACCCGTTCCTCCTCTCTGACGTCGAAAGTCGTGTAGGTGGCACCGGTGTCGATGATAGCGCGTTCAGCATGGCCATCGAGCGTCACGGGAACACGAATGTGAAAATCGCGGCCGACCTGCATGGGAACGATACCGACGCTGGCGGGGTTGGTCCAATAGACGACCTGGCCTTCGCAATGATCGGGCGAGAAGATGCTCAGTTTGTCGGTGCCGAAATCGATGTCCAAGTCCAGGTTGGCGAGATGGTCCAAACCGACAAGGCCCGCGCCGGGCCCGCCAGTGGAAATCGGAAGCTCCATGTCTTTCCCACGCATATCCGCGATGATCAGCTCCTTCACACCGGCAATGTCGCGGGAAACATTTCCCGTGACATCATACATCTGAATCCTGCCCTGGTGGATGTCCAGCTTGAGCTGCTCCGCAACGGGGGCGGTTTATCTGCGTCAGGCTGCCGCCGGTATCGAACAAAAAGGGCTCCGATGTGCCGTTCACCACGACCGGCATCATGTCCAAGCCATTGGCGGCGCGCGTCATCTGCACTTTGTGCAATAATTGCAGCTTGCAATCTGCCGCCACGGCGCGCTGGCTCTGAAGCGATGCGAGCGATGTCATAAAAACGATGGTTACGATGCCACGCATGGAGCCCCCGCCCGACGTTCCGACGACGGAATACTAACTACAGGTTGTCGCAGGCATTTGTCAGCCCCTATGCTCTTATTCCGGCCGCCAGCACGCCGTCCACACAGGTGACGCAGGCGCCGCCCACCTTCACCTGGCCCGTGTCGTCGATCGAAATCCTGATCCGGCCGTTCCGGCCGACGCGCTGGCCCTGCCCGGCGACATAGGCGGTCGCGGCCGCCGGTATCAAACCCCTGCTGGCCTGGAAAAGGGCGACGCTGCCATTGCCGCTGCCGCACACCGGGTCCTCGTCCACGCCACAGGACGGCGCGAAGGAGCGGACTTCGACGGCCGTGTCGCCGTCTTTGTATTTTCCGAAAACCGTAATTCCCGTCGCGGCCAATTTGCGTTCGAAGGCAGCGGAACGCGCGAAATCCGGTTTCAAATTCAGAACGGTCTCGGCATCCGCCATCCGGGCCACGATCCAGACCGGGCCCACATCCACGATGGCGGGGGCGTGAGCGCGTTCAACCGGCGCCCCAAGAATGGCTTCTAGTTCCGCGATATCCGCGCCGGAAAGCGCGGCGATCTTTCCCGGCGGCAAGCCCAAAGTGATGGTGCGATCGGTGCCGCTCCCGTCCACGTCGATCCGGATCAGGCCCATGCCGCATTCCTGCACCAGTACGCCGTCCTTGGGCTTGAAACGCCCGGCTTCGAGTATGGCATGCGCGCTCCCCAAGGTGGGATGACCCGCGAACGGCAATTCGCTGCGCGGCGTGAAGATTCGCAAGCGGTAATCGGCGGCGGGATCTTCGGCCGGCAGCAGGAATGTGGTTTCCGACAGATTGGTCCAGCGCGCGATCGCTTGCATGCCGGACGTATCCAGGCCTTGCGCATCCAGCACCACGGCCACCGGATTTCCCAGGAACGGTTCGGCGCTGAAGGCATCGACGACTTTGTAGGCTCTCATGTGCGCCTCCATCCAATGCTCGATCTGCATGGAGGCTATCATGGCGGCCCAGCCGGACCATCCTTGGCCCGTTCATAGCGGGCATGCTTCGCAAGGAAATTAGGCGGCGTGCTCGACGTTGGCCGTCGCGCTGTGGCGCTTGGGAAGATGGAAAAACACCGTCGTGCCGGTGTTCTGCTTGCTCTCCAGCCAGATGCGGCCGCCATGCATCTCCACCAGCCGCCGGCACACCGATAGCCCTAAGCCCGTGCCGCCAAACTGGCGCGCCACCTTGGCATCGCCCTGATGAAACGCTTCGAACACGCTTTCCTGGAGTTCTGCTGCAATGCCGATGCCGCTGTCCTGGACCTTGACATGCACGGCGCCGTCTTCCTCACGGCAGCGGACTTTGATTTCGCCGCCGCCCGGCGTGAATTTCACGGCATTGGCCAGCAGATTGACGATCACCTGCTTGATGGCGCGCATATCGGCATCCACCGTGACATCGCCCTCCACATCCACCGGCAAAATTGAGACCTTGGCGCGCTCGGCCTGAGGGCTCACCAGCATCAGCGAATCCTGAATGATCATTTGCAGGTCGAACCGGTCGATATGAAGCTGGTAGCCCCCGGATTCGATCTTGGACAGATCGAGTACTTCGGAAATCAACGACAGCAGATGCGTTCCACTTGAGTAAATCGAGCCGGCATATTCCCGGTATTTCGCCCAGGCGGACGGCGTATCGTCCAGCACGGAATCGCGAATGATTTCCGAAAAGCCCAGGATGGCATTGAGCGGCGTGCGCAATTCATGACTCATATTCGCCAGGAACTCGCTTTTCGCCCGGCTGGCCGCTTCGACGGCCGCTTTCGCCTCAACCATTTCGGCTTCGATGGCCAATCGCTCGGTCACATCGCGGGCAATCCCGTAGACCAGATCGCCTTCCTGGCGCGCACGCCATTCGAGATATCGGTAGCTGCCGTCGCGGCAGCGGTAACGATTGATGATGCCCTTAACGTCTCTCTCGGTCTCGATCCGCTGCATCTGGGAATGGCTGGCGGCCACGTCATCGGGATGGATGAACGAGAGCATCGGCTGACCCTCAAGCTCTTCCGCCTTGTAGCCCAACACGCGTTCCCAGGCTTGATTGACTTTGACGATCTTGAGCCCGGCGTCACGGATGACGAGCAGATCCAGGGACGCCGAAAAGAACGTCTCGAAGTCGGGCGTCAGCGCCATGAGGGGCGCCAAAGGGCAAATGCATGCCGGGGCATGGTGAAATATCTAAATATGGAACTTCACATCAAAGTCTGCCTGCATGCCGATGACGAAACGGTTAATGGGCCGGTCATCCTGTCAGCCCTCTAGACTGTAGATTGCGTCCGTTCAGCGCGGCTCGACCAGGGGAATGCCAGCCCTGAAATCGACCAGCAGCGCCCAGAAATCGGTCAAGGACTTGGCGTCTCCAACCACCTTGATGCCGCCATCCTTCATCGCATCGGCGAGCGTCTTTTGCCCCAGGATCACCGGCTCCAGAACCCTCCTGCTGGTCTCCACCATGGCGGCGGCTTCTCCGTCCACCTTTCCCCGGACCACGGTGAGCGCGCCATGCGAGAGCGTGGCGGCGAGGATTTCCTTCGTATCGCTGAAGCGCCAGGCGATCGCGATCTTCGTGGGCGCCGCACGCGGGCCGTCGATGCGGGTGCCAAGATAATCGAACAACTCGGACGCGGTCATCGCATGCAGAATTTCCGGGCTGATCCCGGGCGTGGGCCGTCCCGGCGCGCTCGCCGGCCCGCGCAATTTCTGCGCCGCCAATAGATAGGCATTGCGCCAGGGCGCGGCTTCCGCCGTATAGCCCATCTGCTCGAAGGCATCGGCGCCAAGGGTGCGCGCTTCTTTGTTGGA
>Ga0105240_10010447_pt1 | contig 13043 bp, 10 predicted proteins | sample KBSC54metaG_FD_80426 | JGI IMG/M metagenome (GOLD analysis project Ga0105240, IMG submission 80426) | Corn rhizosphere microbial communities from Kellogg Biological Station, Michigan, USA - KBS C5-4 metaG | ecosystem: Host-associated > Plants > Roots > Rhizosphere > Soil | place: Michigan, USA... | reverse complement strand
CAAGGGCGCGCAGGAATTCGAGCGCAGCATGGGTTTCAAGATCCAAGACGATGAACACCGAGAACTCGCGCGCCAAGTGGCTCGAATGGAAGCGCCGCACCGACCCTCTGCACTAACTGTCGCCGAAGGATCGCGAGATCGCGTATCGGCGGGTCGCGATGGACATGGTCGCGGAAGGCTTGATCGACCCGGAGCATTACTACGGCACGATCAACTGCGACGGCGTCAACGCGAAGGGCGAGATCTGCGGCGTGACGACGACGAGCGGTCTTGCGTGGAAGATTCCCGGCCGCGCCGGCGACTCGCCGATTCTCGGCGCCGGACTCTATGTGGACGGAGACGTCGGCGCCGCCGGATCGACGGGCCGCGGCGAGGCGAATCTGTACAACCTCTGCTCGTTCTTCATCGTCGAGGAGATGCGGCGCGGCGCCCATCCGAAAGATGCCGGGCTCGCGGCGCTCAAGCGCGTCGCGTCGAACACGATCGAGAAGCGGCTGTTGAACGGCCGGCGCCAGCCGAACTTCGGCTTGAACTTCTACATCCTGAACGCGAAAGGCGAGTACGCGGGCGTGTCGATGTATGCGTCGAAGTACGCGGTCTGCACGGAGCACGGTCCGCAGACGCTCGACACCGAGCCGCTGTTTGCAGGGAACGCCACCGACTAAGCTACCCGACGACTTGCTTGGCGATCGTTTCGAGCTGCAGGTTGGACGTGCCTTCGTAGATCTGGCCGATCTTCGCGTCGCGGAACAGCTTCTCGACCGGGTACTCCTTCACGAAGCCGTTCCCGCCGAAGAGATTGACCGCGAGTGACGTGACCCGCTCGGCCACCTCGGACGAGAAGATCTTGCACATCGCCGCTTCCGTGAGAAACGGCTGGCGCGCATCGCGCAGCCGTGCCGCGTTGTACACGAGCAGCCGCGCCGCTTCGAGCTCTGTGGCCGCGCGGGCGAGCTGATGCCTCACAGCCTGGAACTCGGCGATCGCCTTCCCGAACTGTTTCCGCTCCTTCGTGTAGGCGACGGCGTGATCGAGCGCGCCCTGCGCAAGGCCGATCATCTGCGCGCCGATGCCGATGCGGCCTTCATTGAGCGTCTCGATCGCGGTCTTGTAGCCTTTGCCCACCTCGCCGAGGACGTTCGCGCGCGGCACGCGGCACTCCTCGAGCAGGAGTTCGCAGGTGCTGCTGGCGCGGATGCCGAGCTTGTCTTCCTTCTTGCCTACGGTGAATCCGGCGAATCCACGCTCGACGATGAACGCGGTGATTCCTCGGTAGCCGGCCTCCGGATTGACGTTGGCGAAGGCGATGAACAGGTCGGCCTCGTTGCCGTTGGTGATCCAGAGCTTGCGGCCGGTGATCACGAAGCCGTCGCCCGCTTCAGCGGCGCGCGTGGACATGGCGAAGGCGTCGCTGCCCGATCCGGCTTCCGAGAGCGCGTACGCGCCGATCGTGGTCGAGGCGAGCCGCGGCAGGTATCGCCGCTTGATGTCGTCGCTGCCCCAGCGCAGCAGCGCATTGATCACGAGCGTGTTCTGCACGTCGACGAGGACGCCGATGGACGGATCGACGCGCGAGAGCGCTTCGACCGCGAGCACGGAGTGGAAGAAGCTCGCGCCGGCGCCGCCGTGGCTCTCGGGGATCTCGATGCCCATGACACCGAGATCGAAGAGCTTATCGATCAGCGAACGTCCGATCTTCGCGTGCTCGTCCATTTCGCGGACGTGCGGCCGGATTTCGCGTCCCGCGAATTCGTACACGCTGTCGCGAAAGAGGCGTTCGTCTTCGGACAGAACCGTCAGCGGCTGCTGGGTGATTTCACTATGCTGCGTCGCCATGCTCATGGATATTAGCATTTCGCCTCGATGAGACCGCCTCACTTCCGACGGCCTGCGCGGTCCATAAAACTGGTTGAGCTGCGAAAACAACCGTTGCCGCCCGTGTGAAAGTTGGGCCGGGCGGCCTCCTGCCCGGCAAGAGCGTCTAAGATAGGAGTATGGTTCGCGTTCTTCGAGCCGTCGCGACGACCGCCGCAGTTGCCGTGGTGGCGCTGGCCGCACGAGGCGATGCGCAGCAGGCGACCCAGCCGCCCCAACAGCAGCAACCTCCACCGGCGGCGGGCGATCAGCCACAACCGCCGACGTTCAAGACGGGCATCAACTTCGTTCGCGTCGACGTCATCATCACCGACAAGAACGGCAACGCGGTCGGCGACCTCCAGCCCGCTGATTTCGAAGTCACGGAAGACGGCAAGCCGCAGAAGATTGAAACCTTCAAGCTGGTGAAGCTCGATGGCGGCACGGCCGCCGCCCTCAAGGAACCGCCGAAGGAAATCCGCAGCGATTACGACGAAGAATCCGAAGCGGCGAAAGAAGACGTTCGTCTGTTCGCGATCTTCCTCGACGATTATCACGTCCGCCGCGGCGCGAGCATGGCCGTCCGCGAGCCGATCGCGAAGTTCATCGACACGCAGCTCGGCCCGACCGACATGGTCGGCATCATGTACCCGCTCGAGTCGCTCGCCTCGATCCGGATGACGAGAAATCACGACGCGGTCGTGAAGGCGATCCAGCAGTTCACCGGCCGCAAGTTCGAATACACGCCGAAGAACCAGTTCGAGGAACAGTACGCGAATTACCCGGCGGAGACCGTCGAGCAGGTGCGCAACCAGGTGTCGATGACCGCGATTCGCGGTCTGATCACGCATCTCGGGTCGCTGAAGGAAGGACGCAAGGCGCTGATCCTCGTGAGCGAGGGCTTCAGCGGCATGCTCCCCCCGCAGCTGCGCAATCCGATTGCGACGATGCCGGGGTATGGCAATCCGAATGCGGGGAACCCGATGGCCGGCGTCGGCGACCCGAATGAAGATCGTGCGGCGTGGCTGTCGGGCCTCGATCTCGACAGCGACCTGCGCCAGATATACGACACGGCGAACAAGAACAACGTCGCGATCTATGCCGTCGATCCGCGCGGTCTCGCCGTCAACGAGTTCGACATCGAACAGAACGTGAGCTCGCAGCTCGACCGCCAGTACCTGAACTCCACCATGGACTCGCTGCGGGTGCTGTCCGATCAGACCGATGGCCGCGCCATCGTGAACCGTAACGATCTGGCGACGGCGATGAAGCAGATCGTCCGCGACACGAGCGCGTACTACCTGATCGGCTACAACTCGTCGCAGACGCCGACCGACGGGAAGTTCCACGAAATCAAGGTTCGCGTGAAGCGGCCGGGCGCCCAGGTGCGCGCGCGCAAGGGTTACTGGGCGCTGACGCCGGAGGAAACCGCGCGCGCCACGGCCAAGCCGAAGCCGGGGCCGCCGAAAGCGGTGACCGACGCGCTCGCGTCCGTCAGCCGCCCGAGCCGCACGCAGGTGATTCGCACGTGGATCGGGACCTCGCGCGGCGAGAACGGCAAGACGAAGGTGACGTTCGTCTGGGAGCCAGCCTCCCGCACCGCGGGAGACGCGCAGCGCGATCAGCCCGCGCGCGTGTCGCTGATGGCAGTCGGCGCAGATGGCGCGCCCTATTTCCGCGGCAAGATTCCCGAGGGTGTAGTGGCGAGCGCGGCGGCGCCCACATCGGGAACGAGCGGCGCCGCAGGCAACGGCGCGGCGCCAGCCGGCGGTCCCCGCGCCTCTCGCGTCGTCTTCGAAGCACCGCCGGGCAAGATGGAGCTTCGCGTGTCGGTCGAGGGTACGGCGTCGCAGGTTCTCGACACCGAGATGCGTGAGGTGAACGTCCCGGATCTCACCGCGCCTGCAACCGCGCTCGGCACACCCGCGGTCTATCGAGCCCGGACAGTTCGCGAGCTGCAGCAGCTCAAAGCGGATCCGGACGCGGCGCCGGCGGCGACGCGGGAATTCAGCCGAAGCGACAAGCTGTTCGTGCGCGTTCCCGCTTACGCCGCGGGTGGGACGACCCCGCAGCTCACAGCGCACGTTCTCAACCGCGCCGGCGATCCGATCAACGAGCTGCCGGTGACGCCAGCCTCGCCGGGTGGCGAGCCACAGATCGATCTTGCGCTTTCCGCGTTCCCGCCAGGCGAATACATCCTCGAGATCAAACCCGCGGGCGACGGCGCCTCGAGCGATTCACGAGAGCTCGTCGCTTTCCGCATCGTCGGCTGAGCGGTCATGCGCGCACTTGGCGCCGCGCTCATCGTGGCCGCTGTGGGCGCGCAGCAGGCGCCGGCTCCCGCTTTCACCCCGGACACGACCGTACGCATCGACATCGCCGCGTTCGACGCGCGCGGTCGATTCGTCGAAACACTCACCGCCGCCGATTTCGATCTTCGCGAAGATGGCGCGCCGCAGACGATCGAGGGCGCCAAACTCGTCCGCGCCGCGGGTACCGCGCCGGCTTCCGCCTCGACGCCTGGCGGTTCAGGCGCAGAGCAAGCCGAAGCGGCGGAGCCAGGCACGCGTCTCTTCGCGATCTATCTGGACGAGTATCACGTCGGTGATGAGGCGGCGGCTCGCGTGCGCGACGCCTTGACGCGTTTTGTCGATCGAGATCTCGGTCCGCGCGACCTGCTCGTCGTCATGAAGCCGCTCGACTCCGTGCTGGCGATTCATCTCACTCACGATCGCGAAGCGGCGAAGGCGGCGATCGCCACGTTCCAGGGACGCAAAGGCGACTACGAACCGCGGAACGAGTACGAGCAGAACTACATGGCGAGCACGCCTGCGGCTGTCGATCAAACGCGAGCCCAGGTCACGCTTTCGGCTCTCAACGCGCTCGCGGTCCACCTCGGCTGGGCGTCGAACGACGCGCGCAAGACACTCATCGTGGTGTCGGAAGGGGTGGGGCGCGCCGCCCATCGCCGCGGTTTGAACCTGCCGACGCTGGACTCGGTCGTGCAGTCCGCCGATCGATTCAACGTATCCATTTACCCAATCGATCCAACCGGTCTGCCCGCCGACGCCGATTCGGTCCAGGCCGATGGCTTGCGGACGCTTGCGGCCGAGACAGACGGGCAAGCCGTGTTCACCGACAGCGATCTCGAACCGGCCTTCCGGCGCATCGCGGCTGATTCGAGCCTCTACTACCTGCTCACGTACCGATCGCCGCGCAAAATCGACGGCCACTTCCATGAGATTCAGCTCCGGACCAAACGCCGCGGCGTGCAGCTCCGTTCGCGAAAGGGCTATTGGGCCGCATCAGCCGACGACCTGATGCGCGCGGAATTTCTCGCGCTCGAAGCGCAGCCGAAGAAGCCGGCCGTGCTCGAACCAGCGCGCCACACCAGCCTGTTGATCAGGCCGTGGTTCGGCAGCGAACGCGGGGAGGCGGGGAAGACGCGAATCACCTTCGTGTGGGAGCCGGTGCGGATTCCTGGCGAACGGAGCCGCCACACCGCGGCGCGCGTCGAGCTCACCGCTCTTGGCAGCGACGATGCGCCGGTCTTTCAGGGGACGGTGCTGCCAAGCGGCGGCGGCCTGGCCGAGGGTCCGGAGGCTTCGCGTCTCAGAGCGGTATTCGAAGTGCCGCCCGGCCGGCTGCGGCTGCGCATGTCGATCGAAGACGGCACGCTCCAGGTGATCGATTCTGACGTTCGCGATCTCGCGGTCCGCGATCTGACGCGCGCCGTCGTGCTCGGCACTCCCGAAATCCTGCGCGCGCGCAATGCGCTGGAATTCCGCGCGCTCCAATCGGATCGCAACGCGCCGCCCGTTGCCTCGCGCGAATTCAGTCGGACGGAGCGGCTGATAATTCGCGTGTCGGGCTACGCGCCGGGCACCGAGCGGCCGGCCATTTCCGCGCGCGTGATGAGTCGATTCGGACAGCCGCTGCGCACCCTGCGGGTGGACGGCGACATCTGGCCCGACGGTCCGAGCCAGATAGAACTGCCGCTGGCGGGCTTCGCCGTCGGCGAATACTCGCTCGAGCTGACCGCGAAGAGCGCATCGGGTGAAGCGAAGGACATGATCGCGTTTCGAATCACGTCCTAGCTTCCGTGCAGCGGGCGGGTTTTACGCCCAGCCGCGCGCGCGAGTCGCCTCGGCCACTCGCGCAACAGCAACGCAGTACGCACCCGTGCGCATGTCGACGTCGTGTTTTCGCGACGAGGCGAGCACTTCGGCAAAGGCGCGCGTCATCTTCCGATCGAGGCGGCGATGCACGTCCTCGAGCTCCCACGGCATGCCGCGCTGGTTCTGCACCCATTCGAAATACGACACCGTGACGCCGCCGGCGTTGCAGAGAAAGTCGGGAATCACGAACACGCCGCGCGCGTGCAGCAGCGCGTCGGCCTCGGGCGTCGTCGGGCCGTTCGCGGCTTCGGCGACAATCCGCGCTTTCACGCGGGGCGCGTTATCCACCGTGATCTGGCTCTCCAGGGCCGCGGGAATCAGGATGTCCACGTCGGCTTCGAGGATGTCGGTATTGCTGATCATCTGGCCGCTCGGAAAGCCGACCACGGAGCCCGTCGCCGCTTTGTGGGCGCGCACGTCGTCGTACTGCACGCCGTTCGGGTTGAACACGCCGCCTTTGGAATCTGTGACCGCGACGACCTTGCAGCCGAAAAGCTCCAGCCCAAGCGTCGCGGCAAAGGTGCCCGCGTTGCCGAACCCCTGAATCGCCACGCGCGCCTTCGACAGATCGATGCCGATCACCCGGGCCGCTTCTCGAATCGCGTACCACGTCCCCCGCGCCGTCGCATCGTCGCGGCCGAGCGAACCCCAGAGCGAGAGCGGCTTGCCCGTGATCGCGCCCGGCGTGGAGTGGCCGCGGAGCTTGCTGTATTCGTCCATCATCCAGCCCATGATTTGCGGGGTGGTGTAGACGTCGGGCGCCGGGATGTCGCGCTCGGGGCCCATGATCCAGGCAATCGCGTCGATGTAGGCGCGCGACAGCCGTTCGAGCTCGCGCTCCGACAGCAGCTTCGGGTTGCAGATGATGCCGCCCTTGCCGCCACCGAGCGGCAGGTCCATCACGGCGGTCTTCCATGTCATCCACGCGGCGAGCGCGCGAACGGTGTCCACCGTTTCATCGGGATGGAATCTGATGCCGCCCTTCGACGGTCCGCGCGCGTCGTTGTACTGCACGCGGAATCCCTTGAACACTTTGACGTCCCCATCGTCCATGCGGACGGGGAGCGACACGTGCAGCTCGCGGACCGGCTCGCGGAGCACCGCGCGGAGCCGCGGGTCGAGGTTCAGAATGTGGGCGGCGGTGTCGAACTGCTGCTGCGCAATCGCAAACGGATTCGGGGAAGGCCGGGTCGGTTCGAGCGTCTGTGGCATGGGGCCTCCGGAGACGGCGGGTTGTGAGCTACGCGTACATACCGCGCAGGCGCGTGACGGCGGCGACACGCGAGATGGCGACAATGTAGGCGGCGGTGCGCATGTCGACTTTGTACTTCAGCGACGTCTGCAGCACGGCGTTGAACGCCTCGCACATCTTTGCCTCGAGCCGTTCGTTCACTTCCTTCTCGGTCCAGAAGTAGCCGTACCGGTCCTGCACCCACTCGAAGTACGAGGTCGTCACGCCTGAACTGTTCGCGAGGATGTCGGGCACGATGAAAACGCCGCGGTCGTGCAGGTGCTTGTTCGCGTCGGGCTCGGTCGGGCCGTTGGCGCCCTCGATGATCACCTTTGCCCGGATGCCCGGCGCATTGTCCATGGTGATCTGTTTTTCGAGCGCGGCCGGGATGAGCACGTCGACGTTCAACGTGAAGAGGTTCGTGTTCGTCAGCGGCTCGCCGCCCGTGAACCCGTCGACCGTCTTGGTTTTCGCGACGAATTCGAGCAGCTTGGGGATGTCGAGCCCCTTGGCGTTGTAGACGCCGCCTTTCCAGTCGGTCACCGCCACGATCTTCGCGCCCGCCTGGCCGAGGAGCTCGGCGGAAATCGACCCGACGTTGCCGAAGCCTTGAACAGCGATCGTGGCGCCCTTCAGATCGAAACCGACGTGCTTGGCGGATTCGCGCGTCGCGATCATCACGCCGCGCCCGGTGGCTTCGCGGCGGCCGAGAGATCCGCCAATCTCGAGCGGTTTGCCCGTGACGACGGCCGTGGACGTATGACCGACGTGCATGGAGTACGTGTCCATCACCCAGGCCATGATCTGATCGTTGGTGTTCACGTCGGGCGCGGGCACGTCCTTTTCGGGCCCGATCGCGTCGACGATCTCGGCGATGTAGCGGCGCGTGAGCGCTTCGAGCTCGCGCTTCGACATCTTGGTCGGGTCGCAGATGACGCCGCCTTTACCGCCGCCGAAGGGGATGTGCGCGACGGCGCACTTCCACGTCATCCAGGCGGCGAGCGCCGTCACCTCGTCGAGCGAGACGTTCGGGTGATAGCGGATGCCGCCTTTGGCGGGGCCGAGCGTGATGTTGTACTGGACGCGGTAGCCGGTGAAGACTTCGATCTGCCCATCGTCCATCTGGACGGGACACGACACCATGATTTGCCGCTTGGGGTGCGTGAGGATCTTCCAGATGCCCGGCTCGAGGTTGAGGATGCGGGCCGCTCCATCGAACTCCTGGAGCATGGCACCGAAGGTCGATCCGTCAGTCGACATCTCGCTCCCTTGACACGTTCCGGCGCCACGCCGGAGCAAGCGTCGGAGCGTAGCGTGCGCTTGTCGGGCAAGTCAAGGGCCGCAGCCAATTCGATTGACTCGGTGGTTCGCGCACGCTATAACTCAGAGGAGCCACCCCGCAATCGCTCGTCCACCCCGCGCCTCGTCCGCACAAGGAGCCCGCATGCATCATCGCTTCGTCGGATCAATGGTCCTCGTGTCGCTCGCACTGGCGTCCACACCGGAGCTGACCGCGGCGCAAGCGCCGGCCGCGAAGAACACGGCGGCCGCGCAGCCGAAGGCCGCGGCGGCGAAACTGACGGGCCCCTTGTCGATGCCGCACATGGCCGTCACGACCGTGCGCATCAAGCCCGAGCTGGTCGACGAATGGATGGAATTTCAGAAGAGCGAAACCATTCCGGCGCTTCGCAAAGCGGGCGTGACGGAACGGACCGTCATCGCGACCGCGATCGGCGAGTCGTTCGAGATGACCTTCCTGACCCCGCTGAAGAACTTCGCGGACCGCGACGGCGACAGTCCGATTGTCAAGGCGCTTGGCGCCGACGGCGCCCGGGCGTACGCGGCGAAGAATCGCCGCTTCGTCGCGGAGCAACACACATTCGTGAATACCGTGCGCACCGACTTGACCTACCAGCCTGCGCGCGACGCCGCGCCGGCGGGAATCGCGGTCGTGAGCACGTACTCGGTCGCCGCGGGGCACATCGCGGACTTCGAGGCCTACATCAAGACCGACCTGACGCCGGCGCACAAGCAGCTGAAGTCCGGCGGGTTCATCGTGCACCAGGCGCTCTTTGGAGGCGACTCCGGCACGTTCGTCGTCGCCGTCCTGCTGCCGAACTTCGCGGAGCTCGACAAAGGCCCCGCAATCGTGCGCGCGTACGGGCCAGCACGCGCTGACGCTATCCAGCAGAAGCTCGCCGGGTTCGTGACGCACATCGAGCGGACGGTCGTGCGCGTTGTGCCGGAGCTGAGTTTCCAGGCGGGTCGACCCATGAGCGATCACGAGTAGGCGGCTGAACGTCCACCTCCTCGAAGGCTGCGCGGAGCCGTCCGATATAATGCTTGTGTATGAAAACCGTTGCCGAAACAGCCAAACAGCGGTGGGAGCGCGAAACGCTCGAGCCCGCGTTGAAGAAATCGCCCGAACGCGCGCAGAGCTTCACCACAATCTCCGGCCGGCCCATCGACCGGCTCTACACGCAGGATGACGTCGAAGGGATCGACTACGCGCGCGACGTGGCGAACCCCGGCGAGTTTCCGTACACGCGCGGCATTCATCCGACCGGCTACCGCGGCAAATTGTGGACGATGCGCCAGTTTGCCGGGTTCGGAACGCCGGAAGAAACCAACGAACGCTATAAGACGCTGTTGAAAGCGGGCGGCACGGGCCTGAGTGTCGCCTTCGATCTGCCGACGTTGATGGGCCGCGACCCCGATCACGAGCTGTCGCTCGGCGAAGTCGGGAAGTGCGGCGTCAACGTGACGTCGCTCGCCGACATGGAAACCTTGTTCGACGGCATCACGTTGGCCGACGTCACGACCTCGATGACGATCAATTCGCCGGCCGCGATGATTTTCGCGATGTATCTCGTCGTCGCCGAAAAGCAGGGCGCCGACTGGAAGAAGATCTCCGGCACGATTCAAAACGACATCCTCAAAGAGTTCATCGCGCAGAAGGAGTACATCTTCCCGCCGCGTCCCTCGATGCGGATCATCACCGACATCTTCGCGTTCTGCGCCGATCGGGTGCCGAAGTGGAACACGATTTCGGTGAGCGGCTATCATATCCGCGAAGCGGGATCGACGGCGCTGCAGGAGCTCGCGTTCACGCTCCGCGATGGCCTCGAATACGTGCAGTGGGGCGTCGACGCCGGACTCGACGTGGACGCGTTCGTGCCGCAGATCTCGTTTTTCTTCAACGCGCACAGCGACTTCTTCGAAGAGATCGCGAAGTACCGCGCCGCCCGCAAGCTGTGGGCGGAGGCGATGCGCGACCGCTTCAGCGCCAAGAACGAGCGTTCCTGGAAGCTCCGCTTCCACAGCCAGACCGCCGGCGTCTCGCTGACGGCCCAGCAGCCGTACAACAACGTCGTCCGCACGGCGCTCCAGGCGCTCTCGGCGGTGCTTGGCGGCACGAACTCGCTGCACACCAACTCGCTCGACGAGGCGCTCGCGCTGCCGACTGCCGAAGCGGCCACGCTGGCGCTGCGCACGCAGCAGATCATCGCCAGCGAAAGCGGAGTGGCGAACGTTGTCGATCCGCTGGGCGGGTCGTACTTCGTCGAGAAGCTGACGAAGGACATGGAAGACGGCGCGCTCGCGTACTTCGAGCAGATCGACCGGATGGGCGGCATGGTCGAAGCGATCGAGCGCGGCTTCCCGCAGAAGGAGATCGCGGAAAGCTCGTATCGCTTCCAGCAGGCGGTCGAGCGCCACGAGAAAATCATCGTCGGCGTCAACGACTTCGTGCAGGAAAATGAGCCGCCGATCCATATCCTCTACATCGACGAGTCGGCCGCGGAGAAGCAGCTGGCAAAGCTCGAGCAGCTGAAGAAGACGCGAAACAGCGGCAACGTGGAGCGTGCGCTCGACGCGCTTCGAACCGCCGCCCGTGGAACCGCCAACCTGATGCCGCCGATCCTCGACGCGGTGCGGGCGTACGCGACGGTCGGAGAGATGTGCGACGCGCTGCGCCAGGTGTGGGGCGAGTACGAAGAAGTGCCGATCATCTGAAGGTAAAAGGCAAAAGGAAAAAGTAAAGAGCTGATGGCTAGAAAACTTCGAGTGGTGATCGCGAAGCCGGGTCTCGACGGTCACGATCGAGGCGCCAAGGTCATCGCGCGTGCGCTTCGCGATGCCGGCATGGAGGTGATCTACACCGGCCTGCGGCAGACGCCGGAGATGGTCGCCGCGGCTGCGCTCCAGGAGGACGCCGACGTCATCGGCTTGTCCATCCTCTCGGGCGCACACAACCACATCGCGCCGCAGTTGATGAAGCTTCTGAAAGAGAAGGGGCTCGACGACGTGCTCGTCGTGATTGGCGGCATCATCCCCGACCTCGACATCCCCAAGCTGAAGGAAATCGGGGTCAAGGGCATCTTCCTGCCGGGAACGCCGATGCAGGACATCATCGAGTTCATCAATACCAACGCGCGCGTCCGCGTGTAGCCCGCACGCCCTTCGGCCGATAAGGCGAACGTGTCACATACCCTGTTACTGGCGGACGACAGCGTCACGATTCAGCGCGTCATCGAGCTGACCTTCGCCGACGAGGACGTGAAGGTCGTCGCGGTCAGCGACGGAGACCAGGCCATCGAGCGGCTCGACGCGGCGCCGCCCGATATCGTGCTCGCCGACATCGGCATGCCGGGTAAGAACGGGTACGAGGTTGCGCAGTACATCAAACGGACCCCCCGGCTCGCCCACATTCCGGTCGTCCTGCTCACCGGCGCCTTCGAGCCGGTCGACGACGCGAAGGCGGCGGCTGCCGGCTGCGCCGGAGTTCTGGCGAAGCCGTTCGAGCCGCAGCTCGTAATCGGCAGGGTCCGCGAGCTGCTTGCAAAAGGAACAGCTCAGGCGGCGACGGCGTCGCCTCCGCCCGCTCCGGCGGAACGGCCGCTCGCGATTGTGCCGCCCGAAAAGAAGCCGATTCTCGACGACGTCGAACGTTACTTCGATCAGCTGGACGCTGCCTTCGCGACGCTGAAAAAAGAGCCGCCGGCGGCGCCTTCGCCCGACGAGCCGGTGCCGGACGTGCCGCTCTCATACGCGTCGCCGCAACCAGCGTTCGAGCTGGCGTCGCACGACGCGCCCCGGCGGGACGAACCCGGGAAAACCATTCCATCGATGTCCGACGCCTTTGCCGCGCTGCTCGCGGCCGAGCAGCATGCGCCGGTGCCGGCCGCGCCGCCACATTGGCCCGCCTCGCCGCCGCAGGCGATCGTCAGCGACGAACTCGTGGACACCATCGCCCGCCGCGTTCTCGATCAGCTTTCCGATCGGGTCGTGCGCGACACCGTCACTGCGCTCGTCTCGACGATCGCCGAGCGTCTCGTCCGCGAAGAGATCGAGCGGCTGAAAAGCTCCATCAAGTAAGATCGGTCGGTGCTCCGACTCGATCCTGCGCGTCTCCGCCTGCCTGAAAAACCAGCGCTCGAAGGCCTCGAGGCAAAATGGCTTCCGCTTTGGGAACAATCGGGTGTCCACCGATTCGACCGGAGCCGCCCGCGGCGGGACGTCTTCTCGATCGACACGCCGCCGCCGACGGTCAGCGGATCGCTGCACGTGGGCCATGTGTTCTCGTATACACATACCGACCTCATCGCCCGCTTTCAGCGGATGCGCGGCAAGGCGGTGTTCTATCCGATGGGATGGGACGACAACGGACTGCCCACTGAGCGCCGGGTGCAGAACTACTACGGCGTTCGCTGCGATCCGTCGCTGCCGTACAATCCCGCGTTCGCTCCGCCGAACGAGCCGCCTAAACCGCCGATCTCGAT
>Ga0105240_10010446_pt1 | contig 13045 bp, 9 predicted proteins | sample KBSC54metaG_FD_80426 | JGI IMG/M metagenome (GOLD analysis project Ga0105240, IMG submission 80426) | Corn rhizosphere microbial communities from Kellogg Biological Station, Michigan, USA - KBS C5-4 metaG | ecosystem: Host-associated > Plants > Roots > Rhizosphere > Soil | place: Michigan, USA... | reverse complement strand
CGCCCACGCGATACTGCGTGAAATCCGACAGTCAGCGGTTCAACCAGGCACAATTCCTTGGTCGTGAGTTTTGCCGGATACAACTTCTCTGGCGGCACCGCAATGAGTTCTGTGAGCGCGCCGTCCCGTTGAACCCCGAGAGTCTCATTGAATTGGCAGGCATTGGGACGTCCCCGGCGGCACGACGAGCATCTACCGCAGCTTGTGTAAGGAGAAACCGCTACGTCCGTTCCGACTGTGAGCCGGCCGCGGCTGCCTTGTACGACGGTAGCCGCCACTTCGTGCCCCGGAATTCTCGGAAAAGATACGAGTGGATTCAGGCCACGAAAGGAATTCAAATCGCTTCCGCAGAATCCGACCATTCGAACCTTGAGCAATATGTCGCGATCCCCGACCACTGGTTCCGGAATCGTCTCGATCGATCCATGCCCTGGTTTGTGAAGTACGAGTGCCTTCATGGTTGAATGTAGAACTTGGAGATTAGCGATCAAGCTTACGCTTTCGGGCCTTCCTGGGGCGATCCCCAAATCTCATTAAAGCCCGAAGCTTCTTCTCGGCCTGATCATTCCAATATCCGCAGTCCAGTTCGAAAAACACTGACGTATAGGGAATTCGCATGTTGGTTTTGACTACCAGCACTTGAAACAACTCGCCAGCGCGATCGAGCTTCGCGATGATCTCTTCGTGGGGAAGGACACGCACCTCGGGTCCGGTGAGCAGGGTGCCGAGCCTTTCTCGGTAGGCCTCGATGCCGGGAGCATCTTCCTCAGCGACGAAGGTCAATTCCCTGTCTGTATAAATATGAGGCTTGATGTGCTTGCATCCGCGCATAATGGCACAGGTCCGTTCCAAGACCCTGGTCTGTTCCTCGTCGGCAACGATAGTCTCGATAGCTTGCCTCGACTGCAATGGATATGCCGAGTCCGCGATCACGAGCCAATTGCGATGTCCATAGACTTGTAGCCGATCCTTCAGAATTTCTTCCCAGTTTGCATTCATTTGGGTGCCAGTTCTTCGTCCGAGCAAACAGCAACTTTGCCACACTTGCCGGAAGCCATAAGGGCATAGGCGTCTGCCGCATCCTCAAGGGCAAAGCGGTGAGTGATGATATCGGCAGGATGCAGATTCCAGCGCACGAGGCGCTCGACCAATTCCTCCATCAGCCAGGTCGATGTCACCCAGGAGCCGTAAATAGTCTTCTGATCGTGAATCATGTCGGGGGACGGATTGAATTCAACCGTTCCTCCTTCACCTACGAAAGCAATCCTTCCCCATTTGCGGGTTGCTCGAATGGCTGTGCCACGCGCTCTTGCATCGGCAGAGCAGTCGAACGCGCGCTCCACACCGAAACCTCGTGTGAGTTTCTTGACCTGCGCGACGTTGTCTTGACCTGCTGTTAGAACCACGTCACATAGCTTGAGAGACCCTGCCAAACGCAGGCGCTCGGGAACGATGTCAATGCCAACGATCATCTGGGCACCGAGCTTTCGACACAATGCCGCAGCCGCTAGCCCGACTGGCCCCAGTCCGGTGATGAGCACAGAATGGTTGCCATTGACTCCAACTTTTTCGACAGCTTCGTATACAGTGCCGAAGCCACACGCAACCTGCGCACCGTCCGCGAAAGAAAGCTGCTCGGGCAGGGCGATAAGATCCTTCTCTTCCGCAATCATGTAGTCGGCCATGCCGCCGTCGCGCTGCCAACCGTAGGCCCGCCGGTACTTTTCACTTGTGCAGGAGATCATGTAGCCGCGTCGACAGTCGTTACAGACGCCGCAGCCGGAGATGTGGTACACAATTACCCGATCTCCGGCGCTAAAGCGCCGACAGCCGGGACCAACCTCAACTATTTGACCGCTTGGCTCATGGCCTGCGATTACTCCTTGATACCCTTCTGGCCCTTTACCCAGGTGTTCGTGGTAAATGCAACGGATGTCGGAGCCGCAGATCGTCGAAGCCTTTACCCTGAGCAGAACTTCTCCGTGACCTGGATGAGGGACAGAGAGAGTGCGGAGTTCAACTTTGCGGTTTCCGGGCAGAAACGCGGCTCGCATGTTCTGTTCCATCTTTTCACCCACTGAGTTCACGGCGGAGTTATCTCGCCGCTCAAATCCCAAAGATCCTCCCAAGTCTGTCCGTCCTTCCAGAGAAACACCTGACCCTTGATCAGCCGACAATTACGGTCAATTGCGTTGATTTCTCTCATTTCGTCGTCCGTCAATGGCTCGCTGACCACGCCTTCCAGATTGCTGAGATAGTGTCCTCGGTTCGTTGAAAACGGAATAGGTATCTGCCCACGCTGAACCGCCCATTTTATACAGACGACAGCCGCATGTACTCCCAGGCGATTGGCGATCGTGACAATTACGGGGTCCTGAGTGGGCACGGTGTCCTCGGGTGTGCGATCTCGCTCGGGCCGTCCTGGCGAGCCCACCGGACAGTATCCCACCGGCACCATGACATTAGATCGGACGAAATCGAATAGCTTCGGTTGCTGGAAATGCGGGTGCAGTTCCATCTCATTGACCGCAGGCTTAATGCGAGCGTCACGCAAGAGAAGCTTGAGCTTAGGGACCGTCATGTTCGAAGTCCCTATGTGTCGAACCAACCCCAGATCGACCAGTTCCTCCATCTTTCGCCAGGTCTTCACGAATCCGGCGTGGATATAGGGTTTCGCCTCTTTGCTGCGCGACGTTACATCACACCCAGGTGGATGGAAATTCGGGAAGGGCCAATGCACCAGGTAGAGATCCAAATAAGTCAGTCTCAAGCGCGTGAGCGATTCTCGACACGAGGCGATCACATCATTTTCGCCATGTTTGTCATTCCACAACTTCGACGTAATCCATAGTTGCTCGCGTGGAATATGCTTGCGCACCACGTGCTCCAGTGCGTATCCAATCTCGTGTTCATTGCCGTACACGGATGCACAATCGAAGTGCCGATACCCCACCTCCGCCGCACCTTCTACCGCCGCTGCCACTTCACCTGCCGTGACATGGTCCGAACCGAAGGTCCCCAAACCAATTGCTGGTATCTGGGCGCCGGTGTAAAGAGTTCTTTTTGGTACAAGTGCAGGATCGACATATCCGTCAATCAACCGTCCCGACGCGCTCTGAACTCTCATTCCTGAACTCCTATGATTCTGAGTTCGGAATCTCAGGCATTCCGAACTGTGCTTCGCGACTTCCCTATTGAGGACGGAAACGACTACTCGGAAAGGACGATAATCGGTAAAGTTATCGATGTCAACAGGAACACAGCGCTCCGCGGGTGCGTTCTGAAATCTGCCCCGCGGTAAGACACCGGGCAAACGTACTTGCCGCTTGCAGCAAAAATGAACGCACGTATCACCCGGGCTCTGCTTCTATATACTGAATAGCCATCCATGAGCACACGAATGAAGGATATTGCCAGAGACCTTGGAGTCTCGGTGATCACGATTTCTAAGGTTCTCCGCAATCATCCTGATATAGGAGACGAAACCCGGCAGCGAGTTCTAGCGCGGGTTAAAGAGCTGGATTATCGCCCAAACCTGGCGGCACGCAGCCTCGTCACGGGACGCACGTACTTGGTGGGTTTGGTTGTTCCGGATTTGCTCCATCCCTTCTTTGCAGAAATAGCGAAATCCCTTTCCGACGTTTTGCGGGAGAGCGGCTACTATCTCATTGTTACTTCCTCCGAGGAAGACCCGAATTTAGAGGAGCAGGAGATTAATCATCTGCTGGCACGCCGGCTGGATACGTTAATCATTGCCTCGTGCCGGCCGACTGTCGATCTCTTCTTCCGAATCGAAAAGCAACAAACGCCTTACGTGTTGATCGATCGAAGCCTGCCAGGGCTTGCGGCAAACTTCGTAGGTGTAGATGACGATGCGGTGGGAATGCTTGCAACAGGGCATCTGATTGACATCGGCTGCAAAAGAATCGCTCACATTCGCGGCCCGGAAACCAGTCCCAGCATTCGGCGTATGGAGGGATACAAACGAGCCTTGATGCGAGCCGGTCTTAAGGTTACGGATGACTACATCATCGCCGAACGCAAGGGAGATGTGGGAACGAAACAGCGCGGTTCAGAGGCAATGGGCCAACTCTTGAGCCTGAAGGCGAGACCTGACGGCGTTTTCTGCTTTAACGACCCGCTAGCGATGGGTGCCATGAATTACGCGCTGGATCAAGGATTACGCATCCCGGAAGACATTGCAGTGATTGGTTGCGGGAATCTTCACTATGACGATTCTCTGCGCGTTCCGCTTTCAAGCATTGACCAGCACAGCCGGAGAATTGGAGAGGAAGCGGCGCGGCTGGCGATCACAATTCTGAACTCGAAAACACCACCCAAGCCTGAAACGGTCGTGCTGCGGCCAGAGTTAATCGTGCGCAGGTCTACCCAAAGGCGAGCGGCGAAATTGGCGTCTTCGAAAGCGCGACCAAGACTTTAGCAGCGGGCCTAGTCTCATAAGATCGTTTTTCCTCTTCAGCATAAGCGAAACACATCTTTCGGCAATGAGTCGCGCGCGAAACTGCTGCGGGCACCCCTGGTATTTTAGTAGGTATTTCGTTACAGTTAGCGGTACTCTGAGTGCCCTGTTATGGTGGCAGGCAATCAGGGTCGGCGCCTGTTTTGGCTATGTGCCCGCGCTTCGCTTCTCCGTACGGCGCTGGGCGCCGGGGCGGACGAGGCGTCCACCCCTACACGGCTGGTAAATGGACAGCTAGTTATTTATGGATCGTAGAACTTTTCTGACGTCCACTGCGGCCGCAGCTTTCGGCACTCTCGTGCCGCGCATATCCCGTTCTTCCCTCGTTTCAAATAGCACTGAGCCTTTTGCGTGGGAAACGAACGATCTCATCTTTTCATTCGACGTAACCGCTGGAAAACTGCGCCAAAAGCGTGTTGTCCCGACGGGCATGTTGGCGGCGCGAGCCGATCATTTCTCCGGCGTCGAAATTGCCCTGCAATGCAGCGGGGAAAATTCTCCCGATCAAGGCATGAAATCCGGCGTGGGTCAACCAGGTTCCCGGCTGCTTTTTGCCGGCAGGCGGGAGGAGGTCACGAGGCAGGGCAAGCGGTTGGTCTGCAGGCATACCGACCCTATCTTGAAGCTAAGTGTGGAATCTGTATATGAGGCCTTTGATGGCATTCCAGTAGTCCGGCGTTTTTCCCGGGTTATGAATAAAGGGAATTCCGCTGTTGGTCTTGAGTTCTTAAGTTCAGCCATGCTTCATGGTCTTGCTGCTCCTCAGGCGTACGACCGCGAACTTCGCATCCACATTGCCCTGAACAGCTGGATGGCTGAGGGCCAGTGGCATACGCTGCGGCCGTCCGAAATGGGCTTCGTGGAAAATGAGCGCACAAGCTGGTCAGAAGCGCGGGCAGGAAGTGTCGGCAGCTGGTCAACGGAGCAATACCTGCCAATGGCTATGGTCGAAAACATAGAACTAGGCCTGACCTGGTTCTGGCAGATCGAACATAACGGGTCGTGGTATTGGGAAATTTCGAATGTTTCAGCCAAGGATAATTATGCCGATGATGTTTACGCGTACATTGGCGGCCCTGATGATCTGCATTCCGCAGCCTGGAAGCGTTTGAACCCTGGAGAAACCTTCGAAACCGTTCCCGTCGCCATTGGCTGCGTGCGCGGGGGGTTCAGTGAAGGCGTAGAGGTACTGACGCGCTACCGACGCGCAGCCTTCGCAAAATCGCGCGAGAGAAATCTGCAGTGTCCTGTGATTTTCAATGACTACATGAATTGCCTCTGGGGTGATCCCGCAGAGGAGAAGGAATTGCCTCTAATTGCTGCCGCCGCAAAAGCTGGCTGCGAGTATTTTGTAATCGACGCGGGATGGTATGCAGAGATCAAAGAGGACTGGAGCCCCACCATCGGCTCGTGGCAGCCGTCCTCGAGCCGATGGCCACGGGGATTGAAATTCGTACTCGATCAGATTAAACGAAACGGAATGACTCCCGGAGTGTGGCTCGAACCAGAGGTTGCAGGAGCAAAGTCGCTGCTCGCGCAGAAGCCAGACAACTGGTTTTTCATGCGTCATGGCAAGAGAGTGCTGAAGAATTCGCGATATCTGCTGGACTTCCGAAACCCGGAGGTGCGCGCATATCTCGATCAGGTAATTGCAAGGCTCGTCAACGAATACGGCGTCGGCTACATCAAGATGGACTACAACGTCGATTCCCTGCAAGGGACAGAGCTCAACGCAGACAGCTTTGGTCAGGGCTTGCTTGCGCACAATCGTGCGCACCTCGCATGGCTCGATAACATTCTGAACCGCTATCCCAACCTGACCATCGAGAACTGCGGCAGCGGGGGCGGACGCATGGATTACGCGATGCTCGGTCGCCTTCAGATACAATCCATGACCGATCAAGAGGACTATCTTAAGCTCCCCCCGATTCTGGTCGGCGCGTCCGCAGCCGTTCTACCAGAACAACTGGCAATCTGGTCTTATCCGCTGGCGAATGCTGACGAGGATCAAGCCAGCTTCAACATGGCCACGGCGATGTTGTGCCGCATTCACCAAAGCGGAAAATTGGACTCTCTCTCTGCGGAAGCATGGAGACAAGTGGCAGGAGGCATACGGGTATATAAGGAACTTCTTCGCAAGCACATCCCCGAGGCGGTGCCGTTTTATCCGCTAGGGTTGTCCGATGTCACCAAACCCGAAGATCCGGTTGTTTTGGGAATGCGCTCGCCGGAACAAACCGTGCTCGGAATCTGGCGGATCGATGGTCCCGCGACCACGAGAATACCCTGGACGTCCGGTGACGCTAAACTTATTTACCCTGCGGATCTTGGTATCAAAATCGCGCATTCACAAGGCACATTGGAGATCGAATTCCCACGAAGCCGGATGGCTTGCTTGCTTACAACTTAGAGACGGTCTGCCGGCCGTGACCGCACACATCAAGTAGGAGATTTGAGATGAAGCATCTTGGCATCGCAATTATGTTTATCGCAAGTCTTTGTTGTGCACAAACCGCGGATACTTTTCAGCCGTCCGCGACCAACGTCTGGGGAGCAGAGTACCCGCGTGTTGATAACGAGGGTAGAGTGCAGGTTCGTATCAAAGCTCCCGATGCCAGCAAGGTCAAGTTAAATTTCTGGAGCGGGCCGAAACTCGACATGGTGAAACAGCCCGATGGCCTCTGGACGGTTACTACACCTCCGCTTGTGCCCGGCTTGCACTATTACACGATAAATATTGACGGCGCCGAGGTCAGCGACCTCAATACCCATGCTTTTTTCGGCGGGACCAAGGAAGCGAGTGCGGTCGAGGTTCCGGAGCCGGGCTCAACTTATTATTCGATTCAAGATGTGCCTCACGGGCAGGTCCGAGAGGTTTGGTACAACTCGAAGGTGACAGGGACTTGGCGCCACGCGCTGGTTTATCTGCCGCCGAAGTACGATACGCAAAACAGAGTTCGCTATCCCGTGCTTTATCTGCAGCACGGCGCCGGCGAGGACGAAACCGGGTGGGTTCGCCAAGGGCATGCCAACTTTATCCTCGACAACCTGATCGCCTCTAAAACCTGCAAGCCGATGATCATCGTCATGGCCTACGGTTATGCGCGGCGCGCCGGCCAGGCGGCGCCCGACCTGACTGGAAAGCCATTTGGTTCTCCGGAAATGCTGAAGGCCATGCAGGACATGGCAGCCGCTTTTGAAGATGATGTAACGCAGGTACTGATCCCCTACATTGATGCGACGTTCCGCACACTTTCCGATCGCGATCACCGCGCCATGGCGGGCCTCTCCATGGGAGGCATGCAGACCTTCCAGATTACGCTCGATCATCTCGATCTCTTTTCCTATATCGGCGGATTCAGTGGAGCTGGCGGTATGCTCGTGCTGGGCGACCGGAAACTTGATCCCAAGACTGATTACAACGGGGTATTTGGTGATCCCGCCGCATTCGCGAAAAAGGTGCATTTGCTTTGGATCGGTGTCGGGACACAGGAACCGGAAAGAATGCGTGCCGGCCTGCAAAGGCTGCACACCTCGCTGCAAGAGGCAGACATTCAACACGTGTTCTATGAATCACCTGGAACAGATCATGAGTGGCAGACGTGGCGACGCGACTTGAAAGACTTTGCGCCGCGACTCTTCAACATCGGGGAGGTGAAATGAACGAGCGCAGAACCGTTATTTTGTCGGGGCTTGCTGCTTATGTCATTCTGCTGAGCTTCGCCGCATCTGCGCAAGACACCTCCACCTTGCTCTACATGAATTCCAGGTTTTCGCCGGAAGAGCGCGCGGCCGATCTGGTGCATCGCATGACGCTGGAGGAGAAAGCTTCGCAGCTGGTGAATCAGGCACGTGCTATCCCTCGCTTGCGTGTCCCGGCTTACGACTGGTGGAGCGAGGCCTTGCACGGCGTCGCGGTTGATGGGACCACGGAGTATCCCGAACCAATCGGACTGGCCGCGACTTTCGATACACCCCGAATACTCGAAATGGCCACCGCCATCGGCATGGAAGCGCGAATCGTTCACGTGCAGGCTGTACGCAAAGGAACCTTCCCGATTTTTCATGGTCTAGATTTCTGGGCACCCAACGTCAACATCTTTCGCGATCCGCGCTGGGGGCGTGGCCAGGAGACGTACGGCGAAGATCCATTCCTCAGCGCTCGCATGGCGGTCGCTTTTGTCACCGGAATGCAAGGCGATGATCCTCGCTATTACCGGGTCATCTCCACCCCCAAGCATTTCGCAGTGCACAGTGGGCCTGAGCCCACCCGTCACTTCACCGATGTGGACGTAAGCAAGCACGACGAGTTAGACACTTATTTGCCCGCTTTCCGTGCGGCTGTGGTCGAGGGTCACGCCGGGTCGGTCATGTGCGCATATAACGCCATCAACGGGCAACCCGCCTGTGCCAGCGAGTTCCTGCTGCAGCACACGCTACGTAATGCGTGGCATTTCGAAGGCTATGTAGTGTCTGATTGCGATGCGGTTCGCAATATTTTCCGGGATCACCATTACCGCCCGACTCAGCCGCAGGCCTCGGCTATTTCGCTGGTGCGCGGTATGGACAATGAGTGCATCGACTTCGCTAAAGTGACGGACGATCACGATTACCGGCCATACATCGAGGCGGTGCAACAGGGGTATTTGCCGGAGAGCGAGGTCGACACCGCCCTCGTCCGCCTCTTCACCGCGCGAATGCGCCTGGGCATGTTCGATCCACCGGACGCGGTTCCATACAGCAAGATTGACGAGAAGGTCCTTGATAGCCCCCAGCATCGTGCTCTGGCACGCCGCATAGCGAATGAATCCATGGTCCTGCTGAAGAACGATGGCGTGCTACCGCTCAAGTCGGTCAAGCGCATTGCCATCGTTGGGCCGCTTGCCGAACAAACGGCCGTTCTGCTGGGAAATTACAATGGCACTCCGACGCACACGGTGAGTGTGCTGGAAGGAATGAAAGCCGAGTTTCCGCATGCCAAGATCAGTTATGTTCCTGGGACGCAGTTTCTCTCTAATCAGGGAAGCCCGGTACCCACCTCGGCTCTGACCACACCCGATGGCAAGCCTGGTCTCAAAGCCGAGTACACCTCCCGGCCCAGCTTCGATACCAAGCCTACAACCCTCACCTCTCGGGTTGAATCACGCGTGAACTTGAAGGATCGAGACTTGCCTGAAGAAGCAAAATTAACGAAGACTCTGTCCGTGCAATGGAGCGGTTTTCTGACTCCGGGGTCTACTGGCGACTACCTGCTCGGCACTAAGGCCGATGGCTTTGCTAAAGTGTCGGCGGACGACAAACTCGTGGCGCAAGGCTGGGGCAATGACATCCACCTGGGGCAGATTCATCTAGAGAAAGGGCACCCAGTCAAACTCGACATAACGTATAGCCGGTTCGATGAAGGCAAACATGAAGTGCAGCTGATCTGGGAGCCGGTAGACAATGCGCCGGATCCCGCGGCTGTTGCCGCCACCAAAAACGCGGACGTGATCGTCGCGGTCGTAGGCATCACGAGCCGCCTTGAAGGCGAGGAGATGCCAGTTGATCAGCCGGGATTCTCAAGTGGAGACCGCACGAGCCTGGATTTGCCAACGCCCGAAGAAGACTTGGTTAAGGCGGTGGCCGCGACAGGTAAGCCTCTCGTTGTCGTGCTGATGAACGGTAGTGCGCTCAGCGTAAACTGGGAGAAGGCGCACGCCAATGCCATTCTTGAAGCCTGGTATTCCGGCGAGGAGGGTGGAGGGGCAATCGCTGAGACTTTGAGCGGAAAGAATAATCCTGCCGGGCGCCTTCCCGTCACATTTTATAAAGATGTCCATCAGTTGCCCCATTTCGAAAACTACTCGATGAAAGGCCGCACCTACCGCTACTTCGAAGGCGAACCGCTGTGGCCATTCGGATACGGGCTGAGCTATACAACGTTCGGGTATACCGATCTCGCCCTCCCGAATTCGCCACTCAACGGCGGAGACCCGCTTGATGCTTCCGTCACTGTCACGAACACCGGAAAAGCCGCTGGCGATGAGGTGGTGCAGCTTTACTTGAAGTTTCCCGATGCCCCGGGCGCGCCAATGCGTGCGCTCCGCGGGTTCCAACGCATTCATCTAGAACCTGGTGCAAAACAACAAATCGACTTTCACCTGAGCCCGCGAGACCTTAGCATGGTGAGCGATGCGGGCGAGATCATCGTCGCAGAGGGGAAGTACACAATTTCGATCGGGGGTGGTCAGCCTGGAAACGGCGTCGCATCGGTGAGTGGAAACTTTGAGATCAAAGGGCGGCTTATGCTGCCGGAATAATTTCGCCGCAGTAACGTCGAATAAGTCAAACTGGGCTTTTCCAAGCTTCCCATTCAAGCTGAGTGCGGGGGCGAGGGCCGGCCGGCGTATCGAATTCTGACTGTTCTCATCCACCTCGCCCCGGAACGGCGAGGTAGAGGACCCGCCCCTTGCCCTAATCGCTAGCATCCAAAGAGTAAGTGGAAGAGAAAGCGAGGCAGAGTGCATTCCCAATTGTCGAGGAACATGCTTTTGACGTTCGCGTGGGCCGGTTGCGCTTGGGCGCAGCAATCAAATTCCTGCTCTGGCCTAATGAACTTCAAGGCGCCAGACGTGGAAATCACAAAAAGCAGCGCCATCCCGGCCGGAACCAGCGAAGAGAAGCCTTGGGGACAGGGTCGCACCGCCCCGCTTCCCGCCTACTGCCGGGTTGAGGGAGTGATGAATCGCCGAACTGGAATGGGCGGCGAGGAGTTTGGCATTACCTTCGCCTTGGCAATGCCGGACAACTGGAATGGCGATTTACTAATGCAGGGCGGAGCAGGCAGTAATGGCGCCGTGATGGCGCCGCTCGGGCTGAATGCCGCTGGAGATACACCCGCTCTCATCCGTGGATTCGCTGTGCTCAGCAATGATACCGGTCACAAGAGCCGCCACCCGGGCTTTGATTTTGATTTTGTGAAAGATCAGCTGGCGTATCTGGATTTTGCTTATCTCGCCAACGCCGAAGTTGCCTTGCTGGCCAAACAAATCATTGCGCAGTATTACGGAAAACCGGCAGCATTCTCGTATTTCTCCGGATGCTCTACGGGCGGCCGCGAAGGCATGATTCTGTCACAGCGTTATCCCACAGTTTTCGACGGCATCATCTCGGGTGATCCTGCGATGCGCACCGGCCTTTCGAACCTGGCAATCGGCAAATGGATTCCAGTCGCCTTCAACCAAATTGCACCGAAAGACGGAGACGGAAGGCCGATCATCACGCAGGCGATCACTGACAACGATCGCAAGCTGATTTCGGACGCGATTCAGAAGCAGTGCGATATTAAAGACGGACTGGCCGACGGCATCATTTCCGATCCTCTTGGTTGTGATTTCGATCCTGAAACGTTGTTGTGCAAAAAGGGAAAGAAGGAAACCTGTCTGGCACCGCAGAAAGTCGCAGCGATAAAAAAAGCCGTCGCAGGCCCAAAGACTTCGGAAGGAGTTCAAGTGTATCCGGGTTTTCTATACGACGCGGGCATCACCGTCAGCGGTCCGATCCGCGGTATTCTTTCGCCGGGCCCGGGCGTTTTCGGACCCGCAACCACAGCGATGGAAGTGGATGTGGAGAGGGAAGCTCTCACGGCCATTCAACCGCTCGTGGACTCAATCTCAACAAATCTGACTACTTTCTCGGCACACCGTGGGAAGCTGATCTTCTACCATGGCGACAGCGATCCGTGGTTCTCTCCGCTTGATACGTTTCAATACTACAAAGAAATGGCCGCTGACAATGGCGGTCTCGACGCAGTCTCGAAGTGGAGCCAATTTTACTTTGTTCCGGGCATGGGGCATTGCGGCGGAGGTCCCGGGCTTGATCAATTCGATTTTCTTGGTGCGATGGCCAAATGGGTCGAAAAAGGAATTGCGCCCCCTTCGGTAGTCGCAACTGGCAATGCATTTCCGGGGCGCAGCCGCCCGTTGTGTCCGTATCCGAAGCACGCCCACTACAAAGGGACGGGCGATACCGAAAAAGCGACGAACTTCGAGTGTCGTTGATTACGGTTAGCGCTCTCCGGGCCTGAGCTCTCCCAATGGCGGTGTTGCTGATTGATGCGCGAAGCGCATGCAGAGGAGCAGCGCGCACCCAAACAGCGCGGCGGTTCTGCCATTTTTCAGGTGGCCGGGAGTGATGGCTTCAACGTGCATCGACTACCGATTATTCCGGCTCGATTGGCGGGAGGCTGTTTTTCGCTGCGCCTTGCAGTTCCGGGTCGGGAGGAACGGGAAGCGGGATCTCGACGGTGCCCAGGCGATTGCTCATCTGGTCTTGAAGACCTAAACGGATCGAGGTGGCTTCGAGCGGAACGTCTATTTCCGACTGGACACCAAACCGTCCTTCTGCGACTTTTGCGAACTCGGCGGCCGGCAGTTCTCGGGTTCCGAGGCTGGACACTCCCGTAAGCATGCGACCCTCGCGATTGAACGAGGTTGCCATCAGGGTGAGAGTGTTTCGGTATTTCGAATCCTCCAGAGGGAGAAAGCGCAACTCGGATCCGTTGATGGTGTAGTCGACTATGTATTG
>Ga0105240_10010441_pt1 | contig 13048 bp, 14 predicted proteins | sample KBSC54metaG_FD_80426 | JGI IMG/M metagenome (GOLD analysis project Ga0105240, IMG submission 80426) | Corn rhizosphere microbial communities from Kellogg Biological Station, Michigan, USA - KBS C5-4 metaG | ecosystem: Host-associated > Plants > Roots > Rhizosphere > Soil | place: Michigan, USA... | reverse complement strand
TTGGCCTGACGCGCGCCCGCTCAAGTCGCTGGCGCTAGCGGCGACTTGCCATTTCAATCCGCCCGGACCGGGCGGATTGAAATGGTGCCAGAAGAGGACCCGCATTCGGGTAGCAAGCCTTTGATTGGAAATCAAAAATCTATCAAAGAAAAACAAAAGGCCCCCAAAAAGGCCCCCACTGCCCCATCCTCCACCTCATCACTTTTTTGCTGCGTGCAAGCTACGTAACGCCTGCATCGTACGCCGAGCAGGTCTTGCTACTGGGCACCTACTCCGCAAGACCAGTCTCGCAGTCCAAGTGCCTCTGGCCGCTGTAGGCTCTGCAAAGGACAACAGTGCCAGTCCACCGGTCCAACAATAGCGGCCTGCCATACGAACCGCCGCCAGCTACAGCTTCCCAGCGGCCGATAAAAAGGATGGAAGCTGCAACTAGGCCGGCGCTAACAATCAATGCCGCTGATAGGCTGAGGCTGTTGACCCGCCTAGCAGCACCATCCCAAGCGCGTCGCGCCACTTTCAAAGCTTCCATAGCACCTCCTAGCTTGGCGACGGGTAGACCTGATTTTGAGGCACGCAGCAAGACAGGGAAGCACTCCATATTTCGGCGAAGACTAAAGCCGGGTCCAACTGCACGGTGACGACCTGCTCATGCTGCAAAGATGTACTGAACGGTACCAAATGGGCTTGAGAGAACGCCCGAGAATCCGCGGTACCAAATTAAAAAAATCCTGATTTGAATTTTAATCCTGTGCCGCTTGCAGGCTTAGGGAGACGGCCCGAACCAGGCTCGCTCTTCTGCGTACGGAACGCCGTCGCTGACCGTTTCTAGCGTCAGCTTCAGCAACGCGCGGATAGCATCGGCCTGTTCCCCAGTCCCTTCCGGCGCCAGCGGGAAGGCCCCAACGCTGGGGACAGTTTGGCCACCGCCGCCCCCAGCTGCGGATGGGTGCCGAACGAAGAAGTTGGGGCGGGGATTCAGGGTCTTTCCGCCTATCCCATCGCCGGGAAAAAGGACATAGGCGCCGCGGGTGCTCAAGATCCCATCCCGATAGGTATGCATCTTGAATAGATCATCTTGCTTGTGCACGCGCGCAAGCTCTATCTCGTACTCTGCAGCGCGTGCGGCCGAAGGGGCGTCGTCAGATTCCTGAGATTCAAACATTGCTTCAGCCTGTTGGCGCTCTAATCGGTACTTCGCATCAAAGTGCAACCAGTGCGTGGCGCCACCAGGTGCCCGAACTACTATGCTGTAATCCGGATCGAAGGCGGCCGTATAGCTGCCGCTCCAATCCACGCGAGGTGCGCGCGGGCGCAAAAATCTGCGGTTGTAGAACAGGCTAATGTCGAGGCGAGCGCCACTGCGGCTGATAAATTCAAAACGGCATTCGCTCTGGCGGCCCTTGGTAAGCTGGATGCGGAGGCCATCCGCTGTCACGGTCAGGAAGTTTCCGCCGCCCACTTCAGTGCAAAGGCTTTGGAGTATCCCTCGGAGGACAAAGAAGCACCAATATTCGTAAATTTGATTTACTGGCCGGATGTCCCCTACGAGACCATCAGCAAGGTCGGCGCCTTGTGACCAATCCAAGGCCAAGCTCATGCGCACAGCTACGTCGAGTCGGAATAACTCCTTGTAACCGCGCTTGCGCAACATCGCCTGTGAGTTTGCGGGGAGCTGTCCAAGGGGCCCGACGTCCCGCCAAAGACCGTGCTGCAAAAGTTCATCTAGCTGTAGGTTCCATGACTTGGCTTCCCGCTCCGCCGCCTTGCGCTTGGAACTATGCATACGACTTTCCAGCATTTGCGCTAATAGCTGGCAATATTCGAGAAAGGCCTTCGTGTAACGGTTCTCCGGCGTGTCGTGGGATTCGAGGCTCTCCCTATGCGGCAGCTCACGCGGCGTGTATCCCTTGAAGAATCGGGCCAACGGGCCACTTTGCCCTAGAGAGGAAACATCGACGTGGTCAATGATGAGGTCAGCTTGCCCGTCCTCGATCTCCTCGATTGACTTTGTCTCAAGCCGCTCAATAAGCCGCGAGTGCGGCGCACTCAGAATTTCGGTCGCTGCAGCCGGAAGCTGCCCCGGAGACATCACATAGCGCATAAGGAAGTGCAGAGCTGCGTCGTTGCGAGCCTGCTCGCCAGATAGCCCGAACGACAGCGATACCGGTGTGTCGTAGGCCAACAGCAGTTCGGCGGCTTTTTCTGCGAGACTATCGAGTAAGGCCTTAAACTCGTCGAAGTATCCCAGCTTTCGGCAAACCACCTCTGCCCGGAGGGTGCCTCCCACCTCCGTTCCAAGGTCAAGGACGCCGGCATGTGACTTGAGCCTCAGCAGTCCAGTAACGACTGTATGTCGCTGGCCGGCTATCTCGATTTCTCGCCAGCGCTTGACGGGCTCCCGCGTGAAGGCAGTAATCAGACGCAGGCCGAGCGGCCAGGCGGGATGCGTAGCCGCGCGCCGGCGCGCCTCTTCCAGAGGCAACGGGATGGTGATGTCAAGGAAGTAGTCTGTATCTTCACGGAGCTGGAAGAACTCGAACAACTCCCCGCTGTCACGCCAGCACATGGCGGGAAGACCAGCCGAGCTGATCTGTTCGGCATCGGTCTCCTCGTCCGCCGAGACGAGTCCTGCCGCGGCTAAAGATGTCGTGAGCGGGTGCCCCCGCCCTATCGTGGACTCGATCTCAATATGAACGCCGGAACCGAGGTCGAAGTGAGCACGATGCAGTGCGACCAAGGACATCTCACCTCACAAAGGACACATAGTTCCGCGCTACAAGCCGGTCATGCATCGATAGCAGCTTCGCCGTGCTGATCTTGAACGAGGTTCCTGCCGGCAAGGTCAGGCCCTTGCCTGCATCGATTTGCACCACAACATCGCCACCGAGCGAGTACTTCGCAGCCGGAGAACTCTGCGCATCGCCACCATTCAGAAAAGCCGCGAGGGCCTTTAGGCTATCGCCTAGGACCGCACGGTTTCCGTGGACCTTCGGGAGCACTTTCTGAAAGAGGGCGCGATCGAGCCCGTCAACCCATGAATCCAGAACCGCTGCTGGCGCCGTGCCCATGAATAGCCGGGCCTTGGTCCAGACAAGAAGGTAGGTGTGAACCTCTTTCACCACTCGATAGGCGAACTCAAACCCCGTTGGCTCTAGCAGATGGAAACATCCGTCAAGCACTTGTAGCGTGAGCGCCTTGTACTTCGCCAGCTCAGCAGCATCGACGCCATGCTTACTGACTAGTGTATCGAGCACGGCGGACGGATCCGCAAGGCGACCCTTTCCAGCCTCCCTATCGTCGATAGCCTCTCGCAACAGCATATTCGCGTGCGCAAGGCCGATAGTCTGCTCCGTCGCTGATCCGCCCACATATTGGCTTGGGGTCAGGGCCCGAACCTCCAAGACATGCGCGCGGTCGAGGACCTTCGGAGAGAACATGTAGGTCGTCTCATCGACATTGACTGTGCCTACATAGAAAATGTTGGGCGGTAGCGTGAGAGGCTGCTCGTTCTTGACCAGAAGCCGCGCGGACTCTGCTTCTGGGGAGTCCTTGTCTTCCAGGTCGAGGAGCTCGCTGATGACCGCTAGGCTTTGGCGATCTACGATAGCGGCACTGTCTCCATCTTCCAGAATTGTTGATGCTTCCATCAAAGAGAGAAATGGCGCGAAATACCTCTCCACGTGTGACAGATTCATCTCGTCGAACACTAGGAAGTGAGGCACCTTCGTTGACTTCGGATTGCAGGCCCGAAGGATGATCCGGAGCGCGTCTGTTATCTCATAGCTCTCGTTTGTCTTGTTACCGTCAGCGCGGGTACGCTCTGCCCCGAACGGGGTCCGGTACCCGATTAGCTTCTTCGGCGATGTCCAATCCGGGCCGATCGCCACAAGCTGGAAGATTTGGCCGTCAACTGAAGCGCCGTAATGCGCTTGGAGCTGTTCAGCCAAGCGAAGAGTAGCCCGAGACTTTCCTGTGCCGGACGTGCCCGTCATGATGACAAACGGCTTCGCGGCTAATGCAACAGCCAGGTCAAGGGAACAAGAGATACTTCCAGCCGTCGGCGCCGGCAACGCCGGAGCCGCAGCCAAGCCCGTTATGTAGCTAGCCGGTAAAGGAGCACTTCCATCCAGGTCCTCATCACGGATCTTGGCGCCAGACGTCTCAAACAGTTCCGCGAGTTCAGGCTGCGTCAGGCCATAATCAGCAATGAACCGCGCCTCTAGCAGTTTGCCTCTGCGTGCAGGGTCGGTCTCGGCGCCGAATGTTGGCTCAACGTCTACCCCGCGGTAATTCCATATAGCGATTTCAGCTAAGTTCGGCTTGCCAATGCTGGTAGTGTCCTTCAGCAACAGATCGGACAGATGCGATATGTAACCCGCGCGCAAGCTCACTTTGCGAGGTGTGTCAGTCGATAGGTCAAGGACGGTTCGCCATGGGTTGCCCCCAATCGTGGTGCCGGCTCCGTTGGAGATGTATTTGCCATTACGGAAACCCGCCTTCTTATCGTCTGGCGAGAACACGTTGAAGACAGCTTTCTGAGCGCCGATTTGGATCGGCGCCGACTTCTCGACAGCCGCCAGCTCGCGCGTTGCCTGTACAAAGGCGGGCTCCCCCTGAGTGATAGCCACCTGGGCTGTCCCCTTCAGCGTAAGCGTTCGTTTGACAAGGAGATATTCCAGCAACCCGCCCTTGGCGCGCGTGTCTGCTAAAGCCTCCATAGCAGCGCTGAGGCGCGCCGCTGTCAAAAACTTCGGCATGTCCCCTGTCCCCCTGCTATCAGCCCAAGCCGCGCAATTGCTCGACCATCAGCTTACAAAACTCAGTCTTGAGGTCGATACCGACGGCGCGGAATCCGTGTCTCCGTGCGAAGATTAGGCTCGTTCCGCTGCCCGCAAAGGGATCCAACACCACGCCACGCGGCGGCGTAGTGGCGAGGATGGGGATCCGCACCAACTCCTCAGAGAAGCGTGCCTTGTGTTGATGGCTTTTGCGCGCTGGCGCGATTTCCCAGGTATCCGAAGGGGGTAACACGCTCCCACTCGGCAATTTGCGTCCAACGGCAGCCTTGTTGAAGTAGTACCACCGCGACTTGACGAGGTGGAACACATACTCGTGAGACATTGAGCAGCGGTCACGCACCTGATCGGGGATCGGGTTTGGCTTTACCCACACATTGTCATTGCGAACTAGCCAATCGTGGTCCTGCATCGCTATAGCGAACCGGTGCGGAAGCAATAGCAGTTGCTTTGGCTTGCACAGTTCACCGTCGCCTGTACGGTCCTGGGGCCGCAAGCCAAATCGCCTAGCGCTCTGCTTGACCTCACCACTCTTGTGCTCGCCCTTGCCGCTCCAGTAGGTGTCGCCCAGATTGACCCACAGGCTACCGTTCTCGGCCAACACCGGCCGGCTGGCTTCAAAGGAGGCCACTAAATTGGCGATGAAGTCCCGCGGATGTTCTTCAAGGCCGATTTGCCCGCCTACCCCATAGTCGCGCTGACCATAAAACGGGGGGGACGTGACCATGCAGTTCGCAATGACCCCAGCTCGCGCCAGATGTCCCATCGCCTCGCGCACATCCATGTTAAAAATCAGAACGTTATCGTCTGCATAGAAAGCTGCCCTACGAAGGTCTTTGTCCGCAAAGGCCGCCTTTGAGGTCACCTGAGGAACCAAAGCCGCGTTCGCCTTGGTCAGCGGCTTAGCCTCCTCCGTGTTTCGTACTTTTTTGGTCTTACTCGCAGCCTTCCGGAGGGAAATGCTCTTCGTGGTCTCAAGTATAGGCAGGCGTCTACTCTCGCCTTCTGTTTGGTGCGATGCGCGGGGGCTTTTGAAAGTCAACGCTGTGTCTCGACTAGGGGCCATTGTTCTGCAATGTATCTCTCTGCCGCGTCGCGGATGACCCAGGCCACGGAAACCTTCTTGTGCTTCGCAATGTCTTGAAGCGTACTGTACAGGTCGGGCGAAAGGCTCGCGGACGCGCGCGTAGCGCGAGGCAGGCCGGTCGGTCTACGTCCTCGTTTTCCGGTCATTGGCAATGTCCTCAAATTCGATGCAGCACTTTGCATCACGGCGATGCAGCTTAATTATTAAGAGTCGCGCCGGGCTGCAAGGTACCTCGACGGGCGCCGAAATCGAGCCAGAAGCGTCCTAGGGTGGCCCGGCTCGCGGAACGACCAGCATCTGAATGTCTTGCGCTCTCCCTTGGTGTAAGAAGGCTGTGGAAGAAGTTGCCCCTTCTGTGCCAGCAGGGCCCTATCGTGCATTCCGGCGCCTGGCCCGCCCCTTAGGCGGGTCATTGAGCGCCTGGAGCAAGTTCAACACCCGCGGCACTAGTGTCCCTCGCATTTGGGCCTGCGAATACACATGCTCCCTGCCCTTTTGGCGCCGCTCCATGCTGGGCACTTAGCCGGGGTTAGAACAATCCTCGACGCCGCCGCTATGGCGTTGCGCTATTGGCTACAGTAGTCGCATTTTGCTGTTCATAAGCGGCGATTGCGATCACCAGCCTCATCGGCAGCCCGCTTCGGTCTCCTTCGTAAATCCAGTCGAGGGAGTAGCCTAGGACTTTGCGTAGCACCTTAGCCTCACCCAAGCCAGGCCTCCCCGTTCTTCCGCTCTCCCAATTTGCATAGGTTGTGGTCCCAATCCCAGTCAGTCGGCATAACTCTGCCATCGTCAGGCCCAGCGCTTCCCGTGTCAGCCGAAGCCGATCCGCGATCTCTTCGATCTCCTCCCGCTTTGGCCCGATTGCTTGTCTTCTGCTAATTGCCTTTCCACTCATCTTCGTCCCGGACACCCCCTGCTCGTAGATCTAGTCCATCTGGTCACTTTTGTTGCTTTAAAGCGGTTGGTCAATAAGCAACAATCCGGCTGGCTTGTCGGATGGATTACCGGCAGGTTCTGGCCAAGAATTTGCGCAAGGCTCGACAGTCGAAGGGGCTGTCCCAGGAAGAGCTTGCCGAGAGAGCCAGGATCAATCGCACTTATGTCAGCAAGCTGGAGACGGGAGCCACCTGGGCCGGCCTCGAAGTTATCTGCAAGGTTGCTCGTGTCCTGGGGCTTGAGCCATCCGAGCTACTCCGAAGATAACTCCCCTTTTTTGGTATGCCAGCTCTTGGCAAGATAGGCTGCAGCAAGCAACCAATGGAGCTGCATTTGAACTGGTGGCAATGGCTTGCCCTATTCTGGGCGGCGTTGGGGACCATCGGCGTGATGTCCGCCAAGCTGGCGCTCCGCATCAGCGGTTCAACTGACCCGCTTTCTCTGAATGATGACCCGTTGGCAACTATTGGAGCTGGTCTCCTCCTCATTCTCGCTGGGCCGCTTCTGCCGCTCTTTATGATCGGGGTCTGTGCCCAAACCATTTCGCAGGGACGCTTACCTCTAAGTAACGGTGCATGGTGGCCTACTCGAGCAAGCAAGTTCCTAATCGCGGAACCACGCCCAGCCTTGAACGAAACTGTCTCGTTGGAAGACCATTCGCCGGAAACTCTACTTTGCCGAATGATCGAACTCAGGCGCCCGCTCGACCTCAAGCTGAGGCACCGCGAGGCGCCCAGAAATTGGCCCATGTTCCTGCTGTGGAAGACGACCGAAGCGACGGTGCTGGATATTGTCGAAGCGTATTGTTGGCTTTGCGACGGGGGGCTGACGGCGCAGAAGGCTCTGCAACGCATCAATGCAGCGCACTTTGGCATTTCTTTTCTTACCTTTGAACTAACCGCGACGCTTCAGTCGTTCATTGCAGAACGGCTTTCTATCGAAGATCCAGACTACATAGCGCTTGGCACCAACCTCCTCCGCGAAGCAGTCGGGATCGCAGAGGCCTGGTCTAAGGCCAAGATCGACCGAAGTAAGACAGATCGACCTTACCCGCCTCTCGAATGGCTCAAGACAAGGGTGAGCGCCTCCGAGATTGAGGCCGGAGCGAGCCTGCCGTTTCGAGACAGCCAGCTGATCATGGTGACTGACGGCCGCACGGAAACAGTGGGAACAACCGTCCCGATCGACCCTAAATGGCGCCGCATCAAGCTGCGCATGGTGGCGGGCGACGAGCTCTGGACTTTCAGCAGCCCGCCAGAGTGTTGGCGCAACCTCGGTGGTCGTATGGGCGTGGCACTACTAAGGAATGGCAAAGCGATTGGCCACATCACGACCGCTATGAACTAGAATACTGCCGTGCCTTTTAACAGGCCTAATTGAGTGCTTTTAATACCGGGGGCTCAAGCACACAGGACACGTTAGCTTGGGGTCAGCGCAGAAATCTCTTCGGGAAAAGGCGCACTCTCTTGAGCCGAGCTTCCTTAAACTGAAAAAACATATCAACAGGCACGGTCAAATATTGTCCACGTGCTCCGCCAGCTTACCAACATCAGGATGAAGCCAAAGCTCTATCGGTCCGTTGATGTCTAGGGCATTAGCCATCTGTTTGATTCCTGAGAGAAAGGCTTCGTCCGCCTCATAGCCATAAATGAGATATATCGCGCGCGTGTAGCCAACACCGTGCTTAAACAGACTCAGGGTTCTCAAATCTTTCTCAATGCCCCCGTCCTGCGCTTCCGCGTGTTTCACTTCGATGATGGCGTGATTGTCCATCTGCCCGGGGTCGTGAATTAGAAAATCAGGGTTCTCGTACTTTACTCCGTAATCCTGCAAAGCGTGATGACCACGTTTATCAACCTCGGCCGTCAGAAAGAACTTCTTATTGCTCCATCTTAGCCGCAGCTGATGATAGAGCTCATAACAATACACTCTTTCCCTATAGACGGCGTCTTCCCCAAACCTCGGAAGCTGGAAATAGGTTCTTTCAATAGCCGCCGATGCCTTCGCCAAGATCTCGTCGAGGTCATTCATAGCTGTTCCCAGATCTTGCGAGCTATCTTCTTAAAGGTCGGCACCCCCAGTGCCCCACGCTCGCGCGCCTTCGAGCCAGGCTTTCTCAAGATCTCGCACACTTCGCCGTAAGGCGCTTCCCATATTTCTTTGCAATCCATGGTCGCACTGTCGAGAAGGACCAACATTACAAAATCGCACGGCGCGTCGAGTTTAATTCGCGACATGCGTTGACTTTTCTTTGCTTTCGCCCCGAATGCCCGGCCCTTAATTTGAATACGATCATTCCCGCGAGTGGCGTCGTATCCCTGGGTGCGCGCAGGAGCCAATTTCAATCCTAGGATCTCGGCCGCGGCGTACTCTGCCATTTCTCCCGTCACGCCAAGAGGTTTACCTGTCAATGCGTAGAACTCAATCGCGAGCGGTTTGACGGCGGCTAAAATTTCCTTAGCCCGCTGATGGTGCTTTGCCGACGCCTCTTCGATCATCTTTCGCCTCCAGGCCTGCCGCAACGACACGGGCTGGGCCTTGGCCCACGCCAAAACCCTTCTCGCCAGGGCGCGCGACACCCAAGAGCAGCTTCCCGCACCAAGGAGGCCGATGGCCAGGGCGACTTTCGAGACAGTCGCCAAAAGCAGCCAGGCGACGTGGCAAATCAGTGGATTTTAGCGGTTATTGGCAACGCCACATTCGTTAACGCGTTATAATGTGTTGACTCGCGGACTCAGAAAATGATTCGATTCGATGTCGCGCCGCCAGGCTCCCGGATGACCCCGAAAGACCCCCAGTTTCAATTTGACCGAGCCAAGTTCAAAGAGCTTGCCCTCTACGTCGCATGGAAGAGCCGCCCTGAGAACTTGGGCGCTGTCAAATATAACAAGGTTCTCTACTACGCCGACATGCTCCACTATGTGATGACTGGCCACCCCATAACGGGCGCCACTTATCGCAAACGGGAACGTGGTCCGACCACCGATCAACTGCTTCCCGCCCTCCGTGATCTTTCGTCCGAAGGGGCGGTTGAGATCAACGATGTACCGTTCTACGGGTTTAAAAAGAAAGAATATCGCGCGCAGCGTGAGCCTGAGCTTACGCGTTTTAGCGCTGAAGAAATTTCTTTGATCGATGATGTGATCCAGTTTGTATGCGACGGACATACGGCAAAGGCCATAAGTGAGCTTAGCCATAATCTCGCTTGGCAAGCGACCAAAGACGGGGATGTAATTCCCTACTTTACAGCGTTTCTCATGTATCCCGTGCAGGTGTCCGAAGCCGCCATTGAGGCGTCAAAGGGCGAGGCGAGCGAAATTGAAGATCAAAGAAATAAGGCCGGAGTGGAATATCCACTTTTTTCCGATCTTCGACCGGGCCTATAAGCGCAGCTGCGCTAAACATCCCCGGTTTCGCGAAATGATGGCCTCGCTGGTCTATGCACTTGAGGCAGACCCGCGATCATGTGGTCTTCCCCATCCGGCCTCCCAATGGCCAGATGCAGAGGTTTGGATTGCTCAGCTCCCCGCGCTTGCTTCTGCTCCCGCAATTTGGGTGCTTTACGAGATAAAGGACGACGAAAAGATTGTGGTCCTCTGGAATACAGGGTTGTTAGCGGCCTGATCCCAGCAACAGCTCTATCCGACCCGTGCCCCCAGAGGCACGCCCTCCGCTGCCCCCCTACAACCACCCCGTCTCAGGATGCGGTCGAAGTCTATTTAAACGGGAAATTTGGATGGTCGCCGGCTAGGTCAAACAACCGGAGCGAGGCCGCCACATGGGCCAGGTCAACTAGCGGCTATTTGATCTTCTGGTCAAATCCAGAAATGGCGGACTCAATCCGGTCACGCTTGCCAGATGCACGACTAACGTCGATGGGCGTGATCTGGTTTTAGGACCCAGACAGCAAAACTCTAACACTGCCAGAGGCGCAGAGAGGAGTGTCTAGTTCTATTCCCTCCCGTTTCGGGAGGATGGCTTCTGAAGTCCCACCTCCGATTTTCAATTGTCCACAGGAGACGTGCGAGGTCCCCTCTAGACGAGGTTGGCCATCATGAGCACTACCCAAAGAGGTGAATCGGGCCCTCGTCAGAGGGCTGCAACATGGAGAAAGAAGAAATGATGAGCGAAATCATCAAGTTGCCTCTTGAGGGCTTTGTTCGCCTCAAGGAAATCCTGCAAGTGTTTCCCGTCAGCAAGTCTAGCTGGTGGGCTGGCGTTAAGACCGGTCGGTATCCCGGCGCGGTGAAACTTGGACCGCATACTACTGCGTGGCGGGTCGAGGACATCCGCCGTCTGATGCAGGAGGTAGCGTGAGCGACCAGGAGCGAGACGACTTCCGCTGGCGAGACAATGAATGTGTGGTGATCCCAGAACAACCGGCGACGGCAGTTTACTGCAGCGATGCTGGCTATGTAGTAATCCGTCAAGAAGGTTCTTACCCGCTCGAAGACATGTCTGTCATCTTGACCCCTGAAAGCGCGGTCCGGGTGGCAAATGCGTTAGTTGCTCAGGCTGAAACGGCAGCCCATTTATCGTGCGGAAGTGAGCCAGCCACATGATGGCGGCCTTCGCAGATATGGTGGACCTCCTTGGCCGACAAGGCATTGCGGCAATTCCAACTAAGCCAGGTATTCCATCAGTGCCCATGGTGAAGAATCCGGGAAAGTTCGGCGTGAGGGCCAGCCGAAAGCTGCTCAGCGATCCTCGGTACATGGAGGCTAATGTCGGAATATGGGCGGGCAAGCAGTCCAACCTGACAGTGGTGGACATCGACTCCAAGGACCCCGCTTGCGTCGAGGACGCAATCAAGTTGTTTGGAGACACCCCCGTCAAAGTTGCCACGCCTAGCGGTGGTACACATCTATACTACCGACACGGCGGCGAATCCCGGCTCATCCGGCCTTTTGGACGGGCGTTCGCTGTAGATGTGCTCGGCGGCGGTTTAGCGGCCGCGCCGCCATCCGAACGACACGCCACTGCCACGAAGAGCGGGGGCAAGTATCGCCTCTTAGAAGGTCACTTGGGCAACCTTTGCGCGCTGCCCTCCCTCAAGCCAGTCTCCCTGCCCGCGGCTGGGCTGAAAGCGCCTGACGCGACCCCGGAGCAAACCTTTGCCGCGCTCCGGGAAGGTGACGGCCGGGACCGCGCCCTTTTTCGCTACGCCCGCACATTGGCAGTCACATGCGAGCGCCTTGAGAACCTACGGTCGTTAGTTTTGGCCAAAAACGCCGAGATGGCAGAGCCTTTATCTGACGCCATAGCAAGCGCAAAAGCGGACCAAGCCTGGCGGTATAAAGAACAGGGCCGCTTGATCGCCCCGGGATCGCGGGCTGCGGTTATTAGTCGGCAAGTCAGGTTAGCCTGCAGCGAATATCCCAGCGCCTATTACCTTATCGGTTATCTGATGGAGGAACATTCATTAGGCCATGTCTTTGCACTGGTTCCGGAGGCTGTCGGACCCATCATCGGGATGGGTCACAATACCGTCAGGCAAGCGCGCGACTTCCTTGTGCGGGCTAGCTTGCTCAAGCAGGTTGCCGTTGGAGGGCTGACGGCGCAAGGGAGAAAACCTAACCTTTACCAACTTACTAACCGCACGGCCGCATAAGATGGCGCGACAGTGGGTGTCAACGCAGCCAGAATGAGCTCCTTAACCTTGGTTCACCCACGCGCGCGACGGCTTCAGGGGAATAACCTTCCCACCGCTGCGCAGCGTGTCGAGATGATCACTCCACCATTGGTTCATGCGGACCCGCTCATCCCAGTAGGCGCCGCGGTGATAGGCAGCGCGAACGCCGTTCTCTTGCCCGTGGGCCAGGGCGCGCTCGATGGCGTCGGGGTTCCACCTGCCAGACTCGTTGAGAAGGGTGGACGCAATAGCCCGGAAGCCATGGGCGGTCATTTGATTGCCTGCAAAGCCCAGCCTGCGGAGAGCGGCGTTCAAGGTGTTCTCTGAAATCGGCCGCTTAGCTTTGCCAATGGCTGGAAAGAGATACCCCTCCCCCGCCGAATGTTGACGCGCCTCCTGCAGGATGGCCAAGGCCTGTCGAGAAAGCGGTACCTGGTGCTCCTTTCCCATCTTCATCTTTGAGCCGGGAATGATCCAAACCGCCTTCTCGAAATCGATCTCGTGCCACTCCGCGTGGCGCAGTTCGCCGGGCCGCACAAAAACATGCGGCAAGAGCCGGAGGGCGAGGGTCGTGGAAGGCTGGCCGGTATAGCC